>Ga0182024_10009509_pt1 | contig 20084 bp, 18 predicted proteins | sample P32metaG_FD_120480 | JGI IMG/M metagenome (GOLD analysis project Ga0182024, IMG submission 120480) | Permafrost microbial communities from Stordalen Mire, Sweden - P3-2 metaG (Illumina Assembly) | ecosystem: Environmental > Terrestrial > Soil > Wetlands > Permafrost | place: Sweden: Stordalen... | reverse complement strand
TGAAGGAATGATGTGGGGGCACGCAATGCCGTGCCCCTACGGTGACGCGTTCAAAAAAACTTGAAACCTTCAACTGAGTCACTCGGCAACACTGGATCCTCCTGCTAAACTCATCCGGATGAATTTCCATTTTGAAGTTTTGAAGACAGATTCGACGGGCGCGCGTCTCGGGCGCTTGACTACGCCGCACGGTGTAGTCGATACGCCGGCATTCATGCCGGTGGGTACTGCGGGCACGGTGAAGGGACTGACGCAGCAGGCGCTCGGCGAGCTCGGTGTTCAGATTCTGCTGGGCAACACCTATCACTTATATCTGCGGCCCGGCCACGAACGGATTCGTGCGCTGGGCGGCCTGCACAAATTCATGTCCTGGCCGGGAGCGATTCTTACGGATTCGGGCGGCTTTCAAGTGTTTAGCCTGGCGGAGTTGCGCAAAATCTCGGACGACGGCGTCGTATTCCGCTCGCACCTGGACGGCTCGGAGCACGTGTTCACGCCTGAAAAATCCATCGAGATTCAGCAGGCACTGGGCTCGGATATCGCCATGGTGTTCGATGAGTGCATCGAGTATCCGGCCGACCGCGAACGTGCCGCTGCCTCGACGAAGCGCACCACGGAGTGGGCGCGGCGCTGCCGCGACTATGCCCGCGCGCAAAGCGCATCGGGCCGCACGAATGTGGAATTGTCGAGCAACCCAGGCCAGTCCCTATTTGGAATTGTGCAAGGCGGCATGCACGCTGACCTGCGCCGCGAACATGCGCGCCAACTGGTGGACCTCGATTTTCCCGGCTACGCGGTGGGGGGCCTGGCCGTGGGCGAACCGCACGCGCTCTCTTGCGAAATGGCAGCCATCGCCACCGAAGAGCTTCCCAAGGACCGCCCGCGCTACGTCATGGGCGTTGGCCTGCCGGAGCAGCTTCCCGACTACGTGCGTTGCGGCGTGGACATGATGGATTGCGTTCTGCCAACGCGCAACGCGCGTAACGGCTGTTTGTTCACCAGCGCCGGCCGCGTGAACATTCGCAACGCGAAATACGCCGATGATCCCCGTCCGCTGGATGAGCGCTGCTCCTGCATGGTCTGCCGCACCTACTCGCGGGCCTACTTGCGGCACTTATTTCATGCCAATGAGATTCTGGCCTCCATCCTGAACTCCCACCACAACGTTGCATTTTTCCTTGACACAATGGGGAAGATTCGACAAGCTATCGCGCTCGGGGTATTGGCGGAATTCTCCTCGGAGTTTCAAGCGCGCATCGCAGCGGGTGAGCCCTGAAGCGAGCCGTTGGCACGGCTTGCGCCGTATCCATGTCAGGGCGCGAATCGCGTGCTGTCTCTGCCTGGAGCCTGTCGGAAGTTCGGTGTGGACTTCACGGCTTTGCGTTTTTTACATCAGTCGTAGGGAATGGCGGCAGCCAGTTTCATCCCGAGTCGGTTCTCAAAGAGCATTGCGTTTGCAGGAGTGTGGAGTCGCAGTGATGTATCAATCCTTTTTGCCGGAAAATTTGTCCCTGATGGCGCAGGCGGGTGGGCCGGGTGGACTGATGGCCTTTTTGCCTCTGGTTATCATCATGGGCATTTTTTATGTGCTGCTGATTCTCCCCGCGCAACGCCGCCAGAAAAAGACCCAGGAAATGGTCAACGCCCTCAAGAACGGCGATAAAGTTGTGACTACGGGTGGGCTGTTCGGCACAATTGTGGGCATTGAGGGCGATTCGATTCAGCTGCGCATCGCCGATCAGGTCAAGGTAAAGGTACTGCGTTCCGCTGTAACCGGCCTGCAACCAGATGGTAAGGAGGAGTCGTAGGCCGGGGTCGGGTGCGGGCTCTACGCGCCGTCGCCAAAGCGCTTTGGCGCGTCGGCGACTTGGAGCCCGCCAAAAAGACGATTTGCTCCATTTTATTCCGCGAGGCCGAGAGTAGCGCCCGAGGCGGTGGAGTCCTGAGCCAGTTCAAGCCATGAGTTCAACTCTGAAGTGGAAAGCACTTTTCATCGTAGGCGTCATCCTCGCTTGCATTATTGGGCTGGTGGGACGGCCGGATTTTCCGCCCAAGTCTTGGGCCGGGATTAAATCGAATTTTTCGAACAGCATCAAGCTGGGTCTGGATTTGCAGGGCGGCACGCACCTGATTCTGCAGGTGCAGGTGCAGGAAGCCATCAGCGCGGAAACCGACCAGACGTCGGACCACATCATGACGCTGCTTCGAGACAAGACCATCCGCTATGACGAAATTCGCAAGTTGAGTGACACGCAAATCCTGGTGCACAACATTGCACCCGAACAAGCAGGCAGCGCGCGCAACCTAATCAACGACCAATTTCCCGATTGGGATGTGTCTGCCGCTCCCGGCGAACCCTCCGGCTACCTCGTGACCATGAAGCAATCACGAATCGTGAATATCCAGCAACAGACCATGGATCAGGCTGAGGAAACGATTCGCCGCCGCATCGACGCGCTGGGATTGACGGAGCCTTTGGTCGCTCCATACGGCCAGGGAGAAAATGAAATTATCGTTGAGCTGCCCGGCGAAGGCGATCCTAACCGCGCCAAGAGCGTCATTCAAGCGGGCGGGCAGTTGGAATTGCATCTCGTTGTGGACGCGACTCCCTACCAGTCCGAAGTAGCGGCGCTGGCTGCGCACGGAGGCATCTTGCCGCCGAACGCGCAAATCGTGCAGGGGAAAAGTTCTGCTGCGAGCGCCGGCCAGCCTGCGCCCGAAAGCTGGTACGTGATTGACCGCGTGCCTGTGGTGACGGGCCGTGACCTGCGCAGTGCAACACCTGTGCGCAGCACCAAGAATCCAGGTTTCTATGATGTGGATTTCACGCTTTCCACCGAGGCGGGCCGCCGATTTGGTCCCTTCACGGAACAAAACATTGGCAAGCAGCTGGCAATCGTCCTCGAACATAAGCTTCAGACCGCGCCGGTCATCAACGGACGCATTGACGATACCGGCGTGATTGAAGGCCAGTTCGGGGAGAATGAGGCCAACGACCTCGGGCTCGTTCTTCGTTCCGGCGCGCTGCCTGCATCGATCAAATATCTTGAAGAGCGCACCGTCGGCCCTTCGCTCGGAGCCGACTCGATTCGTCATGGGGTACAGGCTTCGATTATCAGCCTTGTGGTGGTGATGCTATTCATGGTCATGTATTACCGCTCCGCGGGCATCAACGCCGTCATCGCCTTGATCTTGAACCTTGTGCTGCTGCTTGCTGCGCTGGCTTATTTCGGCGCCGTGCTGACTCTGCCGGGCATTGCCGGTGTCATTTTGACGATCGGTATGGGCGTCGATTCCAATGTGCTGATTTTCGAGCGCATTCGTGAAGAGTTGCGCGCAGCCAAGGCGCCTGTCTCCGCGGTTGACATGGGTTTCAAGCGAGCGTTCCTGACGATTATCGACACGCACGTTACGACCATCGTTTCCGCGGCGTTTTTGTTCCTTTTCGGTACAGGCCCGATTCGCGGCTTTGCCGTCAGCCTTGCAGTTGGGTTGCTCGCGAACCTCTTTACCTCGGTTTACGTTTCGCGGCTTATTTTTGACTGGCACCTAGTCAAGATGCCCCGAGAGGCGGAACTAAGCATTTAGTAGCGCAGGCTTCAGCCTGTGGGTTTTGGCTTGGCTTGACCGTGAAAACCCACAGGCTGAAGCCTGCGCTACTTAAGAAGATTTTAGGAAACTGTTCGATTTTGGGAACAAATTTACTTACGTTGGTGTCCAACTCTAACGGGTAAGAGTGAGCATGGAATTTTTCAAACAGGTTGATCTGGATTGGATGGGCAAGGCCAAGTACTTTTTTGGGCTGTCTTTTCTGCTGCTAGCGGCCGGTGTGGCCTCCATTGTCGCCCACGGCGGGCTGTTCTATGGCATTGATTTTAAAGGGGGTACAGTCGTTGACGTGCGCTTCGCGGGCACCCCTCCGATCGATACCCTTCGCAACGGCCTGGCGCAGCAAGGGATCGGGAATAGCACGATTGTCCCGGTCAGCGACATCGCCAGCGGAAACGGCAACGAAGTTTTGATCAACCTGGAAGAGAAGGGCCAAGGGGCCGAGGCGCTGGATGCTGGCAAGGCGGCCATCTTGAATGCCCTGCATGCCACGCTGGGTTCGGGTGAGGCCGGCAAGCAGGATTTCAATGCGGTGGGAGCGGACGTCATTGCAGAAAGCTTGACGCGCAAAGATCCCCTTGCGCTGGGCACAACGGCGGGTGATCGCTACGCTCAGCTTGGCAAGCAACTGGCCACTTATCGAGACAGCAACCGCCGCGGCATTATCACCGATCTGGGTGAGCTCTCCGCCACTGGCGCAAATGCCAACGTGATTGCCGCGCTGCGCGATTCGTTCTACACCAGCAACTTCGCCATCATCAACGTCGAAATTGTTGGACCGAAAGTCGGCTCGGAATTGCGGCGTCAGGCGGTAGTGGTCACGTTATATGCGCTTGCCGGAATGTTGGCTTATATTGCATTTCGCTTCGAATGGGTGTACGGTGCTGCCGCGGTGTTGGCCGTGTTCCACGACGTGCTGATTACGCTGGGTCTTTTTTCCATCTTTCATTTTGAAATTTCGCTGACGGTGATAGCGGCCTTGCTGACTCTGGTTGGTTATTCGATGAACGACACAATTGTGATCTTCGACCGCATCCGTGAAAACGCGCGACTCATGCGCCGCGAGCCCTTCAAGAACATTGTGAATCGTTCCATCAACCAAACTCTTTCGCGCACCATCTTGACGAGTGGCCTGACATTCTTGACCGTGATGGTGCTGTTTCTAATGGGCGGCCAGGTATTGCGAGCTTTTTCCTTTGCATTAGTGGTTGGAATTCTGGTAGGAACGTACTCCAGTTTTGGCATTGCAGCGCCTTTGGTGGTGGCCTGGAACGAATGGAGAGGCCAGGGCGATGCGGTAGTTGCATCCGGAACCGCAGCCGGTACTAAACTCCGGAAGACCTAGGGCGGGTGCGGGCTCTCCTGGAGCCTGCACTTAAATGTTCCTGGACCTTTACGGCAGGAGGGACGCAAAATGTTCGACGATTTGCTGGAATCAACAAACGAAAAAAAGAAAACAAATAAAGGTTGGGGCTTTATCCTCTCAGGAGTTGTGCAGGCCGTAATCCTGAGCATCCTGATCTTGATTCCCTTAATTTACACTGAGGCGCTTCCCAAGGCGATGCTCTCGACTTTGCTGATCGCCCCGCCACCTCCTCCGCCTCCGCCACCTCCGCCTGCGGTCGTGAAAACGATCATCAAGCCGGTGGCTCGATTGATCACCTCTGGAAAACTGATGCAGCCGCGCGCGATTCCCAAGGAAGTGGCTGTGTTCAAGGAAGCCGAGCTTCCGCCAGACGTGATTAACAATAGCGGCGTGCAGGGCGGCGTGTTCGGCGGCATTCCTGGGCAGGGCATGGTTTCCGGACCCGTGGCTCCGCCGCCTCCAAAGCCGGCGGCTCCCACACGCGTGAAGCAGGGCGGTAACGTCACAGCGGCATCGATCATCACGCAGACTCGCCCACTTTATCCGCCGCTGGCACGGCAGGCCCGTATTCAAGGCAACGTCGTTCTCCACGCCATCATCGACAAGGAAGGCAAGGTTGCCCAGCTTGAAGTGATTTCCGGTCACCCGCTTCTGGTGCAGTCGGCTTTGGATGCCGTGAAGCAATGGCGCTATAAACCGACGCAGCTGAACGGCGACCCGGTGGAAGTTGATACCACGATTACTGTCACATTTACGATGGGTGGTTAAGGTTTGAGAAGTGAGGCAGCCTGGGGATCGGCCTTCGCAAATGCATTTTAGCGAAGGCCGCGAATTGAGGCAGCCAATTGAGGAGTCGGCCGGGACCGGCAATGCCGGTTTCGGCCAGCAAGATTCGAACGACATAAAAAGGAGCGAATCAAATGCATGGTCATCTAGCCGTCTCGGCAATGAACCTTCTCGTCCTGCAGGGTCAATGGGATCTGAGGACGATGTGGGGCAACATGAGTATCATCGCGAAAGTCGTAGTCGGAATTCTATTCCTTCTTTCGGCCTGGTCGCTCGGCGTCATGATCGACCGCGTCCTGATGTACAGCGCGGCTCGCAAACAGTCCCGCGTATTCGTGCAGCAGGTAGCCGGTGCGCTGCGTGAAGGCAAACTCGACGAAGCCATTTCCATCGCCGAGCGCAACAAGAAGAGCCACATCGCCAAAGTTGTGGCCACTGGCCTCTCGGAATTCCAATCCGCATCTTCGCAAGTCGCTGACATGGAAGTGATCGAAGCCGCCAAGCGCGGTTTGGATCGCTCCGTGGCCATCGTGCACGCCGAAATGAAGCGCGGTCTTTCCGGCCTCGCCACCATCGGCTCGACCGCTCCGTTCGTCGGACTGTTCGGCACCGTGGTCGGCATCATCAACGCGTTTAAAGGAATTGAGACCACCAAGGCAACCGGTTTGTCGGCGGTCGCCGGCGGTATTTCCGAAGCGCTGGTCACCACCGCGCTGGGCCTGCTTGTTGCCGTGCCTGCCGTGTGGGCGTACAACTACTTCACCAACAAGGTTGAGGCTTTCGACGTCGAAATGGACAACTCCTCGATGGAATTGGTGAACTATTTCATTACTCGCCGAGCCGGCGGAAAGAAGTAACCCATGTCATACAAGCCAAGCGTCGGCCCGCAAATGGCGGCGCCGAACGTAATTCCGATGGCCGATATCATGCTTGTGCTGCTGATCATCTTCATGGTGGTAACGCCCATGCTCTCGAAGGGCTTGACGGTGGAGTTGGCGAAAGTCACCAATCCCTCCGACATGCCGGATGCCGATAAAGACGACGCAGTGATCGTCGGCATCTCCGCGAGCGGCGACGTTTACCTTGGCAGCACCAAGTCCGATATCACGCAAATAGCGGATCAGGTACGTGACCGACTCTCTAACAAACTGGACAAGACCGTGTTCGTCAAGAGCGACGGTCGCACCAAGTACGGTGCCGTGGTCAAGGTTGTGGACGAGATTCGTTCCGCGGGCGTCGATAACGTCGGCCTGATTACCGACCGGTCCGAACAAAAAGCGCGAACCGCACCTCCGCCGGTAAGCTAATTGGGCAACTTTCGACCGGGAAGCGGAGCTTAAAGTTTCGCTTCCCGGAAACGAATCTGTTTTGGCATCCGTCTCGGCCTTTGCGCTGTGACGCGGAATTTGAAACAGGGAGCTACGACTATGGGAATGGACGTTGGAGGAAAACAGGGCGGCGCGATGGCCACGATGAATGTCGTGCCGCTGATCGATATTCTCCTGGTGTTGATCATCATTTTCATGGTGATCACGCCGTTGACCCCGAAAGGCTTGAACGCGCTGGTGCCACAGCCCGCGCCGCCCAACCAGCAGCAGCAACCGCAAACGCTTCAGAAGACGATCGTGGTTCAGATTCTCGATACCGGGAAGATCAAGATCAACGATGAGGATGCCACCTGGGACTCGCTCGGGCCGCGCCTCACCGACGTTTTCAAAGAGCGCGCGGAGAAAGTTGCCTTCGTGAAGGGCGATGACGCCGTGCGCTTTTCCGATGTCGCGCACGCAATCGACGTCATGCGAGGGGCGGGGATCGACAAGGTTGGCTTGATCACCGCCAATCTCGAAGCAGGAAAATAGTTTGCAGGCGGCTGCCGGCCCGCTTCGCTTTCGGTGAATGCCGGTCCTTTTTGCTCTCAAATAATTAATAAAGTTGCTTTGTTCCGGGGCATTGCTGGTGTAGAGTGTGCGGCGGTGGTCCGTGCCATCAAGGGTTTGCGTGGTGTGGCAGATTCGGCGCGGGCCTTGCTCTTGCTTCAACTGGTCGCGTTGGTAAATTGTTGGAGCCGGTCGAAATGATTTGTAATGGTTTTGCAAATAGCGTAGAGACCAGTACGAGCGTCGGAAACTTCATTGCCCTCTCGGGGGAAAACAAAATATTCGCGGGGACGGATTGTTTGCCATGAATCCTTTTGCGCATTTTCGGCACTCCAAAAATAAAAATTCCGTGGCGCTGTTCGCGGTGTCCATGATTGCGGTCGGTTTCGGCGCGTCAGGCTGCGCGAAGCTGAAGGCTCGCGACGACCTCAACAAGGGCGTCGCCGCCTATCGCGATGGCAAGTACGATCAAGCCATCGAGTTCTTCAAGGATGCCAAGGACAATGATCCCACGCTGACCAACGCCCAGTTGTATCTCGCCACGGCTTATGCCACGCAGTACATTCCAGGCGCGCCGTCGGATGAAAATATCCGCATGGGCGAGGCGGCCGTGAAGCAATTCCAGGAAGTGCTGGCCGGCGACGCCAGTAACATTTCGGCAATCGACGGGATCGGATCCATCCTTTTCAACATGGCCGGAACGCCGTACTCGCGTCAGCGCTTCGATGAATCCAAGACCTACCACATGAAGCACATCACGCTGAAGCCGGAAGATCCCGAACCGTACTACTGGGTTGGTGTTATCGACTGGACTCTCTCCTACAGGTCGAACTTGGAAGCGCGCGGCACCTGGCGCCTCGCGCATCCCGGCAAGCCGCTCAAGGATGAGGATCCGCTTCCGCCCGATGTTCGCGATGCCTACATCAAGGACAACGGCCAGATGATCGACGAAGGCATGGCCGATCTCAAGAAGGCCTTGGAGCTTCGCCCCGATTACGACGACGCCATGGCGTATCTGAACCTTCTCCTTCGACGAAAGGCCGATGAGGCCGTTACTCCCGACGAGCGCGCCTCCCTGCTGAAGCAGGCCGACGATTACGTTGAGAAGGCAAAAGAAATTAAACAGAAGAAGATGGAAACTCCGGCCAAGCCGTAACCAAGAGCAAACTGGATCTTCAATATTCAAGAAGCGAAGCGGCCCGGCAACGGGCCGCTTGTTTTTTGTATTGCCGTCGCCTGCTGACGCGCTCCCCAAAATCCGCACAAAAGTAACCACAATTGAAGCGCAGGGCACTCCGGGAACTCTTTTCTACCCTGGGGCATCAAATAGACATAAAATAGGTGGAAATGTCTTCGCTTGAAAAGCCGGTGGGGCTGTCTTCGCTGGTTAGCGTCGGCGGCAAAACGGAGCGTACGACCAAGGCGCTGCAGCTGCGTTTCCTCGAGCTGGTGGAGAAGGTGAGGCAGACGCGGCCGGCCAGCGACATCGAGCTGTTACGGCGTGCCTTTGATTTTGCGGCGGAACAGCACCGCGCGCAGTTGCGCAAGTCAGGCGACCCTTACCTCTCGCATCCCCTGGAAGTCGCGCACATTCTAGCGGACATGAAGCTGGACATCACCACGCTGTGCGCCGCGTTGCTGCATGACGTGGTCGAGGACACGCGCGTCTCGACGCAGCGCATCGCCGAGCGGTTCGGGCCGGACATTGCCACCCTTGTAGAAGGCGTTACGAAAATCAACCGGCTGGATTTGCTGGCTCCCGAGGCGCGCCAGGCCGAGAACGTGAGAAAAATGTTGCTGGCCATGGTGAACGACGTGCGCGTTGTGGTCGTGAAGCTGGCCGACCGGCTGCACAACATGCGCACGCTGGGTTTTCTGTCCCCCGAAAAGCAGCAGCGCATCGCGCGTGAAACGCTGGACATTTATTCGCCCATCGCGCACCGACTGGGAATGGGCTTGATTCGCGGAGAACTGGAGGACATTGCCTTCAGCTATCTCGAGCCCGATGCTTTCCAGCAACTGCAAAATACCGTAGTCGCCAAGCGCAAAGAGTTCGAGACGTTTCTCACGGATCTGAAGGACACGGTCCGCAAGCGGCTGGAGGAAAATGGGATTGCCGCGGAGGTCGACGGGCGCGTGAAGCGGCTGTACTCCATCCATCAAAAGAGTTTGCGGCAGCACCGCACGGTCGATCAAATTTACGACCTGCTGGCCGTGCGCGTGATTACCGATACGATACGTAACTGTTATGCAGCGCTGGGCGTGATCCATCAGGTGTGGCGGCCGGTCCCCGGGCGCTTCAAGGATTACATTGCCATGCCGCGGCCCAATTTGTACCAGTCGCTGCACACTACGGTGATCCACGCCGGGCAAACCTTCGAGGTGCAGATTCGCACGCAGGAAATGCACCGCATCGCCGAGCAGGGAGTGGCGGCGCACTGGCGGTACAAGGACGGCAAGGACGTTTCCGACGCCGACGATCAGCGCATTTTGTGGATGCGCCAGCTGATTGAGTGGGTCAAAGAGATGCAGGAGCCCTCGGAATTCATGTCCACGCTGAAAGTGGACTTGTATCCGGAGGAAGTGTACGCATTCACGCCGAAGGGAAAAGTGCTGGCGCTTCCGCGCGGCGCTACGCCCGTGGATTTCGCCTACGCGGTGCACACCGAAGTGGGCAATCAGTGCATCGGCGCGAAGGTGAACGGGCAAATCGTGCCGCTGCGGCACGGCCTTGCGAATGGCGACGTGGTCGAGGTATTGACGCAAAAGGGTCACGTGCCCAGCAGGGACTGGCTGAATTTCGTGCGCACATCGCGCGCGCGCAGCAAGATCAGGCACCACATCACTTCCATCGAGCGCAGCCAGGCCACCGAAGTGGGCAAGCGCCTGTTGGAGCGCGAGGCGCGGCAAGTGGGCCGCAGTCTGAAGAAAATTCCCGAGGCGGAATTGTTGCGCGTGGCCGGCGAATACGGCTGCGCGAAACTCGAGGATTTATTCGCGGATTTGGGCTACGGAAAATTCTCCGCGAGGCAAATTATTTCCAACGCGCTGGGCGAGCCGCTGGCTCCGCCCAAGCCCGAAGGCGTCAAGGATGATCCTTCGACGCGGCTGGTCTCCACCGTCAAGCGCATGTTGCGCGTGGGTGACGCCACGCTGCAAGTAGGCGGGCAAAGCGATTTGATGGTGTTCCGCGCAAAGTGTTGCAACCCGATTCCCGGTGATGAGATTGTCGGGTACGTGACGCGCGGCCGGGGCGTCGCGGTGCATTCCAATACATGTCCCAACGTTCAGAATTTGCTCTATCAGGTGGAACGCCGCATCGATGTGGAATGGGGCGGCACCAACGGATCGACCTATCCCGTCACTTTGTTGATCCGGACGCAGGACCGGCCCGGAATGCTCGCGGACATCACCGCCGTCATCAGCGAAACCGGATCGAATATCCGCACGCTTGGCAGCCACCCTGACAATCTTCACGCTCGCATAGATCTCACCCTCGAAATCAGCGATCGCAAGCAGCTGGAGCGCATCACCGCCAACATTCGCAAAATTTCCGGCGTGTTCGGTGTGGAACGCCTCTATAACATTTGAGTGTTTTGTTGTAGCACAGCCACCCTTGTCTGTGCGGTTTTTGCGATCGATGGCGCCGCGCATTTGTGAGAATGGAGAAAACCGCCCAGCCAAGAGTGGCTGTGCTACTAAACCGTCCGTTAATCATCGAGGCACATGCCAGGTCCGCTCTGCGCTTGCTCAGTTACAATTTAGGGATGCTGTTCGCCTGTTTAAATCAGATGCATCTAGCCCGCCGTTTACCGTCCGGATTGCTGCTGGCGGCGATGGTGTTTGCCTGCGCCTGCAAGCCGACTCCGAAGCCGGATACCGAGCAAGCCGACCAGATGGCCATGTGGCTCGACAGCGTACCGCAACTGAAATCCCTGAATGTATCCAACGCGGAAATCGAAGAGCTGCGGAAAGCGCACGAAGCCGGGCTTACCGATCCGTCCACAGTCGTCCTGATTAAGTTTGCGCGAGATCGCCGCGTGCCGTTTGCGGATGGGCAAACCATCGCGGATTTGCTGAATGCCGGGTCAACCGAAGAAACTGTGCTGGAGCTTGCGCGCCTTAATCAATTGGGGCCGTGGGGCGGAGAGGCTCGGGCCATGCGTCTGGCCGGACTTTCGGACAAAATTATTCTTGCCGTGGCGCAGCGCAGGTCGCAGGGTTTGCCGGTCCTCTCCGGAGAAAAACTCGGCGAAATAAGAAACACCGGAGCAAGCGACGCGACGATTCTGGAATTTGTCCGCAGTGGCATTACCGAGCAGAGAGCCAACGATTATATCAAACAGCACAACGGGGCAGCCGGCGGACACAAATTTGTTTATCAGGGTCACTCCCGCAAGAAAAGCTAAAAGAAATCTAAGCGAAGCGTCGAATTCATTTTGCGGCGGCGCGCTTCGCGTATATCCTCACATGCTGAAATCGAATCCAGGAGCGCCCGCGAAGCTTTGCCTTGCGGGCGAAATTTGTGAACCCCGTGAAGCTTGAAATTGTGCAGACTGGCCATCCCGTGTTGCGGCAGCATGGCAGGCCCTTAAGCGTTGCGGAAATCCGCACCCGCGAAATTCAAAAATTGATCGAAGCCATGCGAGAGTGCATGCACGAGGCGCCCGGCGTCGGACTGGCGGCTCCACAACTGGGCCTGCCGCTGCAGCTGGCGGTGATCGAGGACCGCGAGGAATATCATAAGGATGTTTCCGAGGCGCTGCTAAAGGAACGCGAGCGCAGGCCGGTGCCGTTTCATGCCATCGTCAATCCGACGCTGGAAACGATTGGCGAAGAAAAGGCCGAGTTTTTTGAGGGCTGCCTGAGCGTCTCCGGTTTCTCGGCGTTGGTCCCACGCGCGCGCGTCGTGCGCGTTACGTGCCTTGATGAGAACGGCGAGAGCAAAGTGATTGAAGCATCGGGCTGGTACGCGCGGATCCTGCAGCACGAGATCGATCATCTGAACGGGACGCTGTATATCGATCGCATGGCCTCGCGAACATTTACCACCATGGAAAATCTGGCGGAATTCCGGAAGGGCAAGCCGGTGAGCGAGATCAAGGCGGAGCTGGAGTAGGGAACAAAAATTCACTATTGAGTGTTAGGTTTTTGTGGCGCCAGCGTCCCGCCGGCGGTTTGGGCAATTGTCGCAACATTCAAAACTGCCGGCGGGAGCCGGCGCTACAAAACCCGAAGGTCATTCGCAATGTATTGGGCGATGAAGTAACAGGAGGATTGCGTGATTGAAACCGTGGCAACCGATCGAGGTCCCAAGGCCATTGGTCCTTATTCGCAGGCCGTTCGCGCCAATGGCTTCGTGTTTCTCTCGGGGCAAATTCCGCTCGATCCCAAGACGCAGCTGGTGGTGGAGGGAGACGTGGCTGTGCAGACGGAACGCGTTCTGGAAAATCTGAAGGGCGTTGTGGAAGCGGCGGGATCGTCCCTGCAGCATGTTGTGAAGACCACCGTATTTCTGTCCGACATGAACGATTTCGCGGCAATGAACGAAGTCTACTCGCGCTATTTCACGGCGCATAAGCCTGCGCGGTCCACGGTAGAGGTGTCGCGCCTCCCGAAAGATGTGCGCGTTGAAATTGATTTGATCGCGCTGCTTTAACGCGGCGGGTTCGACGCCCGCTGAGCAAGGTCTGTAGCGCCCGCCTTCAGGCGGGCATCCTTCTGTCGCACAAAATTGCCCGCCTGAAGGCGGGCGCTACGCGTTCAGTCGCCCGCGGAGGTTTGCGCCGCCATTTCCAGCTGCGTGCGGCATTGTTCCGCAAGGGCGCTGACCGGGGCGCGCGACTCCGGCTGCAATTTTGGTAGAGCTCCCTCGAACATAGCGATGGCTTCTTTCCAGCGGGAGAGGCTGGCTAGCATCGCGCCGAAGCTTACGGCGGCGTCCGCCAGTTCCGGATTCAATTCCAGCGCACGGCGAAACCCTCGCTCTGCCTCGGGGAAATGGCTCATGGCGAACTGCGCCGTGGCCCAATCGCTCCAGCGCTCGCCGGTCTCATCCGCGCGGAGAACTTCATCGAGCTGTGTTACCGCATCTGCATAGTAACCCTGCTGAAATAAGTACACTGCGTACTCGTGTTGCGCTTTTGCAGCCATACAAAACTCACTCTTTCTTCGTCTTTTTCGATAGACGAAAGCATCGCATTCCTGTTGCACGTACTTGAGTCAAGAGGCCCGCTTCAAATGGAGCATTTCTATCGCCATTCGCGCGGTTTGCGATCACCTGGGAGTGAGTGCGTTTCACTATGAAACGCAGAGTCTGCTGGACCACATTTTCCTTTATGCGCTAAAGCCACGCCGTGGATTCGTCGATCTTCTTTATTGAGTGAACGTGGGCCGCTCGTGGCGAAATTTTCCCTCCTGTGCCCGGATGATCCGAAATATTTGAAATATAGGTGATCAAATGACAGAAGCAAGACTGCTGATGCTCGAAGTTACCTCCCACTGCAACATGCACTGTACATTTTGCCCATCGGATGATCTGGTGCGAAAAAAGAGCCACGTGAGTGACGAGCAGGCGGTCCAGTTGATTCGTGCGGCGCGCGACCTTGCGCCGGGCATACCGATCATGTTCAATGTGCTGGGCGAACCTTTCTTGAATAAAAAACTTTTCGATTACATTGGACTGTGCGAGGAATTGGGCGTTGGCGCCGCGCTGATCACCAACATCACGCTGCTTACCGAGGAGCGCCTGCAAAAGCTCTTCAAGTACAGCAACGTGCATTTGAATATGAGCCTGCATACTCCCACCGACAAATCATTTGCCGAGCGTGGCTACAAAAAAATAGCCAGCTTCCGGGAATATCTAGAGATGGTTTGCAATACGGTGAATGCCAAATTTCGAGCCGGCAGCAAAACCGGAATTGAAATTTATCTCGCCAGCGAACTGATCGAAAATCTGATGCAGAATGACGGCGGGTCGCGCCTCTGGACTATGTATGACGATCCAGCGGAATACAAGGCGGGCTGGGAACTGTGCGCGGAGCGATTCACCGAACTCAGCGCCCAAATAAGGCGCGATTACCCGGAAGCCTTTTCCGAGGGGATGGAACTTGAACGGAAAAAACACGAGGATCAGATCAAAGCGGGCGAACTTGTATTCCGAGCCGAAGATATTCCCACATGGCAATTGGAAAATAAGTTTTCCGGTTGGATGATTGCCCCCGATGTGATCGTTCGGCGTAAAGGATTCGGCATGTGGGCGTACCACGAAAAATTTGTGCAGAGGCACGCACAACCCAGCCGTTTCACGTTTCACGAAGAGCGCACGGAATCCTTCAAGTGTGTCGGAGCGGAAACATTCGGAATTCTTTCGGACGGAACCTACACGCTTTGTTGCCAGGACGTGGAAGGCGAGATGGATCTCGGCAACATTGCGGACATCGATCCCCACACAGCGTTTGCATCTCCCCGGCGCGAAGAGATTATCTCCAACTGCGCGACCTCCAAGGTTTGCCGCCGCTGCGCCGGAAACACCATGATTCTGGATACTCAGCCAATTCGCGACGATTCACAAACCGTGGACAAATTCGGGTTCGGGTGGCACGGGTTCGAGCAGCATCTTTTCGGAGTTGGTGCGCGCTGGACTACGGGCAGCGCAAAATCTTATTTTTACACGCGAATTGAAGTCGATCAGCTTACGCTGGATTTCCGCTTGCCATTCACTTCCGCCACCAAATTGCAAATTCTTCTAAGCTCGTATGATCCGGACACAAAGCAATTTTCACTGGAGCATTCCGAAGAATTCTACGGCAGGAAAGACCGGCTCATGCGTGTAGATTTCCCGGTAAATTTGAAAAAGAACACATTCTACCGGTTGACCATTTTGTCGCCGACGTATTCCCCCAAGGAAGTGTATGGTTCACCGGACGCTCGGCGGCTTGGAATAGCCGTCGCCACAATCACTTGTGAGGGCCGCCCATACCAGGAACTTGCCGAAAGTGATGTCGCTTTGGCCCTCGCGGGTTCGACTGCGGCAGCCGCGAACTCCTCGGCTTACACTTTTCCGATATTGAGTTGAGCACTCCCGGCGAAATTGACCGCCTTGAAAAAGGGAGCGCTACGCCTGCTAGGCCACGCGTCTCAGAATCAACCCTGCCACAAATTCATTCCGGTCTTCCTCGATTGCCGGGTAGGCAAGTACCGTTTGCATGAAGACCATCCCTTTGGCATATTTCGCAAAATAGCCGGCACCAACGCATCCGGGAACTTGCCTGCATCCAACCCTATTGGCGATTGGTTTTCTAAATGGCTCCGGTCAGCAAATTCGATCTTCCTTCGCCATTGATTTAGTATGGAAAGCTCCAAGATTGGGGTAGATTTGTACGAGTAATCGCCGTGGCCGAACCTCTGGGGAGGCTACCTTTGTTTCTTCGCGAGAAGATCAATTTGGTGGCTCCCGGTGAACCTTCCGGGAGGGCATACCTTTCCGTTTTGAGGAGCCGCTGGCGGCAAGTCTTTTCCAGCGATCGAGCACAAACCCCTGAGAATCAACTCTTGCTTGCGCGTATTTTCGACCGGCAGGCCTGTTCTCCCGAATTGCAAGGACTTACCAGCACGCTGAAGTCAATTCGACAGAGAATTTTAGCGAACACCGTCTTTCACGGCTGGGCGCACTGGCTGGTTTGGGTGTCGATCGCGCTCATTGCGGTGGCGGCAGTCAGCTCCAAATTAATGGGAGTGCTCGTTTTTGTCGCTGCAGTTGCAGCCGCGGGCACGGCGGCAGTATTTGCCTGGGCTTGGCGGAACCGGCCTTCCCATTATGAAACGGCACGGTGTCTCGATTCCGCTTCTGGGCTTCAGGACCGCCTATCCACGGCGATTTACCTTGGTGGGATTCAGGATGCCGACGGAATGATCTTCGAGCAACGCAAAGACGCCCTGGCGCGTCTGGGAAAAGTAGATCCGCGCGGATTATTTCCGATTCGATGGCCTGAGAATAGCAAACGCGTTGCCGTGGTGGTATTGGTTGCCGCGGGATTGTTGGCCTACCGCATTCAACATCAGGCGCCGCTGGTTTCGCTGCTGCGGAGCACCCTGCGCTCGCAGCTTGTGCAATCGATTGTTTCTCCCATCGCGCGAGCGCTGGAAAAGGATCTTCAGCGAACAATGGCCATGGTCACCATGAAGCCGGATGCGGCCGGGGAAGAAGCGCAGCGTGCCGATGCCGCTTCCAAGACCGACGATCTTTGGAAGGCCGACGGCAAGGCCAATGCGGCTGACGATCAAAAAGACGCCGCGGATGCCGAAAATCAACAGCAGGATCAGATGCAGCCGCCGGGAAGTCAGGAAGGTCCTTCCTCGAGTGATGCCCGGGAGCAAGACAGCAATCAGCAATCGCAAGATAGTAAGAATGGAAACGACGAGAACGAAAGCCAATCGCAAGAGCAAGGCGAGCAGTCGGGTCCCGAAGGGCGGCAGTCCATGGGGCAGTCGCTGATGCAGGCGCTCAAAAACATGATGTCCAAGACGCCCAATCAGCACTCCAACAATCGTCCGGACCAGCAGCCGCCCAACGGACAGGGCACGCCGCAATCGGGCAACTCGAATCAGCCTGGGGCCAACGAGAGCGACAAGCGCGGCGATTCAAAAGGAAATTCCGACGCCAAGCAGAAGGCCACGCAAACCGCCAGCGAGGGCGCTGGAAGCCAGCAAGGCACCAAGGAGTTGCGAAAAGATGCGGACCTGCATCCCGTCAACGCGGTTCCCGATCGCGTGGCGCTGGAGGCCAGCGGGTTTAAGGAACAGACGCGCATGAAAGTGGCCACGGAAACCGGTGCGGCGCATCTTGCCGTTGGCAATGTATCGCCCAGGCAGGACGCCGTGACCAACGGAGCGGAACAGGAAAATATTCCGGCGCGCTACCGTTTTTACGTGCAGCGTTATTTTGAACATGCGGATGATGGAAAGCAATGAGTTAGAATGTCGGAGCAAGGTCGCGTTCGTCCAGAGGAAGGTTTCATGACCAGTTCGTTGGGAATGGAAGGCCACGCGGGAGGCCAGCCCCTCGGGGAGCAGGCGGAATTTCTGGCCGATAAAATGGGGGAAGTCCGCCGGGAAATTTCCAAGGCCATTGTGGGCCAGGCGGAAGTGGTGGAAGGCGTGCTGATCGCCCTGCTGGCCGGCGGGCACGTGCTGCTGGAGGGCGCGCCGGGCCTGGGCAAAACCATGCTGGTGCGCACGCTGGCGCAGGCCGTGGCGCAGAAATATTCGCGCATCCAGTTCACGCCGGATTTGATGCCGGCGGATGTGATCGGCACGTCCGTGGTGCAGGAAAACGGGGACGGCCGGAAATCGCTGGGTTTCCAGCCCGGCCCTATATTTACTAATCTTCTACTTGCTGATGAAATCAATCGCGCGACGCCTAAGACGCAGTCGGCGCTGCTGGAAGCCATGCAGGAAAAGCAGGTCACCGTGGCGCACACCTCGCACCTGCTTGAGGAACCCTTTTTCGTGATGGCCACCCAAAACCCGCTGGAGATGGAAGGCACCTACCCTTTGCCGGAGGCGCAGTTGGACCGCTTCCTTTTCAAGCTGCGCGTGCCGTATCCCGGTCGCGTGGACCTGCATGACATTCTGGACCGCACCACGCAGGGGACCACCGCTACGGTGAACGCCGTGGTGAATGGCCCGCAAATTCTGGAGATGCGAAAAGTCGTGCGCGCCGTTCCGGTTGCCCCGCACGTGCAGGAGCACGTCGTGAAGCTCACGCTGGCCACGCATCCGGAGAACCGCGAAAACCTTCTGGCCAGCAAGTACATCCGTTACGGAAGTTCGCCGCGCGGCGCGCAGACGTTGATTCTCGGCGGGAAAGTGCGCGCGCTCCTGGATGGCCGCTACAACGTCAGCCTGGAAGACATTCGCGCGCTGATGCTGCCGGCGCTGCGCCACCGCATCATTCTAAATTTTGAAGCCCAGGCGGATGGCCGGACGCCGGACGATTTGCTGGAAGAAATTGCCGGCAAAATTTCCGTGCAATAGGTTTTTGTGGCGCGGGCCTCAGCCTGCAGGGTTTCACGGATGCAATGACTAAACCCCGCAGGCTGAAGCCCGCGCCACGAAGAACTGAGCCCGATGGCAACCACTTCTCCACTCTTGCTCGACAGAGAATTCCTGAAGACGCTGGAGCAGGTCACGCTGCTGTGCCGCACCAATCTGTCCGGCGCGGTAGGTCCAGAGCACCGCTCGCGGACTCGCGGGCCGGGAATGGAATTTGCCGATTACCGCCGCTACAGTTTCGGCGACGATCCCCGCTCGCTGGATTGGAGCGCCTACCTGCGCTTCGGAAAACTTTTCTTGAAAATATACGAAACCGAGCAGCACATTCCCGTGCGCATTTTGCTGGACCGCAGCGAATCGATGGCATTCGGCGATGAGGGTGAATCGAAATTTCTTTACGCGCAACGGCTCGCGGCCACCTTTGCTTATCTGGCGTTGCTGCATCTCGACACCACGGCGGTAATTCCATTTTCACAGCGTCTGCAAAAGCCGCTGGTTGTTTCCGGCGGGCGCGATCGCCTATGGCCCGTGCTGCAATTCCTGAGCGAGCAACAGTGTGCCGGGACCACGGATATATTTTCTTCCGTGAAGGAATTCATGAGCGGTTTTCCCGCGCGGGGAATCGCCATCTTGATTTCCGATTTCTTCGATGAGACGGGCAGCGAGCGCGCCGTTGAAATGCTGCGTTCCGCAGGGCATGATTTTGTTTTGCTGCAGGTGCACAGCGCAGAAGAGCAGCATCCCTCCGCCTCAGGTGAACTCATTTTGGAGGATGCCGAGACGGGAGCGCAGCGCACTGTGGAGTGTTCGCCGCAAAGCACGGCTCTATATGCGCGCAGGTTTCAGGAGTTTTCCACGCGCTTGCGGCGGCTTGCGTTGCGCAATGGCGGAAGATACGCGCGCGCCGTGACCAACATCGCCTACCAGGAATTCGTTCTGCGAAGCCTGCGCAGCGGGCAGGTGCTGGCATGAACTTCCTGGCGCTCAGTCCCGTGCAGGTTGCTCTGGTGTGGGCGGGACTCGCAGCCGCGGCATTATGGCTTTACCTGCACCACCGGCGGCCGCAGCATCGCAAAGTTTCCACACTCCGCTTCTGGGCCAGCGTGCAGCCGATTTCACAGCCGCGCCGCAGGAAACTTCGCGAGCCCTGGGCGTTTTTGGCGCAGATTTTATTTTTATTGTTGCTGGTGCTGGCGCTTGCAAATCCGCGATGGGGTTCCCAGCTGCAAGGCCGCAGCGTTGCAATCGTGCTGGACGCTTCCATCTGGTCGCAGGCGCGCCCGGCTGGAGAACAGGCATGGATTGACCGCGAGCGTACGGAAGCCCTGCGCCTGCTGGATTCGCTCCCAGTGGAAGACCGCGTGTTGTTGTTGCGCGCGGAGCCGGATGCT
>Ga0182024_10009508_pt1 | contig 20085 bp, 20 predicted proteins | sample P32metaG_FD_120480 | JGI IMG/M metagenome (GOLD analysis project Ga0182024, IMG submission 120480) | Permafrost microbial communities from Stordalen Mire, Sweden - P3-2 metaG (Illumina Assembly) | ecosystem: Environmental > Terrestrial > Soil > Wetlands > Permafrost | place: Sweden: Stordalen... | reverse complement strand
TCCCGACGAGGTCTACTATCAATCACGCATCAACCAACGGGCTGCCTGAGCTCGGTGACAACAACCAACTGCTCAACTCTTAAGAAGACGGTCAGGCTGTCCAAGGGATGGGGTCCACTTCAGGTTACCTGACTCCGCGATTGACCTCCGCAATCATTTAGTACTCATAGGACCAAACGACGTCGGTAAATCAAGCATTCTTCGCGCAGTGCATCTGTGCGTAGGAGTGACGGGGGCGCAACTCGGGACTGCAATACAGGAAAGAGATTTCACAAATACAGAATCACCGCTCGAGTTGGTGTTGACGTTCAGTGACCTTGACGGTGAAGAGAGGATCGCGTTTCCCGACGAAATTGATCTCGGTCCTCCGGAGTTGCTGCGCCTTAAACTGGTTGCCCAGATTGATCCGAGTGATGCAGAGGCGTTCAGTATCACGAGGTCGTTTCCTGATTCGGGACGGTTGCGAGTTCCGTCGCGACTTCAACTTGACACCATTGGGTGGGCATATATTCCAGCTACCAGATCACTTATACGAGAGTTGGGCCCAACGGCCGGAGGCGCAATACATTCCCTCATTTCGAGTTTGAATTTCGAGGAAGACGCAGAAGCAATCCAATCTGCAATTGAGAATATGCGTGACGTGTTTGACGAATCGAAGGTATTCGGAGAACTCAGAACAGAGTTGGCCAACGCACTTTCCGGAACGCTACCGAGGAGCTTAAGTAAAGAGGATCTTCACTTGCGGAATGAGGCGGAGGTAACTGGAGATCCTCTTCGGGGAGTGGTTGTTACTGTAAAAGACAATGGAACTGACACGCCATTGTCAGAACAGAGCGATGGCTTTCGCGCAATGTCGTTATTGGCAATCCTGGGAGTTTCTCATCGAACGGCGAAAATTGTCGGAATCGATGAGCCCGAAACGCACCTACATGCTTCAGCGCAACGTACGATCGGCAAGGCTCTTGCCATTGGCCTAGGTCAGCAATTAGTGGCAACACATTCTTCGGCGATCGTAAGCCAGATGAATCCCTTAGACATCGTTGTGATCGGAACGGACCATCGAGTAAGACAACTTCCATTGAATTCGCCTTTGTCAACCTCGAACGAAGTTACGCGACACTGGTCGGCGAGGCTTCTCGAACCCTTGACGTCGAGGCGGCTGATCATCGTTGAGGGTCCAGCAGATCGAATTATTCTCCAAGGACTAGCTCAGGCATCCGGAATTGACCTGGACCGTTGCGGTGCAGTGATTTTTGAACTCGACGGCAGTGGATTCTTCGGAACAGCGTACGAATTCTTCGGACCAGATGGATTTGACCTGCCCCTGAGCGGAATGCTTGATGAGGACGCGCGAATTGGCTGGGCAAAGACAATGAACGTCGATCCGTCAACTCTTGAAGCCGAGGGCTTTGTCGTAAACATTCCAGATCTTGAAGCCGTTTACATCGACGCTCTCGGTACGACTCGAATAATTGAACTTCTAGCCGCGAGTGGAATGAGCGAAGTTCGCATTCGGAAAGCAACTGGCTTGTCTCCCACGAGTTCAATTGGACAATCAGAGTTGCAAAGTTATTGCGGAAAGAGGAAGGTGATTTGTGCACTGGCAATAGCAAACGGCTTTCGATCAGGTGATTCCGAGAGATTCTTGAATCACATTCAACTGTTGAAGGAGTCGATTTGACGGATGAAGACCGTATTCGCCTTAGCGCAAAACAGCGTGAATTTGTTGAGTCACCGATTGAGGAGGTTTTGCTGATCGCACCTGCAGGATGTGGCAAGACCGAAGCCCTAGCTGCTCGGGTTGCGCATCTCGTTGACACTGGTGAGATCAAGGTTCCGAGAAAGGCTTTGGCATTGTCGTTTTCAAACAAGGCCAAAGCGAACATTGCTACACGACTCAGCGCCACGATGGGCAATCGATGGAATCGACACGCTGACGTCATGAATCTGCACGGATTCTCTGCGCGAGTGATTCAAGCACATGGAAAGGCGATTGGTCTCGATCCGGCTCTTGTATTACCCGACAAGGTTTGGTACCAGCGGGCATGTAAGTCCGTGGGCGTGAACTACAACAACTCTGCAGAGTTCGAAAAGGTTTTGAGAAGTGCCAAAAGCGGTCCCGTGGATGATCAATTGGTGATGGATCGATTATCAGATGCAGGTAATTCCCTTGCATTGAAATTTGAACGTCAGCTCCGCGATGAATCCAGACTCGATTTCAACGATCTTCTTCGACTCGGTCAACGAGTGCTCCAAGTTGACGCCGTACGTGAGATCTATCGACTTCATTTTTCGGTTGTTTTAGTGGATGAAGTTCAAGATCTTTCGTGGGACCAATTTGAGTTAGTGAAAACCATTTCGTCGGGCTGTGCCAGTTACGCGGGAGATCCTGCGCAGGGAATCTACGCCTTCGCTGGCGCCCAACCCGACCGAATATTTGCGGAAATTGAATCAACTGCGGGCCAAGTGATCACACTAAATGAATGCCATCGATCAAGTCCTGCTGTTATTCGAGCGATCAACGTAATTGCGCGGCGAATGGGTTCAACGGAATTGGAATGTGCGTCACCGGAGAAGTTTCCTGGCGGGGGCGTCGTTGCTACCGTGAGATGCAACGACCCAGACGACGAATCCGTGATCGTTGTCCAAAATGCACGCCGGATACTTGACAAGGATCCGTCAGTTTCGATTGGGATCATTGTTCGGCGAGGCACGCGGCTTGGTTCGGTTCGGAGCAGGTTGGATGATGTTGGATTGAATTATGAAGACTGGACCGCACCAACTCACGTTGCTCCAATCGTCGAGTTGATGGTGAGCAACGTCGTGGACGCGGAGTCATTCTCTCGCGAGAGTACAGAACAGATTGCGGAATTAAAAGTTCTTTGTTTACATTCAGTTGATGATTGGGACATTGACGTAATCGGCGAAGTCATCGCCGCGTGCGATGAAATGACGGAGAAAGTGCGTCATGGTCTCACGCTTCGTCAGGCCGTTCAGGCCTGCAAACGTGCAAGCGATATTGATTCACCTGTTGGCCCGGGCGTTCACCTACTCAATGCCCATATTGGGAAGGGCCAGGAATTCGATTGGGTAATGGTTATGGGAATGGAAGATGGCGTCGTTCCAGATTTTCGGGCCACCGACGAGAGCGCGCAAGAAGAAGAGTTGCGGACGCTCCACGTGATGCTTTCGAGGGCAAAATTTGGATTGGCGATCACAGCTGCGAACATGCAATTTACGCAGTATGGCTCGAGAACGGCCGAGTTGAGTCCCTGGTGGAACGAAATATCTGCAACTGCGACGGAGTCTTGGAATTAGAAACCTTCGTTTTGGTGGCATGCGAACCATTAGAGAGTCCGGCAGTAAGAAAAGTGGCAAGCATTTGTGGCGTCGAATTGCCCCTGGGCACTAAACGGGGACAATCGCGGTCACTACTGGTTAATCAAAACCTCTAACATCAATTGGGCTTTAAGGGAAGATTCTTGGAGCGAGCGACGAGAATCGAAGTCGCGTTCTCAGCTTGGGAAGCTGAGCCTTGCGTAATTGAACCCGGTGTTGCATACCTGATCCCAGGCTATATATTCGCCGAGTAAGAGATGGATTCTGGTTGGCGGGCATACTACGGGCATACTGCCGATGAGGATTGCCTTCGACACCGCTAGAGCACAATGATCGACGACCGAGAATTTATATCTCGCGCAATTATTCCCTGTTTCCCAATCGGTCTAATCTCAGGCCAATGACGGAGATTGTCTCGAAGACGATGTTCTTGCCAGATTCACTCGCTCCTCACACCACGGCAACGCTTCCACAAGAGGCCGTCGCCTGGATCGAGTCAGCATTTGGCAACGGTGAACGTGTCGAAGTGAGGCAGACGCTTGGAGCTCGGTCGACCATTATGCATGCCGTCGACGTTATCGACCACACCGGCAATGTGCTCAAACTCGCGATTCGGCGCTTCCATGACGCCTCTCGATTGAAGGAGGACGAGGGGTATCAGCCGACGCACGAAGCAAATGTGCTGGCGTTTCTCGCTTCCACCACTGTTCCCGCGCCAGAATTAATCGCACTGGATTCCACCGGTGAACATTGCGATGTTCCCGCATTATTGACGACTTTGCTGGAGGGTGAGACTGTTGTGCCGCCAGGTGCGCCTGACCACTTCGTTGCAGAACTTGTTGAAGCCTTGGCGAACATCCATGACCTCAAGTGGAATCCCAGTATGGCGTTGCCCGTGTACGAGAGTTACTTCGAATGCGACGGGCGTGGTGAGCGTCGTCCGCCGCGTTGGTCCGCGAACCCCGCTTTGTGGGAGCGAGTGTTCGAGGTTCTCGACTCGCCGCCTCCGACGACGTCGACGGGCTTCATTCACCGGGACTACCATCCCGCCCAAACGCTCTTCGCAGGGTCACGTCTTACAGGAATTTGCGACTGGCTGACGGCTTGCGAAGGGCCGCATGGAATCGATTTGGCGCGTATGCGGATCAACCTCGCTGAAGGCTGGAGTCTGGAGTTGGCGGACGAGTTTCGAAGGACTTACCAATCCGTCGTCGGCGAAGACCGCGTCCATCCTTATTGGGATCTGCTCGATTCGGCGGACGTGTTGCTTGGCCTGCCCGATCGTGGCCCGGAACAGGTCCTGCCCGGTCACCGCAGATTTGAGCAGTTCGTTGAACAAGCGATGGTGGACCTTTCGTAGTGGAGTCCTAGGAGAGAAATAGACGTTCCATCGCGATTTAAGTAATTCTGAAGTGACCTGGCGACGTAAAGAGGGTGATGGCAAACGTTCCCGCCTCACCTAACGAGACTACGAACCGATTCGAAGTGTTCTTTCGGGAGAACTATTCGGTGCTCTGGCGATACGTCGCACGTAGGGTCCCACAAGCAAAGGTCGACGATGTCGTATCGGCCAGTTTCATCGTGGCGTGGGAAAAGTACTCGACCGTCGAATCGCCCTCGACCGCATGGCTCATTCGAATTGCTAGTTTCGAAATTGCCAACGTCCGTCGTAAGCAGGGGCGAGAACGGCGAAGTTCCGTCTACGTCGTACAAGAGATCGCCGCAGCGAAGCATGACGACTTCGACGGATCGGGCGTTCGATCAGCGATGGCATCTCTGAGTGAATCAGATCAGGAGATTCTTCGACTGGTCCTGTGGGACGAACTGTCTAGAGATGACGTTGCTCAGGTCCTCGATCTCTCAACCAATGCGGTCAATGTCCGCTATCACCGAGCCCTCCAAAAGTTAGAGCGCTGCATCGTCGTGCCCCACCACATCTATCCATTGAAGGAGACACCTGATGGCAAATAAACGACTCTCCGAATTGCTGCGCAACGCAAACCCTGTGACGCGCGAACCATCGCGTCCGATGAACGCCGCATGGGATGACATCGTTACAGGTCACCGAGCGCAGAAGATGTCATCCCCAGCGCCGCGAAAGATGTCCGCATCACTGTGGACGCATCCCCGTCGGCTCCTTGCTGTCGCCGCCGCAATCGTTCTGATCGCCGGCGTCTCGACATTCGTGAGCATCCAAGGTTCCGGCAACCCGACGTCGCTCTCGAACGACTTCGCGCACGCTTTTGGTGTGGTGAACGCAAACGCCGCGACCTCGGGCGGCTTCTCCGCTGTTCCAGCGACGCCCCAAGGTTCACGTCGCCTGACCTGTCCCACAAGTGAGGTTTGCTATCTCGAATCGTGGGACACCGCGGCGGATGGCAGCGCTACGACGAGCGTGTACAAGTCGACCGATGGTGGCACTAACTGGACTTCGATTTCGATGCCCGCGGCGGGTACCGCGAATACCGAGCTCTCCTGTTCCAGCGTTTCGGTGTGTTCGGTTGGATACGTGGAATCTCCAGCCACTTCACCTGCAGGCTTTTATCAGGGAACTGTGCAGTCGATGCTGACCACGACCGATGGCGGTGCGACATGGACGAAAATCCTGGTTGCGATAGAACCCGTGAAGGGTGTTGATGCAGCGCTTGACGCCTCCCTCGTCAACGTCCAAGGACAGTGGTCGCAGCTGCAGTGCTTCAGCGCCTCGACGTGTGTCGCCGTTGCGCTCGTACCTTCCGATCAGCCTCAGGAGCCCGTGTCGAATGCTGATTCGCAGGGTGTCTTGCGAACGGTCATCATGAGAACTGATGATGGCGGCGTCACGTGGAATTCCACCTTGTTGCCATGGTGGAGCGCAGCTGATGGTTCGCCAGGTTGGTCGAACGCACAAATTCCTCAGCTCGTTTGCGCTTCTTCTATGGACTGCCTTGGCCTTTCTGCTGTCTTTCATTCGGTCGTCAACAATGTGCAGTCGTCCAATGTGAAGGTGTGGCAAAGCAGTGATGGTGGTGTGACGTGGCAGAGTTCGTGGGCGCCGGAACCTGCGATGCTGCCACCCACAGCGGGCGGTCTTACCTGCCCCACGACACTTCATTGTTACGCCGTAGTCCAGGCAGGATCAGCCTTTCCAGGACACCCTGAAATCATGTCGACCGGTGATGGGGGAAAGACGTGGGCCTTCGAAAATCCAGTTGTACCGAGCAGCGGTGGATCCGGCGTCGAACTGGAATCGATGAGTTGTGCGACGGATTCAACATGTTGGACCGCGGGCGAGGTAAGGCCCGTCGGAACGAGCAGTTGGCAAGCAGCGATGTGGGCTACCAGTGATTCCGGTGGAACGTGGACTTCAATCCCATTGCCGAGCGGTCTGGGAATAATTTTGCAGGTCGTATGCAATGAGCCAGATTCGTGCGTCGCAGTGGCCCAACCTCCGTTCAAGAGCGGACAGGCGGCTCCTCAAGGGCCGCTGCCGGGAGAGATCTTGAGCAATCAGTCCTGATTTCAGAGGTGGAAGCGTGAGGGTTCAAGTTGGGCCTCCTCAGAGGGTCTCCGACACCAAATTGCATCAAGTATTTAAACGCCAGGACTTCGTGCCTGACCGGTGAATTCGGGGCTACGCCGGAGGAAAGCTAATGCCATAGTCCAGAACGCTTTGCCCCACTCCCGTGTCGAAGCACACGTCACGGAGTTGGCGAAGGACGAAGCGAAAGGTGCCGATGGGACTGGCGTAACCCTGAATCACGATACCGGAGGCTGTCGCCGGGTCGCAGCCCTTAAACGACGGTCCCAAGGGCTTGACGACCACGAAGAAAGCTTCAATCTTCTTACGGTGAGTGACGACCGGACGTCTGGTGTTATCGGCGCCGGCCGGTATCGACACGTCGTGCGCCGAGAGTGCCGTGAGATTTACAACGTCCGTCGTGTTTCGCACTGCTTGGACTTCCGGTGCACCCATCAGAAGGTGGCAAGTTGTGCCCCGATTGTAGAAGTACACAGGGACTTCTTCGTACGCGGGCAATTGGTGCAGGCCCGTCGAAGTCTTGACGACGTAAGTCGTATTGGTCACGGTGGCGCCCGCTGTCACGGTAATCTGTGAAGCCTTGCACGCGGGGTGCGACGGTGTCGTTGCATTGGCACTGACAGCCGGTGACACTGTGACTACCGCTATCGCCAGGGGAAACAAAACGACAAGGGCGACCACAGCCCTAATTGCGCGAACACGCGTCCTCAAGTAGCTCATCGTATTTCGTCTCCGGTTAGGTCCAATGTTCACAGAGCCCACTCACCAACGTACTGCCGCTGCTTTTTGGCGGCATCGAGCCGCCGGTGCAAAGAGGCAGAACTGTCAAGACGGGCCATGGACTAACGCAATTTCAACCTTGGCCGTAATTGTTGATCAACCAGCGACCAGAAGGTTCTCGCTGAAGCGAGACGGACCAAAATGATACGTTACCCATTCCCATGTTCGGATCATTGATTACGTTGAACTTGCAGTAAACCGACGCGCGGAGCGTTGATCGATGCATAAGGGAGCAGTGGAGGCCTGTGAAGGGCATCCCCCAATATGTCCACTCCATCATGTCGCGATCCGCAGGGACGAAATGGGCTATGGCGAGGGGTTTATCGTGAGCGTTGATTGACGCAAACCAAGAAAGTGTTGTTGCCACCGGTGACTGGATCGCAACACCCTGTGATTGGCCATCCTCGAGGGAACGAATCGATAGTGTTGCGAGGGCCACGCCAACGACGATGACCGCAATCGCAACAATCCTAAAGCGTCGAGAGCGAGAGCGGGGAGTGACGTCGGTATGTTTCATCTCATCCACATCTCGACTTTATAGAGATTGCCAGCGCGCTTCGGGCAGAACCGGCGCATACTTCGCGAAAGCATCATTTCAACCTCCAATGCAAGCTTGCAGAACGGTTGCGTCGGGCCTCCGACACCACACTCTGAGTCAACTGGCAAGAAATTTGGGACTCGAATCCTTTCTGGGGGCAATAGTTCAGTAATGGGTGCATCCGAGGGAGATACTTCCGACAGTGACGAGATTGCGGCGTCGCTGACTGACCCGGAACGGTTTGGCATGGTTGCCGAGCGACATTTCGGAGCAATCTTCCAATACCTCGCTCGGCGGGTTGGCCGAGAAGCGGCAGAAGACCTGGGTGCCGAGACATTCGTCATTGCTTTCAGTGCGCGAAGTCGCTACGACCTGTCGCGAGATAACGCTCGTCCATGGCTCTTCGGGATAGCCACAAATCTGATTCGACGTCATCGTCGAAGCGAGCTTCGCATGCTGAAGGCTTATACGAGATCAGTGCCTCCAGCGCATATCGATGATCAGGTTGAGGAACATTCAGTTCAAATGGATCACGTCGCCCTTTTGGCTCGCGTTGCTGACGCCTTTTCGAAACTTGACCCGGCACAGCGCGACGCCCTCCATCTCACGGCAATTGAAGGTTTGAGCTACGCGGAGACTGCGGAGGCACTCGGTGTCCCGGTCGGCACGGTGCACTCAAGGGTGGCGCGGGCGCGAATGACTTTGCGGGACCTCGCTGGTTACTTCGGACAAGAAGGTACCGAAGAACCCATTCCGGCAAGAGAAGGTTGAGATCAGATCATGAATGATGAACTGCAGTTACTCCGTGAGGTATTTCAATACGAGGTGGCGCCTGACGCGAGCGCGATGGAACACTTGGATCGCGGGTTGAAGTCTGCGTTCGCGGGTGAAGAAGTTTCCAACGTTCGTCCACTCCGAAGGGGTCGTTCGACGTACATCGTTCGGCAGCGGCTGGCGCTGATTGCGGGCGCCGCAGCACTCGTGATTGGAGGAGTCGTGGTTTCCGTCGGTGGTATAGGTTCGCAGACCGTAGCATCCGCGAGTCCATTTCATTTGGCGTCCTACGTGACGATTCCGGGATTTCATGCAAGTTCGCAGACGATTCAATTCGCCAACAACGTGACGTGTCCGACGTCGACGGACTGCTATTTGGAAGCGCGTCATATGCAAGCCCCGACAGCAGCGGCCGGCAACAACGTCTACTTCTCCGGCAACGGCGGAAGCTCGTGGCAGCAGTTGGTACTTCCATCGGGCGTCTACGCCGACACAACTCTCACCTGCACGTCGAGTCAACAGTGTTCCTTTGGTGGAGGTCAGTTCAACGGTGTCGACTCGAATGGCAAACCGATCATGGAGCCTGTCCTCGTAAGTACTTCCGATGGCGGATCGAGTTGGAGCGTTGCGAACTTGCCACTCCCAACGAACGGTTCGCTCGAATTGCTTGGCAATACCGCCATCGGTTCACTCCAGTGCGTCTCTGCCAGCAGTTGCGATGCCGTGCTGTTGGCGAATTTCACCGGCCCCGGTTACAGCAGTGTTGTTGACAATTTCTTCATGCAGACGACCGATCGTGGTCGGAATTGGAGTTCTGAGATTATGCCGGGTCAACCGGCCCCGGGTGTCCAGGGCGCAGAGCCAACTGGGAGTCCCATCAACACGAACGCGATGAGTTGCCCAACGATGCAGTTCTGTGTCGCGAGTACATTCTGGTCTTCATCCTCTGACGGAGAAACATCAATTGTCTGGCGCACCGTTAACGGCGGAGCCACGTGGTCGATCAGTTCTCTTCCAAACGGCCTTCTGTCACCCGGACCCATCTCGTGTCCTGACACGAAACACTGCTGGATCATTGCTTATCCACCAGCGAGTGGTGCGGGTGGCGAATTGCTGGAGAGTTCTGATGGCGGAGCAAGTTGGGTCGATCGCACGCCGCCGGAAACAGCCTCAACGACATCGTGGCGTTCAATGAGTTGTCCCACGGATAACAACTGTTGGCTCGGCGGCAACGTTACGGGTTCGAATTCCGCGAGCGTTGTGTACGTCTCGAGCGATGCAGGACAGACTTGGAATGAGGCGGATCTACCGACTTCGGTTGGCGCAGAGTCGGCACCATTGAAAGGAATCGACACGATCGACTGCAACGCGAATCTGACTTGCATCGTGTTAGGAATCCCGCAGGGCGTGTCCGAAGATGGTGTGAACGAAGCTGTGCTTTCGAACGCCGCGGCAAGGTAACTGAAAGGTACTTCACGGGTTTGACGGCCCCGCTACCGTTCGCGAAGCCTTGGAGGAATCAGCCACTTCGGTTTCCGAACCAAATAGATGGAGACGGACCCCATCATCGAACTCGCTGAGAAAATAGCGTGGAGAACTTCCGTTTCATCAGGAACTACTGACACTTGATGACCTAATGGTATGCAACCGGCGGACTTCACGTCTGGGTGTGCACGAGCCACGACTGTTTCAATTGGTCTCTTGCAGATTCTTGATAAGAGTGACCTACGCAGAGGCCTGCCCGTCGTCAATTGGAAAATTGATGGTGAATTCTTCGGTAGTTGGAAACTCCACGGCGGGCGTCAGTTGCGTCGGCGCTACCTTCCCCAGCGTCTCCACTTCCAATTGCTTCCATAGGTTCACGAGTTCCGTCAGTTCGATGTAGTTCTCTTCGCCTTCTAAGAACTCCTCGATTCCGCTGCTCGATATGACCGCGAGTTGCACAGGTAGGCCCACTCCGTAGGCGGAAGCCGTACACGTCGTTTCAATAGCGCGATATGCAATTGCCTTCGTCGCTTCCAGCGATTGATTAGCGACATCGAAGTGCATAACGTTCATCAACGTCGCATGTGCTACCGCGTGCCCGCTACCTGTTGCAGTGAAAACTTGGTGAAACTGCGATGGCCCGCTTACATCAACTTCGTAAATCCAGAAGTCGTCACCGGACTTCCCGCAAAAAATGCCTCCCCATACATCAGGTGAAGAACCAGGCAGCTGCACCCACCTTGACAAGACGAGTTGCTGAATCGGATTCACGACCGAGACAATGCAAGCAGCGACGTCCGCCGCCGACACGGCGGCATCAATTTGCGGTATGACACTTGCAAATCCGGCTTGAATGAGCTGACCGACACCCTGTCCGCCGGTTCCTGCGTAGACCACGTTCCTTCCCAAGCGTTCGATTTTTTTCGTCGGCAACTTCATGGGGATTCCTCCCCAAATTTGAGATGTGGCCTGACTATCCGAAGCGAGAACAACCCCGGCCGGGCATTTAAGTGCGACGACTACTGTCACCTTCTGAAAATGCTGTTGACGGCAAAGTCGGGATACTCCTCATAGACATCTTTAAGGAGACTGCTAAATGACGCCTGACAGACTCTTTCTTTGATTGCCAAAAGGGAAGCCACATCATTTTCATTCGAAGAACTCAGAACTCCTCTGGCCCTTTCCACTCCTGATTCGGTCAGCGAATACGCCTTCCATGAATAGCCGTCGACATCGCTCTCCCGGACTGCACCCTCTTCGACCAAGGTGTCAAGGTCTCGACGAAGCTCACGTGAATATGGACCATAAATGTGGGGAACAAAATCGTACTTCTCCGGTTGGCTCACTTCCGACAATTGGGAGAAAAGAAACATACCCTTTTGAATCCGAACAGGATCTAGGGTCGAGGAGGGCGAGTTTGTCACTCGTAGACCCAACATCAGCAGGAGCCAATCGGCGCGTTCCATGTCAGTAGACCCTCTGATCAGACATTACAGAGAGAATCAGCGCTCTGCCTGGATGCGCTTAATGGTCAGTGTGATCAAGTCTTCCAAATAGGCCTTATCTTGTTCGGTCAGATCAGTTCGAGCCCGAAGAACGGAAGAGATTTGAGTGGAAAAATCCACGTCTTCTGCCGAATTTGATGAAGCGATTTCACGATCGACAAATTCACCAGGTTCAACTCCGAGCCACGAAGTGAGCGCAAGATATGCGTCGACGTTCGGCCGTGCGTCACCATTTCGAATCCTAGATAGCGTTGATGGACTCAAGTCGGCCGCGACCGCCAACTGGCGCCACGAAATATTGTCAAGTTGCCGCTTTCGATCAAGCGCCGTATAAAGGGCGCTGACGTTCATCTTGGCTGTGGGCATCGATGACCTCCCGGCGTGTGGTTTATCGAATGCTGTTTGACATTAGCAACGATTCCCTTGATTCTATGGTAGTGTTCGATTAGTCGAACACTGACCGAGTTTCGGACCAGTCTCCGACCCCGAAATCGGTCGGGAGTAATCCCTGACCACGAGATGAAAGTGGTACTGCAATGACATTAAGTAATGAAAGTAGCGAGCGCACCGTCGAAGAAGACGTCGATCACGTCGATAAGGACGAGCGCCGACTCGCCGAAGACGTGGAGCGCCTCGAACGCGACGTGGAAGGACGCAAGCAAGAAGTCACGGTGGAAGTGAACAGTACGGCTGTGGTCCTTTCGGAACACCTCGTTACCGGCTTGCAATTGAAGCAAGCAGCGATCGACCAGGGAGCAACGCTGGAAATCGACTTTCAACTCTGGCGCTTAACAGGTGAGCACAAGCGTGACCAGGTGGCCAATGATGAAAAAGTTCATTTGCACGACGGTGAGCGATTTGCCGCTACTGCGAGCGACGACAACGCGTGAGTTCAACGAGCGGGGCGAGTTGGCCCAATGCGCCGGCCAACTCGCTCAATCTCGAAGGGATTGAACCAGAGGTCCAGCAAGCATTGGCCGAAGTCACAGCCAATATCAATGAGGGCGTACTTCTGGCTTGGCCAGACGGTGAAGGTGGGGCGTTCGTTGTGGTCGATGATCTCGACCTCGGAGAGCGGTGGGCACCTCGTCAAGGCTGGTTGGGCTGTCGCATTCTCAATTCGTACCCGGACTCAGAGCTCTATCCCTTCTACATCCGAGCTGACGCGCGGCGAGTCGATGGTGTCGACCTGAGCGCCCCTTTCAATTTGGGACAATCGCTCTTTGGGCAGCCCGCCACGACAGTGAGCCGCCAGCCCAATCGGCCTATAAAAGGCCCAAGATCAGCCGCAGTTCGATTCATCAACGTAGTCGACTTTGTTCGGACCTTTTCATGAAGGAGCGACAAGTGCTGGGCTCAGGGACAGACGTCGAACTTAGGATCTCCGGATCACTTTGGGAGTCGGTGAGGGCTCACCTGGATGGTGACGGCGATGAGCACGGAGGCGTTCTTTATTGCGGCATCAACCGTTCGGGGCGACTCATTCGGCTCCTGGGACGATCGTTTCGGCCAGCAATCGAAGGCGTCGACTACGTACCAAGTGAAGTCGGATACCGGGCGCTGAGCGCTGGCTTCACGCTTGATGCCGCACTCGAGAGTCAGCAGAACCAACTGATTCCACTATTCGTTCACAATCATCCAGGACGTGGACGCGTCGCATTTTCGGCGATTGACCTCGCCTCTCATGCTCGGGGTTACCCAGCGCTGATCAAGATCGCTCAAGGGCCGGTGGGGGCGATCGTGATTGCAGATGGTGCAGTAGCTGGAGACGTGTGGAACATTGACGGCTCTCGGTCGTTCGTTCGCCGAACCGTAATTGTGACTGCTCCGATCGCGGAATTAATCCCCGAACCCTTAATATCGCCATCGCCTTCACTTGCGCACGATCGACACGCCCGGCTCTTCGGCGACGCCGGAATCGAGGTTCTTGGAAGATCGAAGATTGGTGTTATTGGTGCAGGTGGAGTAGGAATGCCTACGATTCAGTGGCTCAGCATGCTTGGCGTCGGAGAAATTGTCGCAATTGATCCTGGACGAGTCAAGCGAACGAATCGATCTCGATTGCCAGGCGCAACGAAATTCGACTCCAGGGAGTTCCCATTCGTTGGATTCATTGGTCGATATCTGTCGATGGTTTTCGGCAAACGTGGTACCAAGAAGATCGATCTAGCGCGCCGGCTCGCCAAGAGGACGGGCATGGGCACGCGGTTTAAGGGAATCTACGAACTGGTCTCGAGTCCGGGCGCCGTCGCTGAGCTCAAGGACTGTGACTTCATAGTCCTTGCTGCTGACAGCGACGTCGCTCGTCTCGCGGCGAATCGAATCTCCCACCAGTATTTGATCCCGTTGGTTCAGGTTGGAAGCAAGGTCGTCGTTTCGGACGACGGTGTGGTTGAAGACATCCTTTCCGTGGTGCGGCCCGTTCTTCCCGATCGAGGATGCCTCGCGTGCGCAGAGATTATTTCTGCCGTTGGCGTATCCATGGAGGTTCACTTGGGTGCCGAAGTCGGCATCAATGACTATGGCAGCAAGCAGCCAGCTCCAAGCGTGGCGGCGCTCAACGCAATCGCCGCTAGCAACGCGACAATGTATCTCCAATTGATGCTGACCGGTTTACACCGTGGTGGAGACGTAAGCCACTACACCCAATATCCGATGCGGAACGATTTCACCATCGACAAGTCCGCACGTTCGAAAACTTGTAAGACCTGCGGGACAGACGGAGTAGTCGGATTCGGCGATACGCGGTCGCTCCGTATTCCTACGCCACTTCGATAGTCATGTCGGACCTACCAATTACGCAGAACGGAAGGTGTCTTAAGACAGGAAAGAGGTGCTACACGCGCAACGAATCCATTGTGCAGCAAGATTGGTGGAGGCGCGTCCGGTTCGCCAGGATGCATCACTTTAGGTGTAAAGCATGTGGGTCGTGGCACATCGGCAACAACAATGACACGAAGCCGCGAAGAAGATAGAAAGCAGTCATCCTCCGGCTTTGGACAATGCCCTAGATGCGAAATATGATCTTTGGTTCGACTCTTGTATTCGGCTCGCAAATGACTCGGGCATACTGCGGGCATACTGCGGGCATATATGGGCATGTAACAAAGGGCATTGGCGGTCAACGGCGGTCACCACTGGTCAATGCAAAGCCCGTGTAATCAAAGGGTCTTGAACCAGAATCGTTAGAGCGGGCGACGGGAATCGAACCCGCGTTCTCAGCTTGGGAAGCTGAGGCAAGTTAGTGACTTGTGATGTCGGCGAATCTAACGTTTCGCAGATAAACCGAAATCGTGCTCCTGAAACTGAGCGTCGGTGGGACCGTTGCGATACGTGTGGGACAAAGAGAGTTTCGAGTGATCGAGGTCGCATCGGTTGAACTTTGGCATCTCAACGATGGCGCCACGACAATTAGAACTGGCAGCCATACTTTGATGGAATTGCGACCAACCAAGTGCGCTAATCGATGTTCGCTGTTAGTCGCAATCAGGTCGGACAAAGTGCGGACGTCATATCCGTCGTGGTCGACGCGCCACCGGAGAAGTTGCGACTTAGGCGCCGGTACTGGCACCAACGCCCTCGATCCAATTTCACCTCCTCTGTTGCCCGACCCTTGCGACGCTCGCTCCACGGTGCGATTCCGTGAGCGCTTTCCGGCATGGTCAGCGACGTGAAGAACGTTGCGATTCTGTCAATAGCTTTGTTTCTCGGTTTTGCTATGGCACTACTTGGAGTCGTCATTCTGACGAGCAGCGTTGGCAGTACGACGCAGGTCGCAGCCTGCGTGCTCGCAAACCACCACGCCCAATCCATGACCAATTTGACGAGTACGACCACCACTACTGCGCCGACTTCGAATCCGAATTGCGGGGCCGCGGCCCCGACGACGTTGCCCAGTTCGCTCGTTGTCGATAACGGACTGCCAACCGGCTACGCCATTCCCGCCAATGCCACGGCCGCCGAAACGGTCGCGATCACCTACGCCCTCGCGCAACTCGGCAAGCCCTACCTCTGGGGCGGCGTTGGTCCCAACGCCTTCGACTGCTCCGGGCTCACCATGATGGCTTGGACTCAGGTTGGCGTGACGTTGTTGCACTACACCGGCGACCAAATCAATGAGGGCACGCCCGTTTCCTCGTACGCCGATATTTCTCCGGGCGATTTGGTGCTCGTACCTGGCAGTGACGGGACCGTTGCGAACCCCGGCCACGTCGGTCTCTACCTCGGCGAAGGTCTCGTCGAGTCGGCGGTTGACGTGCAGTACGGGGTCATCGTCCAACCGTATTCAAACTTCGTCAGTGGCGGCCTTTCGGGAATCCGTCACGTGGGCTAGTCGCGGTACGCAAGTCGTAAGAACAGCGGTACGTCAACCAATCAAGGAGAAGTAATGACTCATCTCAGTTCAGTCCAGCTCATGGCGAGCGGCGTTAACGTCACTCCGAACACCACTGCAATACCAGGCCTAAGTACGTTGTCGACACTCGTGGGATCGCTCATGGCCTTCGGACTGGTGCTTTCGCTGGCCGGGTTCGTCGGCTGCGCGATCGTAATGGCGATCGGACATCACAGCGCTAATCCGCAGTGGTCAACGAAGGGAAAGATGGGCCTGCTCGTGTGCCTCGCCGCGGCGCTACTCATTGGCGGCTCGGACCTATTGATCAACACGTTCTACAACCTCGGATCGGGTCTCAGTTGATGGGCGCTTGGCGATCCGTTCGCACGAAGTTGTTGGTGGCGACTCCGTTGGTAGTGGTGTTCGTCGTGGTGGTGCTCCTAGCACTGAGGCTTCCTTCGCAGTCACCGACCAAGAGAGTGTCCGGGCAGACGAGTCCTGCCAACACCCATAGCGCTGTACCCGCGTCGCCCACGTACCACCCACTGCGCGTCACTCCGCCACCGACGGCGGTCGAGCGAGCGGCGAACGCGGTCATGGCGCAAAACGAGAATTCCGGAAGCTTCACTTCGTCACAGGCAGCGAGATTTCCTGAGGCCGCCACCTGTGCGGCCTTTCCGCCGATCGACGCGGCAGACTCGTCGCTGCCGTCGATGTACGCCCTGGCGTTCGCGCAGGAACTCTTGGACGTCGACTTCGCCAGCTCCACGAGAAGGGAGCTTCTCGCCTGGGCGAGTTACAACAACGCACCCAACACGCTCGCGAACATTCCCGCTGCGGCGAACTTGAAGATCCTCCCCGGCTCACTCGCGGCAAGCCCCGCCGTGGTGCCCACGAAGACGCAGTGGTCAACGATGGCCGCCTTGCGAACGCGTTGGCGCGTGAGCGGCCTCGTAATTTCGGTCAGCCCGATCTGGACGCAGATGTTGAGTACGGGTTGGCTGCCGATCGATCCGCTGATGGTGATGTACGACGTCTCGGGAACCCTCACGGTGACGACATCGGGTCGCGCACCGGTCGTCGAGTCGATCTTCTTCGCCCTCACGCTCGGCGGTGCGTCGTGGCACCTCGGTTCCGGCGCCGTCGCCGTCAACAACTGGACGGTGAACTGAGTGTGTAACTCTCTGAATCCAATCTGTGACGGCGTAAAATTGATTGGTCGCATCGGAAGCAGCGTCACGACATCGGTGTTTGGCAGCGTCGCGTCGGCCTTCGGGAACACCGCCGACTCGGCGATCAATTGGCTCTGGCAGCAACTCTCCTCATCGACGACGGTCTCACTCGGTGGCGCCAATTTCGAGCTCGACCTCGGCATCGTGGTGTCCATCGCGGCCGTCCTCTGCCTCGGACTCTTCGTCCTTCAGGTGGTGGTGTCGGCGCTGCGCCGAGACGCGGGCGGCGTCGGGCGAGCCCTGCGCGGTCTCGTTATTGCGACGATCGGATGTGCAATCACGCTGGCGAGTCTTAACGTGTTACTCCTCGGCGTGGATCAGCTCTGCGTCGGCATCGTGAAGGTCGCGACGGGCAGTACCATCGCAACGCTCGGCACGAAGATCATCGGCGGTGCCTTCTTCACCACGGCGTTGGCGAGTCCCGCCACCGTCTTGATCTTGTCGCTCGTGGCAATCGCTGCGGTCGCGATTGTCTGGTTCGCTCTCGTTATCAGAAAGATGCTCATCATCATTACCGCGATCTTCGCGCCGATCGCCTTCGCCGGGGGAGTGGCCGATTTCTCACGAGGTTGGGTGCGTAAATGGCTCGAAGCCATGCTCGCGCTGGTCTTTTCCAAACTGATCCTGATCATCATCTTCGTTATCGGGCTTGGCGTACTCGGAGGTTTGGGCTCACCGATCGGCGCTTCGCCGCTCACGACGATCACCCAGGAGATCACTGGCCTGTTGATTCTTCTCGTCGCCGGCTTTTCGCCGTGGATGGCGCTACGCCTCGTGCACTTCACCGGCGACCACGTCGCGACGATGGCCCAGTCGGCGTCGCACGCCAGTGCGGGTGCGTCGACCGTGGTGGGCGCTCCCCAGAAAGCCGCGCAAATGAAGTACTCGGCGATGATGCTCGGGGGACACCGCTCGGGTTCGGTAGCACCGCCGCCCGGTTCCGGACTCGGTCCGATTGGTGGTGACGTTGCGACGTCCGCGAAAGCCGGGACGTCCGGCGCAGGTGCGGCCAGCGTTGTCGGCGGTGGCGTCGTTGCTGGCGCGGCGAAGGCCGGCGACGAAGTGCGAAGAGTAGCCTCGGGCGCGGTAAAAAATGGAGTCGCGTCGGGTGCGACGGTTGGTGAGACGACTGGTAGTGGCGCGAGTGGATCACCTGTTGTCGCGAGTGCGGCTGGTCCATCTCGCACCGGGCAAGACCCGACACCGAGTTCACTTGGCAACTCAATTACTCCTGCGACCCCCAGTCCGAAGAGTCGCAATTTCGACGTTCCCGTTTCTTCGGCGTCATCTAGTCAGGCGCCGCCGCCTGTGCCACCCCGTGCGTCGGTAGATCCCCCATCTCAACCGCCGCCGCCGTTCCCTGTCGCGCCGCCCGAGCCGTCAAGGGAATAGGTGGTGACTACGATCACAAGTCCCTCGACGGTGCGATTCGCCCGACGTCCGACGCGCGGAATAATGCTCGGCTTTTCGGCCCTGCGCTGTGGCGCCATTGGCCTCTCGTTCGTGACGATGCTACTCGGACTTCTTGTCGGTGGCGGGTTCGGTCTCCTCGTCACGGGTCCGCTCTGGATGTTGTTCGTAGCCAGTGCCTTCGTCACGCGCAAGGGCGAGCCAGTCGTCGAATGGTTGCCCTTTCTGCTGCACTGGACGACCCGCGTCTCGGCGAAGCAGACCGAGTACCGGATGCGCGTGACGTCGCCACGTCCGGCGGGCACGATGGCCCTACCGGGTGACGCTGCACCGCTGCGCTTCTTCAACGATCCCGACACGAGAACGTGTCTGGTGCACGACCCCCATCGTCAAACGCTCTCGGCGATTCTCGCGGTGTCGCACTCGGCCTACGTGTTACTCGCGCCGAGCGATCAAATACAACGCGTGTCGGCGTGGGGGCGCGTGCTCGCGTCCCTCGCCCAAACGCGGACGTGCGCGGTGTTGCAGATCTTGGAGTCAACGATTCCTGACCCGGGCACGAAGGTCGCTCAGTGGTTCGAGGAGCACGCCACGCACGCGGCCGACTGGTCCAACGAGCAGTACCGGGCCCTGCTCGCGCAATCGTCATTTGGTGCGTCGACGCATCGCACGACACTGACGCTCACGCTCGACATGAAGAAGGCCGCGTCGGCCATTCGCGCGGCCGGGCGCGGAGTGAAGGGCGCCGCCCACGTGTTGCGCGTTGACATGACCGTCCTCGAACAGGGGCTTCGCGCGGCCGGTCTGCGCGTGGACGCCTGGCTCACTGAAGCCGAGATCGCGACGCTCATTCGCCAGGCCTACGATCCCGCGTGCGAACTGGGAGTTGAGCATCCCGGGGCGAGACTCCGTTCGGCCGGACCGGTCGCCGTCTCGGAGCACTGGTCGTATCTCCGTCACGATTCGGGGTACTCGAGTGTGCTCTGGATCAGCGAGTGGCCGCGAATCGAGGTCGCAGCGCATTTCCTGCACGCGCTGGTCTTCGCGCCCGATATTCGCAAATCTCTGTCACTGGTAGCGCGGCCGATCGGCACGGCAGAGGCGCTGCGGGCCCTGCGAAAGGAGAAAACCGAAGCGATTACCGACGCCGGTCACAAGGCCAAGGTGGG
>Ga0182024_10009507_pt1 | contig 20086 bp, 23 predicted proteins | sample P32metaG_FD_120480 | JGI IMG/M metagenome (GOLD analysis project Ga0182024, IMG submission 120480) | Permafrost microbial communities from Stordalen Mire, Sweden - P3-2 metaG (Illumina Assembly) | ecosystem: Environmental > Terrestrial > Soil > Wetlands > Permafrost | place: Sweden: Stordalen... | reverse complement strand
TTCACTCTCTCGGCCTGAAGGAACCCCCACAAGGTTCGACAGCACCGCAAGACAGGATTTAAATAGCGGCAAATGGTAGGTTAAAGGGGGCGCATCCGGTTGTCAAGATTCATGACAATAACGTCATTTGGAATGACGATCAGACTTGGCATTCCAGCCGTTCTCGGGGCTTTCCCCAGCCGAGAGACACTTGGCGGCCCTAGACGGCCGCCAGAGCCGGATTCTGAGCCGATCGTGCCTGCCGCACTCGTTCATAAACGCGCGCGTATTCCTTAGCCGATGCGTTCCAGGAGAAATCTTTGTTCATGCCGTTGCGCATGAGCGTGTGCCAGGACGATTGATCGCGAAAAGCCTTCAAAGCCTCTTTGATGGTCAGTAACAGAGCTTCACCGCTGTAGTCTGTGAACTTGAAACCGGTTCCCTTCCCGGTACGCGTGTCCCACGGATCAATGGTGTCGTCCAGACCGCCGGTGGCGCGGACAATGGGCACGGTGCCGTATTTGAGGCTGTAGATCTGGTTCAAACCGCAAGGCTCATATTTCGATGGCATGAGGAACATATCGCTGCCGGCTTCGATCTTATGCGCGATCGCATTGTCGTAAGCGATCTTGATGGCAATCTTTTGCGGGAACTGCTTCTGCATCCGCGCAAACATCTCTTCGTATTGCTTGTCGCCATTACCCAGCGCAACAATGATCATTTCCTCACGCGCCAATCGGTCCATGATTTGCGCAATAAGGTCAAAACCTTTCTGCGCAGCAAAGCGCGAGACAATTCCGATCACCGGCAGATTTGGATTAGGATTGGACACGCCGAAAGTCGCCAGCAGATCCTGTTTGCACTTGGCCTTGCCGGACAAATCCTCAGGAGAATATTTAGCCACGATGAATTTGTCGGCCTGCGGGCTCCACTCGTCGTAATCCACGCCGTTCAGAATTCCAGTGACGGTCGAAGACCTGGCGCGCAGCACGCCTTCCAGTCCAAAACCGAACTCTGCAGTCTGAATTTCGTGGCTGTACTTACGGCTGACCGTGGTAATGAAATCGGCATATACCAGCGCGCCTTTCAGGAAGTTCACCTGGCCAAAGAATTCCATCTTGTCGATGGCGAGCAGGTCCCAGGGTAACGTCAGCAGCGGCAAAGTATCGGGCGGGAACAGCCCCTGATATCCCATATTGTGAATAGTAAAGACGGTGCCTGCATCGCGGAACGCGGGATCTTCCGCATATTGTGTGCGCAGCAGAACCGGTATCAGCGCCGATTGCCAGTCATGACAATGAAAAACATTCGGGATGCCCAGAATTTTAGAGGCTTCAAGCACAGCCCGGGAGAACAACGCAAACCGTTCAGCATTGTCGGGATAGTCCCCCGCTGAAGTTCCATACAAAGCCTCACGGTCAAAGTACGGAGGATAATCCACGAAATAAAAATTCACGCCGGAGTGACTGCCACCGGTCACCACCGAACAGAACCTGTAACGATCATCAAAAGGTACGGTGATGCTGCGTACCACCGTGCGCGCATCCGCAAGCTTGGTCTGGCGATAGCGAGGAACGTATACGCTGACTTGATGCCCAGCGGCGACCAACGCTCGAGGCAAGGCGCCGACGACATCCGCTAACCCTCCGGTCTTGGAAAAAGGGACGCACTCCGAGGCAGCAAAAGCAATATGCATGAAAACCATCCTCCAGATTATGGCCGGAGCTTCGGCGCAAGTTATGATAGAGGGCGCAGTCGCTGCACGCCTCTTCTACGCCGCACGCTCGCGGAGAAGTCCAGTGTAGTCGCCCAAAAGAAAGAGGGTCAATGTGCCAAAGGTATCTGCTGCGCGTCCGACACCCAGAACGCCCAAATTGGGTCAGCATTTTCTCATCGATACTGCTGCGGCAGAGCGAATTGCCGACGCTTTCGGAGATTTGTCGCAGAGTACAGTACTCGAAATCGGCGCCGGACGCGGCGCTTTGACTTCCCTGCTCGCGCGACGAACACGGCGGCTGATTGCCATCGAACTCGATCGCGTTCTGGCAGCCCAATTACGCATGAAATTTTCCCTCACCCCGAACGTGGAAATAATCGAAGGAGACGTTCTCGCCATTGATTTCGACACGCTCTTCGGACCCAAGCCGGGCAGCACTCGTCCCGGCATGAACCATCAGCCTGAACCGGTGAAGGTCGTGGGCAATCTTCCTTATTTCATCACCTCCGACATTCTGCTGCGCCTCTTCGCTTATCGAAAATACTTTGAAACCATCGTGCTGATGGTGCAGCGCGAAGTCGGTGATCGTCTAGCGGCCAAGCCGGGGACCAGCGAGTATGGCCTGCTTTCGGCGACCGCCCAACTTTACAGCCACGTTGAAAAACTGTTCACTTTGCCGCCGGGCGCGTTTTCTCCGCCGCCCAAGGTTCACTCAACTGTGGTCCGGCTTTCCATCGCTTCGCGCATCGAAGGCTTGGGTGTGCCCGAACAAGCTTTCATCGATTTCCTGAGAAAATCTTTCGGCCAGAAGCGTAAGACGCTCTGGAATAATCTGAAATCGGATTACGAACCCAAGGCTCTACGCGCGGCCCTTGAACGATCAGGAGTAAAGCCAACTGTGAGGGCGGAAGCGTTGTCGCTGGAAAAGAGCGCAGCATTATTTCGCGCCTTGCTCGACGGCAGCAAGGGCGGGTAACTCTGGTCAGTGCGTAGATTAGCCTTGCTTGCAGAGAACTTCGAAATCGGCGGTTCGGGCTTTGAAAGGGCGCGGCTTTAAGCCGCGCCGCACATCATTTTCAATGACTCAAGGCATGGCTGGGAAGGCGTGCCCTTTCACAACTCCGACGCCCAGAGTTTTTCCGCAAGCGCTCTAGCCGTTGAGGTACCTCGCGGACAAAGGCACCTATGGCCGCAATCATTCGTCATCCCGCCGTCGCCGGACGCTTCTATCCAAACGATCCGAATATCTTGTTTCACGATGTTCAATCTTACCTAGCGCCGCAAATAGCCTCCGCGCCAGTCTTGGGCTGCGTAACTCCACACGCTGGATACGTGTACTCCGGATCAGTAGCCGGAGCCGTCTACGGCCAACTACAGATTCCTCAACGCATCATCATCCTCTGTCCCAACCACACTGGCAAGGGACGCCCATTAGCCATCATGAGCAACGGCACGTGGGAGACGCCGCTGGGTCAAGTACCCATCGATACTCTTTTAGCCGATGCGCTGAAGAAAGACTTCCCGCTTCTGACGGAAGACTTCGAGGCTCATCGCAGCGAGCACGCCATCGAAGTTGAACTGCCATTCCTTCAAGCCTGCCGTCCTGATTTCACTTTCGTTCCGATTGCCCTGGGCACAGCCCAATTCGAAATTCTAGAAAAGCTGGGCGAGGCCATCGCCAACGTAATTCAGGCGCAAGCAGAAAAAATACTGATCATCGCCTCCAGCGACATGAATCACTACGAGAACGACACCATCACTCGGATAAAAGACCACAAAGCCATCGAGCGGATGCTGGCGCTCGATGCCCGCGGCCTGTTCGACGTAGTGATGCGCGAAGGAATAAGCATGTGCGGTTTCGGCCCAACCGTCGCCATGCTGACCGCCACCAGGGGCCTGGGCGGAACCTCGGCCGAACTGGTGAAGTACGCTACTTCCGGCGATGTCTCCGGCGACCGCGAAATGGTAGTCGGCTACGCCGGAATAGTGGTTCGGTGAAATCGCTCCGCTCGTGTGGGAGCGGGTCTTTGACCCGTCCGGTCGAGCAAAGCTCGACTTTGAGTCTCCCGACGCGGGCGAAGGCGCCTGCGCCACACGGCTGGGAGTAGAATTCTCCGAACCTCTGGAGGATCGCCTTCATGCCCACCCGCGTGTCCGGCAAAGATCCTGGCCCGCGCCTGAGCGGATGGATCGTCGCTGCAATGCTGGCGATGATCGTGGTCCCGGCGGCGATCACGCTGCACACGGTGAGTTCGCCGGGGACGCTGCAGGTGTCGAGTTCCAACCCGACTCCGCACGGCTATACCTGGAGCCTGCTGCTGTTCGTGGTTCCGATTGTGGTGATCGCCTTCTGGTTCCTCCCGGCCGAAGGCGTGGAAATTCCGCGACGGGCTTTCTGGTGGACCATCGCCATTCTCGTTCCCATCGGCTTCGGGCTGGATTTCTTCTTCGCCCACAGCTTCTTTGTTTTTCTCAACTCGGGCGCGACCTTGAAGATCGGCGCTCCAGCTTTGGGCGCACCGGTTCCAATCGAGGAGTACATCTTCTACTTCACCGGCTTCCTCTGCGTGCTGCTGATTTATGTCTGGTTGGATGAATTCTGGCTGGCGGCCTATAACGTTCCCGACTATCCCGGAGAATCGAAGAAGATCTCACGACTTTTTCAGTTTCACCTAACGTCCGCGATGGCCGGCGTGGCTCTGATCCTAATGGCTGTGGTCTACAAGAAAATGATCTCGCCGGATGCAGATGGTTTCCCAGGTTACTTCACGGTGCTCGTGCTTGGCGGTTTCATTCCCGCGATGAGTTTCTTTCCAACGGCGCGGCCGTTCATCAATTGGCGCGCCTTCGGCCTGACGCTGTTTATTATCGTGCTGGTAAGTTTGATCTGGGAAGCGACGCTGGCCGTACCCTATCAGTGGTGGGGATTCCGCCCAGCACAGATGGCAGGGCTATTCATTGGAGCCTGGGCCAATCTGCCGATTGAAGAGGTCGGAGTCTGGATTGCAGTGACCTACGCGACGGTGATCGTGTTTGAGATTTTCAAACTATGGCAAGCTTCCGGTAAAACAGCAAGGCATGCGTTCCTGGGCAAGAAGTAGAATTCATCGCAGGGCCACCCGGACGAGGGCGTCCGGGTCTACGTGTGCGGCGTCGGGTCTACGTGCATCGTGAAGGGTCTAGAGGCCTAGTCTTCGGCGTTCGAATTGGAAATAGTCACCTCTTCAGGCTCTTCGTAATCCCCCGCCAAGCTGAAATCGTTCTGTCCGAAATCGTCGTTCTCGCCCGGGACGCCCGATTGCTTCTCCAACTTGCGTTGCTGCTTCTTCTCTAATTTTTCGCGCTGCTTGTCTTGCCGTGAGCGCTCTTTCTGGCGTTTGTTAAAGCTTGAGCGACTTCTTCCAGCCATGTCTACCTCCCGGGATGATTTTGCGGGTGCGATCCGTCGAACACCATCGGCGATACCGTCTACGGGTTATGCCGGCTCGGTATGGACCGCGGACTTCACCTTCTTAGGTGCGCCCGCTGCTTTGGTTTTGCCAGCCGCGGCCTGGAGCAGTGCTTGAGAACGTAAACGGCGCTGGATGTTCTGCTTCCGTTGCCGGTGAGCTCGGGACTTGTCTCCATTGGTTAACGACATAGATATCTCCTCCCGCACCGGGCTTTTGAGTCTTCTCAATCGCGAAGGCGTAGGGCTGGTTGCGATAATCTTCGTGGTTAAGGGCTGAAGTCAGTATACGCGATTTATCGTGATGCAGAGAACATTACGTTGGGGAGCACATTGCACATATATGGGTAGAATCGGCAGTTCTTACAACATCGCATATCAGCAACTACGCGCAGTGCTAACCGTGTGTATTACAACACGTCTATAAGTCGCAACCACCGGAGGCAACCATGCGCGCTTGGATTTTTCTATGCCTGGCTTTCCTGTTCCCTGCGCAGTACGACTCAAAAACTGCGCCAGCACAGAGGAGCGAAAGCACTTCACCCACTCAGACGCCAACTTACACTTCGGATGGCAGCCTCCTGTTTCCCGCCAACTATCGCGAGTGGGTTTATCTGACTTCCGGCGTCGACATGAGCTACAGCCCCAGGGCCATGGCAATGGACCACTCCATGTTCGATAACGTTTTTGTTAATCCCGATGCCTACAAAGCGTTCCTTCAGACCGGAATCTGGCCCGACAAAACCATGCTGGTGCTCGAGGTTCGCGTCGCGGGAAGCAAGGCATCAATCAACAAGAGCGGACACTATCAGACTACAGAACTGATGGGCCGCGAAGTGCACGTTAAAGACGAATCGCGATTTCCGGGTAAATGGGCGTTCTTCGGTTTCGACGGCGATGGGCCAGGAAAACAAGTTCCGAAGGAAGCCGCGTGCTACTCCTGCCACGAACAACACGCCGCGGTAGATACGACGTTCGTGCAGTTCTATCCGACGTTAATCGAGATTGCCAAACAGAAAAATACCCTGAGTGCGAACTACCTGAAGGACGAAGCCGCGGACGCAAAGAAATAACTCTCGGTTTGGCACGACAATGAGTCATCCTGAGCGTAGTGGCCGTCGCGAAGCGGGGCCACGCAGTCGAAGGACCCAGGGCGAGTCACTTCCGGCAACAATGATTCGGGGAATTCGCACCGAGACGTTGGGAGAATGCTCTTGTGCATTTCTGATAAACCCTTGCGTCTTCGGGATCCTTCGACTCCGCGGCTGCTGCGCTACGCGCGGCAGCCACTGCGCTCAGGATGACAGCGTATAGCTGCGGCGCTTCTACACTGCCCGAATCACCACACTCGGCAAGCGTTCTGTCGCACCATAGCCTGCCCCTTGTGGCATCCGAAAGCCTTGGCGAACTCCGGCATGTTCGACACCACATTGTTGACGCGATACTTGTCCAGCGGGTGCGGATTGCTGACCAAAAGCGTTCGCATCATTTCCGGCCGCACATTGCTGCACCAGATGTTGGCATAGGAAAGAAAGAAGCGCTGCAACGCGGTCACACCGTCTTCTCCCTTAGTATCCAGATAGTATCCAGACTCTCGCCCTTCCCTTTGAGGTCCGCATCCAGCGCCGATAGCGCCAAATGAATTCCACCGTTGTCGGCGGTGTTCTCGCCCTGAGTCAAGCGGCCGTTTTGCTGCACGCCGGCCTCGGGAACGATTCGGTGTACTCGTCGGCGATACAGTCGCCGCGTTTGTCGTAGGCCTTGGCATCATCGGCAGTCCACCAGTCGCGTAGATTTCCCTGCTCATCGAATTTGCGCCCCTGATCGTCGTAGCCGTGAATAGTTTCGTGTCCAATCACCGCACCCGCGCCTGCGTAGTTGACCGAGTCATCCTTGGTGGGATCGAAGAACGGCGGTTGCAGAATTCCGGCCGGGAAGTTGATGGTGTTGGTCTGCGCATCTTCATAGGCATTGACCGTCGGCGGCGTCATTTGCCATTCAGTTCGGTCCAGAGGCTTGCCGATTTTCTGCAACTGCCGATTCAATTCGAACGCGGCCGCACGTTCCACGTCCGCCAGATAATTATCTGGACGAATCTCGAGAGCTGAATAGTCGCGCCAGTGGTCGGGATAGCCGATCTTGTCGATCTGCGCGGCCAGCTTTATATGCGCTTCTTTCTTGGTCTGCGGGCTCATCCAGTCCACTGAATCCATTTCTTGAGCCAGCGCGATTTTCAGTTCGCGCACCATTTCCTGAACACGCTGTTTACTTTCAGGCGGAAACGCGCGGACCACATAGGCTTGTCCAAGAGCCTGGCCGATATCACGGTCTTCAGCTTGGATGCAACGGCGCCACAGCGGCATAATTTGTTTCGCGCCGAACAGGGTCTGGCCGAAAAACGCGAAGTCCTCGTTTACGAACTCGTCACTCAGCGACGACGCCAGACCGTCAAGCAACTGCCATTTAAAGTAGATCTTCCAGTGATCGAGCGGCTCACTTTGGAGCAGTTGTTCAAGCCCGCGAAAAAAGTCCGGCGAAGTCACAATAAAAGTAGCCGCCGCGGGAGCATGAACCAGCTGCAGGTAGTGGCTGAAGTCAAACGATGGGGTCAGCTTCTTGACTGCATCCAAACCCATTTCGTTGACGATTTCCATTGCGGCCTTCGCCATCGCCGTCTCCATCTGCAGCACGACCGCGGCATCCGTCTTTGACTGAGCAGTTGGCACGCCAGAAAGTTCCAGCATGCGGGCAATGTGGGCGACGTATTTTGTTCGGATCTCGACCGACTTCGCGTCATCGTTCAAATAGAATTCGCGACCTGGAAGCCGCATGCCGCCTTGATCAAACTGCCCAATGACGTGCCCGGTGTCGTGAAAGTCGGGTTGCGCGCCAAAGCCAAATAATGCCGCAAAGGTCGCAGGGTCGGCGGGATTCCACGCCCCAGGAGTCGAACGATGCTGCTCGGCCACTATCTCCGCAATCTCGCTCTTGCTGCGCATAGCGTCGATACGCTGCAGTCGAGGCCGCAAGCTCTCGAGTGAATTTGCATTTCTGGCTTTTTCATCCGTGCAGGCAGACCAGTAATCGCCAACCTTTTGTTCGACTGGTGTACGCTGAGCCGCCGCCTTGGCTGCAACCTCAAGAACGGTTTGGTGGAGAAGGTTTTCATTCCATAATTGCAGCTTCCCAAAAGATCCCCAGAAAATTTCATCGGGAGGAACGGGATTGTCCGCGATCCAGCGATTGCACGAGTACTGGTAAAAATCGGTGCAGGGATCGACCGAAGCGTCGACCTTTTTGGGATCGAAGTGATCGAGTTGAGGGGCGGGCTTTCCAGAATCTTGCGCAGAAATGGTTTGCGCGAATCCCATGAATGACGAACAGCTCAACAGAAAAATCGGTAATAGAGGTGATCGCATTGGTTACTCGCTTTCAGCCTCTCGTTTGCTAGAACGGAAAGAAAGCTTACCACGCGCTTTTCAATTCTGGATAGGTGAACGCCGCGCCAATGCAGCGATTTCCTGACAATCGAGGTTAGTGATTGAGTCCGTCCAAAGTTTCCAATCGCTCGCCTCTTTTTCATTTTTCCATACTCCCAAAGTCTTCCGGGATTTCATCCTCAATCTCGGGCTGAACCGTTCTGAATTCAATAAGTCCAAAGGTATTCGGCGCTGTCTTGGTGAACACTTTTCCGTCCCGGGCATATCCAGAAAGAGTGCCAGCCAGCGAGGTGCGATGCGCTTTATCCAGGGGCTTGCCGAGCGCCTTTAGTATGTCCGCTATGGGCAATGGCACCCCGGCGGCTTTTAACGCGTCCCGCGTCTTAGCTAGGGCACTCCCCTCCCGCAATGTATAGTCGGCGGTGCCACTCCCGTCCCGCGGTAAGAACTTCATTGAATCTTGCAGCCCTTGGATATAGGCCCTGTTCTCCATGATCTGACGTTCCAAGGACACATTTTCTTCAAGCTTTTTAGCGACCAGTTTTTGCAGGTTTTCTCGTATTCCCATATCCCCATCCAACCCCGAAATATACGCGGAGTGGAATTGTAAAGCAAGTATGAAATTTTGAAGCGTATTTTCCCATTCCGATGTTATAATTCGGCAGATCAGGAGGTTAGAGCATGGAATCCCTAGCAACTGTCATGGCGGCACTGGACAACAAGAAGCGCGAAGCTCCAAACGGCGAAGACTACTGGATGGCGCGAGACATTCAGACAATTCTTGGTTACGACCGATGGGAAAACTTGCAAGCGGTGATACTAAAGGCTCGGACTGCTTGTTCTGGTTCGGGCGTCAACCCGGATTATCACTTTCTTGATACCACGAAGGTGATCCGTGCCGGAAAGGGAGCGAAGTTAGAAAGGGGAGATTGCTACCTGACAAGGTACGCATGTTACTTAATTGCGATGAATGGGGATTCCACCAAGGCTGAGGTTGCGACTGCTCAAACATACTTCGCCGTCCAAACACGCCGCCAGGAGATCAGCGACCGAGAAAAGCGCATTGCATTGCGCGACCGGGTTCGCAAGGGCTACAAGATATTACATGGCACGGCGCGTGGTGCCGGTGTCACCCGCTTCGGATTGTTCAATGACGCAGGTTATCGCGGACTATATGGCATGGGATTGGCGGAGATTAAGCAAAGAAAAAATATCCCTGCAAAAGAAGACTTGCTTGACTGTGCGGGCAGGGCCGAACTGGCGAACGAGTTTCGCGTCACTCAAACGCAGCAAAAACTTGAACGTGAGCGCATCCAAGGTGAGAGCGCCGCAATCCATCCTCACCGTATTGTAGGTGGCGAAGTTCGAGAAGCCATCAAGCGTATCGGTGGAACGATGCCAGAAAACTTACCAAAGGAAGAACCAATCAAGAAACTCATTGCAGACCAGAAGAAGCAGGCAAAAAAGTTGCAATCACCCGGACTTGATCTACCATTGTCGAATGAAGGTTAACGAGAAAAAGCATCCACCGAATCCAGCAGGCAAGCCAAGTCTCCCAGTGCCCCTATACACATCGGCACTTCTGCCGCTTTAATTTGGCGGGAATTAAGTAAGAGATAAGGGATAAGACCATCCGGGGAAAAGAAAACGGGCGATCTGGCACCGCTACTCTCAGGCTAACTCCTACCGGTGATTACCGGAGTGTCCCGATGAGGAATGACCCGCCGAGGAAGCGATGCTACTCAGACCACCCCGCGATCCCACCGTTGAATATCCTCCACTACCCCAATAACCTCCGCCCACGGACGCGGTGTGAACTTTCGCTGTGGCAAATCCTTTTTGCTGAACCGTGCTCGACACTTCGCTCAGGTTCTTGATGCCGCCGCGGGGAATTCCCACTCCCGCCGAGTTCTTGGAAATTTCCAATCGCTGGAAAAATCGTCCCGTTTGGACCGGCACTGGCCCCCGATTCACCACCACCGTGCGCTGACCGGTTGTCGGAGGCTGCGGCGCAACGAAGTTCCCCGGTGCGCCGATAAACCTCGGAGCGTTCCACGGCGACCACGAACCGCCGGGTTGCCACGCCCACCCATACGTCGGGAGATAGTTCCAAGTGCCGTAATGATACGGCGTCCATCCCCACGGATAGCCGGAGACCCAGCCATAACCCATGCCAGGAGAGAACGCCCAGGCGCCGTTCATGAAAGGATCCCAGCCCGCGCCGGCGAAGAAAGGTTGCCACATCGTTCCGTAGCCGGGGACGTTAAAGAAACTCCCGTAATAGTTGAGATCGCTGGTGCCATAGGCGTAGGGAGAGTAATTGCTATACGAGTTGCTGGCGTACTGCTGGTGATATTGATCCTGCTGCTTATCCCAAGCGTCAAACGGATCGGCTTCCAGATCCTTTGCGATGGTTGAATGATCGTCATCGGTCAAATCAAACGTGGCCGTGCGATTCTTGCTGACAGCCACGGCGCCTGAATCGCCCTCGACCTGCACATCGCCTTTGAAAACCGCCAGCGTCGCATCTACGTCCGCCATTTCAATGCGAAGATGCGCGGCATGCGCGAGCGGCAGTTTTTCATGGGCAAAGGTCAGCGTGAGTTCACTGTCCTTGGCTCCCGCGAAGTTTAGGTAGACTGTGCCTTCCTGCAGATGCACCGTTGAAACTTTGTTGCCGGAATCACGCAGCGAGAGCTGGGGAAATTCGACTACGGTATCCGGGGTGATACGCAGTGTGCTGCCGTCTTCGAACTCAACTTCTGCCCGGCCAGCACCCTTGGTTTGCAACTTCACGCCTTGGGTAATCGGTAAATTGAGGAATGCCTTTTCGTAGCCCAGTCCCAGATTGCGATCGATTTTCACATCGCCTTGCACCTCGCTAAGTCGCACCACGCGAACTTGCGAATCAGCAAACGCGGAACTGCTCAAAAGCGAGGCGACAAGAAAAAACGCGGCTATCGTCGCGCTCATTACAAACCTTACGCTTGCTTTGGACGACATAGAACACCCCCGGGATCGGCCCCTCTTGCCTTATTAGAACATTATTTGGGCTGCCGAGTTGTCAAATCTGAACACAATTTCCTACTTGCCTGGGCTGTCCGCGGCCTGCAGCAATCGTTGCGCCCGGCCTCGGGCTACGTTCATCACAGCCGGATCATCTATTATCTTTTGCAGCACTGGAGCCACTGCTGAAATTTCTTCCAGGCCGCCGCTATGCGACATTTCTTCCATCTTTTTCAGTTCGTCGTCTAACGCAAGCTTCTGGTAGTGAAGGTCGTATCCGATGCGATGGCCGAACTCGAGAGTCGTGGACAGGCCTTGGAAGAAAGTCGTGAGTTCCTGAACTGAGGGTACTGGAGAATAATTGTAGGTGGCACGCGTGCTTGTCTGCGCGTTTTTGTAGGTCAAGACTTTGGTACCGGTGGATGCCAGTTTTTTGTTTTTGGTATCGATGTCCCCTTGGAAATAGTGCGAGCGTTTTGCGAGATCAAAAACCCGTGTACGCGCAGCCTGCGAAATGGTGAAATCTGAATGGAAAGAATCTTCCGAGTCAGATTCAGAACTGAGCTTGCTAGTGGAGTCGTAGCTGGCAGCGCCGTCGTCAGCAACTGAGATGACGTAATGATCCGGTTCGGAGCCGGGAAAATCACAGGTGAAGGTGACCGTGGGAACAACGGTTTGCTGGGCTTGCGCAGAAATCAGCGCGAACACAATCACGCACACGAAAATGAAAGACCTGCTCGCTAATCGGCTAGAAAGCATGCACGAAGAATTATGCCAAAATGCCGATGGTGCGTAATCTCTCATGCTCGTTGGCGTTCCAGCGTGGCTGCGGTGTGTAAGTGGCAGATCGCAATTGCGAGAGCATCGGCTGCGTCAGGCGGTTCGGGAATTTCAGAAAGATTCAACAGCCGCGTAACCATGTGCTGCACTTGCTGCTTCTCGGCCCTGCCGTAGCCGACCACCGCGGATTTAATTGAGAGAGGCGAATATTCAGCGACCTCCAGACCCGCTAACGACGCGGCCAGCATCGCGACTCCGCGAACTTGTCCGAGCTTGAGTGCGGACTTTACGTTCACCGCATAGAAGACATCTTCGATGGCAACCCGATCAGGGCGATGTTCCACAATAATTGCACCCAGCCGATTGAAAATTGTCGACAAGCGCACTGCCATGAATTGGCGAGGCGAAACTCTCACCGCGCCGCAAGCCAGACAAATTAATTTGCCGTCGTTACAGAGGTCGACGACACCATACCCGGTATACTCGGTGCCACAATCAATCCCCAGCACGCGCATCAAGCAAAGTCTAGCATCAGAAACCTGAGAGGTTGTTTACTCCTGACGCCAGTGTTCATGAATTGTCATCACGAGCGAAGCGAGGGATCTAGGTTTCTGCCTGCGCCAGTCAATAACGTCATCCCTGGCAAACCCCCAGATTCCTCGCTTCGCTCGGAATGACAATTCTTTCTTAGCTAAATTTTTGCCTACCTTTGAACGACCTTGCCAGCTTCCAACGAACTTAAACAGACATCGTGTCGCGCCGGCCCGCACAAAAAGACCTCATAGAGCGGCAGATCGCGCGGCTTGACCACGTATCTGCCTTCCTCCACGGCTTCTACGTCCGGATAATTGTCGAGGACTACCGCGTTCCCAGCTTGTGCGCGAATCCGGAATTGCCGTGACGACGGCTCATAGTTTGCATAGCTGAAACAGTGACCAATGCAAGCGCGATCGAGATCATGCCGCAGCGGTACCATGCGCTTGGACCAACCTGGAAATGAAGCAATCACACGCTGTCCCGCTGGCAATTGCTTTACCGCCGCATCGATGCCGTCCTCCAGACGGTTCAGTTCTCGTGTGTCAATGTAAAGAAAGCTGAAAAACATTGAGGCTACGGCAACCATCGCTATTTTTTCGTGCAGCCTCACGGACGCCGATCCGAGTACCACGCAGCCCATAAGGGCAGCAGCCAACGAAACGCGGTCGGTTATGTAAGTGAAAGGCAATGCGTAAGTCGGAAAATTAACCTCGCTGGGAATCAGTAGCACTGCTGCGGCGTTCAGTAGCCAAAGCTGACCAGGCACGCTAAAAACAAGCTCCGCCCAGCCCCACTCTTTAGCCCGTTTTCGCAGCAGCACAAACCAGATAAATAACAGTGCCCCCAAAATGAATACGTACTTCGTACCGTAAATCACCACCTGGTTTGCTCCGGTAACGAAAAATATCTGTTTCCAGAACCACCTGCCCCGATAACGGTGGATTAGAATATAGTTCGTTAACAAAAGAGTGAGCAGCCCGAATCCGAAGAGCAAGGGCCGGTGCCGAGGCCTGAGTCGCTGAGCAATCGCTATATATGCGGCCGTGCCCGCGGCCCATACAACCGGAAACGGATGGGCCAACCAAGCAAGAGCCAGCAACAGAGTAATTGCGATTCTTCGTCTCCAACTCCCGTGCCAGAAAATTGCCAGGTACCATAAACAAATCCCCATCGAGAGGTAGAAATTGAAAAATCCAATTTCATAGACAAAGCCGTAAGCCAGTATGGCGACGCATGGCGTCGCGAACCACCAATTTCTTCCTGCCGCTGCAAAAATAAACTCGATAGCACCCCAGACGAAGATCAGGACCGCGAGAGATACCGCAATGTGTTGTGCCGCGCCCCAGCCAACATGCCGCGCCAGCCATTCCAATTCGAGGTCGAATAAGACGTTGGTTGATTGGGGCGCGATCCAGAGGCCGTTGATCTTTCCCTGCGAGATCATTGATGCGAGCCAAACATTGTAGACGTGGCTAGAGAGATCGCCCGCCTGAATGCGTGATTGCCAGAAACAGGGAACCAGAAAAAGAATGGAAAGCAGGACAACGCGAAGCAGGTTATCTCGTGGGCTGGACTTCCGTCCGCGGCCTTTCGCGGTCTCATCGGCACTTAAAGAGGCGTCTGGCATCTACAATCCTTAGAATGAAAAACTTCCTCTGCGCAAAAGATCGTACAAACAGTTTCCGTTCAAGACCGGATAAATCAATGTTTGGCAGCCACAGTAGGCAGCCCCGACCGCAAGCTCGCGGCAGTGAGTTTCGCCAGGCTGACCAATGCATACATCGCCAGAATGATGACCACAGGCTCGATGGGGTGCCGGTACGTCGGGAAGCTGTGTGTGATGTAATAAATGATAGGAAACACCACCATAACAATGGCATACGGCACCCCTTGGAATCCATTGCGCTGGAGGACCAGTGCCAATCCTGCCCACGCCAATAAACTGATTACTGGCCACACCGTGCCCACAGGTGTAATCCAAAATCTCAGAAACCTCCACGCTGTCAAACTCAGGAAATCCAACGGGTACTGGCGGATAAATTGCGCTGCCATGTGGCGTTTGGCTTCCATGAAAGGGAGTTCGCCCAGTTGGTTGTATTCTGTCGGATCGAGGATGGGAAAGGCGTTCGGGTATTGGTGCGACTCAGTTGCTCCTTCGTGGTTTCCAATCCACACTTCGAGTCCAAAATTATCCCGGATCGGCATCAGCCGACCGAAGGTCACGTAATTGCGGATGGTCCATGGAACTAAAGTCAGCACAAATACGGTAACAGAGGCCAGCAGCACGGTCCGGCATGAGCGCTGCTGACGTCGATAGCCGAACCAAAGCCAATACCATAGACACGGGAATACGGACAGCAGAGTGGTATTCGTAAGCGCAGCCACACCGGCGAGCCCTCCGAACAACAACCAGCGCGACTGTGATGTATTCCGAGCGAGCTGCGGAAGCCACCACAACGCGATCATCAATAAAAAAGCTGCGAGGCTGCTTTCCCAAAGGCGCACTGAAACTGCGGCCTCATAAATCCAGGCAGACCATACCCATGCCGCCAGAATGCCGGTCGCGGAATTGAAGTCACGTTTTCCGACGAGAAAAATAAGGACCGCCGTGAATGCCGATAAAACCGCATTCAGTCCCACGCCGATCCACAGCGATGCGTAACTATAGGGGCCCGCCAACTTGAAAATTGCAGCGAGTATATATGCATAAATCGGCGGCTCTACCGCTGTGGCGGTTAGCGGCGTGTTCGCCCATGGCGAGCTATAGCCATAGCCTGAGACCATTGCCCAGGCAATTCGTGCAAATTCGTTGTATTGGTAAAAATTGCGCCAAGCATGCGCAGGCAAGAGTTGGGACAAAACCCAGAAACGCACCACGAGAGCTACCAGAAAAATCAAACGCGCCGAGGTTATCGCAAGGGTTAGAGTCTGCAGAATGCGGGAGCTCTTCATTGATGAGAGGAATTGTAGCAGCGCTATTCCACAATGGTGGATATCCGCAAGGCTTGCCTTCACCTGCCAAACAGAAAAGTCAGCGCCTCGGGAAACCGCTTGGCCCACTCACCTTCGCTGTGAGTTGCGCCCTCATCGATTTTCACCCGCAACCGGTGATCGTCCAAGCCGGCTTGCCGCAAAGTCCGCTCCAGTTCGCGGACATCTTCTACGACCTGGCGGTCTTTGTCCTGGCGGCCTGCTTCGCGCGTGCCTATTGCCAGAAAAACTTTCGCCGGCCATTGCCGGACCAGGCGGCTGAACTTCACGATTCTCCGATACGAAATAAACAACGACGGGCTTTCCAGCAACAGACCGCCGAAAACGTCGGGTCGCTGAATGACCGTGTACAGGGAAATCAGCGCGCCTAGGGAAGAACCGCCTACCGCGGAGTTTTCAAAGCCTCGGGCGACCCGATATCGTTCGCCAACGAACGGCATCACCTCTTTTATTAAGAAGTCAGGATAACGTTTGCCCCGCGGCCGCAAAACCGGAGGATGTAACGAACGATAAGGTAAATATTCTTTCATGCGCTCGCCCTGTGCATTATCGATGCCCACAATTATTAGTGGTGCGATTACCTCCTGGCGAATCAAACGATCGGCAGTTTCGTCCACCTGCCATTCCACTCCACCGAAGGCCGTTGCCCGATCGAATAAATTTTGTCCGTCATTCAAGTAAAGAACAGGGTAAAGGCGAGAGCTGTTCTCTGGGGCGTCGTATCGCGGCGGCAGCCATATTCGCAGCATCCGCGTATTGCGAAATAAGCGGCTGCGAAATTCGTGCAGCCGGAGATCACCGGTAACCGAATCGTTCTTCGGCACGGATTGTTCTTGACTAACTTCTTCCATAACATGTTTCACGGGGCCTAGCTCGTGTAAGCGCGGGCGTCCTCGACCGTGCTCGAGCGACTATAACTTGTGATTAGACTACTGGCTCAACTCCGACGCATCGACCTCGCAGCCAAGAATGAAGCGAGCCCCGTAATCAAAAAAATCAACGAGAGCGAAGACAGACACAAAATGCACCACGTCGCCAGTACGAACTTCTCGATGTAAGTAAGATAAAGCGCGAAGCCAAGCCCGGCTGTGGAAGCAGCTAAAAGCAAGAAAGGAGCTTCTGCTTTTGTGCGGAAAAAAGTCGCAACGACGAATAGCACCCCGTACCCAAGAATCCCTATGAGCGCGTCCGGCACTCCGAGGACAGTCGAGTAAACGCTGCGGTTAACAATGTCGCAGTTGAAGCTCGTCCCAAAATCACAGTAGTTCGTCTGCGAAGTGCCGTAATGATGTTTCAGCGACACGGAAGACACGACCATTCCCGCCAACGCCAGAACAGCAATTAACTGAAAGACTCGCCGCTCGGCTGAAGTCATGGCACGCTGCATCCGGTTTGATCACCCAGGAATTGCAACTCGTGCTCACCCTCGACTCGAGTTCCATCGGCGAAGACCCACGTAGGGAACCGTTTGATACCAGCTTGCGTGCATACCGCTTGAATGCCCTGAGAACCCTTGATCCCGCATTCAACGTATGGTGCATACTTAAAAGAAGAACCGAATTTCTCTCTCTGATCTTCGCAATGCGGGCACCAAAACGCGCCATACATTTTGGCTTGCTTGGCGGTGAGACATTGGGCAAAAGCGTCCAGCTTGGTATTGTGCCGGTGCCAAAGGAAATAGTACGCGATGGCAAACACGACCACGATCACGATCGCAACCAACGCGTAACGCATCCGCTCCGGATTTGACTGCGCGTGGCTTTGCCCCTGCCGTTTCTGTTGCTTTTTTCTGCGCTCTTGTGACATACGGATAATTTCTTATACCACGACCCGCAGAGCCGATGGCAGCACATCCAACGTCTGGCATTGTAAGGTCAACACCTCGCCGTCGACCATCAGATCCACTGGAGCATTCAAGTAGAAATCAATTCGTTTTGCGCTGCGACGCTCGGCCATTGGATGCTGAATGTGCGTGCCATCGTAGAGCGTAGGCAAATTGCGAATCAGCCCCAGCCGCCCGATAGGACCCCAGCGCACATATTCAATAAGTCCGTCGTTCACATCAGCTTTGGGCGCGATCATCATGGTCCCGCCGGTGAACTTGCTATTGTTGAAGGTCAGGAACAAACAAGGACGGCGGTCGATCTCTTCTTCGTTATCGATACGCAACGGGAACGGCCGGCGGCGAAGCCGAGCCAGCGAAATGAAGATCGACGATTGATAACCAAGTTCTCCCCAACCGCTGAAACGTCGTGTCCGCAGCGCCGCCACGTCCGCAGCGAATCCCATAGCCAGCAGATTGATGTAGTGCAGAATTCCTTCCCCATGCCGCAATCGCAGGACATCACAAGGCTGCGACCGCCGCGCCAGCAAGGCTTCGATTGCGTGTTCCACACCTCGATCTGTGAATTCGCGTAAAAACGAATTGCCTGTTCCTAAGGGGAGAAATGCGAGTGTAACCGCATCGTCAGATTCGCGGCGGGGGAAAAGCCCGTTGACGATCTCATAGGACGTACCATCCCCGCCGACGGCGATGAACTTACGAAAACCGCGCGCATAGCCATCGCGAGCCATGTGCGTTGCTTGTCCGGGGCCATTGGTTTCGACCACTTCCAACTTTATTCCGCCTGCCCGCAAACGATCGAGAGCTTCCGGAACGAGTTTCCGGCAGCGTCCTCCAGCCGCAGCCGGATTCACCACGGCAAGAAAAGCATCGACGTCGCTCACAATTCAACCACAGCCGCGCGATCGAGTTTCTCGCGCACCTCTCCGGCCAGCGCATCCCGCTTGATCTTCATAGAAGCAGTTCGAGGGAAATCGTTAGTCAAGACCAGGTATCCGCCAACTCTTTTGAAGTCGGGCAGACGACGGTTGCTGGTCGCGATCTCCTCTTTCAGCGCATCAGAGAACTCCTGGTTCTGTTCCAGGCGCAGAAGGAGAACCAGCATCTCCCGGCCCAGTGTCTTGGCTGGCCAAAGATAGTTCGCAGCGAAAATACAATATTCTTTTACCGGCAGTCCCTCGAAGGCGGTTTCAATATCCTCGGGATAAATATTCTTGCCGCCTTCGGTGACGATCATGTTTTTCTTGCGGCCAAAAAGTTGCAAGTGTCCATTGCCGTCAAAGCGGCCAAGATCGCCGGTAACAAGCCATCCATCCACGATGGCCTTCGCGGTCAATTCCGGATCATCCAGATAGTGCGACATTACAGTCTTGCCTCGTACCGCAACCTCGCCGATGCCGTCTGCGTCGGGACTGAGAATACGCAACTCAACTCCCGGCAGCGGCTTGCCGACAGTATCCGCGCGAAACGGCTTGAGGTCATTCAGCGTGAGCGAAGTACCGGCTTCGGTCAAGCCATACCCGTTGGCAACCGGAATGCCGAGATCATAAAAAAATTGCAGCGTCGTAGGTTCCATAAACGCGCCCCCGGTAAACATTGCCCGCAATTCTCCGCCGAAGCCTGCATGAACCTGCGGCAGAAGTTTGCGGCTTAAGCCAACCTTCGGACGCCTGCGCGTAAGGGATTTATTCAGCGCGATCATTCGCTGGAGCAAGAAACGCTTGCCTCCAGACAATTCCTCAAACTTCGCGCGCAGCCCGCGTTCCAAGTTCTTCAGGATCATGGGAACCAGGGAGACATAAGTAATTTTGTAGCGTACAAAAGCGTTGCGTACGAACTCTGGCCGCAGCGTACGAAGGTGAACTACGCAGGCGCCGCAGACGAAAGGGCCGATGAAGCCAACCATAAAATCAATGGCATGATTCGTGGGTAGAATACTGAGATAGCGCACTCCGGGCCAGAATGGATACCACGCAGTCAGCGCCTTGCACTGCTCCAGATAATTTTCATGCGTGAGCACACATCCCTTGGGACGCCCGCCCGTTCCCGACGAATAAACGATGCAGGCCGCATCTTGGCGCTCTCGCATCACAAACGCGGGATCACCTTTGCGGCGAAATTCTTCCCAGCGGTAAGCTCCCGCGAGATCGGCGCGAAGCGGGGCTTCCGTAACCAGAACTTTCTTGAGTTTGTGATTCTTGAACTCTGGCGACTGTGTAATTGCGCGCCACAGGTGGTATTCAATGATTAGAAAACTGGCTTGGCTGTGCTGCAGCAACTGGAGATGCTCGGCGGCAGTAAGTTTGTAATCGAGGGGCACCAGCACGCCGCCGCGATAGAAAACC
>Ga0182024_10009506_pt1 | contig 20086 bp, 15 predicted proteins | sample P32metaG_FD_120480 | JGI IMG/M metagenome (GOLD analysis project Ga0182024, IMG submission 120480) | Permafrost microbial communities from Stordalen Mire, Sweden - P3-2 metaG (Illumina Assembly) | ecosystem: Environmental > Terrestrial > Soil > Wetlands > Permafrost | place: Sweden: Stordalen... | reverse complement strand
TGCGATGATGAGGACAAAGACGAGCGGGGTTGTGGCAGGGATAAGGCCGGGGATGGGGAGATGGGTCCCAAAACTATGCGTGCGGAACAGGTAGGTGTACCCGACGGCGACGGCGCCGGCGAGCAGCAGGATCTGCCAGACGACATCGGGCAGATGTTCGCCTGCTGCCAGGATGCGGCTGCGGCGAGCCTTGATCAGATCGTTCATAGCGTGCAGCATCTCGCCTTTGTTGACGTTTTGCCCCATGGTCGCCGGCTCGAAAACGGCGAGGCGCGTACTGAGGTGAGCGAGCGCCGTCCAGCCGGGCTCAAACACCGCCTCGCCGAGTTTGCCCTGCTGCTGGCTCGGCCACTCCGACTTGACGACGATGTCGATGTACTTGTCGAGGTCGGCGCGAACCGCTTCGCCCATCGCGGGTGGCAGTCCGGCCGAATCGAGCATGAGGTTGCTCAGCTTGTTGGCTTCGGCGGTGGCGATCTCGTCTCCCTTGGCGAAGGTTTCGAAGACATCGACCACGATGAAGGCGATGAGCACCGCATAGACGACTGCGACGATGGCGTAGGTAAGGCCGACCGTTTCGGTATCCTTGTGCCGTATATTGACGTCGACGAGACGGTGGGAAAGGTAGAGTCCGGCCAGCGCCATGCCGGTCCAGAGGCCGATTACCACCAGGCCGACCAGCCAGGTGGGGTGCGTGTACAGAAAATCAACGAGCACGAGTTCCCTTCCGCGCAGTCCCCCTCTAGTCCCGGGAAATCCCGCTTCGACATCATAGTGCAAGGCGACGGGACAATTTCTCGCGGCTTTTTGGGTGGCACCGGTGGAATGCGGCGGGTGGAAGGCGGTACACTACATTAACACCCACAGGAAGATGGAATTGCCCGATCAGCCAGCATGAAAAGTAAACGGGCGATCATTATTGGCGCCGGTCCGGCAGGACTAACCGCCGCGTACGAGTTGTTGACGAAAACCGATATTCAGCCCATTGTCATCGAGAAGAGCGACTACATGGGCGGCATTTCCCGGACCGTGAACTACCACGGCAATCGCATCGATATCGGCGGGCACCGCTTCTTCTCCAAATCCGATCGGGTGATGGAATGGTGGTTGCAAATGCTTCCGCTGGAGGCGTCTGAGACCGGCTCGGTGGCGATCAAGTATCACCGGATGGAGCGGACCATCGCCGCCTCTGGGGCGGGCCCGGACCCGGCGGCGGAGAATCGCGTGATGTTGCTGCGCCCACGCAAATCGCGCATCTACTACCTGCGGCGCTTTTTTGACTATCCGATGACACTCAGCAAGGACACGTTGCTGAATCTGGGTCTTTGGCGGACCTTTAAAATCGGCGTCAGCTATGTCAAGAGCAGCCTGTTCCCCATAAAGCCGGAGCAGAACCTGGAACAGTTCTTTATCAACCGCTTTGGACGAGAGCTTTATGGGACTTTTTTTAAGTCCTATACGGAAAAGGTCTGGGGGGTGCCGTGCGACCGCATCAGCGCGGAGTGGGGAGCGCAGCGCATCAAAGGCCTTTCCATTTGGGCGACACTCGCACACGCATTCAAGAAGGCGTTTAAAGGCAGCGGCGGCGGCGATATTTCACAGAAAGGGACCCAGACCTCTCTGATCGAACAATTCCTTTATCCGAAGTACGGGCCGGGCCAGATGTGGGAGGAAGTAGCGCGGCGAATCCTGGAAATGGGCGGAGAGATCCGCACCCGGCAAAAGTTGAGCCGCGTCGATACCGAGGGCGGCCGGGTGAAGTCGATCCAAGTCGCCGACTGTGAAACCGGTGCGACCCAAACCCTGGACGGAGACTTCTTTTTCTCCACCGCGCCGATTCAGGAATTACTTCGTTCCTTTGACCCGCCTCCGCCGAAAAAGGTGCTGGAGGTCTCGGATGGACTCGTCTATCGCGACTTCATCACGGTCGGTCTTTTGGTGTCCGCTCTCAAGATCCATGACGACAGCACCGACGGTAATAAGCTGGTTGCCGACAACTGGATCTATATACAGGAACCCGACGTACAGTTAGGGCGACTGCAAGTCTTTAACAACTGGAGTCCCTTCATGGTGTCGAATCCAGGCCAGGTCTGGCTTGGGCTGGAGTACTTCTGCAACGAATCGGACGCGCTATGGAAGTTGTCGGACGCTGCCATGATCGCGTTGGGGAAGGAAGAGCTTAGTAAGATCGGTATTATCGACGCGGCCGATGTTCTCGACGCAACCGTTCTGCGGATGGAGAAGGCTTATCCTGCGTATTTCGGCACCTTCGACCGGTTCGCCGAGATTCGCGAGTATGTGGACGGCTATGAAAATCTGTTCCTGGTAGGCCGGAATGGAATGCACCGGTATAACAATCAGGATCACTCCATGCTTACGGCGATGATCGCGGTGGAGAACATTATCAACGGGACGACCGACAAGACGAACCTCTGGGAAGTGAACACGGAAATGGACTATCACGAGGAAGCTAAGAAAGCGAAGTAGCCCGCTACGGAGCCCCCGCTGGTTTGGTGTTCGCCAGCAAGCGATGAATCTGGTCGACGGCTTCGTCCACTTTCATATCGAACATCTTCTTCCCCAGAGCTGCCGTGGATGGCCGCGCGTCGCCTTGAATCCCGTTGTTGACGCGCTTGGCGTTGGGATCCCGGGCCTCGCCTGGTTTGCGCATCGGATCGCCCACCGCCGTGGGGATCAGTTCGGGCCGCACCCATCCTTTATCGGCCCCCAAATAGAGCATTTCCGAGGTGTCGGGGATGCCGGCGTGGGAGCTGACCGGAAGATGATTGGCCTCCAGCCATTTATCGAAATCGCCATTGGCCTTGGCATAGACCTCGTCGCAAAATACGACGCGGATGCCCTGCGGGGCGTATTTTTCGTCGAGCTTTTTCGCGACCTCTCCAAGTTCCTTCTGGCCTCCGCCGTGATCGCCCATCAGAACGACGTTCTTGAATCCGTTCTTGATCATCTGCTCGGCGACTTGTTCGTTGAGCGCGGCAAACAGAGGCCCGGTTAAGCCGATCGTACCGGGAAGAGCCGGATTGGCGTTGTTCACGGAAAACGGCATTACCGGAGCGGCGATGGCGTTGCCGAGCTTCTCGGCAATGGCGATGACGGTCGCGTGACCCATAAGGGTGTGTCCGCCGTTCACGTTCTGGGGCCCGCGCTGCTCGGTGCCGCCGTTGTAGATCAGTGCGGTGGTCTTGCCGCCTTCCATCGCCTTCTTGACCTCCACCCAGGTCATCATTTCAAAGTCGACTTTCGACTGGGCGAAGGCCGAAGCGGCGAGCAAGCACAGAGCAACGATAGAGCGTTTCATCGAAGGAGAGCATACCATCGCCGCGCCGGGAAAGACAAGCCAGAGGGCTGGTGACCTTTCGCGGATAAATCGTCACCGTGCGATCCCCTCCATGACTGTCGGGGTTCCGTTGGAAATGTTGGGGCCGGTCCAGTTCCGCTACGGAACCCCGACTGTGAAGGAGGGGATATGGGAACGATCTGACTACGCCTTCATGTTCTTCCCGCTGATCTGCAAATCGAAGCCATCGGGATCCTTCACGTGGAAGCTATCTTCGGTGTCGGGACGCGGCTGGAGCCCACGCCGCTTCAGCTCCGCCTCCACCGCGCTCTTGTCCCAATTGTCGATGGTGTAGGCGATATGGCTGATCAGCGGCGGCGTCTGCACCGTCTTCCCGCCGGTTCTAGCATTGCGCGGAAGAAGAAAGGTGTCGCCGAACGACATGTAGCACTGCTTCCCGTCGTCGTGAGAGACCTTCATGCCGAGAAGATCCGCGTAGAAATCCCGCGTCTTGGCGTAATCGGCGACCACGTAGGAAATATGATTCACCGCGACTGCCTGAAATCCTTTGCCCTCGGCCTCGGCGGGAGTTGCCGCACCCGCGGCCGTCGCCGCCAGAGCCAGACTGCGAATCAATTGCCGCCGGTCCATCCTGCCCTGTTCGAAGTCGTGGAGAAGCTTTCCGATGAGATGTTCCATTTGCCGTCCTTTCTAAACGTCTTTATTGTTAACACATGACGGGCTAAAGTGGTAACCTTGACATGGGGTACCAGCGTCGATAGACTCGATGCGGGATTCCTGGCCGGGTCTCTCGGCAACCACGCAGTTTTCGAGGGGAGATTTGATGAAAAGCTGGTTCTCTTGGATCGGTTTGGCGATGCTCGCGGGCGCCGCTGCTTTCGCTCAATCCACCACTCCTCCCTCGCGAGCGCTGGTCAATCAATACTGCGCCGGTTGCCACAACGACCAGTTGAAATCGGGCACTTTTTCCTTTACGAAATTCGACCTGGCCCATCCGGAACAGACTGCGGATCAAGCGGAAAAAGTGATTCGCAAGGTGCGCGCGGGGCTGATGCCTCCGGCTGGCCTGCCTCGTCCCGACATTTCTCAAATGAAGGCGTTTGCCGCAACGCTTGAAACCAGTATCGACCAGGCCGCCGCGGCGCATCCGAATCCGGGCCGCCCCGCGCTGCACCGCCTGAATCGAACCGAGTACGCCAATTCCGTCCGCGATCTTCTTGGAGTCGACGCGGATGTGACCGCGTTGTTGCCGACCGATGACATGAGTCACGGGTTCGACAACATGGCCGACGTTCTGTCCATTTCGCCGGCGTTGATGGAGGGGTATATTCGCGCGGCGGGCAGGATTAGCCGGGAAGCAGTGGGCGATCCCGGGGCGCTGGCGCTGACCTCGACTTATTCCATCTCTCGCGTCGCCTCGCAAACGCGGCACGTCGACGGCACGCCTTTCGGGACGCGCGGCGGTCTTTCCGTGGTTCACGATTTTCCGGCCGACGGCGAGTACATCTTTAAGGTGGGATTTTATTATCACCCCACCGGTCCTCTGTTCGGGATGAATCAGGGGGCGGGGCAGCAGATCGAAATCGCGGTGAACGGCGAGCGAGTGGCCCTGCTCGACATCAATCCGAACATGAAACTGGCCAACGACGGCATCAAGACGCCGCCGATTAAGGTGCGGTCCGGTCCACAAAGGATCTCCGCGTCATTCCCGCAAAAGTTTGATGGCCCGCTTGAAGATGAGTACCGCATGGTGGAGCAGAGCCTGGTCGACGTCAGTGTGGGAACGGTTCCCGGGATGACGACGCTGCCTCATCTTCACGAGCTTTCCATCACCGGGCCGACCGTTGCCGCCGGTGTCTCCGAGACGCCCAGCCGCCGGAAAATTTTCACATGCCGCCCCACGGGTGACGATGAAATTCCCTGCGCGAAGAAAATTATCGCGAATCTCGCGCGCCAGGCCTATCGCCGCCCGGTCACGGACAACGATATCGAAAGCCTGCTCGGCTTCTATCAGCGCGGTCGCAATGACGGTAATTTCGATTCCGGAATCCGTACCGCGATTCAGGCCATGATCGCCAGCCCCGAATTTGTATTTCGATTCGAGCGCACTCCGCCGGGCGTTTCGCCGGGCAAGAATTTCCGCATCAGCGATCTGGAACTGGCGTCGAGGCTCTCGTTCTTCTTATGGAGCAGTCCGCCGGATGAGCAACTCGTAACCCTAGCCTCCCAAGGAAAACTCAAGGACGCGAGCGTCTTCGAAAAACAGGTCCGCCGGATGTTGACCGACGCTCGTGCAACGGCCCTGACCACGAACTTCGCCGGGCAGTGGCTGCGGCTCCAGAATTTGAAGAACGTGAGCCCCGATCTTTTTGAGTATCCCGATTTCGATCGCACCCTGGCCGATGCGATGCGACGCGAAACGGAGCTGCTCTTCGACAGCATGGTGCGCGAGGATCGCAATGTTCTGGATCTGATGACGGCGGATTACACGTTCGTCAATGAGCGTCTCGCCAAACATTACGGGATTCCCAACATTATGGGAAGCCGGTTCCGGCGCGTTACGCTCACCGATCAGAATCGTTTCGGTTTGCTCGGTCAGGCCAGCATTCTCACCTTGACGTCGACCGCCATTCGAACGTCGCCGGTGCAACGTGGCAAGTACGTGATGGAAGTGCTGCTAGGCACTCCTCCGCCTCCGGCTCCGCCGAACGTTCCGGCGCTGCCTGAAAACGCCGAACTCCGCACAGGCCATGTCGCCAAGCCTCTTTCGGTTCGCCAGCGTCTGGAAGAGCATCGCAAGAATGCGGCCTGCGCCGGATGTCACAAAATGATGGACCCGATCGGGTTCTCACTCGAAAATTTCGACGTTTTGGGCGTGTGGCGCACCAACGACAGCGGCTACCGTATCGACCCGTCGGGTAAGATGTTCGACGGCCAAAAGCTCGACGGACCGGCCAGCCTGCGGGTGGCGATTCTCGGGCATTCCGATCTCTTTTTGCAAACCGTCACCGAAAATCTTCTCGCCTACGGCCTGGGGCGAGTGCTCGAACCGTCCGATATGCCGGTGGTAAGATCGGTGGCCAGGGAAGCCGCGCACAACGATAACCGCTTCTCGGCGCTGGTGCTGGCCGTCGTGAAGAGCACGCCATTTCAGATGAGGCGGGCGGAAGAGAATGTACCAGCGGTGACCGACGACGTGGTCGCGAACCGGCAGTAAAATAGGAGACTCCATGTTTCTGACGAAAAAGCACCTTTCGAGACGCAGCGTTCTGCGAGGGATGGGCGTGACCATGGCCTTGCCCCTGCTCGATTCCATGGTGCCTGCGCAGACTCCTTTGAGCAAGACCGCAGCGGCATCGCCCACGCGGCTGGCCTGCATCGAGATGGTGCATGGCTCGGCGGGCAGCACGGGCGAGGGGACGAATAAGCACTACTGGTCGCCCGAAAAAGTCGGCCGCGATTTCGAGATGAGCCAGACGCTGGAGCCTTTGGCTCCGTACCGCGATTATCTGACCATCGTGAGCGATACCGACCTGCATCCGGCCACGGCCTGGGCCGCCGCCGAAGAGGGCGCGGACCATTTCCGGTCGAGCGCCGTGTACCTGACCGCCGCGCATCCGAAGATGACGGAAGGCTCGGATTACTTCGTCGGCACGTCCATCGACCAGTTGTACGCGCAGAAGTTCGGCCAGGACACGCCACTTCCTTCCATCCAGCTTTGTATCGAGATGGTGGACGCCTCCGGCGCCTGCGATTACGGCTATGCCTGCGTTTATGCCGATACCATCAGTTGGGCGTCTCCGACGCAGCCGCTGCCGATGACGCTGGACCCGCGCATGGCGTTTGAGAATCTGTTCGGCGAAGGCGGCACGCCGGAGGATCGGCTGGCGCGCGGCAAGGTCAACACCAGCATCCTGGACTGGATCGCGCACGACGTGAAGCGCTTGCAGAAGGATCTGGGCGCCAGCGATCGCAACCGATTGAACGTGTACCTCGATGACGTGCGCGAAATTGAGCGGCGCATTCAGAAAATCGAAAAATACAATTCCAGCGGCGAGGCCCGAGCGCTGCCTGCCGCTCCGCTCGGAGTTCCCGATGCGTTCGAGGAGCACGTGAAGCTGATGTTCGATCTACAAGCGCTCGCCTTCATGACCGACGTTACGCGCGTTTCGGCATTTAAACTGAGCCGCGACGTCAGCGGGCGGGTGTGGCCGGAAAGCGGCGTGAAGACGCCTTTCCACCCCTGCTCGCATCACGGCGAAAACCCGGCCAAAATCGCCGAATTCGCCAAGCTGAACCGCTATCACGTCAGCATGCTGCCTTATTTCCTGGAGAAGCTGAAGAACACTCCGGATGGCGACGGGAGCCTGCTGGATCATTCCATGGTGATGTACGGCAGCCCCATGGGCGATTCCAACGTGCACAATCACAAGCGCGTGCCGCTGGTCCTGCTGGGCCACGCCAACGGCCAGTTGAAAGGCAACCTGCACGTACGGACAGAGGACGGGACGCCCACGGCCAACGTGCTGCTGACCATGCTTCACAAACTGGGCGTCAACGTCGACAAATTCGGCGACAGCACCGGCGAAATCGCCATCTAGAGGTTTCCCATGCGACTGCAAATCGCGCTTCTCTTATTATCGACGCTCGTTTACGCCGGCGATGCGCGCCTCTCCGAGGCCGCGATGCGCGGTGACCGCGGCGCTGTCGTGTCCCTTCTGAAACAGGGCGTGGACATCGACGGCGCGCAGGGCGACGGGAGTACGGCGCTGCACTGGGCGGCGTTTAACGACGATCTGGAAACCACGAAAATCCTGATCGCCGCCGGCGCCAACGTGAAGGTCTCGACGCGCGAAGGCGGTATCACGCCTCTATTCATGGCCGCGAACAACGGCAACGCAGCCATCATGGAAGCGCTGCTCAAAGCCGGAGCTGGCGTGAATTCCGTAAAAGCGAACGGAACCACGGTGCTGATGCTGGCGGCCTCGTCCGGCAATCCGGAAGCGGTAAAAACCCTGCTCGATCGCGGTGCCGAGGTCAATGCCAAGGAATCTGTCCACGGTCAGACCGCCCTGATGTTCGCCGCCGCTCTGAATCGCGATGGCGCGATTCGTGTATTGCTCGCGCATGGAGCGGACGCGAACATTGCGACCACCGTCCGCAAGATGGAACGGGTCCGTTTCGATCAGGATGGCAACGTGGTCGAGGATCGGCCGGCCGGTAGAGGAGGCAGAGGAGGCGCTCCCGCCCCATCGCCCGAGGTCATGGACGCGGAAGCGGCCGCAGCAGCCGCGAAGATCGCTAACGAGACGCAGAAGGCCGAGCTCGACGTGTTCTCCCGCGCGCTGAACCTGAAAAGCGTGGTCTATCTGACGGCGAAACCGCGCGCCCGCGCCGGAGACGTGGCCGCGCGGCCACCGCGCAAGGTCGGCGCCGATTTCATGGGCGGCATGACCGCTCTGCTGTACGCGGCCCGCGAAGGCCACATGGAAACGGTGAAGGCTCTCGTCGAAGGAAAGGCCGACGTCAACCTGATCAGCGGTGGAGACAAGTTCAGTCCCATGGTCATCGCCATCACCAACGGCCATCTGACCATCGCGAAATACCTGCTCGATCACGGGGCCGATCCGAATCTTCTCACGGTGACCGGGCTTTCCGCCCTTTATGCGACCATCGATGTGCAGTGGGCGCCCAAGGCCTGGTTCCCGCAGCCGACTACCGATCAGGAAAAGGTAACCTACCTTGAATTGATGAAGGCTCTTCTCGATCACGGCGCGAACGTGAATGCGCCGGTCGGCGAGAAGCCCTGGTTCCGCTCTTTCACCAACGACTACACCTGGGTCGACCCCGCTGGCGCCACTCCGTTCTGGCGCGCCGCGCAATCGAGCGACACCGCCGCCATGCACCTTCTGATGGACTACAAGGCCGACCCGAAGATCCCCATCAAATCCGGCGACACGCCGCTGATGGCGGCCGCGGGCATCGGTTGGGCCGCCAACTGGAGCGTCAACGCGCCCGTCCCGTTAATCGACGCCGTCAAGTATTGCGTCGAACTGGGCAACGACGTCAACGCGGCCGACAACCGAGGTTATACTGCGCTGCATGGCGCCGCGTACCTCGGCGATAACGACATGATCAATTACCTGGTGCAAAAAGGCGCCAAGGTCGACGCGAAGAGCAAGGCCGGCGATTCCGCCGCCGACATGGCCAACGGCCCTACCCGCTTCGGCCAGCCCCATCCGGAAAGCGTCGCGCTGCTCGAAAAACTAGGCTCGCCCAATTCCCACAACTGCCGTTCGGACCAATGCGTGGTGGCGGCGAGGGCTAACATTTACGATCGTCCGCTCAGCGTCGCCGAACAGGCCGACAAGGACATGCTCGATAAGTTCGCCGTCTCCCTCGGCTTTAAGGAATCGACGTATCTGGTCGATCTTCCGGGGGTGAGACCCGCGACTCAGAATTAGTGGCTTGTTGCAACCAAATCGTTCGCATGTTGCTCATTCGTGGAGGGCGGCCCATCAAGCAAGAGCCGCCTGAAATGCGGCTGCAGCCAAGATTGGCCGCCCTACAAGCGGCTTTGCTCTTCACACTCGGGCTAGCGCCGTCTGCTCCTGCCCAAACCTACGCCGACAACATCGCTCTGGATCATCCGGCCATTCATTACTCCAGCGGTCCGTTCGACAACCCGGTCGCGCGGCTCCAGTCCGAACTCGAAAGCGGCAAACAGCTCGATTTCGCCGAAGGAGGCCTGGGCTATCTCCCCAGCCTGCTGCAGCAGTTAGGCGTGAATATCGATTCCCAGGCGCTGGTTTTTTCGAAGACCAGTTTTCAGTCTCAAAAAATCTCTCCCCGCAACCCGCGCGCGATTTACTTCGCCGACGATGTCGCCATCGGCTTCGTTCGCGGCGGCGACGTGCTGGAGGTGGCCGCGCTCGATCCCCAACAGGGAATCGTCTTTTACACGCTGGCCGCCGAAAAGGCAGCTCAACCCCGCTTCACACGCCGCCAGGAATGTCTTAAATGTCATCAAGGCCCAGCGACGATGGGCGTCCCGGGAATCTTCATAGGCTCGGTTTATCCGGGTCCCAGCGGTTTGCCCGACCGATCCGGCGCCATCATCACCGACCATCGCACCGCATTCGCGGACCGCTGGGGAGGCTGGTACGTCAACGCGCTCGGCGGCGAACAGCCCGACCGCGCCAACTCCGTCGCGCCGGATCCGGAGGAGCCGCAAAAACTCGAGACACTACCCGCTCTTTTCAAGACATTTAATTCCGCGGCGTACCTGTCTCCGGTCAGCGACATCGTCGCGCTGATGACTTTCGAGCATCAGACGCAAATGACGAATCTCATGATCCGCCTGGCCTGGCAGTCGCGGACGGATCCATCTCATCTCGATGCGTCTATAAAAACCCTGGTCGATTACATGATCTTCGCCGGCGAGGCGCCTCTCAAGGAGCCCATCCGGGGCGCGTCCACGTTCACCGAAACGTTCCCCAAGCGAGGCCCTCGCGATCGCCAGGGCCGTTCCCTGCGGGATTTCGATCTCCAGACGCGCCTGTTCCGCTATCCCCTCAGCTACATGATTTACAGCCCGTCTTTTGACGCTTTGCCGACGCCCGTCCGCGCCCGTATTTATGAGCGGATCTACAAATCCGGGTCTCGCGCTGCGATCGAGATCCTGTGCGACACCAAGCCCGGTGTGCCGTCGTATATCAGGCCGCCATATATCAAATAGTGATGTATGATGGTCCCCATGCGCTTGATCGCGATCACGTTACTCACGATGCTGGCTGCCGCAGGCCAAGACACACCGGACAAAGCCAAGGCCAAGCGTGTGCTGCCCCCTCCGACGAATCTCAAAGTGTTGAAAGTCTCCACCGGACCGGAGGTGGGACAGATCATGCGAACGTTCACTGTCGGACTCGGGGTCCAATGCGGTTACTGTCACGAAGCCGGAAATTACGCCAGCGATTCGAATCCCAAGAAGGACATCGCCCGCCACATGATCACCATGACACAGCAGATCAACGGCAATTTTTCGGAAGGTAAGCTGCGCGTGTCCTGCTACACCTGCCACCGCGGGGAACCGGAGCCCAAAACGGCCCCGGAACCCAGGACTGCGCAATAGTTACTCGCTCGACTCACTAGCCAACTTACTTGCCAACGGCCGGTCTTGCCCGGCGTATTTATTCCCTACTTTGTTGCGATACGACACCGCGACCCTGGTCGACAACTGCTCGAAGGTGAAGGAGCAAATCCGCATTCCCGGATAGAGCGCCACGGGCATCCGGCCCAGGTTGCTTAATTCCAGCGTGGCTTTCCCGATCCAGCCCGGGTCGAACAGGCCTGCGGTTCCATGCACGATGATCCCGATGCGGCCGAGGCTCGAGCGTCCTTCGAGTCTGCCCAGAACGTCGTCGTCCAGTTCCAGCACTTCTTCGGTAATCGCCAGCGCGAATTCGTGCGGCTGAAGGATGAACGCCTCGCCCGGCGGGACGACGATCGTCCGCATCAAGCCTTGAATCGCCGCCTTTTCGCGAATGTCGATGAGGGCGTGTTTGCTATGCTCGAACACGCTGAACTCGTGGCCCAACTTGAAATCGACCGAGCAGCTTCCGAACTGCTCCGGCGGCAGCGGCGGCGTGATTTTGATTTTTCCTTCTGAAATGTAGCGCTTGATATCGATGTCGGAAAGGACCATTTATTTGGTGTATTTCTCCATCCATGCCATGATGTGCTCGATCTTTTCGATGTAGTGGCTATTGCGGCCGCGGATGCCGTGGAACTCGTCCGGCACGCGCACCAATACCGCCGGGATTTTCTGGGCCTTCAACGCGAAGTACAGCTCCTCGCTCTCGGCAATCGGCGTGCGCAGATCAGCCTCGCCGGTGATCACCATGGTTGGCGTCTTGAAATTTTTCGCGTAGTAAATCGGCGAATGCTCCAGGAACTGCTGCGGTTGCTCCCACGGAAACGCCTTCAGCCACAGAGCCGAGTGCGTGTACCCTCCATCGGCCGTCCCGGCTTGCGTGATCCAGTTGGTCACGGGATATTGCGAAACGGCTGCCGCGAAACGGTCGGTATGGCCTATGGTCCACGCGGTCAACAATCCGCCGCCGCTGCCCCCGGTCACGCACAGTTTCTTCGGATCGATGTAGCCTTTGGCGATCATCTGATCCACGCCCTTCATCAGGTCTGTATAATCGTCGCCTGGATATTTCGTGTGGATGATGTTGCCGAACTCCTCGCCGTAACCGGTCGATCCGCGCGGATTCAGATACAGCACAACAAACCCTCGCGCGGCCTGAATTTGCAATTCATGCTGGAATCCCACTCCGTACATGGCGTGAGGCCCGCCATGAATATCGAGAATGAACGGATACTTCCTCGTCGCGTCGAAATTGGGAGGCTTGATGATCCAGCCCTGCATGTTCTTCCCATCGAACGAATCGTAGGTCAGCTCTTCCACCGATCCCAGCTGATATTGCGACATCAGGCTATCGTTGACGTGGGTCAGCTTCATCGCCGGACCTTGTTTGTAGACCGGAACCATGGTGATGTCGCCCGGCTCGGTCGGCGTGGTTCGCACGGTCGCGGCCATCAGATTATTGGCGAGGCTGAACCCGTCCGTGCCGCCGCCTCCCAACTGCTGCACTCCGCTGGTGACCGCCTTCACCTCGCCCGATTCCGGATCGGCTGAATAAAGCTGCGTATTGCCGCGATCATCCACGAGAAAATAAAGAGTCTTCCCATCCCACGACCAGTGCGGCGCCCGCACATCGCGATCGAGCGATGCCGTCAAATTTTTGGAATTTTTCCCATCCGCGTCCATCAGGTACAGATGGTTCACGGTGTAACTCTGGAACTTCCAGTCGTGTCCGATGTAGGCAATTTTCTTGCCGCCTGGGGAAGGCACCGGATCGCTATCGGGACCCTTGCGCGTGGTCAGTTGCTTGACGGTGCCATCGTCGACCGAGTAGGCATAGATATCCCCGCCTTCCAGCGAATATTCGGCGTCCGGAATCCGGTTGGTGGAGGCGTAAATCCACTTGCCGTCGCCCGACCACGCAAATGTACCGTTGTGGTTGTAGTCTCCGCTGGAGACTTGCTTCGGCGTTCCGCCGGTGGATGGAATCGCGAAAATCTGCGAATAACCGGGTTGAATCAACCCCACGCCGTTTTCTCTCCAGCGCAGTTTAGTCACGATAATCGGAGGGTCCGCCCACTTCGCGCCGGCTGGCTTTTCGGGCATCTTCGGATTCCAGTCCGGCTTCCCCGGGACGCGAGCCTCGTAGCCAATCCATTTCCCGTCGGGCGACCAGACGATATTGCTGGGGGTCTGTTGCGCATCGGTAATCTGGGCTTCCTGACCGCTGTCGAGCCAGCGGACGTGGATCTGGGTCTTGCCGCTCCGGTTCGACAGATAGGCGAGCCGCGTCCCGTCCGGCGACAAACGAGGAGAGGAGTCCTTAAACGCCCCCGTGGTCAGCGGACGTTCGTCCTTTCCATCGCCCGACACGATCCATAGGTTCGTCCAACGCTGGTCGGTCATCTTGTCGGACCAGCCCAGGACGTAAATTACGCTTTTCGCGTCCTTAGTGATTTGCGGTTCACTGACGGAGCGAATATCCCAGATAGTGTTCGTATCGAGCCCCGGTTTCGCGCCATAAACGGCGCTGAGAAAACCAAAAACCATCAAGACACGCTTCATAGAAAACTCCTTATTTCACGTATTCCGACCACAGTTTCGCGAGATCGGTTCCGGCGGGGTGGATCACCACGCGGTACCTGTAATGCAGTTTTTCGCCGGGCAGCAGAGAGATGCTGCCGTCTTGCGACTTGTCTCCGGTGAACGCGCTGAGCCCGAACGGGTTCGCGGCGAACAGTCCGTACCCGCGCACGTGCCACCGGGCGCGTCGCGAATTTTTCGGATTGTCGAAAATCGCGACGCCCAGCTTCTCGCCGTCGATCTCGCCCGAATCGTCGCACCAGTCCGAAGGCTTGCCCCAAACCGCTTTTTCGCCGGTCTTGCCCTCGGCGTTGCTGATCACTCCAGGAGGCCCGGAAACCGTCTTATCCGGCTGGCCCTTCGTCTTGATGGTTTTCTGTTCCTGCAACTGCGGCGAGAGGCGGATGCCGAAGCAGCAGTCCTTGCCGTCGCCGAATTTCACGTTGATCACGGCCGTCAGGTCGATCTCGAAATCGATAATCCGCAGCTTGGGGTCGTCATGAAACGTCATCACCCGCGATTCCTCGACCAGCTTCGTGCCCTTGGGGTCGATCCAATCGAAGGTCACCGCCATGCTGCCTTCCTTCTTGCCGCTCTTGATGGCGCCGATTTTGTCCAGTTTGATCTGGCCCCGGATAGGCGTCTTGTAGCTGAACTCGTTATTCCAGAAATCGAACCCGTTGACCTCGTCGGGGCCGAACCACACGCCACGCTGGTGCTGGTGGTCCACCGGTTCAATCGCGTCGATCTTGTCCATCGGCCAGTGGCGGGTGACGATCGTACCCGAAGCGGCGCGCAGCGGATAAAAGTACGGTTTCATCGCCTCGTCGCTTTTCACGACGAAGTCGCCATAGGGCTTGCCGTTGATTTCTACATGAATCCGGCTGTCGTCGGCCGTAATCTTGACCTGCGCGACAGCCGTCGCCAGGCCGAGGGTGGTGAGAAGGAGCAACTTGGTCATCTTGATATGCAAGTACATCACAAATGGGGCGCACGCCGCATCTCTGGTATTATGAGATCGGGCGCAGCAGTGCGCGCTTGTAGATCAATTAAAGTGAGGGCACACGATGGGACCGATTGGCGTACAGGAAATGGCCATCATCTTCCTCGTCGCTCTCGTTCTGTTCGGGCCGAAGAAGCTTCCAGAACTGGGGCGGACGATCGCGAAGGCGATTACCGAATTCCGTCGCGCTTCGAACGATTTGAAAGCTACGTTCGAGCGCGAAATGCAGTCACTGGAGCGGGAAAGCGAATCGATTAAAGACGTGATGCATCCGATTGCGTCTGAGATCCAAAGTCACACCAACTTCGATTATCCGTATTACGACTCGGGCTCATATGGGACCGATGCGTACGATTCCACCGCAACCAATCCTTCCACAGTAGGCGCTTTAGAAGCTCCAAGCGCCGAATCACATGGGGCAATTGAAGCCGCTCCGCATCAGAATCTGATCGAGGGAACCGTTCCTCGGATGATTGATGCCGCTCCGCAAACGGATCACGCGACGGTCGATGTCGCGGCGCATCACGTGGAGACGACACCGGCTCATGAACCGTCCCAGCACAATAGTTAGGTAGCGTTTTTTAAAGAAGCATGGACGATCAACACCCGGACATCTATCCGGATGATCCTTACGGTGGAGACATGTCCAAGAAGGACAACGTGAGCGACGACGATAGCCCTATTGAGAAGATGCTCGCGCGGTTTAACCAGCCGGGAAAAGGGGGAGGCAAGAAGCTTCCTCCTCCCTCCGGCGGGGACGGCGGCGATGGCGGGGACGATGAAGAAGACGGCATGCTGCGCATGTCGTTCCTCGACCACCTGGGAGAGTTGCGTTCACGCATTATTCGCGCGCTGGTAGGCTTCGGCGTGGTATTTCTGCTGTGCCTGCTTTTTTCCAACCAGTTGTGGCTGATCGTGCAGGCGCCGGCGGTGGACGCGTTCCGTAGGCTGGCGATAACGGCGCAGCAGAACGACGATGAGAAGGTTCAGGAAGTCTGCAAGCCTCCGGCCACCGAGGCGACCTCCGCTCCTTGCGCGGACGCCGTGAAAGCCGCGAAAACGCCCAAAGTCAGCGGGAGCCTGGTGGGAATCGATCCGATGGAGCAGTTTTCGATTCTGTGGATGTGGTCGCCTTTGGTGGCGTCGATTTTTGTAGCCTCGCCATGGATCCTGTACCAAATTTGGGCGTTTATCGCCCCCGGACTCTATAAGAGCGAGCGCCGGTGGGCGGTTCCGTTCGTTTTGACCACGGCGGGGCTGTTTCTGACGGGCGGCTTTTTCGCGTACTTCATCGCGTTCCGCTTCGGGCTGACGTTCCTGTTTGGCCTGGGCGGGTTCGCCGGGATTAAGCCAATGATTTCGATTGACAAATACTTCGAATTATTTGTCAACGTGATGCTGGGCGTTTCGGTGATCTTCGAAATGCCGATCATCATTTTCTTCCTGGTGCTGCTGCGGCTGGCCACACCCAAATTCCTGATGGAGCATTCGCGGTACGCGATTCTGGCCATCGTGATCATCGCGGCGATCATCACGCCGACTCCGGACGCGTTCAACCTGATGCTGTTCGCGGTGCCGATGTGCGCGCTGTTCTTCGTCGGCGTGTTCGCGGGGTATTTGCTGGTGCTGCATCGCGAAAAACGGAGATTCCCGTGGGCTAAGGTGCTGCCGTGGTTACTGGTGATTCTGGTAATCCTGGCGCTGACCGCGTGGGTGATGGTGACGAGGTACCACTATCACCTGGTGAAGCACTGGCCGTTTTTGATGAAGTAGTTTTGGATGCAGCGGAGGGCCGAGGAGGGTCGGTCCATCCGGCGGTCGCTGCGTTGCAGGCGTGCACCGCGGTACCATCGTGCAGAGTGTTGACAAAGCTGCGGGTCAAGAACTTCAAGCGCCTCCAAGACGTCGAAATCGAACTTGGCAGGACTGTGGTTTTTGTTGGGCCCAACAACTCGGGCAAGACAACGGCTCTTCAGGCCCTTGCGCTATGGGAAACGGGCCTGCGAAAATGGCTGGAAAAAAGATCTGCCAAAGACACACCTGAGAAGAGACCGGGCGTCACAATAAACCGAAGAGATCTTATTGCCGTACCTGTTCCAGATGCCAATCTGCTGTGGAGCGACCTGCACGTGCGGGCCGTGCGTCAGACGATCGATGAGCAGGGGAAGAAGAAGCCGGAAACTAAGAACATTCGGATAGATATCGTCGTTTCAGGCATCACAGATGGCAAGGAGTGGGATTGCGGTTTTGAATTCGACTACGCAAATCAAGAATCCTTCTATTGTCGTCCTCTGAGGGCAACTGAAGACTCACAGCCGGTTCGCTTGGCTGTCCCGCCATTAGCGGACTCAGTCCGCGTTGCTTTCCTTCCCCCGATGTCGGGCATGGCTGCGACCGAAGACCGCCTTCAGGATGGAGCCATCAACGTACGGATCGGCGAAGGCCGGACGGCGGAGGTTCTGCGGAACCTCTGTTTTCAGATCCATTCGGCTCCTGACCAAGGCAGCTGGACGTCTCTCGTTTCGCAGATCAGGAGCCTATTCGGTGTGGATCTCCATCCCCCTCAGTTCATCAAGGAGCGCGGCCAGATAACAATGGCCTATGGAGAGGGTGATATTGAGTTGGACCTAGTCTCTTCGGGTCGAGGCCTCCAGCAGACCCTATTACTGCTTGCGCACCTCTACGCACACCCAGGAACCGTCTTGCTGCTTGACGAGCCGGACGCGCACCTTGAAATACTAAGGCAGCGCCAAATCTATCAAATTCTGACCGAAACTGCAGAATCGCAAGGCTGTCAGGTGATTGCGGCCAGCCACTCCGAAGTACTTCTGAATGAAGCTGCCGACCGCGATATTGTGGTGGCTTTCGTGGGGAAGCCACATCGGATCGACGATCGTGGCCACCAAGTGCTCAAGTCCCTGCGCGCTATTGGGTTTGAGCAATACTATCAAGCCGAGCAAATGGGCTGGGTTCTCTACCTGGAAGGTTCGACAGATCTGGCCATTCTTCAGGCATTTTCGGCGCGTCTGGAACACCCCGCTAGTAGAGTCCTCGAGCAGCCGTTTGTTCATTATGTCGGAAACGTGCCACCTAAGGCCAGGGATCACTTCTACGGACTCCGCGAGGCGAAGCCGGACTTGGTAGGTATTGCGGTGTTCGATTCAATCCCGCAGGAATTGGATGAGAACGGGCCTCTCTGCGAGTTAAAATGGCATCGAAGAGAGCTTGAGAATTATTTGTGTTACCCGGAAACCCTGCTCGCCTACGCGGAACAAGTCGATGGTTCTCCCGGCCCTCTCTTCGAACCTGCCCAGCGCGAACGGCAGAGGATCGCAATGCAGGAGTCGATGGATAGCGTGGGCGCGGCTTTAAAGGTCTTAGGCAAGCCAGACCCTTTTGGCCCAGAGGTAAAGGCTAGCGACGATTTTCTGGGCCCACTATTTAAGAGCTACTTTGAAAAGCTCGGACTGCCAAATTTGATACAGAAAACCGACTATCATGTGCTAGCGCATTTGGTCTCGCGCGAGCAGATCGATCCCGAGGTTATTGTGAAGCTGGATCGAATCGTTGCCGTGGCGAGTCTTGCAAAACCGCTCACGTGAAATCCACTTGTTAATTCACCACGCCGGGCAGTCGAGGCGCCGATCGGCCGGTCAAATCGCACATCTGTCGATTGCTCGGGGCGTCACCTCCGCCGCAGGCGGTCGATTTCTCTTCGATCCTTCTTCGACGGTTTGCCTTCCCGCCAAGCTTCGAATCCCGGCATCGATTTGCGCTCCTCCGCGGCCTTCTTGCGCAGTTCACGACTTTCTTCGGACTCCCGATATAACGTCTGCGCCAGCGCTGCCGGGCCTCGCATTTCGCTTAGCGCCAGCACTTCTATCTGGAAATCACCGCTATCGTTCTTGATCTGCAAATGGTCGCCCACCCGGACCGGGCGCGCGGGCTTGGCCGGCTGACCGTTGGAGTGGATGCGGCCGAGTTCACACGCGTGGCCGGCGAGCGAGCGGGTCTTGAAGAAACGAGCGGCCCACAGCCACTTGTCCATCCTCACCTCGGGCCTGACTTCGGTCATGTTCTATTCTTTTATCATGCGGACAGCAATCTGGATGGTCTTCGCTCCCCTCGCGTGGGGACAAACTTTCGATGTTGCGACGGTCAAGCCGGCCGCTCCGCCAACGCCAGACGGACGTGGCATGATCCGGATCGGTCCTCCCACCGGAGGCCCCGGCACCAAGGACCCGGGCCGGATTCACTATCCGTTCACCACTCTGAAAACGCTTCTCCAGAACGCCTATAACGTGAAGGACTTTCAGATTTCCGGCCCGGCCTGGCTCGCTACCGAGAGGTTCGACATCCAGGCCACGATGCCTCCCGAAACAACGAAAGAGCAGTTCTCCGTGATGCTCCAGAACCTTCTTGCCGAGCGGTTCAAGATGACGGTCCATCGCGAGACCAAAGAGCTGCCGATGTACTCGATGATCGTGGGCAAGAGCGGGCCGAAGCTGAAGGAATCGCTGCCGGAGACGCCCGCTGCCCCGGCCGATGCCGATGACGCCCCGAAGCCTCCTCCGCCGCTGCCCGGTCCCGGGCAAATGAAATTCGACGCCCAAGGCTTTCCGATTCTGCCTTTGCCCGCCGGTGGCGGACGCGGTGGCATCTTTCAGATGATGATGCCGGGGCGCTCCCGCCTGATCGCGCAGCGTCAAACCATGCAGGATCTGGCGGACCGATTGTCATCAGTCCTGACCAAGCCTGTGACCGACGCCACCGGGCTGAACGCGAAGTACGATTTCACCCTGACTTACTCGCCGGAGGGATTGAGTTCGGGCGGCGGGCTGGCGTTTTTCGGAGCCCCTCCCCCTCCTCCTCCGTCGGGCGGCGGAGGAGGACGGAGTATGGAAAATATGCCTGACGTGGAACCTCCGCAGGATCTTTTCAGCGCTATTCAGGCGCAGCTGGGGCTGAAGCTGGAGGCGAAGAAAGGGCCGGTGGCTCTGATCGTCGTCGACAAGGCCGAGAAAACGCCCAC
>Ga0182024_10009505_pt1 | contig 20088 bp, 9 predicted proteins | sample P32metaG_FD_120480 | JGI IMG/M metagenome (GOLD analysis project Ga0182024, IMG submission 120480) | Permafrost microbial communities from Stordalen Mire, Sweden - P3-2 metaG (Illumina Assembly) | ecosystem: Environmental > Terrestrial > Soil > Wetlands > Permafrost | place: Sweden: Stordalen... | reverse complement strand
TGGGAGACGGGGTTCTATCTGCAAGATGATTTCAAGGTGAGCTCGAAACTGACGTTGAATCTAGGGCTGCGCTATGAGTGGAGCGTTCCTTATACGGAGCGATTCAACCACCAGCAGTACAGCAATTTCAATGGGGACACGGGAATCGCCATTTCGCTGCTGCCCGGGCAGGCGCCGACGGAGCTAAAGGGAACGACTATTTTTCCAGGACAGGATGGATTTGGACGGCATTTGCCGATTGACTGGAGAAATGTGGCGCCGAGACTGGGATTCGCGTATGCATTCAATCCCAAGACAGTTTTCCGCGGGGGCGCGGGAATTTATTACGGGTTGAATCCGGCGACCAACTTTCAATATACAGGCACGGCGTTCAGCAGCTCGGGCAACATTTTCTTTACGCAGAACGGATTCAATACGCAATATGCGACGTTGCAGAATCCGTTTCCAAACGGTCTGCCCGAGCCGGAAGGTACGGCCTACGGGCAGAATCCGAATTGGGGATTCTCGAATTCCAACAATCTGGGCACAGAAGAAGCGCGCAACGCAAATATTTATCAATGGAATATCGGGATTCAACGCTTGTTGCCCGCGGATATCACGGTAGGCATCGACTACTCTGCCAATCGCAGCAATCACTTGCCGTGGGGCGGAGATAACATCACGACCACGCGCAACCAGAACTTTCTTTCCGCGGACCTGCGGGCGCAAATCTCAGCGCAACAGCACGCGCTTGATCCCAATTGCGATCAAGATGGCTGCGTTACCGCGTATCTGAATCAGCTGGTGAATAATCCGTTTCAATATTTATTTGTGCAGGTACCGGGGGAGCCGGCCCCGATCTTCAACCAGCCTTCCTCGGCATACGTACAACCGCAGATCCCGCTGGTCGATCTGCTGCGGCCCTATCCGCAATTTCCAGGGAGTTTCACGGGGCTGCCAAATCTGGGAGCGAACTCGTTTTACAACTCAATGCAAGTACGTTTTCAGAAAAGGGCCGGCCACTACGTGAGCTTCGAAGGAAACTATACATTTTCCAAGTCCACGGACGATGCCTCGGCGGGGTTCAACGCCTTCGTGGGAACTTTGAATGCGGGAAATGTGCAGCAGTTGGACCGTTTGAACCAAGAGCACGGCATCAGCGCGAATGATGCGACGCACCGGTTTGTGCTCGCTTCGGTCCTGGAGATACCGGTGGGGCGTGGACGATGGATTGGCCGGGACATGAATCCGATTTTGAGCGGGGTGATCGGCGGTTGGGGTGTGTCTATGGTGATCACGCGGCAGAGCGGGCAGCCGTTGGCATTTTCAACGGTGGGAACCGCGGATGGATTGTTTACGGATGGAAATCAGAGACCAAATATTTTGTGCAACCAACTTTCAAGCGGGATCAGTTATCACCAGGCTGCTGCGAATGGGTTGAACGGCACGGGGAATGCGTCGGTATTCAACGCGGCGTGTTTCGGCTATCCCGGCGATGAGGTGCCGGGAGACGCGCCACGCTATATTTCCACGCTGCGTACGGACGGGATTCGCAACGCAGACGTTTCCTTTAGCAAAGAATTTGCGATCCGCGAAGGAATGAAACTGCAGGTGCGCGGCGAGTTTTTTAACTTCACGAACACGGTGCGCTTCGCGCCTCCGAATACGGCCGTGAGCACGGACCCTACCAATCCAGGTTCGTTTGGAACGGTGACTTCTTCGGCGAACACGCCCCGGCACACGCAATTTGGCCTGAGATTCGAATTCTAGAGAATAGCGGTGAAAATCTGGACGATAGGGACGTTGTATTGCGCGGCATTGTGCGCGGTGGCTCAGGCGAATAGCCCGGAGCACGACTGGCTGAATTTCACGCGCGTGGGTGCGTACGGGCTGCGCTCGGACAATGCGGAGGCCATCGTACACAACGCGCAGGCCAGCGGAGTTTTCGGGATCGAGGTGGATAATGATATTCCGGGGCGCTATGAAAGCTTTCTGGATCCTGCGGAGAAACTGAAAGCGATTCGCGCAGTGGCGGAAGCGGCGCACAAGGCCGGGAACAAGAGCTTTGTATACATTGCGGGAACGGAATGCATCACAGCGCACGCGGACAAAGTGGAGCACAGCGTCGCAAAGGACCATCCGGACTGGCTGCAGCGAAAAATTACAGGTGAGCCCGCGACGTTCACTTCCGGGGCAGCATTCTGGATCAGTCCGGGGGATGAGGATGTGTGGATTAGTCCTTACGCGCCGGAGTGGCGGAAAACGTATATGGACCGGGTGCGGCAGATTGCGTCGACGGGAATCGATGGAATTTATGTGGATATTCCGTATTGGATGACGCACTTCGAGGGATGGGAAGATACGTGGGCAAGTTTCGACCAGTACACCGTGGAGGCGTTCCGGCGTAGTACCGGGCTGGATGCCCGGCGCGATTTGAAGCTAGGAGATTTCGCGGACGAGAATTTTCGCAAATGGATCGACTTTCGGATCGCGACACTCACAGACTTTGTAGATGAAATAGGGAAAACAGCACGCCGCGTGAATCCAGCGATCAAGACAATTCCGGAAATCTATCCGGGGATCGAGGAAGAGGCGGTGCGCGTGGGCGCGGATGTGTACGAAATGTATGGAGTGGTGGATGCGATCGCGCACGAATATGAATTTGGCGGCGGCGATCACATGGCATCGTCGCGTTCGCAACTGGACTGGTTTTTGTACCAGGCGGGGATGCTGTCATTTCGAGCTTTCGCGGGGAACAAGGCTACGTTGTTGCTGAATTATTCGTGGGATGGCGATAAAGGTGTGGCGCCCAAGGACGCCATGAAAAATCTGGCGATGTCGCAAGTTATGGCGGGTGTCAATACGTGGGATGCACCCGGCCATTCGATGGCCGGATCGAACGATATCGCTACTCGCAAAGAGATTTTTCAGTGGATCGCACGAAATGAAAAGATATTTTATTCGCCGCGCGTTCCGATGCACCCGGTGGGAGTGTATTTTTCACCGAAGAGCAGGGATTATAACGCCGCAGATTTTCTGCCATCGTACCGCGGCACATTGTTGATGCTATTGCAAAAGCATCGGGAGTTTCAGGTGGTGACACCCCGGACTTTGAGTGAGTTTCACGGGGCGGTGCTGGTGCTGCCCAATGTGAGCGTTCTCGATCAGGAAGAAAAATCGGGGTTGAAGGCATATGTGACTGGAGGGGGGAGGTTGGTCGTTACCGGGAAAGATGCGACCGGCCTGGATGCGCCCGGCGGGTTGCGGCGCTTCAAAGAATGTCCGGGCAAAGCGTATTTTGATGAAGCGCGAAAGGACTTTGCCACGGTTGGAAAAACAAATCCGGAGGAATTTCTTGCCAGCGTGGATAGCAAGGCTGAAGTAATTGTTGAAGCGGCTCCAACGGTGGTGGCCAACATAGCCTCCGTTGATGGTAGGCCGCATGTGTTTTTGGCGAACTTTACGGGATTGGTGCCGCGGAAGATTGCTGTTCCCCGCGTGCAACGGAACGTGACCATCTCGGTGCCCGAAGGAAAAGAAAGGATGTTGCGTGTGCTGCCTTTTTTGGGCGAAGTGCAAACGGTTCGCGGACAGCACGTGGGACGCCGGCTGGTTTTTACGGTTCCACCGCTCGAACGAGGAGCAGTCGCCTGGATCGAGGACGCGGATGTGGTGCGTTGAGCGGTACTTAGTGAAAAGGGCTTGTTCGGGGAAAAGGAATGCACACTTCGGCTGGTAAACGAAGGGGGCTTGAAGCAGTTTCCGACAATCGAGGTGTGATTGCGGCCCTGGCCATCGATCAGCGCAGCGCATTGCGAAAACTCTTCTCGGCGGCGACGGGAGTGGAAGGCCAGCAAGTGCCGACCGAACAGCTGGAACAATTCAAGGAGGCTGTGAGCCGCGTTTTGACGCCATACGCGAGCGCGATTTTACTCGATCCGGAAATTGGTCTCGGAGCGGCGAGGCAGCGCGCGAAAGGCGCCGGCCTGCTTCTGGCCTACGAACAAAGTGGCTACGACAAGTCTGTCGCGGGCAGACTTCCACGGCTGTTGAAGGATTGGTCCGCGCAAAAGCTGGTTGCCGCGGGCGCCGATGGGATAAAAACGCTGCTGTATTATTCGCCGTTCAGCGCGGCGAATATAAATCGCGCGAAGCAGGAGTGGGTGCAACGCATTGGTGAAGAGTGCGCGGCGGCTGACGTAGCCTATTTTCTGGAACTGGTCGCCTATCATGACGAGATCGATGAAAAAAGCCGCGAGTTTGCGGTACTCAAGCCGGAGATTGTGACCCGTGGCATCGAAGAGTTTTCCAAGGACCGATACAGAGTGGATGTTTTGAAGGTGGGAGTTCCGGTGAATATGGCTTTCGTTGGAGATAAAGAGCGTGGTGAGGCGAACGCGGTATATACGCGTGAAGAAGCCAAGGTTGATTTTCGCCGGGCAGCCGCGGCGGCGGGTCGACCGTTCATTTATTTGTCGGAAGGCGTGAGTAATGATGTTTTCAGCCAGACATTGGAGCTAGCAGCTGAGGCTGGCGCAGGATTTTCAGGTGTGTTGTGCGGACGGGCTACCTGGAAAGATGGCGTGACCGTGTTTGCGAAGAGTGGTCTTGGCGCTTTGGAAGAATGGCTGGCAGACGAAGGGGTGAGAAATATTCAGCGTGTAAATTCTCTTTTGGGTGCGGCAACACCGTGGTTTCGATTTTGCGAGAAGCCGACTGATTCGACGGTCTCCAGTTAGAAATGCCAAACAGCGCCTCAGGGCCGTTTTGGTGTGTGAGCCTGAATCCGGCGATCGACAAGCGGATGCGTGTGCCGCGATTGATTACGGGAAACGTGAACCGAGTCAGCGAGGTGCGAGCGGAGCCGGGAGGTAAAGCGGCGCACGTAGCCATGGTGTTACGCGCATTGGGCGCGGATCCTGTCTGGCTGGGGTTTGCAGGCGGGAGTATGGGGCAGCAGTTAGTCAGCGGATTGCGAGGGATCGGAATTCGAACTGAGCCGGTGATGGTCTGCCAGAATACGCGCGTGAACCTGGAAATTATTGACGACGATGGCGGTGTTACGGAGATTCTGGAGCCGGGCGCCGCGAATGAGGAAACAGATTGGAAGCTATTTTTTCGAGCGTTTGAAAAGTTGCTTGCTGAGGGGAAAAAAGGCGGGACGGTGATTGCGTCAGGCAGTTTGCCAAAGAACGCTGACGCCGCCGTTTACCAGCGGTTGACCGAATCGGCGCATAGTTACGGGCACAAAATGTTTCTGGACACCGGCGGAGAGCCGATGCGAATGGCATTGAGTGCGAAGCCCGATTTGATAAAGCCGAATCGCGATGAAACGGAAGGGCTGCTGGGCAAAGAAATTGCAGACCGCCTAGCAGCAAAAAATGCTGCGCAACGGCTCTGTGAAATGGGGGCGCAGAGTGTAGTCGTCAGCCTGGGCAGCGAGGGTTTTGTTTTTCAGCCAGGAATGGGGCAGGAGGGTTACTACGTGCAGCCAGTCAGCGTTGCGGCGAGGTCCAGCGTCGGCGCAGGGGACGCAACGATGGCGGCGTTCGCTTACGGGCTGAGTGAAAGGTTCGAAGTGGAGAAAACTTTGCGATTAGCGGCAGCCTGCGGAGCAGCAAACTGCCTTGCGGATGCGCCAGCGCGGTTGCGCATGGAAGACGTAGGCGAGTTTGAGGGCCACGTGCGGATTGAGAAATTGGCGTAGTGGTTTAACGGCGGATATTTAATTGAGACGAGTTGCGCTGGGAAGAGACGCAGGCGATGCTGAATGAAGAACGCAGACGCGGAATTCTGGAGCTCCTGCAGAGCGATGGGCGGGTGCTTGTTCGCGATTTGTCCGACCGATTCAAAACTTCCCTGATTACGATTCGCAAGGACCTGGAGTTTTTGCATCACCAGGGGCAGTTGGAACGCACACATGGAGGAGCGCTGCCGCTTCGCACCGGCGCTTTGCAGGACCGCACGCTGGAGGAAAAGGAGCGGCTGCACCGGCACGACAAATTGCGCATCGCGTCGGCGGCTGCGCGCATGATTCAAGAAGGCCAGGTCATTATTCTGGATTCGGGGACGACAACCACAGCGATCGCGCGCGCGTGCAAACAATTTCGCAGTCTGACAGTGATTACGAACGGCACAAACATCGCTGAGGAGTTAGCCGGCACGTCAGTGGAAGTGATTCTCACGGGAGGGACGCTGCGTAAGAATTCGTTTTCGCTGGTCGGACCGCTGGCGGAAGAATCTTTGCGGCAGCTTTCCGCGGACATGCTGTTCCTGGCGGTGGACGGTTTCGATACGCAATATGGATTGACTACTCCTAATCAACTGGAGGCGCGCGTGAACCGAGTGATGGCCAAGACAGCGCGGCGCACCATCGTTGTTTGCGATTCCAGCAAGTTTGGGCGCCGCAGCCTGGCGCTGATTATGCCGACTTCAGCGGTGCATGAAACGATTACCGACAAAAAAATCGGGAAAGCACATTTGAAGAGTTTGCGTGAGGCAAATATTGAAGTAACGCTGGTGTGAGAGCGGAGCAAGACCGGAACGGGCGCGCCATTCGATTTACGCGAGGACACGGGGACGCATGGGAACCAAGAGCAAGGCTCAAGATTCGGCGACACTGCAAGAGATTCTGTCTCAACCGCAGGCCTGGAAAGATTCGCTGCTGCATTTCAAGTCAAGTTCCGTGCTGGAAAAGATTCTGAGCCAGACCGCCACGCGGATCGAATGGTTGTTTGTGGGATGCGGGACGAGTTTTTATCTTGCCGAAGCAGCGGCGGCTTCGTGGACGATGCTTACGGGGCAATTCGCGCGGGCTCTTCCGGCGTCAGAAATTTTGTTGTTTTCCGCTCTTAATTTGCGCCGAGGCTCGGAAGTGAAGGCGGTGGTGATTTCACGATCTGGGAGTACGTCGGAAGCCGTTCGCGCAGCGACACTGCTGAGAAAAGAGCATGGCATCGCGACGATCGGCTTGACGTGCTCTGCGAACTCGCCACTTGAAGCGTCGTGCGAACTAACGATCCAGATTTCATCAGCGGACGAGAAAAGCACGGTGATGACGCGTTCGTTCACGTCAATGCTGCTGGTATTGCAGTACCTGGCGGGGCGGAAGGGTAACGATTTGGCGCTGGTTGCGGCACTGGAGAAGATTTCCAGCAGCTTTGAGAAATCGCTGATGGCGTTTAGCGAGAAGATGGACAGATTTACGGAAGAGCGAATCTTTGAAGATTATGTTTTTCTAGGGCAGGGGCCGTTTCAAGGGATTGCTCATGAAGCGTCATTGAAGATTACGGAGATGTCCTGCTCATACAGCCAGGCGTATCACACGCTGGAGTTTCGGCACGGGCCTAAAGCGATTGTGGGTCCAGAGACGTGCCTCACTTTTTTTATTAGTGAGAATGGAAAAGAAGCGGAATGCGAAGTGCTGGCGGAAATGAAGGAGCTGGGTGGCGTGGTGATCGCGGTTGTTAATCGCGCCAACAAGACGATTGCGGCGTCGAGCGATTTGGTATTGGAATTGAATCTGGATTTGCCGGAGATGGCGACGCTGGCTGCGTCGGTGGTGCCGGGGCAACTGTTGGGATGCTATACAGGGCTGAAGAAGGGGCTCAATCCGGATGCTCCAAGAAATTTAAGCCGCGTTGTGTTGCTCGATTAGCGATGCCGGGGCATACCGTTGAGCAAATTTGATGTTTCCGTGGTCGGTGAATTGAATCTCGACATTATTTTGTCGGGACTTCCTGCTCAACTGCAACTTGACCGCGAACATCTGGCGGAGGGTTTGAAGGTTACGCTGGGGAGTTCGTCGGCCATTTTTGCTCACAACCTGGCGTTGCTCGGGAACCGCGTGGGGTTTAGCTCCGCGATTGGAAACGACGCGTTCGGGGAAAATTGTCTGGAGCGGCTGGGAGAGAGTGGGGTTGATCTTTCCAGCGTGCGGCGTTTTTCCGGACAGCAGACCGGTCTGACGGTGATTCTGCCGAGGGGGGCGCAGCGTTACATTTTGACGTATCCAGGGACGATGTCGGAGATGTGTTTCGAGGACCTGGATCTGGACTACGTTTGTAGCGCGAAGCATTTTCATTTGTCGTCTTATTTTCTACAGCGGGCGTTGCGGCCAAAGATGGCCGACCTGTTTCGACGCGCGAAGGAAGCCGGGCTGACTACTTCGTTGGATACGAACGACGATCCTGACGACAGGTGGAGCAACGAACTGTTGGCGGTTCTGAAGTATGTAGATGTGCTGCTTCCCAATGAACATGAGGCGTGCAAGATAGCCGGCAAGCAGGGTGTGGACGACGCGCTGAGGGTTTTGTCGGGAGTGGTGGAGTTGGTGGTGATCAAGCGAGGTTCACGAGGCGTGGTGGCACGAAGAGGCGAGGATTGTTTTTCCGCGGTGGCGAAGCCGGGAGATTTTGTCGATGCCGTTGGCGCGGGAGACAGTTTTGACGCCGGATTCATTGACCAGTTTATTCGCGGCGCAAGAATTGAGGAGTGCCTCGAGTTCGGAAATATTGCAGGAGCGCTGTCGGTAACGCGTGCGGGGGGGACGGAGGCGTTTCGGGACAAGGCGCATCGCGAGGCGTTTTTGAACGAGCAAGGACGGGCAACGTAGGTTTCGTTTTGGCGGATGTTCGACAGCGCAAGTGGTCGCCGGGCTTGAAAGATGAAAATTATTTTCCTGCTGCGGCGGCGCTTGCCTGCGGGGTCGCCTGGAGCAGCAGGCTGCCAGTAAAGTCGGCGTTAATTTTGGCAGTGGGGCCGGTTACGGTGCCGTAGTCTTTGTTGTTTACGTAGTCCACGACTTTGTAGGCTTTTGGCTGGAGGCCGCGCAACTCGACCTGGCCTTTCCATTGCTGCGGTTTATTGCCGGTGTTGCCGGTTTCATCGGGCTCGTTTGCGACGTAAAAGGCGTAGAACATGTTTCCGTCTTTTTCGATGGCATAGCCCTCAGGCAGGTCGTAGCCGTAGACGTATAAGTCCAGGAAATTTCCCTTCGAAAGCATCTTCTCGTTATAGAGACTGATCCACTTTTTCCAGTGCGGTTCTTTTTCCGGATTCAGAAAAACATTTTTTAACTTTGGACCGTAGTCGGGCCAGGTGAATTTTGTGCCGAGTACGCCGCCAGTGCCCAGAGTGGAAGCGAAGTCACTACCAACATCCTGTTCGTCGTCGCCTACACCGGAAATCTGGGTGAGCTCTACGTGATCGCCGTAAACGGCGGCGCGAGGACCGAGCAGGGCTTTATACATTTTCATGCGGCGGCGCACTTGCACAGAGCCGACGGGATCGGCGGTGACGGCTTGATCCATGTAGCGGAACCACGCGAGGCTGGGAGGCGTGCCGCACGGGCAACTTTGCGTGACGCTGTCCGCTTTTAGGGCGCGGGTGGTGTCGAAAATTATCTTGTAGACGTCACCCATGGCGTAAACGGAGTCCACTGGCGATTTGTGATGGTGAGCAGGGTTGTAGCACGGCGGGGTGGCATAAATATTGTCGAGTTTGTGGCCATCGAAATCCCAGTCATGGATAAAGCGCTCGGTGAGTTGTTTGTAGTACGCCTGCACTTCCGGGACAGCGGGGCAAAGCGTCGCGAGATTGCGGGTCATGCGCGCGGGCTTGCCATTTTTGTCGAGGATAAGCCAGTCGGGATGCTGTTTCACGACATCGGAGACCACGTATTTGTGACCGCCGTAGCTGAAGTGTCCGTCTTCGACGGCTAAAGGAAGCCACCACAGCTGGACTTTTATATTTTGCGCATGAAAATCGTCGACCATTTGACGGATGGAATTCCCACCGAAGGTGTCGGCGCGGGGTTGCCAATCGCCGTAGTCGTTGAACCAGCGATCGTCGAGAGTGGCCCAGTGAATGCCGAGCTCTTTGAGTTTGGGTACGGTGGCAAGCATTTGCTTGGGCGTTACGTCGGATTCGTAGCCCCAGCCGCACCAGCTTACGGCGTAGTTTTCGTTGTTGTTGGTGGGGCGAGCCAGGCCTTCGCGTTCGACGGCGTTGGACCACATGTTCAGCGGCTCGTAGTAATCACCTTTGTAGACGGCCAGAAATGTGCGTGGAGTCGCGTAGGTGTCGCCCGGCTTGAGCACGGTGTTGGCGGGGAAATTCACGGCTGCGTCAACGCGTCCATCTTTGGTGGTGTTCACGGGTATGGAGATGACCAGAGGGAGAGTTTCGAGGTGACCGATGGCTTCGCCTATTGTGCGTGTCCAGAAGGCGACGACGGGAATGCCGCCACCCACACGGCCGAGATCGTCCTTGGTATCCACCGGCGCGCCGAAGAGATTCTGTTGCGCGAATTTGGCGGGGATGGGCAAGACGTCGTCTTTGCCCCATTTTATGCTGGAGCCAAAAAACGACCACATCTGGTGCGGCGCTGCTGCGGCGGCGACCTGAGAAGCATTCAAGCGGTGGCGCTGGAGGATGACATTTTCGAGCGAAACGTCTTTGGTGCCTTCGTTTTTGAATGAGGCAGAGAGCAGGGCCAGCGAGGGGAAGTCGTCATAAACCTCAAGCGAAAGCGTTTCTGAAAGATTGGCGGGTTTATTCTCGCCGGAGACTTCCACGTGCTTGCCAAGGCGGCCGAGCTTTCCCTGTGCATCGGAAATGCGAGCGTGCTGCAAATCGAAGATGACATCGCCAGCGTTCTGGTGATCTGCGGTTACGAGCAGGCCAGGTTCTTTCTGCGGCTCGTCGAGTGTTACGGTCCGGCCGTCCAGTTCCATGCTGCTTTTCAAGTAGCCCGAGGCGTTGAGTACGAATTCGGCTGAAGATGTGCGTACGTGGATTCCGTCCGGATCGATGCGGACGACGATGGTAGAGGTCTGAGGCATAGGATTAGCCTGGGAGTGTGGCGGTGCGTCGCTGTTGCATCCTGAACCTTGAGAAAGCATAAAACCCACGACAATCAAAGCGATGAACGAGCAAGCCTGGCGAGTATTTGTGAAATGTTTTTGCGAAGGGTAAAGCGGCATCATTGATCAGTTCCCCGCCCTGGCGTTGCTTTTGAACTGCGCGAAAAGCCGCTCGGCATTTTTGTGATAGACCTTTTCGAGAACGGCGTCCGGTAATTCCATTCCGTAGATTTCCCAGCGGCCCTGTCCAGGGTAGCCCCAATAATCAAAATACTCGTCAGCAGTTTCCAGCCAGCGGAAATAATTGGCGTACATTTTGGGATCGGGTTCGCTGTCGGTGCCGAACATGATGCGGTCCTGGAAATCGAGAAAGAATTGACGAGAGCGGCGGGGCTGGCGGCCGAGTTCGGCTTCACGTGCGCCAAACTCCACGAGCATGTTTGGATATTTTTTAAGCCACCCGGAAACGGCGTCCAGATTTTCCGGCCAATTCGCGACATGCAAGGCTACAAAGGTGGTGTTGGGGTGTTTAGCAAAAACGTGATGCTGCTCTTCGAGCAGTTTTTCCTTGGTGGGGAACTTGGGACCGTAGAAACTCCACGTGGGATTGTGCATCAGTTCTTCATAACGCTCATTGTGATTGTCGGTAGGCGTGAAAAAAGCTTCGGGATCCGTGGAATGGATACCTACGGGAATTCCGAGCTTTCCGCACTCTTCCCAGACGGGATCGAGCCGCTCATCGTCGATGTGAATGAGATTGCCGTTCTTGTCGCGCACGCCCAGTCCTAAATCTTTTAATACTTTCAGCCCGCGCGCGCCGCGCCGGACGGCATCATCCAGCTGACGAACCATCTCCGCACTGAAATCGGGATCATCGATCTTGCTCCAGTCCATCTGAGTAAAAACCATGAAGCGTCCCGGATAGGGTTTGACCATGGTATCGAGGACGCCTTGTAATTTGTCGCCCCACAACCCGGTGAGAATAACGATGGTTTTGACATTGGCCTGATCCATGGCTTTGACGACATCGGCGGGCGGAACTTTGTCGCCGTTGATTCCCTGCGCGTCGTTGACGTGATTGTGCATGTCGATGACCGGGAAGCGCGCGCGAGGAACTTCGTGAACGGCCAGGTGGACCATGGGATGCGGGTCGAAATCTTTCAGTAGAAGGGTCATGCGCTTGGCAGCGTCGGGGTCTTCCTTGTAGGCGATGTCCTGGCTCATGGTGACGGCGGCAATGCCGGCAATTCCTAAGGATAGACAAATCGCGAACGATTTGATTTTCACGGAGGCCCCCCGAGAAGACCGCGCCATTGTACCCGGAAAGAGAAGAAAACGAAACTAAAAGCAGCTAAACGAAAGTGGTGTGGGCACGTGTCGACCAAGCGATTTTGGGTCTTACATGCCGGTCAAGCTCGGAAGAGCGCTGGAAAACACAGTGGTGTGGAGATCAACGTCTTTTTGCGTGGTCATGGGGGACATCAGAGCCACAGTGAACTGAATACTGCCGAATACGTCACTACTTGGAGATTGGGACGCAACTGCGGAGGTATTTGCTCGTGCTGCCCGCCAGCATGAGGTAAAATCGCTGCTTCCGCAGCTTTATTTAGGCACTGCAAGAGCTCCTGAAACACCAAACCAGCTATGGCGCCGGACAGCATAGAGTGCCCGAATTGTCACGCTAGCAATACTTCTTCGGCTTCGCAGTGTTCCGCCTGCCTGACTCCGTTCCCCATCAGCGACGTAACGTTTCTCAGCGGCGAAAATCCCGGCGGCTCTACCAGTGTGGTGGACGAGCCCGATCACGCAAACATGACCGATTTATCCGGCGGGCAGGGATGGTCCAAACCGCTGTCTCAACCGAGTCCGGTTGCGTTTCGCGGCGGGCGAATCCCGATGGGGACTCGCCTCGGGTCGCGCTACGAAATCGTGCAGATGCTGGGTGAAGGGGGGATGGGCTCGGTTTACAAGGCGCGGGACCTGGAGCTGGACCGCTTCGTGGCGCTGAAGGTCATTCGGCCGGAATTCGCGTTGCATGAGGAAGTGCTCAGGCGGTTCAAGCAAGAGCTGATTCTGGCGCGAAAAATCACGCACAAAAACGTCATTCGCATTTTCGATTTGGGTGAGGTTGACGGCGTCAAATTCATCACCATGGAGTTTATCGAGGGGCAGGATTTGAGCTCCCTTGCCAAGGAAAAACTGAGCGCGGAGAAAAGTGCGGATGTTATCTATCAAGTTTGCACAGCGCTGGATGCAGCGCATTCGGAAGGGGTGGTGCATCGGGACCTGAAGCCGCAAAACATCATGGTGGACAAGAGCGGGCGCGTGATCGTGATGGATTTCGGCATTGCGCGCACGATGGAGCATGGCGCCGGAATGACCAATACCGGCGCGCTAATCGGGACTCCGGATTACATGTCGCCCGAACAAGTGATGGGCGAACACGTAGATGCGCGCTCGGACCTGTTTGCGCTGGGAATTATTTTTTTCCAACTGCTGGTGGGGCAACTGCCGTACAAGGCGGACACGGTGCAGGGAGCGATGTTCAAGCGCACGCGTGAATCTTCGAAGCGTCCGATCGAAGTGGACCCTACGGTGCCACCGGTACTCAGCGACATTACGACGAAATGTCTGCAGCTTGATCCGGCGATGCGCTATCAAACCGCTCTGGAAATTCAGCACGACATAGATGCGTGGCGGGGTGGTTCGACGAAGCGCATCGATGTGCCGGTGCAGGCTGAGCCGGAAAAAACGGTAGTAGTGGTTCCGCCGCGATCGCGAACGCCGATGATGGTTGGCGCCGCGGCGTTAGTCTTTCTGGCGCTCGGCGGAGGTTTGCTGGCGAAGAAGTATTTTTTCACCGGAGGCACGGGCGGCACATCCTCCGGACCAGCAGCACCACTGAATTCTCTGGCGATCCTGCCATTTCACAATGCTTCGTCGGAAGCAAAGCTGGACTGGCTGGGCTCGAGCATGGCGGAAATGCTCAGCACGGATGTGGGGCAATCGGCCAGCGTGCGAATGGTTTCCACGGATCGCGTCGGCCAAGTGCTGAAAGATTTGAGGATCACGCCGCAATCGAGCCTGGATCAGTCCACGGTGGGGCGAATCGCGAATCTCAGCAATGTGGACACGGTGGTGTGGGGACAGTACGCACAATTCGGAGACCACATTCGCATCGATGCAACGATCCAAGATTTAAAGCGCGGACATAGCGCTACGGTGAAAGAGGATGCCGCCAGCGAAAAGGAACTATTGCCCGCAGTTGACCGGCTGGCGGCGCAGATTCGCGAACAGCTTTCGGTTTCGAAGAGCTTGCAGAAAGAGCTTCAGGAGCACGCGTTCAAGCCTTCCACGACATCGATTTCCGCGTTGCGCGATTATGACCTGGGGTTGCAGCAGCTTCGTGGCGGAAGTTTCGCGGATGCGGTGAAGAATTTCCAGGGCGCTATAGAGGAGGACGGCCAGTTCGCGCTGGCGTATTCCAAGCTGGCGCAATCTTACGGCGAACTAGGGCAGGACGATGAAGCGGAGCAGGCGGCACAAAAAGCGGTTTCGTTGAGCGGGGCGCTTCCGGCGCAGGAGAAATACCTGATCCAGGCGAATCGCGATCGCATTCTGAAGGATTATCCGAAGGCGATTGAGGCGTACCAAAACCTGGTGGGAGTGGCGTCGGACAACACGGATTATCTTTTTGATCTCGGGACTGCGTATGAAAAATCGGGCGTGTACGACAAGGCCACCGAGTGTTTTACGAAGGTGGTCAAGCTAGACCCGAAGCGCATCGAAGGACTGCTGGCGCTGGGCCGCGTGCAAATCGAAAGCGGCAACACACAGAGCGGCCTGGAATTTCTCACTCGCGCGCAAGCGATGTCGATCGAACTGCAAGACGACGCCGGGCGTGCGGACGTGCTGCAAGCCATGGGCGTGGCGTACTCTTCGCTACAACGTCCCGAGGATGCGCTGAAGAATTTGCAGGAATCGCTGGAGATCAAGACGCGTCTGGGCATGAAAAAAGGAATTGCCGACAGCCAAGAGATGATGGGATCAATTCTGGATGGCATGGGGCAGGTGGATAAGGCACTGAAGAATTACAACCAGGCGCTGGCGTTGCGCCGGGAAATCGGCGACAAGCAGGGCACCGCCGACGTGCTCAGCGATCTGGGCGATTTTTATGTGGAGCGCGGGAAATATGATGATGCGTTGCGCTTGTTCAAGGAATCGCTGCAGTTACAGATGGAAGCTCATAACGAATCGCAGCAGAGCCAGGTGGTCAACAACATCGGAAACACCTATCTAGCCAAGGGCGATTTCGACAACGCCCGCACTTATTTTGAAAAAGCCCTGGCGATGCGCGAAAAGCTGAAGGTGCCTTCCGATATTGCCGATACCCTGCACAATCTGGCGGAAACTTCGATGCGCACGGGGCAATTCGACCAGGCGCAGGAGCAATACCTGAAGGCGCTAGAGATCCGGCGCACGCTAGGAGACAAACGCGGCGCGGCTATCGAGTCGTCGGGACTGGGCGTGCTGTTCAGCTACCAAGGAAGGTTTGGCGCGGCGATCAGCGCGCAGGACGATGCGCTCAAGGGGCTTCGCGAAGCCAAAGAAAAGGGATTCTGGGCTACGGAAGTATTGATTGCCGGCGGGCAAGCACTGGCACAGGCAGGGCGTGGCGATGAGGGGGCGGCGAAACTAACGGAGGCGATGACGTCGGCCACCGAAAACAAAAGCCAGCCGCAAATCGCGACGACGCTGAGCTATCAGGGCGACAACGCCATGTATCGCGGCGATTTGAAGGCGGCTGCGACGGCATACGCGGACGCGTTCAAGACCGCGGCGAAGACGGGCGACGAGAACCTGATCCTTTTGACGAAAGTAAATATGGCCAAGCTTGGGGTGGCGGAAGGAAAGTTTGCCGCGGCCGCGGCGTCATTGAAGACGCTGGGTGAACAGGCAGATTCGCTGGGGCTGAAATATCTTTCGACGCAATGCCTGGTGCTACGCGGGGAAGCGCTGGTGGGGATGAAAGATTATGCCGGGGCCGAGAGAGAATTGAATACGGCGACGTTGCGAAGCGAAAAACTGGGATTTCGCGTGCTGCGCGCATCGAGCCAGTACGAACTGGGGCGAGCGATGGAGCTTTCTGGAAAAGGCAGCGCTGCGGCGAGTCACTATCAAGAAGCGCGGCGGGCTGCCGAGGAAGTGCAGAAAGAAGCGCAGACGGACCGGGTGAGCAAGAGGGCGGATCTGGCGCCGATTTTTAGTGTGAAGGGTCAGTAGGCGAGGACGATCTGGGGATCGAATTGAGCGGTCTGCTGCACAAGATGCCCTGACGCAACCACGGCGTCTGGGGTCCCCTGGATGAGAAGGTAACTTCAGGGGCTAAAGCCTCTTGCTTAAATACGCGTTGAACACGGGGCTGAAACCCGCGCCGCCTGAAGAGCAAGCCAAGAATCTGGCGGTTGCGAAAACCAAGCCTCGTTTATTCAAACAGACGGAATCTTGCGTTTAGTTGCCCCGGCCGGACAAGGGGACTTGTTGCTGGCCTTGCGCGGTGTTGTCTTGCACGTTGATTTGTCCGTTGCGCTGGCCTCTGGTTTTTGGCGAGAACTTTACGTCGATTCTGCAGGTTTTTGTCGGGGCCAGAGACAGTCCGGCGACGCAGGTGGTGGTGCCGGCGATGGAGAAGTCTCCGCTGCTGGTAATGCTATTCAGGATAAGCGGCGTGGTACCGGTGCTGGTGAGCGTGAGGCTTTCGATACCACTGGTTGTTCCCACCTTTTGCGGATTAAAGGAAAGTTTGGTGGGATTCAGCGAAGCTCTCGGATTGATGGTGGTGGCCTTCAAGGGGACGGTCTGCGGGCTGCCTGCGGCGCTGTCAGTAATCACCAACGAAGCGTTGGTGACGCCTAGCTGATCATTGTCGCCGAGGAAGGAGAGGAACACGATGCAGCTCTTCCCGGGAGCCAATGAGGATGGGCACAGCGGCAGGGCGAAGAAGTCATCGAGATCCGTGCCGGTGCGGCCAATGGCAATGCTGGAGATCTTGATCGAGGTTGTTCCGCTGTTGGTCAGAGTGACGAGTTTGGCAGCGACGGATCCGACGGGCACCTGACCGAAGTCGATGCTAGTAGGAGAAATCGTCAGGCTCGAGGAGGACGACGAATTAACCGTCTGGTTGACGGGGCTTGAGTTGCTGGGGTTGAAGTTGGAATCGCCGCCGTAGGAAGCGGTGATGGTGCGCGGCCCGGTGGTGCTGAAGGTCAATGGGCAGCTACCAGCGCCAGCGGTTAAAGTTCCCGTGCAAGTTTCGCCCGTGGAGGCAGTGACTTTTACGGAGCCGGTGGGTTTGGTGACGCCTGTGACGGTGAAGCTGACGGTTACGGGCTGAGAAATAATGGATGGGTTCGGCGAATTGGCGGTGATGGCGGTGGCGCTGTTGGTTTTGGTTGCGGCCACGGTTTTCGTTAGCGAGACAGGGTTGTATTGGCCGTTGCCGGACTGCGATGCCGTCAGGGTGCAGGTACCGGTGCCGCTGGTCATGGTGACGGTGCTTCCGTTGAGGGAACAGGCGCCGGAGGCCATGATCGTTACCGGCAAGCCGGAGCTGGCCTTGGCACTCACTGGGAACGTAGTGTCATACGCTGCGCTGGCCGGAAGTGTGCCGAAGGTGATGGTCTGATTCGCGGCGGTTACGGTGAGCGTGGTGCTGGTGTTCGAAGCAGGGCCCAGCTTGACGTCTCCAGCGTAGGAGTAGGTGATGACGTAGGGAGTGGTGGACGCCGGTATGGTGGTCGTCGGGAACGAGGTGGTGAACGCTCCGTTGGTGGTGATGCTGGCCTGCTGGCTAACGCTATTAATGGTTACGGTGACTTTTTCTCCGGTGGCCGGGAAGATGGAGCCGCTGGCAAGGGTTCCGGACAGAGTGATCGATGAGGTTCCCGCAGCGATTGATTGCGAGGGCGTCAGGCCGGTAAAGACCGGAGTCGGCAAAGTCTGCACGATGATATTGGCGATGGAGAGGACTTGTTGGTTCGTGGCGGTTACGGTGCTCTGGTTGATGAAATTGCCCGCCGAGGAAGACGAGCTGAGAACGTGGATGCTGAAGGAAGCGCTGGCAGCGACGTTTCCGAAGGAGCAATTCAACACCTGAGCGCCCACAGCTCCGGTGATGGAGCAAGTTCCCGGTCCGGAGTAGGCGGGGCTGATGGACCAGTTGATATTTGTGCCGGAGGGCAGCGGATCGCTCAGCGTCGCGTTGGTTGCGGTGGCAGCGGAGCTGTTGACAATACTGATGGTGAAGCCGATGGGGCTACCGGCAGTGACGGTGGCAGTATCGGGCGTGCTGGTGACGGTGACGAAGCCGGCGGTGGCGGGTGGGATGGCGACGACTACATCGTTAAACACCTTGGTTTTGCCGCCGATGCCTGCGTCTACTTTTTTGTTCGGGTCATAGAAGGTGGTGATGTCGAACACGAACTGGCAGTAGATGGGCGGGTTCGTGGCTGTGCCGGGATTGCCAATTTCCATCGCCGTGCTGCAGTTGGTGCCGTAGGGCGAATTGGGAAGGACATAGCCATCGGGATCGTCATACAGGCGCGGGGTGCTACCAGCGTAAGGAGCGGGCGGCACGAAGGTGTCGTTATTGAAGGTGATTTCCCAATTCACGGGGCCGGTGTACCAGGACGGATTCGGTTCGGTTCCAGGCGTCTGGTAGTACACGGTGTAGTGCACACAGTTACCGTTGGCGTAGGGATAGCAGAGCGGAACGATGGAATCGCCATTTGGCAAGGTCTGATAGGTGAAGAACGATTTGAAGCGGCAGTCGAAATCCTGGGTAGGAGTATCGCCAGAGGGGCAGTCTCCGTTGGCGACGATGGACGGCACTTCACTGGCGAGTACGGTCAGAGTGAAGGGTGTTGTGACCTGGCCGACGTTAAGAGAGAGCGCGTGAGCGTTGGGATCGAGACAAGGATTCGCAGGAGTGGGATTGGGATTCGACGGACAATCGTAGGTGGCCATCTCCGTTACGTTGGTGCCAACGGGGAAAGATAGGTTGATGGTCTGGGGCGGCGGGATGAAGGAAGCCGTCACGGATTGCGAAGAGTTCATGGTTACGCTGCATCCCTGCGTTCCGGTGCAGGCGCCCGAATACCCTCCGAAGGTAGAGGGTTGTACGGGAGACGCATTCAGAGTTACGACTGTTCCCGCCGAATAGGTGCCCGAGCAAGAGCCAGAAGTGACGCCAGCAGTGTCAGTGCAACTGATCTGTTCAGAGTTGTCGGTAACCGTGCCGTTGCCTGTGCCGATCAGGGTGACGGTAAGGGTGAAATTGGCAGTGACTGGAGTTACGGTGAGCGCGGTGGAGCTGTCGCTTGCGGGGCCAAAAGTGGAATCACCCGGGAAGCTGTAGGTAATGGGGTAAGCGGTAGCTGACGATGGAATCGCAGCGGTCGGGAACGAGAGGAAGAAGACGCCGTTTTGTCCGATGGTGGCGGTTTGCGTGATTCCATCGATGGTGACGGATACGGTTTCGCCGGGAGTTGGGAAAGAGGTCCCATTACCAATTACTCCGCCCAGGGTGATGGCGCTGGTGCCAGCGGGAATGGATTGAGACCGGGTCAGACCGCTGAAGGCAGCAGTGACACCCTGAACGGTGATGCTGGCGATGGAGAGGACTTGTTGATTGGTGGCCGTGACGGTCGCAGCGTTGGTGACGGCACCGACGGATGAAGACGGGCTCAAGATGTGGATGCTGAAAGAGGCACTGGTCGCTACATTGCCGAAGGAGCAATTCAATACCTGAGCGCCGACGGCTCCGGTGATGGAGCAGGTGCCCGGGCCGGAATATGCCGGGGAGATGCTCCAATTCACTCCGGTTCCCGAGGGGAGAGGATCACTCAAAGTTGCGTTGTTGGCCGTAGCAGCGGAACTGTTGACAATGCTGATGGTAAAGCCGATGGGGCTTCCGGCAGTGACAGTGGCTGCATCGGGAGTGCTGGTGACGGTGACGAATCCGGCGGTGGCAGGGGGTATGGCGACGACTACGTCGTTAAACACTTTGGTTTTGCCGCCGATACCCGCGTCCACTTTCTTGTTCGGATCATAGAAGGTGGTGATGTCGAACACGAACTGGCAATAGATGGGCGGGTTGGTAGGAGTGCCGGGATTGCCAATTTCCATCGCCGTGCTGCAATTCGTGCCGTAGGGCGAATTGGGAAGGACATAGCCATCCGGGTCG
>Ga0182024_10009504_pt1 | contig 20090 bp, 20 predicted proteins | sample P32metaG_FD_120480 | JGI IMG/M metagenome (GOLD analysis project Ga0182024, IMG submission 120480) | Permafrost microbial communities from Stordalen Mire, Sweden - P3-2 metaG (Illumina Assembly) | ecosystem: Environmental > Terrestrial > Soil > Wetlands > Permafrost | place: Sweden: Stordalen... | reverse complement strand
CCGGTGCCAAAGCTTTCCCGGAAGGAGCTCCCAACTCAAATCGGTAGTTCCGTTCACCGCGTTGATCACGAATGAGCCACCTCGAGACCCTCGAATGCTAAATCTCGGACAGACTCCTAGCAAGACCTATGCGGCTCAAGGCATTCCCGGAATATTCGATGTACCCGAAGTCTTTCCTTGCAGCGCATCCGCCACGGTGATGTTGTTCACTTCAAGCGTGCGGCCGATCGCCTGATTGAGCTTCAACTCATCTTCGAGCAGGTTGATGCTGACGCGGAGTTCGGTGGCCTCCGCCGTGGTCACATCGCGCGATCGCAAGACCACGTTGTAGCTTGTGGAGGATCCGAGGCGGTATTTCTCCTCTTCGTCCTGGAACGTTTCGACCGCCAGTTGTCGCGCTTCCGCGGCGGCGGCGAGGGATGCTCGATCCTCCTGCAGGGCGATCAGGGCGTTGCGCACATTCACGAAGATCGTATTCTGCTCCTGGCGGAACTGCGTTTCCTGCTGGCGCTGATCGAGCAACGCCTGGGCGTTGTCCGCCTGGGCTGCTCGATTGCGAATCGGCAACGTGAAATTGATCCCCACCTCGAACGAAGGGTATTTTGCGCTGATCATGCGGTTCAACGCTTCGCCGATGCCGCCGGGGAAAACCATCTGCGAAGAAGTTGTGAGAGCCGTCGCCTCGAACAAGCCGGCGACAGGCGTTCCCGCCGCATTTACAACGGGCACTCCGGGCAGGAACGCACCGGACTGCGCGGTCGACGTGGCTGTTTGAATGCCGCTGAGGCCGGTAGCAATGTATTCGCCGAAAACATTTACGGCCGGCAACAGTTCGTTCTTCGTGGCCTTCACTTCGATCCCGGCGTTTTTCAGCATCAACGCGAGTTGCTGGAGTTCCGGCCGCTTTTCCCACGCTTCCTTTACCGCGTCTTCGATTTTGATGTTTTCGATGCCCGGCGCCGAAATCGGAGTTGTGGGAACGATCTCGACGCCCGCGAGGGTAACGTCCAGCGGATTTTTCGTAATATCGTTAAGCAAAGTCGTTTCGTCCTGCAGTTGAATGGATTGCGCCTGCACCAGAGACTGCTTGTCGGAGGCGAGTTGCGACTGCGCCGTCAAAACATCCAGCGATGCGAGCGTGCCGATCGAGAAACGTTCCTTGTTGTCGTCGAGCAAGGTTTGCGAAACCTGCACGGCCGTCTGTTCGACCTTCACGTTCTGGCGCGCGTAGACGAGTTCCCAATAGTCGGTCGAGGCTTGCGTGACCGTCGCCATCACCTGCTGGCTCAACTGCGAGAGCCCCACTTTTTCGACATTTTTCGCTTCGACAATCAAACGGGTGTTAGGCAGCGTGCCGAAGCCCTTGAGCAGAGGCTGCGTGATTTGCAGCGACAGGGCGGATTGCACGTAGGGATTGAAAAGGTTGAAAGCCCCGAAATTAGTGGATGTGCGGTTGTTGGTAAATCCCACTTGAAGCTCCGTCCCGGTATGAAAATATTGCGTGTACTGAAAGTTTGCGTTTCCGATGTGCTGGTCGTAAGCGAGGGGAATCGTTGCCGTAGGCGTACCCACTGAGCCGGTGGGGATGACCCCGGCAAATAGGGGATTATTAAGAGGCGTGTTCGAAGCGTCCAGATTCAATGAGCCGGTCACCGAGGGATCAAACGGTATCGGACCGTTGATGCCGGACTTGGCTCGCAACGAGCTGACCTGATCGAGCCACGGCGTGTAGCGCTCGACGGCGATCGCCAGATTATCCTCAAGCGCGAATGTGATCGCGTCTTCGAGGCTCAGCATCAGCTTACCGTCCCGGATCATCGAGGCAATCCGCTGGGAATTCGTCAGCGATGGCTCCGCGATTTCTGTAGTGGTATAGGGCGCGATTGGATTCGGGTACCATTTTTTCCCTGATGAATAATCCGTGCCCAAAGTCACCTGTCGCGCGGGCACCGGGCCTGCGGGAGCGTTTTGCGCCTGCGCCGAAGTCTCCGGAGAATTCTGCGCTTGCGGCGAAGCCGCCGGAGCATCTTGCGCCTGGACGAATACCGGTGACAGGAACAGCAGGAAGATTGTGAACACCGCTACGGCTTTATAAGCTAACCTTCTGCTCATACGTTTTCCTCTCATCGAAGATTCCATTTCACAAATATGTAGAGTACATCATTCTCGCGGGCTCCAAGCGGAGCCCGCACCCGTATTCCCACGGGCTCCCCTTCGAAACTCAGGGCAAGCAAGCGAGCCCGCACCCGTATAGACCTAAACGCGAGGAAGTGACGATTCATTTCAAGATTTGTCATTCGGGCAACGATGGAATGCAGGAATGGATGGATTAGATTTACCAGCCGCCGGGGGCGAGGCGGTAATGGGTTGGAGAGGCCTTCTTGCCCGAAGAATTGGGCGCTGCAAGATACATGGAATCGCCATCCTGCTCGGCGGAGAGTTTGGTTCCATTCTCCAGCAGCGGGCACACTTTCTTGCGTTCGGCACAGCTGTACACGACATGCTTTCCATTAACGATAGCAAAGATGACGTCCGTATAGCTGTAACTGTCCTTGGGCAACCTGCTCTTCGTCAACGAATTAATCCGCGCGTACGTCACATAGGTGTCAGTCTTTGTCGAAGCGACTTCGACAGTGATGCTTTCCTTTTGTTTTTTCGGTGTCGGCGACGCGTAGACAATCGTAGGCAGCAGAATCAGGACAAAGATCGCAGCAAATCGATTATATATTCCCTGAATCCGCAATTTTTCCCCCGGAAAGGCAATTGCAAAGATACATCAACTGCATGGCGGCGGAGGAAATACTAAATTGCAGGTTCCAGAAAAGCAAAGGGGCCAATCGCGGAATCGCGCGGCCCCTTGCTGGTCATTTCTTGCTGCGGCGGACTTACACAGCGAGCTTGGTCGTCTTACCGGCGATTATGTCCACGCGTTCCTGGTAGACAGATTTGCCAGTATGATCGCGCAGCTCAATGTTGTGGTCGCCCGGGCGCAATTTGAAAGTTTTCAGTTCTGCAACGGTTCCGGCGTATGCGCCATCTACGTACACTTCCGCATTCTTGTCCTTGGTGTCGATCTTGACGCTTTCGGTAACGGGTCCAAGCTCATACCCATACGGCTCACCCCAGCCCCAGCCCGGTCCATACCACGCCGGCCCGTAGTATGCAGGCCCGTAAAAGCCAGGTCCAAAGTAGCCGCCAATAAAGACACGCGGGCGAGCGGAAGCGACAGGCACTATCCAAAGCGCTGCCAACGTTGCAATCAGGGAAAATTGAATAGTTCGTTTCATGGTCTAAAACCTCCTTGTCAGAGCCAATCGCCTTGGCTCATACTTCATATAATGCAGGAGCCATACCAAACGACGCAGGCGAAGCCGATATTTAATAAAGATTTTACTTTCAGTAAGTTAGAGGCGATGTGGAAATGCAAATATGCCGGCTAATCCCTACACAAATGGTGATTTTCGCGCAGGACTGGTGATTTTCAGCCAGTGGGTCCGGTCAATTCTCCGGACCAGTCAAACGCCTTCGATAATCCGGATGTCCCGTTCGGCAGCGCCTTCGATTACTCGTAAGGCTGCCCTGTAGGCGTCGCTCTCAAACGTGGCCACGGCCTGTTGCACGGAGTCAAACTCGATGACGATTGTGCGTTGGGCAAGTCCCTGCTCGTAGGTCTTTGCGGCGACTCCCCGAGCCAGAAAACGGCCGCCGCCCTTTTGGATTGCCGGGCCCGCGAGTTTGGCGTATTCAGCGACCGCGGCAGGATTTGAGATCGACCGGTAGCAACAGATCCAGTATGCCTTGGCCATGGGCGTTACTGCTTTGTGACGCCGAAGGCGTCGATGTGCACTTCGAGCATGTGATTGATGCGGATGCCGTAGACGCCGTCGGTTTTCTGTCCAGCCTTGGGCATCGAGTTGGCAACCTTGCCGTTGATCAGGAAATTGATCTTGTCCGGCATCACCTGCACTTCGAGAGCGTTGGTGGACTTTCCATCGGCGCCGGCCTTCTTTACGACGTCGCTGGGCCCTCCAGAGGACGCGACTTGCGAAGTCCCGCTGCCATCGCGGCTCTTGATGAGCCAATTTCCTTCGGAGTTCACCATGAAGTAGAGATATTTTTGCGCAGCGCCGTCAATATTGCTGCCGCCCAAAATCAGGCCGAAATATTCGCCGTTTCCTGTCGTTTTGACCAGCGTGAAGGTGCCTTTGAGGCTGTAATTCCCGGTGATCGTATTGGCCGGATTCCAGTAAACGGCAGCCTGCGGGTTCGTCGCGTGGAAGCCCGTCCCCATTGTGATGAATTTGATGGCGCCCGCGGCGTCAGGATCCTCGGCATTCATGCTGCGGTCCACGCGCAATTTCCAACCCGCCGGAGTCTGCGCGCCTAGCGGCGCGACGGCGAGCAGCACAAGCAATGCAAGAAAAATATGACGCTTCATCTGGTTTCCTCCTGAGGAAATAAGCCGGGAATTGCAGGATCGGTCTTCGATTCTAAATCTTCACCCGAGAGGTAATTTACACCGGACGGATGCGGTATGCAATGTGCGTTCCTTGGTGCAAAGTCAAAATCTTCATGCATTCCAAATAATGCATGACGCGCAGCACGGAAGAACAAACAATGATCCAATTCATATTTCTGGTGGGGCTTGTGTCTTCAGCAGGTGGACCTTTCATACTTCACCATGCTAAGCTTCATTCGGTAACTCGCATGCGTGCTGGCAAGCTTAGCTTGATGCTATTGGCCCTGATATCTTACGGGGCGTTGTGCGTGGCATCCTGCGCCCTCGATGCGTGCGCTTCTATTGAATTGTCGTACACGCAGAACCTCCCGCCCTGCCATCGCCATCAAGGTAATTCAGGTAAACAGGATTCTGCCCCATGCGCACGGCAATCCGTCTTCGAAATGGGGCCCCCGCCTGCCTCCCTTTCTTTGAGGCACAATTTCATCACGCCTTCCGCAGGCAACCCAATCCTTGCTGCTTCATCTGATCTTTTTTTGCTAACGCTCTCTGGTAACATTCCCCTCGCTATAAACCCTTCGCCGCCTGGCCCAAGCGGACTTTTATCGCCGATCCTGAGAATCTGAACTCTCCCCCTTCGCTCTCCTGACTTTTTCTTGACGGATAGGTCTGCCCGCTCCAGCCCCCCAGGGAGATTACATGATTTGGATCTTCAAGAAGGACGGCTACCCAGACGCGCGCCTCGGGCTCATTACCTGGATGATTTTGATCAGCACCCTCGCCTTGACGTTCTTGGTTGATTCGCTCCCAGCCCTGGCGCAAACCGGAAACACAAACCAAACGACGAATACTGACGCGAGCGGAGCGCCTCCAAGTTCGGAGCACTCCTCCGCCGGGATGGTAGACATGAATCCTGCTGGAATGTCCCTCATGAATCTGTCCTCCGGCACATCGGAAAATCCTGTGTCGTGGCCCATGCCAATGCTGATGATGCATTTCGGAAACTGGAACTCGATGTTCATGGCGAACGGATTCCTAATTGACACACAACAGTCAGGACCTCGCGGTAGCGACAAATTGTTCTCGACGAATTGGTTTATGGGCTCGACGGAGCACAGCATTGGTACAGACGGGGCATTCGAAGCGGAACTAATGCTCAGTCTTGAGCCGGCGACGATCACGAACCGAAGTTATCCGCTGCTGTTTCAAACGGGAGAGACGGCTTACGGTATTCCTCTCGTGGATGCTCAGCACCCACACAATTTCATAATGAGTTTGGGATTTCACTACACTCGCGCTTTTGGTGAAAACACCATCTTGGACCTGTACTTCGCGCCTGTGGGGGACCCTGCCCTCGGGCCGGTGGCATATCCGCACCGAGCTTCTGCCATGGAGCTACCCGAAGCGCCGTTGTCTCACCACCTACAGGACTCGACCCACATCTCTGACGAAGTAATGACAGTGGGACTCTCCTACAAGAAAGTGAAGCTCGAGGCGAGCGGTTTCTATGGGTCCGAACCGGGCGAGAACCGCTGGACGATTGAAACTGGGCCAATCAATTCCTGGTCTACGCGTCTCTGGTTTTTCCCCACGAAGAACTGGGCCGCTCAAGTTTCCGCGGGCAGGCTCACGCATCCCGAGGCATTGGAGGCGGGAGATCAAATCCGCACAACCGCCTCATTGCAGTACTCGAAGCCCATCTTTGGAGGGAACTGGTCATCGAGCTTGATCTGGGGGCGCACTCATAATACTGCAAATTTTCACGATCTAAATTCTTACCTGGTGGAATCGGTCCTGCCGGTTGGGATGAACAACTTCATTACCGGCCGCTTCGAATTGGCCGATAAAGACGAGCTATTCGTCAATCAGCCGGAAATCCAACAGCGTCTCGATCCTGTTTATGGAAGCGTATTCCGAATCGGGGCTTACACGGTTGGGTACACCCGGGATTTCAATCTGTTTCCATCCATCGAGATGGGCGTCGGGGGAAATTTCAGTTTTTATTCGCTTCCCGACCCAATCAAGCCGTATTACGGCAGTCATCCGATGGGCGGCAACATTTTTATTCGCTTTCGTCTGAGGCCACAGGAATGAAAACAAGTTTGATGCCATTTCGATCGGTTACGCGAAAGGAGAACTGGAAATGAAAATTATTATTTTATTCGTCATGCTAGGTGTCTCACTTCCGGTTGTTCATGCGGCCGATACGTTCGCAGGAGTTATCACCGAAACCATGTGCGGAGCCAAGCCTCACATCATGTTCAAAGGACGCACTCCTGCCGAGTGCATAAACCTATGCGTTGCGAGAGGGCCGAACGTCTATGCACTCTCGGATGGCACCCACGTCATGAAACTCAGCGATCAAAAAACTGCGACAAAGTATCCGGCACAGAATGTCAAGGTCAGCGGGACTTACGACGAAAAAACGAACACAATTCGGGTGGCTTCGATCGAACCCGTCGATGGCAAATGAAGGTGATTGCTTCGAACAGGGAACAAGGATGACCAATGCTCCGATGTTTTGAGGGCGCATCGTATTGATGTTGGGGAGTCCGTGCGCCAAGCGGCGCGAAAATGTTGTTGCCTTAATCTGCCGCGGCAGGCTCGCGGCGGGTCGGGCGCGAACGCAGCCACTCCTGGACCTGCAGCGCGATGTCCGCGGCCATCCACGCGAACACGTTGCAGCCCCACACCACAGTTTCAGCGACGGCGGGGCCGGAATCGTCCCAGCCCATGACGCCTAAAACGATGCGCACTTCAAGAAAAACAAGCGCCACCGAGAAGCTGCGGGTCATCCACCGGCGGTGCGCCTCGACTTTTCCCTGGCGGATCAGGATCAGGGCAATCAGGGTGGTGGCGATCCACGACACGGCCTGAAATGACGCGGCGACGCTGAACGACCGCGATGTGCCCATGCGCTCCTCGAAATGCTGAATGAAGGCGCCCATCGGCGCGGCGATCACGACTCCGCCGATGTAAATCCTGCCAACGACGCGATGGAGCTTGGTAAATTTGCGACGCAGACGATCCGAAAACTGCATCGGTGCCAGCAACAAGGCGCACGCTCCCGCAATCCCGTGGGGCAGCAAATACCACCTGAATGTTTCAATGTGCTGCCATTCCGGATCGCGTGCGTTGAACAGGAAGCTTTCATCGTGGACCAGGACGTAAGCCAACAGGATTCCGAGGAACGCAAAAAGAAAGTACTTCGCCCGAAGCCAGGTTGTTCGCGGAGGGGAAGTAGTTGACGTGCTCATCCGGCACCTTCCTTGGCAAGAAGTCGTCCCGGAGAATATACAATAAGGCAGACCGGAATTTCCTATTCAATAACAAAATCCCTCGCTCTTGGCGGCGGTATGTTGGTGACACTCCTCTATCGTCTCCTGCCTTGGCGCCCTATTTTTTAGACAGGCTATCTCGAAACAAGAGGCAACCGAACTGGAATCTATGACTTCTGAATACAGGGAGTTGATATGACGCGAGCGAACCGGAAGATAACCGCACTGTTAGCGATTCTGATGCTTGCTACGACGGCCTTCAGCCAGAACAAGGCCGCTGATTCCGGCTCCAAAGCTTCGTCCGATTCCGCTGACGCGACTAAACCCGAAAAACAACATTTCTACTATCATTCGTGGAGCAAGGGAGAGTTTAAGGTGTGTCAGACGTATTCCGGCGCGCCCAACGTTGTCCTGTGCGATAGCGACGATGACATGCAGTGGAGGAACTCGTTCCTGAACATGATTGCGGACAATGGTCGCGCCAACATGACGGAAGAAGAAAGCTACCGTCAGGCGCTGTCTTTTGCGGCTTCGCACGGCAAGACGTTCCTCGCCACCTTCACCGAAGATCCCTGGCCGAAACCGCAAACAGGAATCAAGGCGACGGTTTGGAATTGCTCCAAGGATAAGGATGGAGTCGTCCGTTGCGAGCGGGCAGGACAATTGTAGCTGCTTGGCCCGTGACCAACCCTGGATCTCCCCCTGATCCGGGAATGTGAGCGGTGCTTTCAGCTAATTCGTTCAACATCCCCACACCCCAGTTGTCCCTTAACAACGTGTCCCCTATACTCGGCTTCTAATCCCAGGGAGCAGGTTAAAGGGTGTAGGTGTTAAGGGGCAACACCCGGTAACTGTCGTTCAGATGCGTAACAGCGAAGCTCAACGATACGCGCGGTGGTCGGCGATGGTGGCGGGGTTGCTCGCCGCGATCGTGGCGGGGGTGTATGCGCGCAACGCCTTGCTGGCCAGGCAGGAAGCGAAAAAGGCGCCGCCGGCGGTTCCGGCTGCGATTGAGCAGCGTTCGAATGAGTTTTCGTATTCGAAGGTGGACGGCCAGCGGACGATCTACACGGTGCGCGCGTCGCGGACGACGGAATTCAAGGAAGGCAGCCGGAACCTCCTCGAAGATGTTTCCATCAGCGTGTATGGACAAAAGGGCGAGCGCAATGACCAGCTTCGCACACGCGCGTGTGATTTTATTTCGGATACCGGGAAAATCACTTGTGCGGGGGAAGTTCAGATCACATTGCAGGCAAGTGGCGCTGCTCCCGCGAGTGCCATTCAGGTTTCCACGTCGGGCATTTCCTTTGACCAGCGTTCCGGCGAGGCGCGAACGGACAAGCCTGTAAAATTTCGCTGGCCCGGCGGAGAAGGTAGCGCCGTTGGCGTCGACTATGATTCAAACGACGGAACATTGTCCCTGGAGCGCGACGTGGACGTAACGACGACGGGCTCGTCGGCGCCTCTTCCTGGGAAAACCGCGGACGTTCCGGGAAAGTCCGTACACCTGACGGGCAACAGCCTTGCCTATCGCCGCGAATTGCGAACGATTCAGGTGGAGGGGAACGTTCACGCCCAACAAACCACCGAAGACCTCACCGCCGACAATCTGCTTATTGACCTCGATAATTCGTTTCATGCGCGGCGTTTAGTCGCCAGCGGGCACCCGCAGCTTCACGACGCGGATGTGCAAGGTCCGATCTCGCTCAACGCGGATGAAATCTCCGCGGGGCTGCGTCCTGATGGCTCCGTCGACTCCATCGTTGCCAGCGGAAACGTCCAGGGAACAAGAAACTCCGCCGAAGGAGAGGACGGAATCACCGCCGGGCGACTCCAGGTGAACCTAGCGACTCGCGGGAACGTGCCTCAGCTCCTTACAGCCGCCGGGAGCGTCGTTCTGACTTCTCGCGGAACTGCGCCGGCTGCCGGATCGCGCCGCGTGGAGACCGACGCAATTGAAATGCACCTTGCTCAAAATGCCCACACAGGTCCGGCGCGTGTGGAAAGCGTGAATACCCTCGCTCCGGCGAAAGTGGAGTGGAAAAACGTCTCCATTGTTGCTGGAAGGCCCACTCCACAAACGACGCGGATGAACGGGAAGCAAATGAACTTGAAGTTCGACGCAGAGAACCACCTGCAGGAACTCCAGGGATCAGGCGGCGTGGAAGTTGCGCGGCAACTTGGCGACGGCTCCGAGCAGACGACGTCATCGCGCGAACTTACCGCAAAATTCGACGGGACCGGACAATGGTCGACGATCGATCAAGTCGGAGATGTGCGCCTGCGCGATGGGCTTCGTGGCGGACAGGGAGAACGAGTGCACATGGATCGCGCCACGAATACGGCCACGCTCAGCGGGGCGGTGGTCCTCACCGATGCGACAACGCGCACGACCTCCCAGTCGGCGGTGTTCACGCAAAATTCCAATCAACTGCGGGCGGACGGAAACGTGCTGACCACCGAATTGCACGGAGGGACTGGGAGCGTCTCTAACTTTTCCGATGATCCCGCGCACGTTTCCGCGGAGCACTTGGTTGCCGACACGGCGCACGGGCACGCAATCTATTCCGGGAACGCCAGGTTGTGGCAGGGCCAGTCCGTGATTGAAGCTGGCACGATCGAGCTCGACAACCCTACGCACATTCTCACTTCTCGCGGCCAGGTGCGCGGCGTTTTCCCCCAGGCGGCTTGGAATCCAAAGCCAAGCCAGGCGGCGATTCCGAGAGCCGCTCCAAAACCAAGCCAGGCGTCCGGTCAGAACGGGCTGCCTCCGCCGGAACTGGGGCATGTGCGTGGAGGTTTGCTCACGTATTGGGAAAATGAGTCACGCGCCAGGGTTGAACAGAATGCCTACGCCGACTCCTTGCAAGGTTCGATCCAGGCCGATCAAATTGACCTGTTCTTTTCAGCGCCGAGTGCCGTAAATGCTACTAGGGAACTTTCGCGGGCCGTTGCTACAGGAGACGTCGCCGTCCATCAGGAAGACCGCCGAGGCACATCAAACAGGGCCGAATACACGGCCTCGGAAGGCAAGTTCGTTCTTTCCGAGGGTAAGCCTACCCTATATGACTCAACTGGCGACACGACCACAGGGCGTCAATTGACCTTCTATTTTGCGGATGATAGGATCGTTGTGGATTCGGAGGAAGGTACGAAAACGGTTACGCTTCACCGGGTCGAGAAATGATGTGGCATGCTCAAGTTCCAGGCCGTCGAGCTCAGCAAGTCATACCGTGGGCGCAAAGTAGTAGATGACCTCGACCTGGAAATAAAGCAGGGCGAAGTAGTCGGGCTTCTGGGTCCCAACGGCGCAGGGAAGACAACGACGTTTTATATCCTGGTAGGTTTGGCCCGGCCGGATTCCGGGCGCGTCCTCCTGAACGGGGACGACATTACCGACCTCCCCATGTACCTCCGGGCCCGCAGTGGAATCAGCTACTTGCCCCAGGAACCTTCGGTGTTCCGCCAGCTCACGGTTGAGGAAAATCTGGTCGCCGTTTTGGAAACTCTCCCGCTTACGGCGGTGCAGCAACGCGACCGGCTTGAGGAATTGTTGGCTCAAATGAAACTGGAAACAGTGCGATATAACGGAGCCTATACGCTGTCGGGTGGTGAGCGGCGGCGGCTGGAGATTGCCAGGTCGCTGGTCCTCGAACCCGCGTTCATTCTGCTTGACGAGCCCTTTTCCGGAATCGATCCGCTGACGGTTGTGGATATCCAGAGAATTATCACGGATTTGAGCCGGGAGGGCATCGGCGTCCTCGTGACTGACCACCAGGTGCGTGAGACGCTGACGGTAACCGACCGGGCCTACATCGTGCAAAACGGCAAAATCCTTGCCGCCGGGACTCCCGCCGAACTCAGCGCGAATCCCGAAGTCCGCAGGGTATATCTCGGCGATCATTTCCGGTTGAACTGAAGCCCATGAATTACCTAGCGCCAAAACTTCACCTCCGGGTAGCGCAAAAGCAGATCCTTACGCCGGGTCTGGTCCAGATGGTCAGCGTCCTCGCGCTGAATCGCCTGGAATTGCGCGAAATGATTAACCAGGAGATGGTCGAAAACCCGGTGCTGGAAGAGTTGACGGAAGAAGCCGTAACGGTTGAAGATTACAGCGATGAGGCCTTCCTGAAAGAGGAAACCGAAAAACTTCCGGCGACTGAACCGCCCAGTCCATTCGAAGAATTCGATGTTGCGTCTTTTTTCAACCAATACCTCGGCAGCGGCGGCGGCAATGAAGATCGCGGAGAACGCGAAGTCATCGAGCGGCCATCGTTCGACAAATTCCTTTCCTCGGCGCAGGGACTTTCCGAGCATCTTGCCTGGCAGTTGAGCGTCACAGTCTGCAATGACGTGGTGCGCGAGATCGCCGAAGCGATCATCGGTAACCTCGATGAGAACGGCTACCTGAGCGCGTCGCTCGAGGAGATTGCGCAGAACGGCAAATTCTCGATCGAAGACGTCGAAGAGGGACTTGCCGTCGTGCAGGAGTTCGATCCGCTCGGCGTCGCGTCGCGCAATCTGCGCGAATGCCTGCTGACGCAGCTTCGCACGCTCGATTCCCAAAACGCGCTGGCGCAACAGATTGTCTCCGAGTGCCTGCCGAAGCGTCCCCTTGCTGCAAGCGAAGCAGAAGAACAAAATCCAGAAACACCGCTGGCGCGGCTTTTGCAGGCCAATCAACTCAAGGAAATTGCGCGCGCGCTCAACCGCCCGGTGGAACTGGTGAAGCGCGCGGTGGACGTCATCAAGAAACTCGATCCCCGGCCGGGGCTTCGCTACAACAAGACGCAGCCGCACCTGGTCGAGCCCGATGTGTATTTCCGTAAAGTGGACGATCAGTGGCAGGTTTTCATGAACGATGATGACGTGCCGCAACTCCGGCTGTCTCCCGTGTACCGCCGGTTGCTGGCGCGCGATGCCGCCGACCGCGAGGTCCGCAATTATGTGAAGGAACGGTTCACCGCCGCGCTCCAATTGATGAAGAGCATCGAGCAGCGCAAGCACACCATCCTGCGGGTCTGCCAGATCATCATCCAGAGACAGGACGAGTACCTCGATCACGGCGCCGACTATCTGAAGCCGATGATGATCAAGGAAGTCGCCGAAGAAGTCGGCGTGCACCCCTCGACGGTCAGCCGCGCTGTGTCCAGCAAGTACGCGCATACCCCGCAGGGAGTCGTCGAGCTGCGGTCTTTCTTTTCCGAGTCGGTCAACGGCCCGGAAGGCAACAACATGTCGCTGCAGACCTTGAAGCGGCTGGTGAAGAAAATGATCGACGAAGAAGACACAGCCCACCCCCTCACCGACGATTTGATCGCCAAAAAACTGGACGACGCCGGCATTCACGTCACTCGCCGCACCGTAGCGAAATATCGCGAAGACCTCCGCATCCCAAGCACACATCAGCGCCGGGTAAAGGCGTAGGCCCAGCCCAGTGAAGCGCCGAACCGCGCGCGACGCCCGGCAACTGGTGATCCTCACCGGGCTCAGCGGCTCAGGCAAGAGCACGGTCCTCAAAACATTTGAAGACCTGGGCTTTTACTGCGTGGATAATCTTCCCGTCGCGCTCATCCCCACGTTCAGCGAACTCCACATGCAGGCCGGGGCTGAAATCCAGCGCGCGGCCCTGCTGGTGGATGCGCGCGAGGGCGGGCAACTCGAAAAGCTCCCGGAAATCCTGCGGCAATTGCGCGCCGAAAATCCCGCAACGCTCGTATTTATTGAAGCCACCGAGGATGCGCTGCTTCGCCGCTTCAGCGAGACGCGCCGGCCCCATCCTCTGGGGCACGATCGCCCGGTGATGGAGGGGTTGCGGCGCGAAAGCGTGCTGATGGCGTCGATCCGGAAACTCGCCGATGTGGTCATTGACACCACCAAATTTAATGTCCACGAATTGCGGCAATTCATCACGCGCCGCTTCCAGAAGACCGACCACCATCCAATGATGGTTTCGGTGGTGAGCTTTGGCTACCGGTACGGCATTCCCGCCGACGCGGATTTAGTGTTCGATGTGCGCTTCCTGCCCAACCCGCATTTTGTTCCAAAGCTGCGCAAGTATTCGGGGCGCGATCCGCGCGTGGCGCGCTACATTCACTCGTTCCCGCAGACGGGAGAATTCCTGCGGCGTGTCGAGGGTTTGCTGATCTACCTGATCCCGCATTACATTCGTGAGGGGAAAAGTTATCTGACGATCGCGTTCGGTTGTACAGGTGGGCGGCATCGTTCAGTGATGCTGGCCGAGGCAGTGAGCAAAACGCTGCACAAGAAGGGTTATGGATCCAAAGTAGTGCACCGCGATTTGGCGAAGTAGATTGAACGCCAGAGGGGGGGCGCGGCGGCTTGACAAATCAGCAGGCGATTCGTAGCGTACCAACGTTCGCAATCACAATCGAATTCACAGGGGACGTGGATTTTCTTTGAAGAAAAGCGAAGAACTCGGCCGGCTGCTCGGGTACATCAAGCCGTATAAAGTGCGGCTAGCGCTGGGCATTGTATGCCTTTCGCTGGTCGGACTTGGGGAAGGCCTCATCGCCCTGATGATCACTCCGATTTTTGACCGCGTCCTGAATCCCGGGGCGCCCGATGACCGGCTTTTGCTTTTCAAGAATCCTTTCTCGAGTGAGCATCAGGCGATTTATCTGAACTCCTTTCTCCCTCACTGGATTCACAGCGTCGGTACGTTGTTCAGCGTCTCGATTCTCGTTATTTTTATCGGCAAAGGAGTCGCGGAGTTTTTTGGCAACGTCCTGGTGCAGTATGCGGGGATTGCGGGCGTCACGGATCTGCGTAATCAGGTTTACGCGAAAGTCATTCGCCAGCCCATCGGCTTTTTCCAGCACCATCCGACCGGACGCGTGATGTCCACCGTAATTAACGACGTGGAACGGGTTCGCAACACGTTTTCCGAATACCTCGCCGTGGGATTCCGCCAGATTTTTACGCTCTTTTTTCTGCTGATCGTTCTCCTTGCGACCAGCTGGAAGATGACGCTTGGCTCCGTCATTCTGCTGCCGGTGGTCGTCCTGCCCGTGCGGACGCTGGGCAAGCGCATCCGACGCTCCACGGAAAAAATCCAGGCCAGCATGGCGGAGTTGAGCCAGATTCTGCAGGAGACCGTCAGCGGAAACCGCGTCGTCAAGGCGTTCGGCATGGAGGATTTTGAGGTTGGGAAGTTTCGAGATGCCGCGCGGCGATTGCTTCGCGAAAATATGCGCTGGATTCGCGCGGCCGTGGCCACATCTCCCTTGATGGATCTGCTGGGAGCCATCGTCATCGTGCTGGTGCTGATGTACGCCCGTATCCAGATCAAAATGGGCCTGATGACGGCGGGAATCTTCGTCACATTTGTTTACGCGCTGTTCAAGTCCTATGAGCCCGTAAAGGGTCTGGGCACGGTTTACCAGCAATTTGAGCAGGCCTTTGGTGCGACCGAAAAAGTTTTTGAATATATAAATCTTGCGGAAGAGCCAGCTGCCGAGCCCGGCCTTCGCGTGTTGCCGCCGTTCTCGCGCATCGTGGAATTCGATCGCGTCGGTTTTGAATACGACCGCGACGTGCCCATCCTGCACGGTATATCGCTGGAGGCACGCGCGGGAGAGGTGATCGCCATTGTCGGTTCAAGCGGCGCAGGCAAGACCACTCTTGTCAATTTGCTACCTCGCTTCTATCCGGTCACTTCGGGAGTGCTGCGCGTCGATGGAGTGGACATTCGGGAAGTTACACTGCGATCCTTGCGCGAACAGATGGCCATCGTGACGCAGGAGACCATCCTGTTCAACGACACGGTCTGGAATAATATCTGCTACGGAAGGCCGGGACTCCCGCAGGAACGCGTGGAGGCCGCGGCGCGCGCGGCGCTCGCGCACGATTTCATTCTTGAATTGCCGCAGGGTTATCAAACGATGCTGGGCGACCGTGGACAGCGGCTGAGCGGAGGACAACGGCAGCGCATCGCCATCGCGCGCGCCATCCTGAAAGATTCGCCGATCCTGATCCTGGACGAAGCCACTTCCGAACTCGACTCCGAATCGGAGATGCTGGTTCAGCGGGCGCTTGCAAATCTGATGCAGGGGCGCACCGCGTTCGTGATCGCGCACCGGCTCTCCACGATCCGGCGTGCCGACAAGATTATCGTGCTCGACGACGGCACAATCGCCGAAGTCGGAACGCATCAGGAGCTTCTTGCGAAGAGCGGCACCTACGCGCACCTTTACGAAATGCAGTTCGCCGATCTGGACGACGCGGCGGCGCCCGCGATTGGGCCGGCCGCGGCCCCGGGACAGGGAGCTCAGGGATGAAGGCCGCCCCGGCAACCGCTGGAATTCATTCGATGACGGGCTTCGCGCAGGCGCGCGTCGAGCGCGAGGGATGCGCGCTGCGGATCAACTTGCGCAGCGTGAACCACCGTTTCCTGGATCTTCACCTGCGCATGCCGGAGGGATTCGAGGTATTTGAATCGCGCATCCGCCAGGCGGTTCGCGACCGCGTGCGACGCGGCCATGTGGACGTCAACGTTTATTACGAGGCGGCCGGGTCCGCGGCAGTGGAAGTAAATCGCGAAGTGGCCGAGGCGTACCTGAAAGCGCTCGAGCGGTTGCGGCAGGAGTTCAACGTCAAAACGGAGCCGGACCTGATTGCGCTCTTCCGTTTGCCGGGCGTTGTCGCAACTCCCGGATCAGCAAACGAATTGCAAAACGAGGAAGTGCAGGAAAAACTGGGCGCGCAGCTCGACGCGTGCATGGAGCAGGCGCTTACCCGCCTCGAAACGATGCGCCGGTCCGAAGGTCAGGCGCTGAGCGTGGAGATGCAGGGCATTCTAGCCGGGATTTCCTCGAAAACCGCAAAATTGGATACGCTGCTCGAGGGCGTGCGTCCCGCATTTGCGCGCCGCCTCGCCGTCAGGTTGAACGAACTGCTGAACGGCGTCCAGCTCGATCCTGCGCGGCTCGCTCAGGAAGCGGCCCTTTTGGCTGAACGTAGCGACGTGAGCGAGGAACTGGCGCGGCTGCGCAGCCATGTCGAACAGTTTCAAAAACTGCTCACCGGTGCGGGAGAAACCGGGAAGAAACTCGATTTTCTTTTGCAGGAAATGCAAAGGGAGGCGAATACTTTGCTATCCAAAACGCCGGGCGTGGAGGCCGAAGGGCTGGCGATTACGGGGCTGGCGCTTGAAGTCAAATCGGATATCGAGAAACTCCGCGAACAGGCGCAGAACGTCGAATGACGATTGAGACGGCACAGAAGCCGCTGGTGTTCATCGTTTCTGGGCCGTCCGGCTCGGGCAAATCCACGTTGGTGCAGAAGATGCTGGAAGTTCCCGGCACGATGTTTTCGATTTCCGCCACCACCCGGCCGCCCCGGGGCACGGAAAGCGCCGGAAAATGGTATGATTTTGTATCCGAAGCCGAATTTGAGCGCAGGGTCAGCCAAGGTGAGTTTCTCGAGTATGCCCGCGTGTTCGGCAAACATTGCTACGGTACGCCGCGTAAGTGGCTCGAGGAAGCGCGGCGCAAGAATCTGGACCTGGTCCTGGAAATCGATGTCCAGGGCGCCGAGCAGGTCAAGCGGCAAATGCCGGCTTCGGTCGCGATTTTTATTTTGCCTCCTGCGAAGGAGGAACTCGAGCGGCGATTGCGCTCCCGCGGCCAGGATTCGGAGGAAGCGATCCGGCGAAGACTCGAGCGGGCCCAGCAGGAAATCCAGCGCTACACGGAATATGATTTTCTAGTGGTCAATGACGAAGTGGAGCGCGCCGGACGGGAAGTACAGGCAATCACAGTGGCTGCACGATGTCTTCGCAGTTGCTTGAGTGAACGCGCACGCAAGATTCTGGAATCTTTCGGAGGGTGACGATCCCATGACGGTTGAAAGCCAGGCACCGGAAAGCAAGTTCGCGTATGTCGTGGTGGCGGCGCGGCGGGCGCGGCAGTTGATGTTGGGAGCAGTGCCGCTGGTCGCAAATCCGCGTTCCCACAAACCCACTCGCGTCGCGGTGGAAGAACTAAACGCGGGCGTCCTCGAATATCAGTTGCCCATCATTCCCGGTGAGAATGACAAGGAAGGGAAGCGGCGCAAGGAGTAACGCGCCGAAATTTCCATGCGTGTGGCACTGGGTGTTTCCGGAGGAGTGGCGGCCTATAAGGCCGCGGAACTGGTGCGTCGGCTCCAGCAGGAAGGGATCGACGTGCAAGTGGTCATGACCGCGAGCGCCCAGGAGTTCGTCACTGCGCTGACGTTTGCGGCGCTCACCGGACAAAAAGTGATCACTGAAATGTTCGGCAACGAATCTGAATCTTCCGGTGCCAATGTGGAAAGCGCGATCGAGCATATTGCCGTGGCGCAGCGAATTGACCTGCTGGTCGTGGCTCCAGCCACGGCAAACGTGATAGCGAAAATGGCTCACGGCGTCGCGGACGATTTTCTGACGACACTTTATCTTGCCACCACCGCGCCTGTTGTTGTAGCTCCGGCGATGAACGTGAACATGTGGGAGCACGCGGCGACAAAGGAGAATGTCGCGGCGCTGCGCGGGCGCGGCGTCCACGTGGTCGCGCCAGAGGAGGGTTATCTGGCCTGCGGGATGATGGGAGCGGGACGACTGGCCAGTGTTGACGCAATCGCCAGTGCGGTGTGCGCTCAGTTAGGGATTCAGCATGACCTGGCTCAGGAAACCATCGTCGTGACTGCCGGGCCTACCTGCGAGGATTTGGACCCAGTCAGATTTCTTACGAATCGGTCGTCGGGAAAGATGGGCTACGCGTTGGCGCAGGCCGCGGTTCGACGCGGCGCGCGCGTGATTCTGATCAGTGGACCGACGCGGCTTGATCCTCCGCAAGGCGTTGAATTCGTTTCCGTGCGCAGCACCGAGCAGATGCATCGCGCCGTCCTTGAGCATTTCGCGCACGCCACGGCACTGATCATGGCTGCCGCCGTGGCCGATTACCGGCCCGTATCGCCGCAGACCAAGAAAATGAAGCGCGTTGATAGCCGATTGACTCTGGAACTCGAATCCACACCGGACATTCTTGCGGACGTGGCGCGAGGCAAGAGCGATCGAATGATTATCGGATTTGCCGCAGAGACCGAACGCGTTGCCGAACATGCGCGCGCCAAGCTGGAATCGAAGCAAGCCGACGTCATTGTCGCAAACGACGTTACGGCTGAAGGCGCCGGATTCGATCACGACACCAACGTCATTACCCTGTACTTCCGCGATGGAACCGAGAAGGCGTTCCCGCGAATGCCCAAGATTGACGCGGCTCAGCGCATTCTCGATCAGTTGCTTGCATTGCGCCGGACGGCTTCACAAGTTCCCGCCACGCAGCGCGCGCGCTGACCTCGCCGATGGATTCCCCGCGCGCGCAAATACCACGCAAAAAACTGGAAGCCTGGCTTCAATACTTCGACGATTTGAATCTTGGCGATTTCTACAAGGACCGGAGGAGTATGGCGAAACGTTCTATTCTGGGGGGTGCCTCGTCGGCAGTTGGGACGGCGTTGAGTGCTGTAGAAGTGGCACAGGCTCAACCCGCCACGGCAGTCACGCCCGTAGGGCCTATTCTTCCGGTCGCGAATGTCCCGTCCCTTTTTGAAGTTCTCGACCGCGTCGAAGGCGATACGCTCGAACGGATTCGTGAAGATCTCGGCGAGTGCACGCGCTGCAGGCTCCACGAGCAACGAAACAAAATTGTCTTCGGAGCGGGAAACTCGCGCGCAGAACTCGTGTTTGTCGGGGAAGGTCCCGGTCGCGATGAAGACATGCAGGGACTGCCGTTTGTCGGCCGCGCCGGGAAATTGCTGACGCAGATGATCGAGGCCATGGGGCTTCAGCGCGAAGACGTCTATATCTGCAACGTGGTGAAGTGCCGACCCCCGGAAAACCGCAAGCCGGAAGACGACGAGGTAGCCACGTGCGCGCCATTTTTGTTCAGGCAGCTCGACGTGATCTCGCCAAAGGCCATCGTGTGCCTCGGCGCGACCGCCGCGCAGGCATTGCTGGAGACGAAGGACTCCATTTCGCGTTTCCGCGGGACGTGGTTTGATTATCGCAACACGAAGTTGATGGTTACCTATCACCCGGCCTACCTGCTGCGCAACCCGGCCGCGAAAAGCGATGTCTGGAAGGACTTGCAGAAGGTCATGGTGCACCTGGGATTGAAAGGGAAGAAGGCGTCCAAGTAGGACAGACTTCAGCCTGTCTGGGTTTGGTTTTAGTTTTGACAGTAAAGAAGACAGGCTGAAGAGTCTGTGTGGCAACTACAAATCGTGGCCACAAATTGTGTGATGCCAACTATCGCATCACAAGATATTGTGGTGGCGGCACCAAAAACCTAAGTAGCCACACAGACTCT
>Ga0182024_10009503_pt1 | contig 20091 bp, 16 predicted proteins | sample P32metaG_FD_120480 | JGI IMG/M metagenome (GOLD analysis project Ga0182024, IMG submission 120480) | Permafrost microbial communities from Stordalen Mire, Sweden - P3-2 metaG (Illumina Assembly) | ecosystem: Environmental > Terrestrial > Soil > Wetlands > Permafrost | place: Sweden: Stordalen... | reverse complement strand
CCGCGCTGTGCTCCTCAAGACCCGCAAGAATGCGCACGAGAGTCGACTTGCCGCAGCCGGAAGGTCCGACCACGCACAGAAACTCGCGCCGGTGCGTGCGAAAGTTGATGTCCTTGAGCGCCTCCGTGCTCTTGCCGCGGCTTTCAAATGTCTTGGATAGATGCGATACGGTAAGAATGACCTCACGCGACTTTAGACGCTCGAAGCGCGCGCGCACCGATGCCGACTGCTGAAGGTATGACGGCGCGCCCGCCGCCTCGCTCGCGACGTCATTCATGCGCGCAGCCGCCACTCTTGCTGATCCTCCTCATATTGTCTTGGCGAGCGGCCGGTCCCAGGGAAAGAGGCGCCGACCGAGCGCGGCCAGCACCAAATCGGTGCCGAGCCCGATGATCCCGATCATCGCAATCGCGGCATACATGTTCGCAAAGTGCTGGTAGCGGGCCTGCTGCGTGATGAACCAAGTGATGCCCGAGGTCGCGCCGATGAGCTCGGCGACGATCAGATAGGTCCAGGCCCATCCGAGAAGTATGCGCTGGTCGCGATAGAGCTCCGGAAGAATGCCCGGCAGCACCACGCGCGTAAGCAGCTGCCGGCTCTTGGTACCGAGGGTCAAGGCCGCCTCGAGCAAGGCTGGATCGAGTTTGCGCGTGGTGTTGGCGATGATCAGCACCTGCTGGAAAAGCGTGCCGATGACGATGATCGCGATCTTTGGTCCGTCATAGATGCCGAGTATCGCGACGGCGAGCGCGCCAAAGGCCGGCGCCGGCAGATAGCGGAAGTACTCGATGAAGGGCTCATTCAGGCGCGCCATCGCCGCATAAGCGCCGCAGAGGATCCCGAGTGGTACGCCGATCAATGAGGAGATCAGGTAGCCCCAAAAGATGATCTGGATACTGTGCCACAGGCTCTGCGCGAGCCATTGACCGTCTTTGGTCTCAGGCGGCGTCGTGAAGGCAGTGTAAAAGGCCTGCATCACCGCGCCCGGCGAGGGTAGATAGATGGGATTTGCCGGAATGCCGCGCGGCGCCGCCCTGCCCTCATGCCTCGCGTCCGCGACCACGCCGTCGAAGGCATCACGTGGCATGTGCGCACCGGCGTCCAGATAGCTGACCGACCCCGGATCGGTCACCATGATCTGCGGATGCCACACCGCCGGCACGTAACTGATGATGCACCAGAACAAAATCGGCAGCACGAACGACAGGATCCCGAACGTGAGCTTTGCCCGCGGCGACAACGGCCGGTGGATCTGCAACCACTTGTGTCTGCCCACGAGGGTTCGAAATCCTAAGAGCGTATGGCTAGGGCTGCGCTAGGGTCAGCGATGGATCGATCGACCCATCGATGTTCTGCGGCTTCTTGTAGACGGCATTCCTAACGTTGAATTCGTCGGCAATCTTTGAGGAGCCATAGAGCGAGCCTAGACCGTCCGCCTTGGCGAATGCTTTTTTTGCCTCGGCGATGCCGATCAGATGCGTGCCCTCGAGGAGGGGCGTGTATTGCACCGGGGTCAAACCGACGCGCGCCGCCATGATCTTGACCGCATCGTCACGCGTTTGCGGGTCATTAATGTAAGTGACCACGCGCCCCCAAACCTTGACGAGCTTTTGGTACTCGGCGCGATGCGCGGCGAAGCTCGCTGGGCTTACGATCAAAACGTCATAGATCAGTCCCGGCGCCTGCGCCGAGGTGTAGACGGGATGCGAACCGGGCAGCGTCTTCATCGCCATTCCAGAATTGGGTTGCCAGGCGCCGATGGCATCGACCTCGCCCGAGGCGAGCACCTGGGGCGTCTCGTTGGTCTTGGAATTCACGAGCGTCACGTCGCTTTGCGACATGCCATTCTTTTTCAGCCCATCGAGCAGCAGTAGATGATCGACCAGACCGATTTCGATCCCGATCTTCTTTCCCTTGAGATCCTTCAGAGTCCTGACGCCGGGCTTGGCGACGATCATGTCATTGCCGTTGGAGTAGTCCGTCAGCATGACCATGATGTTCTTGGCCCCGCCCGCGCCGGTGACGAGGGCATCGCCGTTCGTCACGAGGTCGCCATCGATCTTCCCCGCCGCGAATGCGTCGATGGACGCCGAGTAATCGAACCACTGGAACTTGACGTCGAGTCCGGCTGCCTTGAGCCATCCCTTGTCAATGGCCACCTGCCACGCGACCCAGCCCGGCCAGTCGCTATAGCCCAATCTGATTGGCGCAGCATGAGCGCTGCGCGGCGCGCCCATGGAGCACACTAAAAGGAACCCGAGCACCCAGCGCACGGCAGAATTACGGCTCATGAAGTCCATCCGTCTGCCGTGGGTGGCATGGAAATTAAATTGAGTGATGCAGCACCCAAGCAAATGCCGTGCCGCGCTCGCGACGCCCCAACGGCGTGCTGGCACGCGCTCCGCGCACCGGCGCGGTGCCAAGATCCGCATCGATGCGCGACGATGGTGCAAGCGTTCCCGCTTTACGAGAGCCGGTCGTTTGCACTAGCGTGTGCGCATCTGGTGCATTCGCGATGCGATCATGAACAGCATTCCGGGCGATAAGGCAGCACTTTGGGAGGAAACCCTTCATCCGGGTGAACATTGGTCCGGCGTCCTGCGACGCGGCGCGTCGCTGCGGCTCACGGCACTTGAGGCGCGCGCCAATGTCGCGGCCATGCTTTACAATTACGAGTGCCTGTCTGAGCGCTACAACATGGCCGACACGCTGAAGGCGCAGCACACGGCATACCTCACCGCGGGCTGCGTATGCTACTCGGACATGGGCCGAATCCTGTGTTCGATTACCGCCGACAGCTGCGGCTGGCATGACACGATCTGCGGGCTCTCTGATGCGACGGTCATCGCGAACAAATACGGTGCAACGCGCTTCCAGGAAGCGCGCAACGATTTCCGTAAAAATGGCCGCGACAGCATGTTGAACGAGTTAGGTAAGTACGGTCTTGGCAAGCGCGATCTCAACGCCAATATCAATTTCTTCAGTCGTGTGACCGTCCATGACTCCGGAGCTCTACATTTCGAAGCGGAGCACTGCGCTGCGGGCGATTTCGTTGAGCTGCGCTTCGAGATGCATACGCTGCTTGTTCTGTCGACGTGCCCGCACCCGCTCGACCCTGCAATTGAGTATCAGCCGCGATCCGTGCGGCTGAACGCATGGGTGTCGGGGCCGGCGCCCCTGCAGGATGCCTGCCGCCAGCGCTGCGATGAAAATGCGCGCGGCTTTCGCAATACCGAAATGATGTTTCTCGCATGAGTGTCAATGCCGATCACGTCCGCCGCGCCGCGCTCGACTCGCGCGCTCCCATCCACGATGAAGTCGTTGCGGCCGGCGAATCCTGGGTTGGCAACATCTTGCGCGGACAAGTCCTGCGCATCGTTGATCTTGAGGGCAATCAGGCCGTCGATACGCTCTTTTACAACGCCCACGAAAGCGACGAACACTACAGCGCAGTCGACACGATTCGCGGTCAGGGTAATATCTATCTCACCACCGGCACCAAGCTGCGTTCAAACTTGGGCGCGACGCTGCTCACCATTATCGAGGATACCTGTGGTCGGCACGACACGCTCGGCGGTGCGTGTTCGGCGGAGAGCAATACCGTGCGCTACGCGCTCGAAGCGCGCCACATGCACAGCTGCCGTGATAGCTTCCTGCTGGCCCTCGCGCGCCGCGGCCACGATCTGGGCAAACGCGATTTGCCGAGCAACATCAATTTCTTTATGAATGTGCCCGTGACAAGCGACGGTAAATTGAGTTTCGCGGACGGCCTGTCTGCACCGGGGCGCTACGTTGAGCTGCGCGCAGACATGGATGTGCTCGTGCTGATCTCCAATTGCCCGCAGCTCAACAATCCCTGCAATGCCTACAACCCCACACCGATACAGATTTTGACCTGGGCGGCGGGCTGAACATCCCGTCGGGCCGCGGGACGACCCGCCGGCCCTGGATACCTCGCCGGGACGACCCGGCACGCGCTCGAGGACGCGGGATGTTCGACAAGGTCTTGATCGCCAACCGCGGCGCCATCGCCTGCCGTATTCAGCGCACGCTGCACCGGCTCGGTATTGCTTCGGTCGCGGTCTACTCCTAGGCAGACCGCGGCAGCCTTCACGTCCGAAATGCCGATGAAGCGGTGTTGATCGGCGGCGCGGCCCCTACCGACTCGTATCTGCGCAGTGATCGCATCCTCGATGCCGCACGCCAGACGCGCGCGGCGGCGATCCACCCGGGTTACGGCTTCTTGAGTGAGAACGCCCAATTCGCCGAGGAGTGTGAGCGCGCGGGTATCGCCTTCGTGGGCCCGACGCCTGCGCAGATTCGTGCATTCGCGCTCAAGCATACCGCGCGTGCGCTCGCTGAGGAAAATGGACTGCCGCTGCTACCCGGCAGCGCTCTCCTTGCGGACATCGAGGCGGCAGCCGCCGCAGCCGAGCGCGTCGGCTATCCCGTCATGCTCAAGAGCACTGCGGGCGGTGGGGGCATCGGCATGCAACGCTGCGAGGATGAGTCCGGACTGCGCGCGGCCTTTGATAGCATACGCCGTCTCGCCGTGAGCAATTTCAGCGACGACGGCGTTTTTTTAGAAAAGTATGTGGCGCACGCACGCCATGTCGAAGTGCAGCTCATCGGTGATGGCAACGGATGCGTGATTGCGCTCGGAGATCGCGACTGCTCGACTCAGCGGCGCAACCAGAAGATCATCGAAGAGACCCCCGCCCCGAACTTAAGTGAGCCGCTGCGCCTGCAGCTCGAAGCCGCCGCCGTCCGACTGGGCGCTGCCGTTGGCTATCGCTCCGCCGGCACGGTCGAGTTCATCGTCGACGCCGCTCGCGCGCACGCGAAGAGCACGGCAACGTCGGCCTATTATTTCTTGGAGGTCAACACGCGCCTGCAGGTCGAACACGGTGTGACCGAAGCCGTGGCCGGCATCGACCTTGTCGAATGGATGCTGCGCATCGCGGCGAACGAGCCGCCGGATCTTGCGCACTATCGCCATGCGCCGCGGGGCGTAGCCATCGAGGCGCGGCTCTACGCCGAAGATCCCGCGCGCGCATTCCGACCCGCAAGCGGTGTGCTCTCCGAAGTGCGGCTACCGGACACACTCCGCGTTGACACCTGGATCGACTCTGGCAGCGTGGTGCCGGCGTTTTACGACCCGATGCTCGCGAAGCTTATCGCGAATGCGTCAACACGCGACGCAGCTATTGATCAGCTTGACGCCGCTTTGGGTGAGACCGAGGTCTATGGCATCGAGACAAACCGGGACTACTTGCGCGCCATTCTCAGGGAGCGTCAGTTTCGTGCGGCCGAGCACAGCACGGGATGGCTTACGGGTCTTGCCTTCAACTCGCGCACCATCGAAGTCCTGCAGCCCGGAACCCACACCACTTTGCAGGATTGGCCGGGCCGACTCGGGCATTGGGACGTCGGCGTGCCGCCATCGGGACCGATGGATGCGCTGGCCTTCCGGCTCTGCAACCGCCTGCTCGGCAACTCTTCTGACTGTGCCGCTCTCGAATTGACCGCCACGGGCCCTACGCTCAAGTTCGGCTGCGATGCGCAAATCGCCCTCACGGGCGCGCCGATGCGAGCCCTGCTCGATGGCGATCCCATCGAGTTTTGGCGCGGCATTGCCGTCAAACGGGACAGCGTGCTGAAGATCGGCGCCACCGAAGGCGCGGGACAGCGCTCATATCTTGCCGTGCAGGGCGGGTTCGATGTGCCGCGCTACATGGGCAGTCGCGCGACCTTTACCCTTGGGCAGTTCGGTGGCCATGCCGGCCGGGCATTGCGCAACGGCGACGTGCTGCGCGTGGGTCCGGCAGTAGAGAGTGCTGCACATGGGCGAGTCGCGCTGAGCGTGAAAATCGTGCCGCCCGCGCTGCGGGGCGCTTATGTGAACCATTGGAAAATTGCCGTACTCAACGGGCCACAGGGCGCGCCCGACTTCTTTACGGCGGAGGATATCGCCACGCTCTTCGCCACCGACTGGGAAGTCCATTACAACTCGAGTCGCACGGGAGTGCGACTCATCGGGCCAAAGCCGACCTGGGCCCGCCGTGACGGCGGCGAGGCCGGTTTGCATCCTTCCAATATCCACGACAACCCCTATGCGGTCGGCGCCATCGATTTCACCGGGGACATGCCCGTGATATTAGGTCCCGACGGTCCGAGCCTCGGCGGTTTCGTGTGCCCGGCAACCGTGGCACTGGCGGATCTATGGAAGGTTGGGCAACTGCGGCCCGGCGACACGATCCGCTTTCATGTCGTCTCTGCCGACGAGGCGCAGCATCTCTTGCATTCGCAAGACGAATCGATACGCACCCTCTCCCCGCCACGCGAGGCAGCCCCAAAGGCGGGAACGCGTCGCTGGGCGGACACGTCCGCGGCGATCTTGCACCAAAGCGCTGCCAATGGTTCACGGCCCGCCATCTGCTATCGCCAGTCGGGCGAGGACAATGTCCTCATCGAATACGGCGAGCCGCATCTTGACCTCGCACTGCGCTTTCGCGTGCAGGCAATGCTCGATGCGCTCAATGCCGCTGCATTACCCGGCGTAATCGATCTGACACCCGGTGTGCGCTCGCTGCAAGTGCACTTCGACTGTCGTCGCACGAGTCGCAAGCGGATCTTAGACGCGCTGCAGCGGTTCGAGGAGTCGTTACCCCCCATCGATGACATCGAGGTCGCAAGCCGCGTTGTGCATCTGCCGCTGTCCTGGGACGATCCGTCAACGCGACTGGCGATCGAGCGCTACATGCAGTCGGTGCGGGCTGATGCTCCCTGGTGCCCGAGTAATATCGAGTTCATCCGTCGCATCAACGGTCTGGCATCGAGCGAAGAGGTGCGCCGCATCGTCTTTGATGCCCGCTATCTTGTGTTGGGCCTGGGCGATGTGTACTTGGGCGCACCGGTAGCGACCCCGCTCGACCCGCGCCACCGACTGGTCACGACCAAATACAACCCGGCGCGCACCTGGACCCCCGAAAACGCTGTCGGCATCGGCGGCGCCTACCTCTGCGTTTACGGCATGGAGGGCCCCGGCGGTTATCAGTTCGTCGGGCGCACCGTTCAGATGTGGAACCGCTATCATCGGACCGCTGAGTTTTGCGACGGCAAGCGCTGGCTCCTGCGTTCTTTCGATCAGCTGCGTTTCTATCCGGTCGAGGCCGAAGAGCTCACGCAGCTGCGTGCCGACTTCCCCTATGGCAACGCGCGATTGCGCATTGAGCCTGCCATTTTGCGCCTGCGCGAATACCGCAGGTTTCTTGACGAGAACGCCACCTCGATTAGCGCCTTCAAGACACTTCAGCAAGCCGCCTTCAACAGCGAACGTGAGCGCTGGCGCGATGGGGGCGACGCAGACGACAATGGCGGCGATGCGGGCAACGCCGATCTTGCCCTAGGTGGCGTCAGCACGGCGGCGCGCGCGATTCCCAAGGGTTTCATTGCGATCAGCTCTCCCGTGGCCGGCAGCGTCTGGGAACTGAAGACCACCCTCGGTGCGCGCGCCTCGGCCGGGGAGACATTGCTCGTGATCGAAGCTATGAAAATGGAAATCGCGATTCAAACCGAACAGGCCGGCACGATCGTTGAGCTGCGTTGCAAGCGCGGCCAGGCAGTCGCGGCGGGCGAGACACTCGTGGTTTTGAAGACTTTTAGCACGGCATCCCAATGAACACCTCAATTTCGGCCCGCAGTCTGGCGATTACCGATCTCGCGGCCGCCTACCGCAAGCGCGACACCATCCCGGAGCAAATCGTGTGCGCGCTCTATGAACGCATCGCGGCAACTTCCGATCGCGGCATATGGATATCGATGGTACCCATTGAGCGCGCGCTGGAGCAGGCCCGCGCACTCGGCGCCCGTGATCCGGCCTCGTTGCCGCTCTACGGCATCCCATTCGCCATCAAGGACAACATGGATCTGGCTGGCCTGCCGACGACGGCCGGCTGCCCGGCGTTCGCGTATACGCCGGATGAATCAGCGTTCGTTGTCGAGCGCTTGATGAGTGCCGGTGCGATCCTAATCGGCAAGACCAATCTCGACCAGTTCGCGACCGGGCTCGTCGGAACGCGCTCGCCCTACGGCGCGTGCGGCAACGCGTTCGACCCGGATTATATTAGCGGCGGGTCGAGTTCCGGCTCGGCAGTCGCCGTCGCGAAGGGCCTTGCGAGCTTTTCATTGGGCACAGATACCGCCGGATCCGGGCGCGTCCCGGCGGCCTTCAACAATCTAATTGGTATGAAGCCGAGCTATGGGCGCCTGAGTACACGCGGTGTCGTCCCGGCGTGCCGTACCCTCGATACGCTGTCGATCTTTGCGTTGACCGCCGAGGATGCCGCGAGGGTTTGCCGGGTTGCCGAGGGCTTCGATGAGGCTGAGCCATATTCGCGTCGGATCGCAGCTCCAGCACGGCTTGCCCCATTTGCGCACGGCGCATTCCGCTTCGGCGTGCCGCAAATCGAGCAACTGCAATTCTTCGCCAACGAAGAATATCGTGAGCTCTTCGATGCCGCGGTCGCGCACTTGGAGCGCCTCGGTGGCGAGCGCGTGGCGATCGACTTCTCGCCCTTTATCGAGGCGGGACAGCTCCTTTATGGAGGTCCGTGGGTCGCGGAGCGCTACATTGTTGTGGAAGCACTACTGCGCCGCTCCAGCGAATCACTCCATCCTGTCACACGGCAAATCATCGAAGGCGGCGCCAAGCCATCTGCAACAGAAGCGTTCCGCGCTCAGTACCGCCTGCAGGCCCTGCGCCGCCAAACTGAGCGCACCTGGGATGAAATTGATGTGCTCGTGACGCCCACCGCCGGCACGATCTACCGCATCCCCGAAATCGAAGCCGATCCCGTGCGGCTCAACACCCACCTTGGCTTCTACACCAACTTCATGAATCTGCTTGATCTGGCGGGTGTCGCAGTGCCCGCCGGCTTTACGGGCGCCGGTCTGCCATTTGGCGTCACCCTGGTGGGACCTGCCTGGAGCGACTACGAGCTGCTCATACTGGCCGCCAGACTCCAGCACCACCCCTCAGCGCGTCTCGGCGCGCAGGGATTGCCGTTGCCGATGGAGCCCGACTTCGACTGGAACGCATTGAGGCAAGGTATTCCTGTCGCAGTGTGCGGCGCGCACCTTGCAGGCTTGCCCCTCAATCATCAGCTGCGCGACCGCGGCGCGATTCTCCTGCAACGCACGCACACAGCGCCGCAGTATCGCCTGTATGCGCTGCCCGGCGGTCCGCCGCAGCGGCCCGGTCTCATGCGCACCGCGAACGACGGCGCGCCCATCGAAGTCGAAATCTGGTCCGTACCGCAGATCTCTTTCAGCAGCTTCGTTGCGCAGATCCCAGCGCCGCTCGCGATCGGCCAGCTCACCCTTGCCGACAATCGCCAAGTGTGCGGCTTTCTTTGTGAAGCGCACGCTGTGCGTGGCGCCGATGACATCACGGCGTACGGTGGCTGGCGCGCTTATCTTGCAAGCCGCGGCTAGGTCCAACAGGCGCGCGCTCCCCAGCGGTGTCGTGCAAGATCGCCGCATGCTCGCGCGGCATTACGGCATTTTGACTCTCGCTGAATGCCAAGCGCCCAGTGATCCGTGCGCTCTATTGGTTCAACGCGCCCGCAAATGCGCCGCGATGATGCGTGTGGCGAAGGTGTGCAAATCATGCCGATGCTGCACGGGATTCCGCCAAATGCATCTAAGCCCCGGAATTCTAAATGGAAGACCCCTGTTGCGGCATCGCGATCCCAACGCGGCACGCCATTTGCACAAGCACATCAGAAAATGTGCGTCTAGGGTTCCGGCCTGCTGTGCAGGTGTCTGGTCCGAGAGAGGCAGTCCACGATCGTCGCCAAGTCGTGCCAATCAAAGCCACATGCTGTAACCCTGCAGCGACGGGCTCCTGATTGATGTGACACTGGCGAGCGATAGGGATACACGGCGGGATAAAAGCCCGGGAGATTCGATTTCGAGGAGACTGTTCGCTCCTCTAGATGATCTCCCGCGCAGGAGAACATCTCGGGACTAAGCGAACGCTCTCTTCAAGGGTCACATCTTGACGAAGAGACGGGTCGCTTATGAAAACGCATCGCATCTCACCGCTTGGCCCTTTGTTGACGCCAGTGTTATGGGCGTTTGCCGTAAGCGCGGCGCAGGCAACGGATGCGGGTCCCGGCCCCAACTCGTCGGTGGTGGCAGCCTCAACACAGAAGCTTGCGGCTGCCGATGCTGCTGCGGGCACTGGTGGGCTCGAGGAAGTACTGGTGACGGCGGAGAAGCGCACCGAAGATATCAAAGACGTCCCCATCAGCATTACGGCGATCGGCGGCGATCAGCTGCAGGCCGTGCATATCATCGACTACGACGACGTTAGCCGCGCGGTACCTGGTGTGAATTTCAATTCGCTCGCCGGTACCGAAGGCACGGCAAACATTGAAATCCGCGGCGTGAGTTCCACTTCAGGCTCTGCCACAACCGGGCTCTACATCGATGACGTATCGATCACGACCAAGAACTTCTTCTACGACGGCGCGGCCTCACCCCGGCTGTTCGATCTCGATCGCCTGGAAGTGCTGCGTGGACCGCAGGGCACGCTTTATGGCGACAGCTCTGAGGGTGGCACAATTCGTTTCATCACCCCGAAGCCGAATCTGACGCATTGGAGCGGCCAGCTCATCAGCGACTATTCGCAAACCGAACATGGGGGCAGCAACTACTTTGAAGGCGCGGTTTTTAATGCGCCCCTCATCTCCGACGTGTTCGCCGTGCGCGGCAGCATCGGCTATACGAGCGACAGCGGGTTTATCGACCATTACAGCAACCCCGGACAAAGTAGCGCTGCCACGTTGACTCAGGTCACGCCATATTTCCGGCTGGAAAAACCCGGCGTGAATGACGACGCGGTCTTCATGACACGGCTCAACGGCAAAATCCAAGTCTCCGATGCCCTTACCATCTCGCCGAGCTTCTTTTATCAACGCTATAAGTATGGCGACAGCGATGCGTTTTATCCGCCGGGGCAGCTCTCATCGACCAATCCACCAGGGCCCCCAATCCCGGGACTGTGGATTCAGGACAAGGAGGTATCCGAGCCGGGCCTGGACACCCTCGTGCTACCAAGCATCACCATCAACGATGGGCTCGGCTTTGCCGATTTGACTTCGGTCACCGGATTGTTTCTGCGCCAATACAGCCGACAGATTGATGGCACCTTTTATAACAGTGGCGCCTTCGCGGGTCTTATAGACGTGCCGTGTCCTGCGCCAGGGCCGGGTGTTATTACTTTCCCCAACGGTTCACCCAACTGTGACTCGACCCAGGAACCGTTGGTCAATTCAATCATCGCCAATCTGCCCTCGGCCGTTCATTTGAGCAACCACTATGGACAGTTCTCACAGGAACTTCGTTTTGCCTCTCCGGCGGATGCTCAGGGCAGGCTCAAATGGGTCGCCGGCGTCTACTTTGAGAACTCATGGATCCACGATGTCGACTTCCAGCAGATTCCCGGCATCAGCACGGCAGCGACCAAGATCTTCGGTGTGCCGTTGGAGCAGACCTATATCAACACGCTCTATGGGCCCCCGCGACCTGGTTCAACGCTGCTCTTTCCGGACGACATCGACGAAGCCGACAACCGCTTCTACAACGAGACTCAGTACGCCGGCTTCGGGCAAGTCGACTACGATCTACTGCCGAGCCTGCATGGCTCTCTCGGCGGTCGCTATTCCGTTACGCATGAGAACTATGTCTCGAACGAGATCGGCTTCTATCAGATCCCAAATATCAGTCCCTTTTACCAAAGCGGCAGCTTCAGCGCCTTTACGCCCAAGGCCTCCTTGACCTACGATATGACGGCGGACTCGAACGTTTACGGCTCGGTCGCAAAGGGCTTTCGCAACGGCGGTCCAACAGGCCCGATCCCCTATGGGGGCTTGAATGGCGGGGTTTGTGGCTCCAATCTTGCCACCTACGGTCTGACTAGTGGGCCGAGCAAATTCGACTCAGATTCACTTTGGACCTATGAACTCGGCACCAAGAATCGCTTCGATGGCAACCGATTATCGATCGATGGCGCCTTGTACACCACAAATTGGAAAAACATCCAGCAGTCGCTGTATCTGCCGACCTGCGGCTACTACTTCACGGCCAATGTGGGGGATGCGAAGATCTATGGCGGCGAGCTGGAGATCAACTATCGGCCGATTTCGGAGCTGACGCTGGGCCTCTCGGGCGGTGCTCAACACGCTTACATCTCGAGGGCCGCCAACCCGAGCGAGGCGACAGTCGGTTCCTGGCTGATCGATGTGCCGGAGTACAATTACGACGCTTCGGCCGCCTATAATATCAAGCTTGCGAGCGGTAGTAGTCTCGTCAGCCGGATCGACTACAGCTACAGCGGCAGCTCATATGGCAGCTACCAGCCCCTGGATTACCTGAACGTCCCGCCGACCTCCAACCCCAACTACCATAACCCGGGCTACGGGGTGCTCAATGCGAGCTTCGGGCTCAACAGCAGAATCTTCGACCTCACCCTCTACGCGAAGAACTTGGGCAATGACCGCAAAATCATCCAGGAGCCAGAAGTCAACACCGTATTTGAAGCCTATACCGTGCGACCACGCACTGTGGGCGTCACATTTAAACTGCGGTTCGATTAGCGTCCGCGCCGCATAGCTTCAGCCGGTAGGTCCTTTCGTACCGGCGTTGCGTATCGGTGTGCGTTAGTGTATTAATGCATTAATACATTGAGGTCGCCATGAAAATCCATCGAACCGTGAGCCCGCGCCAGGAAGCGCTCACTGAACGAGCGCTGTTTTCGGCTGTTGCGGTGCTGCGATCAACGGATGAGTGCCGAGCATTCTTTCGCGACCTGTGCACACCAGCGGAAATTCAGGCGATGGCCGATCGCTGGGCGACCGTTGACTGTCTGCAGCGTGGCCTGCCCTATCGTGAGATCCATCGGCTGACTGGCGTCAGCGTGACTACCATCGGGCGTGTTGCGCGTTTTCTCGCCCAAGGCAACGGTGGGTATGCGCTCGCCGCGCGGAGACTCGAGACGGGGGCGCGCGCTGAGCCCGCGCGCCATGGATGACTTGCGCCTGAAGCTCGCGGTGCAGAAGTCCGGCCGGCTGACTGACCCATCGCTTGACCTGCTGACCAAGTGCGGGCTGAAGCTCTCACGCGGCAAGGATCAGCTGATGGTGTACGGGGAGAACATGCCCCTTGATGTGCTCTTCGTCCGCGACGATGACATTCCGGATCTGGTCCAGGAGGATGTGTGCGATCTCGGGCTCGTGGGTCTCAACGTTCTCGAGGAGAAGCGGCTTGAGCTCGCGGCCCGCGGTGTCACCGCGCGATTTCAACAGCTGTGTATGCTTGACTTCGGGCGCTGCCGGTTGGCGCTCGCGGTGCCGGAGGGCGTTGCGTATCGCGGGGCGGCCTCGCTGCAAAACAAACGCATTGCAACCTCTTATCCGTACCTCCTGGGGGAATACCTGGGCACACTTGATGTGCGCGCCGAAATCGTCACGCTTTCCGGCGCGGTCGAGATCGCGCCGCGTCTGGGCCGCGCCGATCTGATCTGCGACCTCGTCTCCACCGGGTCGACGCTGCAGGCCAACCATCTGCGCGAGGTTGCGACCGTGCTCGAAAGCCATGCGGTATTGATCCGCACGCCGCTCACCCTCGCGGTCCCGAAGGATGAGTGGGTGCAGCGCCTGCTCATGCGCATCGACGGCGTCCAACAGGTGCGCGAGAGCAAGTACATCATGCTGCACGCACCGCGCGCGGCGCTCGCCGATATCCGCCGCCTGCTGCCCGGCAGTGAGTCCCCGACAATCATTCCGCTCGAGGGCTTCCCGGACCGGGTCGCCGTACACGCCGTGTGCCGCGAGAACGTGTTCTGGGAGACGCTCGAGAGTCTGAAGAAGGCCGGCGCGAGCGCAGTGCTCGTACTCCCGGTCGAGAAGATGCTGGCGTAAAGCGATGCGTGTTCTCGATTGGCAGAACCTGGATGCAAGCGCCCGCCGAGCCGCCCTTGCCCGCCCGGCGCAGCGGGCAAGCGCGGAAGTTTGCGCCAGCGTGCGGAAGATTATCGCCTCGGTGCGCCGCGATGGCGATGCGGCACTGCGTCGCCTCACGACCCGCTTCGATCACGTGGACTTGGACGAGCTTGCGGTCACTGGCGCGGAGAGAGCTGCCGCGCGGCAGGCGTTGACGGCCGAACAGCGCGCGGCGCTTGAGCGAGCCATCGACAACGTGCAGCGGTTCCATGCGGCACAGCCCCTTGGACCCTTTGCGCTCGAGACGACGCCGGGCGTGCGCTGCGAGCGCATGATTCGGCCCATATCGGCAGTGGGCCTGTACGCGCCGGCAGGATCCGCTCCATTGCCCTCGACGGTCATCATGTTGGCGGTGCCGGCGCGCATTGCCGGCAATCCCACGCGGGTGCTGTGTACGCCGCCCGATCGGGAAGGTCGGGCGAACTGCGCCATCCTGGTAGCAGCGGAGCTGTGCGGTGTGCGCGAGATCTTCAAGATCGGCGGTGCTCAAGCCATTGCGGCGCTTGCCTACGGAACGACCACGGTCCCCAAGGTTGACAAGATATTTGGCCCCGGGAATGTTTGGGTCACCGGCGCGAAGCAGGCCGTGGCGAGCGACCCGGACGGCGCGGCATGCGATCTGCCGGCCGGCCCATCCGAGGTCTTGATCATTGCCGACGATTCGGTACGGCCAGAGATCATCGCCGCGGATCTTCTGGCGCAGGCCGAACATGACCCCGAGGCCCAAGCCATCCTCGTCACTGCATCTTGGATAGTTGCTGTTGCCGTGGCCGATGCCGTCGAGGCGCAATGGCGAGGCTTGTCGCGCCGCTCGATTCTCGAGCAGTCGCTCAAGGTATGCCGGTGCATCCTGGTCCCCGATTTGCCCGCTGCGCTTACCGTTGCGAACGACTACGCGCCCGAGCACCTGATTCTCGCGGTTCGGAAGCCGCGGCGCTGGCTCGCGGAGGTCAAAAGCGCAGGCTCCGTGTTTTTGGGCGGATGGTCGCCGGAGGTGCTGGGAGACTATTGCTCAGGGACGAATCATGTGCTGCCGACTTACGGTTATGCGCGCGCGTATAGCGGACTTTCGGTGCTCGACTTCGTCAAGCGTGTCACGGTGCAGGAGGTCTCGGCGGAGGGGTTGCGCAATCTCGGGCCAACGGCCGTGACGCTCGCCGAGCTTGAGGGATTGGATGGGCACGCCTATTCCGTGACGCGCCGGCTTGAGCTCCTGGAGCGCGCATCTGTGGCGACCTCATGAACTGGGTGACGGAGCTTGCGCGGCCGGACATCGTGGCGCTCGCCCCCTACGAGCATGCCGCCTGGCGGCCCGAGCTTGAGCGTCTGCACGCCAATGAGGCGCCGTGGCGGCAGCCGGGCGATACGAGCATCGCTGGGCTCAATCGGTATCCAGAGCCGCAGCCGGTCGAACTTATCGCACGACTCGCCGCGCTCTATGACGTCGCACCCGAGTGCCTCCTTGTCACGCGCGGAAGTGACGAAGCGATTGATCTACTCGTGCGGGCCTTCTGTCGCGCAGGAGAAGACGCGGTTCTCGTGTGTCCGCCGACCTTTGGCATGTATGTCGTCACCGCCGAGATTCAGGGAGCAGCAATTGCCAATGTTCCGCTGCGTCCCGAGAGCGGCTTTGACCTCGATGAGGCTGTGCTGCTTGCTCGCTGCACGAAAGCCGTGAAGCTTGTGTTTCTCTGCTCGCCAAACAGCCCCACCGGCAACCTCCTGAGCGAGGAGAGTGTCCTGCGCATTGCGAGGCAGCTTGAGGGCCGTGCGATTCTGGTTGTGGACGAGGCGTATATCGAGTTCGCGCAGATTCCGAGTCTTGCGCCGCGCGTGCGGCAGATGGCGCACCTTGCCGTGCTGCGCACACTCTCCAAGGCTCACGCTCTGGCGGGCGCTCGCTGTGGCGTGGTCATTGCGGCAGCGGAGGTGATCGCGCTGTTGCGCAAGGTGATCTCCCCGTATGCCCTCTCGCAATTGACCATCGAGTCCGTACTCGGCTTCCTTGAGCCCTCGAAGCTTGAGATGGTCGCGCGCCGCGTGGCGGTGATTCAAGCCGAGCGCGAGCGGCTTGCGCATGAGTTGAGCGCGTGTCGGTCAATCGCGCGCGTGTGGCCGAGCGCAGCAAACTTTCTATTGGTGGATTTCGTCGACGCCGCGAGCGCCGCCGATGCCTTAAGCCGTACGTGCGCGGCAGGGCTTCTCATCCGCGACGTGCGTGGGAAACCGGGTCTTGAACGGGCGCTTCGAATCTCAATCGGCACGCCTGATCAGAACGATCGCCTCCTTGAAGCGCTCCGATGAATAGCGCGGGCGTGGTGTTCGTTGATCGCGACGGGACGCTCATCGAGGAGCCGGCCGATAGCCAAGTCGATGCGCTCGAGAAGCTCGCCTTCATGCCGGGCGTTTTTGCCGCGCTGGCTGAGTTGCAGCGCCATGGTTTCCGGCTCGTCATCGTGTCGAACCAAGACGGGCTCGGGACGCCAAGCTATCCGCAGGCGGCTTATGATCTCGTACAGCGGTTCTTAGTCGATGCCTTTGCCTCCCAGGGCGTGCAGTTTGATGCGGTATTCGTCTGCCCGCACCGCCCCGAGGATGGCTGCACCTGCCGCAAGCCTGCCGCAGGGCTCATCGAAGCCTACCTCGGCGAGCAGGCAGTTGAACTTACAGCCAGTGCAATGATCGGGGATCGCGACACGGATCTTACGTTCGCACGCAACATTGGCGTACGCGGCCTCACGGTGCGCCGTCACGGCGCCCCAACGCAAACTTGGCCTGCGATCGTGCAAGAGCTCATCGCGCGGCGCGCGCACATTAAGCGCAGCACCAACGAGACGCGCATCGAGATCCAAGTTAATCTCGATGCGGCGGCGCCGCTCGCGGTGACGACCGGGATTGGATTTTTCGATCACATGCTCGAGCAGCTCGCCAGACACGGCGGCTTCTCCCTCGAACTTGCGTGTCGCGGGGATCTGAAGATCGATGAGCATCATACGGTCGAGGATTGCGCACTCGCGCTCGGAGCGGCGCTCCGCCAGGCTTTGGGAACAAAAAGCGGCATTGCACGCTACGGGTTCCTGCTGCCGATGGACGAAGCTCGCGCACACGTCGCACTTGACTTATCAGGTCGCCCCTACGCCGAGTTCACTGCCCGCTTCAATCGAGAGCAGGTCGGCGGCCTTCCAACGGAGCTCGTGCCGCATTTCTTTCGCTCGCTCGCCGAAGGCCTGGGCGCTGCCATTCACGTACGCGTCACGGGCGAGAACTCACATCACATGATCGAGGCGTGTTTTAAATGTGTTGGACGCGCCCTTCGCCAGGCGGTGCGCCGCGAAGGCGACGACTTGCCAAGCACCAAGGGCGTCCTGTAGGTGATGTCAGAGGTCGTCATCGTCGACAGTGGCGGCGCGAATCTTGCCTCCCTGCAATTTGCGCTTGAGCGATTAGGGGCGCGCACCCGCATCACGAGTGATGCCGTGGCAGTAGCCGCCGCGCCGCGAGTGATCTTGCCCGGGGTGGGTTCGGCGCCTCACGCCATGCAGCGCTTGAAGGACTGCGGCCTGACGGCGGTGTTGCCTGCCCTCACCTGCCCCGTATTGGGCATTTGTTTGGGGATGCAGCTTCTTTACGAGCGCTCCGAAGAAGGCCCCGTGCAGTGTCTCGGCGTTCTTGCCGGCGCGGCGCGCCGCCTGCACGCGGTGCGCGACCGGCCCGTTCCGCACATGGGCTGGAACCAGCTCGTCGCGCTTCAGAACGACCCGCTGCTCACGGGCATTGTCGCGGGCGATTGCGTGTATTTCGTACACACCTTCGCTGTGGCAGTGGGTGCGGCAACGCTTGCCACGACGGAATATGGAGCGCCGATCAGCGCCGTCGCCCGGCGCGGCAACTTCTGGTGTACTCAATTTCACCCCGAGTGCTCCGCCCGTGTGGGCGCGCGCATTCTTGAGAATTTCCTGCGATTACACTGATGTTGCTTATTCCCGCGATCGATCTTAAGGATGGGCACTGTGTGCGGCTCTTCAAGGGCAATTTCAACGCGCAGACAGCCTACGGATATGACCCGCAGGAGTTACTGCGCCGCTATGGCGCGCTCGGTGCGCCGTGGCTTCACGTCGTCGATCTCGACGGCGCCAAGGATGGCGCGATGGCTAACCGGTCACTGGTGCTTGCGCTTGCGTCCGAACGTGCTCCTAAGCTGCAGGTCGGCGGCGGTATCCGCTCGTCGGAGGCGATCGAGGATTTGCTCGCCCACGGCGTTGAGCGCGTGGTCGTCGGCAGTGCGGCGGTCGAAGAGCCACGATCGGTGATCGCATGGCTCAAGCGCTTTGGAGCTGAACGCGTGTGTCTTGCGTTCGATGTGCGCCTGGATCCATTTTCGGTGCCGCGCGTGTGCACACGGGGCTGGACGAAGAGAACACCGCTTGATCTGTGGCGAGCCGTGGAGCCTTTTCTCGCACGCGGGCTGAAGCACGTGCTGTGCACCGATATTAAGCGCGACGGCACGCTCGCAGGTCCCAACCTCGCCTTGTACACGCAGGCGATGGTCCATTTGCCGCACCTGGCTTGGCAGGCCTCGGGAGGCGTACGTGACGCGGCTGACCTCGCAGCACTTGCCGCCACCGGGGTTGCCGCCGCTGTCAGCGGTAGAGCCTTGCTTGATGGACGTATCAACCTAAAGGAGCTGCACGCATTCTTGCCAAGCGCATCATTGCCTGCCTCGACGTTCGCGACGGTGTAGTCGTAAAAGGTGTCCAGTTCCGCGACCACAAAGTCGTGGGCGACATCGTGGAGCTCGCCGCACGCTACCGCGACGAGGGCGCCGATGAGCTCGTGTTCTACGACATCACGGCAAGTCCCGAGGCGCGCTCGGTGGATCATGCGTGGGTGCGGCGCGTCGCGCGCGTCTTGGACATCCCGTTCTGTGTCGCAGGCGGCATCGCGTCGGTACACAACGCCGAGACAGTGCTGAATGCTGGGGCCGAGAAGGTCTCGGTAAACTCCCCCGCTCTCCTTAATCCTAAGCTCATCGAGGATTTAAGCGCGCGGTTCGGTTCGCAGTGCGTGGTGGTGGGCATCGACAGCCGGCTCACACCTTCCGGCTATCGCGTGTTTCAATTCACGGGCGATCCTAAGCGCACCCGTGACAGCGGTCGCGACACCCTCTCCTGGGTGCGGGAGGTACGGGAGCGCGGCGCGGGGGAAATCGTCTTGAACTGCATGGGATGCGACGGTGTGCAACGCGGCTACGATATCGAGCAATTGACCGCGGTACGCGCGTGTTGCACCGTGCCCCTAGTCGCCTCGGGCGGCGCCGGCAGCAGCGCGCACTTCTGTGCAGTCTTCACTGAAGCCCGCGTGGATGGTGCACTCGCGGCAAGTGTATTTCATTCGCGGGTGCTTGAAATTTATGATGTGAAACGCGAGCTGCAGCGCTCAGGAATTCAGGTACGGCTGTGAACCACTTTGAACCACTCGACCTCGTCAACGTCGAGGAGCTCGACTTCGAGAAGGGCGCAGGCCTCCTGCCCGCGATCGTGCAGGATGCGGACAGCGGCGCCGCGCTGATGTTGGGCTACATGAACCGCGCAGCGCTGCGGGCCACTCTTGAACGCGGCCGCGTCGTATTCTTCAGTCGCAGCAAAGAGCGCTTGTGGGAGAAAGGCGAAACGTCAGGCAATCATCTTACGTTGGTGGAGGCGCGTGCCGACTGCGATCGGGATGCGGTGTTGGTCAGCGTGCGAGCGCAGGGACCTGTGTGTCACCTGGGCACGCGCAGCTGCTTCGGACATGCGCCAGAGACGACAGCCGAGCGTCTCGCCTTTTTAGCGCGCCTCGAGAGGCTGATCGAAGAACGCAGCGCCGAGCGCCCCGACGGCAGCTACACGGCACGCCTTCTCGCTGCAGGTCCCCAGCGCATTGCGCAGAAGGTAGGCGAGGAAGGAGTGGAATTGGCACTCGCAGGCGTGTCAGAAAATAATAACAAGATCGTCGCCGAAGCAGCCGATCTCATTTATCATATGCT
>Ga0182024_10009502_pt1 | contig 20093 bp, 15 predicted proteins | sample P32metaG_FD_120480 | JGI IMG/M metagenome (GOLD analysis project Ga0182024, IMG submission 120480) | Permafrost microbial communities from Stordalen Mire, Sweden - P3-2 metaG (Illumina Assembly) | ecosystem: Environmental > Terrestrial > Soil > Wetlands > Permafrost | place: Sweden: Stordalen... | reverse complement strand
GGCATTTTCGAGGATGTGGAAAATCGCCTGCTCGATCAGCGTGAAGTCGAGCGCCGGGCGCGGTAATCCCGCTGGGATATCGAGGACGACTTGCCGCCCCGCGAGTACGGCGCTCGCGCGGGTAACGGCAATTCCCACCAGATCGGCGATATCGGTCGGCTCGCGTTGCGTCTCTAACGAAACGCCCGCTTCGAGGCGCGCGATGTGGATGAGATTGGCCGAAAACTGGTGCAGGCGCTCCGCCTCACACTCGGCGTCCGCGATCAACTCGCGTCGCGCCGCGTCGTCGAACTGTTCGTAGTTGCCGGCGAGGTTGGCCAGCGCGGTGGCAACCGACGCGATCGGGCCGGTCAAGTCATGGGCAATCGAGTTGAGGAGCGCCGATCGCAAGCGGTCGGCCTCCTTCTCGATACTCAATTGCGCGAGGCGATCCGCCAGAATTTGGCGGCCGAGAGCGATGCCGGCGAGTTCGGTTAAAGCCTCGACGAGGCGATGCTCCTCGCCGGTGATGGCCCGGCCTTCCGGTGTAGAGACCGTCATCACCCCGATCTCTTCGCCCGCGGCCCGTACCGGCAGGGTCACGAACCCCGCCGGCGGCGATTCCCCTCTCAGAAAGATCGCGGCGCGATAGGGCAACATGGTCGACACTTGCTCGACCACTGCGGAGATCACCGCATCCAGGTCCAGCGTCCCGGCGAGTTTACCGGCGAAGCGATAAAGCTCGGCAGTGGTTTGAGCGTTCCGCCCCGCGATCGTGACCTGCTCGCGCAATTGTGCCGCGAGACCGGAAGCGATGACCGCGGCTACCGACAGAAATATCAGCAACAAGGCATCCTGCGGGGTGTCGGTCTCGAACGAATAGAGCGGCGGGATAAATAGAAAATCGAGGGCCGCTACGCTGAGCACCGCGGTTATCAGCGCCGGCCAGAGCCCGAAATGAGTGGCCACGACCAGCACCGCGAGCAGGTACATCAACGCCAAATGCGTCGCCGACACATAGGAAGGCGAGATTTCGCCGACGGCGGTAACCAATCCGGCGAGGCCCGTACCGTAAACACAGTGCAGCAGCCGCAGGCGTTCGCCCGCGAGACGAGCCCTGACACGATTGATCATGGATGCGACGGTGCTCCGGAACACAGCTTGCTTCGCTGGAAACCCGCAAGCCATTGCCGCTTTCTCTCTACCCATCTTGCGCCCGCCCTCGTTCTTGTAAGCAATCTGTAAGTATTTTGAGCGATTTGTGCTCGACCATATGAATTTCATATCGCAAAAACTGCGCCATATAAGAGGAACTTTATATTTGTGAGTTCCTACATATATAAGATTTATATTTCATAGCAATTTTCTTTCGAAGAGTTCTTGAATATACGTTAGCTGTGATTTATCAGCGACGTCTTATGCGCGGGGAGTAGCCCCCGAGCCCAGGCTGAACGCTAAGAGCCTAGAGGCGTTTTCGATGACGAGTGCGAGCACCAAGGTTTTGGTCATCGAGGACGACGGGCTGATCCGGCGTCTGTTGCGGGCCACCCTGCCGCCGCGTGGATTCGCCGTCACCGAGGCGACTTCGGGTGCGGCGGCTCTTGAGCTGCTAAAAAACGATCCGCCCGATCTGATCATTATGGATCTGGGCCTGCCCGACATGAACGGTCTCGGCCTGCTGCGGCATATTCGCGCCAGCGGCTCCGACGTCCCGATTGTTGTGCTGTCGTATACCGCCTCCGTGACGACAAAGGTCGAGGCTCTGGAAAGCGGAGCCAGCGACTACGTGACCAAGCCGTTCAACGTTAACGAGTTCGCCGCCCGGCTTCACGTCGCGTTGCGCCATCGCCTTCAACGCCAGGGCGCCGCGCCTGTATTCCGCAACGGCGAACTGATGATCGATCTCGTCCATCGTCGGATCATGCGTGGTTCGGTCGACATCAAGCTATCGCCGACCGAGTTCGCGATCCTCCGCTTCCTGGTATTCCATGCCGGCAAGGTGCTGACCCATGACCAGATTCTGCGGGAAATCTGGAATAGCCGGCGGAATATCGACTACCTGCGCGTTTATGTGCGCCAGTTGCGCAAGCGGATCGAAATCGATCCGCACAACCCTCAGTACATCATCACCGTACCGGGCGTCGGTTATCAATTGCTAACCGCCGATTGAGCGCTTCGTCCGTCCTCGCTCACAATCCTCCTGGCCACGAAACCGCAAGGCGAATGCGGCGGCCATTCCCATCGGCCCGATACGCCTAATTGGCGAATTTCCAGGTTTTTTAACAGCCTACCCGCCAGCGGACGTCGGGACGGCATTCATTTCTTTTATTTTTATCAGCCAAACATTTCCGCTGTCGTTAGTAATAATTTTCTGGTTTATATAAGTTTACAATAATAAAGGCATCCGTTTTTAATTGATTTCTAATACTTCCTTGGTCATTAATTGTGCATGTTTGCTCATTTAGCAAGCACATATCAAGGTTGTATTGTAAAAATTCAAGAGATCTCGATAATTTTCTGATGGCATACTTGTTGCGAACCGAACCAACTGCGATAATTTTTGCCGGGTGGGGAGCAGAAACTCTAACGCAAACGGACAGTCGCGGCGGCTGTGAGCGGCGGGCTACGAGCCATCCGCTAGAGGCGAGTACGCGGTTGTCCCTCGGCTGGTGAGACGGAAACGAACATGAAGGGGAACAAACGAATGTTCAGAATTGTATCGCGCGTCGCCCTCGGGCTGGTGGTTCTCGCCGGGACGGAACAGCTGGCGACAGCGCAGACGGCATTATCGAGCGCCTTGCCGACCGCCGCGGCGCCAGCGTCGGGGGCGAGCCCTCCGGTTATCTCGTCGACGGCGACCCCGCTGCTGATCGCGCAGGTTCCTGCGCCGCCAGGGCCACCCGCGTCCTGCGTGGGGGTGAGCCCCTACGATAACTATGCGTGCTTTGACGCCTATCTCGGCGACAATTTCTTCGAGCGCTTCTACAACTATTACAAGCTCGAATGGGGCCAGGCCGGACCGCCGACCGACCCGAACGCGCAGGCCAGCCGCCGCGCCGATTGGCCGAGAACGCCTGAGACGACGCCGCCGATGCCGTTCACCGAATGGCCCTATGGCGGCACCGAGAACCTCGGTGTGAACCGAACCGGCTCGATCGACTCCCCGTTCATGGCCGCAATCAGCAATACCTCGATCGGCCAATGGATGAATGCCAACGGCATTCAGTTTTATGGCTGGATCGACCCCGGTTTGAACGTCAGCAGCAACACGGTGCGGCCCGGCGGCAACGCCCCGGTCGCCTACTCGTACACGCCTAATACGGTGCAACTCGACCAGGCCGTGGTCTATCTCGAGCGCACTCCCGACACCGTGCAGGACGATCACGTTGACTGGGGTTTCCGGGTGTCGGGAATTTACGGCGAGAACTACCGCTACACGACCGCCTATGGCATTGCAAGTTATCAGCTACTGAAAAACAACAGCGTCAACGGCTACGACTTCCCGATGATGTACGGGGAGCTGTTCTTCCCGCAGCTCGCTCCGGCGGGGATGCTGCTCCGCGTGGGGCGCTTCATCTCGCTGCCGGACATCGAAGCGCAACTCGCTCCGAACAACTATATGTATTCACACTCGATGACCTACTCGTTCGACAACTACACAAACGAAGGCATTCAGACCACATGGGGCATGACCAAAAACTTTTTCCTTCAATTGGGCGCTTCAGTTGGCACCGAGGCGCCGCCCTGGCACTGGGGAACCCAAGAAGCCAACCTGCTCCCGAACAATGCGTTGTACTCCGGGACCCAGTTCGCCAAGGACCCTGGCGCCCAACCATCGGGCACCGCTTGCTTCCGGTGGAACTGGAACGACGGCTGGGACAACATCAATGGTTGCGCGGATGCTATCAATCGAGGCAATTGGGGTTACAACAACCTGCAATGGTACGGCTTTACCGCTTACCATAAGTTCAGCGACGACTGGCACATCTCGTTTGAGATGTACGACGAGCACCAGAATGGTGTGCCCAACGCGAACAATCCTACGGCAGCGGCCATTGTAGCAGGCGGCGGCACTCCGTTTTCACCCCAATACATGCCGTTCAACGCACCGGGTCTCGCGTATTGCAGCAACCCCACCGTGCTGCGGTGCCGCGCAGAAGCGTTAGGCACAGTGTTTTATCTGAACTGGCAGGTCAGTCCGCTGGACAACATCTCGTTCCGCCCCGAATTCTATGACGACATGGAGGGCCAGCGCACCGGAACCAAGGCGCGCTACGGCGATATCGGGATTGGCTGGCAACACTGGCTGTCGCCGCAGATCGAGTTCCGTCCGGAGGTTGTCTACTACCACTCGTTCGGCGCGAATGCGTTCAATGGGAATGCCAACGCCGGCATTGCCCCGAACAAGAATTACACCTGGATCGCCCAGTCCGACATGATCTTCCACTTCTAGTCGTCACGGCGGCTGGAGCGTGACGCTTCGGCCGCCGATTTTTGTTTAGCACAGCAAATGGCACGTCCCATGTTGGCTCTCTTTATCGATATCGATTACTGCCCCGGCCATCTGTCAGTCTTCAGAGCCGCGCAGCGACATGCCCTCGAACTTTACGTGGTTACGCGGGACTACCTGTATGTCGACGCCAACGTACACCTGATTTTTGCCCAAGAAGGCCGCCTCGGCGCGCGGGATTGGATCGCCGCGAATATTTCTCGGGGTGACATCTGCATCACCAACGATGGCGCTCTCGCATCGCGCTGCCTGTTGCGCGGGGCGACTGCGCTCGAGCCGACGATCGACGCCCGAATTTTCACGCAACGCTTGGACGCGGCAATCACAGCGGCGCGATCCGCCGACCGTCGTTCCGCACCCGGAATAGCCAGTTTCAGCGGTCTAGAGCTCGGAGCGGCAAGACGATGGATGCAGCAACCCGGCGTCGCCGCCGACTGAAGAACTTAGGAGCAGTGCCACACAAAGGAGGTAGCCATGTTGCGAAAGACCATGTTGTTGTCTTGTGCTGTTGTCGCCGCGTTCTCGACTGCGATCGCTCTCACAGCGCCGGCCGCGGCGCAGGGATCTTGCGGCGCCGCGGTGGAGCAGGCGAAAGCGGAATGGCGCGCTCTCACCGCGGGCAATCATAGCGTCGCGCCGGCGATGCGCATCAGCACCAGCGATGGGCGTCATCTCACCGGGTCACAGCTCAACTACGCGTGGATCTTGATCGATCGCGCCGATCAAGCCTGCATCGATCCGGAACCCGCGAAGTCGCTTGCTTACATTCATCAGGTGCAGACGTTGCTACACCCGCCTCCGCACCAGTTCTAGCTCGGTGAATTAAACGCGGCGCTTCGGTCCAAAACACCGAAGCGCCGCTTTCACGAGCGCATACGCGGTCGAGTTGTCAGCTTGTTGCAAGACAAGTGACAGACTAAATTAAGAATACGGAAAGCGTGGTGTAATTTAGGTGTGGTAATGTCCGGCCTAAATTACTGTAAATATCGACGACAAAGGGCGATATATGAGCAAAAGGACCCAGCTGTTCGGGCGTTCGGCGGGGCTGCTCCCACGATTGGGCGCGGGCATTGCCACTGTAAGCGCGGTGGCGCTGATTGCCGCTATCCTTGGTCTAAAATTCAGTCATCCGGTGGCGAGCCAACCTGCGTCGCCGCCCGCGCCGCCGGCGGGCGCGTTCAAGCCGACCGAGGCGCAGTGGAAAGGCTTCAAGATCGCCCCGGTCGCGGGTGTGACCTTTCGCTCGATGAGCATCACCGAGGGCAATATCGCGCTCGATGACGACCTGACGACGCCGGTGTTCTCGCCCTATTCCGGGCGCGTCGTCAAGCTGGTGGCCCGACTCGGCGACAGCGTTCAGCGCGGTGCGCCGCTGTTCTCGGTCGAGGCGAACGAATTCGTCCAGGCGCAGAACGATTTGATCACTGCGCTCGCCGCGCAGCGCACCGCGAAGGCGCAGCTCGCCCAGGCGCAGACCAACGAGCGGCGTTCGCACGATCTGTACCTCGCGCAAGGCGGCGCGCTGAAGGACTGGCAGCAGAGCCAGACCGACCTCGCCGCCGCGCAGAACGCGCTGCATTCGGCCGAGATCGCGCTTGCCGCGGTTCGCAACCGGCTGCGCATCCTCGGCAAGAGCGACGAGGAGATTGCCGCGCTTGAAGCCGCGCCTGCGCAAAACATCGACCCGAGCGCGACCGTCACCGCGCCCATCGCCGGCACGGTCACGCAACGCCAAGTCGGGGTGGGCCAGTACATCAACAGCGCCGCTAACGGCGCCAGTAACCCGGTCTATACGATCGGCAACCTGTCGACCGTCTGGCTGATGGCCAATGTCCGTGAAGGCGACGTTCCGCTGATGCATGTCGGCGCGGCGGTCGAGGTGCGGGTGCCGGCTTATCCGGGCCGGGTGTTCAACGCGAAGATTTCCTGGGTGGCGCCGTCGCTCGACCCCAACACGCACCGGCTGCCGGTGCGCGCCGATGTGGAGAACGCGGACGGCGCGCTGAAGCCGATGATGTTCGCCAATTTCAGCATCACCACCGGCAATGACGCGACGGCGCCCGCGGTGCCGCAAACCGCAATCGTCTATGAGAGCGACACGGCGCGTGTCTGGCTGACGCATGATGACGGCACGGTCGAGAGCCACACGGTCCGGATCGGCCGTATCGAGGACGGCATGGCCGAGATTCTCGATGGCGTCGCGATCGGCGACAAGATCGTCACCAGCGGCGCGCTCTTCATTGATCGCGCGGCGGTGACCGATTGACCCGCTTAACACCGGCGGTGCGGTGACATGAACGCGCTTATCGCCTTCGCGATCCGGCAGCGGATGCTCGTCGTCCTGTTGCTGATTTTTCTGATGGGCATCGGTGTTGTCAGCTTTTTGCGGCTCAACATCGAAGCCTATCCGGACCCGGTGCCGCCGCTGGTCGATATCATCACCCAAAGCAGCGGGCAGTCCGCCGAGGAAATCGAGCGCTATATCACCATTCCCATCGAAATCCAGATGGCCGGCATTCCCAACGTTACCGCGGTGCGCTCGATCTCGTTGTTCGGCCTTTCCGACGTCAAGCTGCAATTCACCTATGACTTCACCTATGACGAAGCGCAACAATGGGTGATCAACCGGCTGTCGCAGCTCTCGGTCTTGCCCAACAACGCGACACCGCAAATCTCGCCCTGGAGCCCGACCGGCGAAATCTATCGCTACAGGGTCGTCGGCCCGCCCGGTTATTCGGTGATGGACCTGAAAACGCTTCAGGACTGGGTCTTGGAACGTCGTTTTAAGGCTGTGCCGGGGGTGATCGACGTCAACGGCTGGGGCGGCAAGACCAAGACCTACGAGATCACCGTCGATCTCGACCGCCTCATCGAATACGGGCTGACCCTGCCGCAGGTGCTGCAGGTGTTGAACAACAGCAACATCAATGTCGGCGGCCAAACGGTCAATTTCGGCGCGCAGGCGGCGATCGTTCGCGGCGTCGGCCTCATCCATTCGCTGGGTCAGATCGGCGATACGATGATCACGGCCAATAACGCCGTGCCGGTGCGGATCAGCGACATCGCCACGGTGAAAATCGGCAACGAGCCACGGCTGGGCATCGCCGGTCAGGATAATGACGACGATATCGTCCAGGGCATCGTCCTGATGCGCCGCGGCGAGCAGAGCATGCCGACCATCGAGCGCGTCAAGGCGGAGGTGGAAAAGATCAACAGTTCGGACGTGCTGCCGCCGGGCGCTCATATCGAGCGAATCTACGATCGCACCGAACTGATCAACATCACCACGCACACCGTGCTGCACAACATGGTGACCGGGATTATCCTGATCTTTTTTGTGCAGTGGCTGTTTCTCGGCAACCTGCGCAGCGCGATCATCGTCTCGACGACGATCCCGTTCGCCTTGTTCTTCGCGATCATCATCCTGACGCTTCGGGGTGAATCGGCAAATCTGCTCTCGGTCGGCGCGATCGATTTCGGCCTCATCGTCGATGCCACCGTGATCATGGTCGAAAATATCTTCCGGCGCCTGTCGCAGCCGCCGGGCGAGCGGTTCCAGTATTCTGCCCTGCTGCACCGGACGCAAACCATCGCCTCGTTCCGCGGCAAGTTCGCCACGATCTTCAACTCGGCGGTCGAGGTGAACCAGGCGATCTTCTTTTCGGCCGCGATCATCATCGCCGGGTTCGTGCCGCTGTTCACGATGTCGGGGGTCGAGGGCCATATCTTCGGCCCGATGGCCAAGGCTTACGCCTATGCCATCGCCGGTGGTCTGATCGCGACATTCACCGTCACGCCGGCGTTAAGTTCGGTCCTGCTGCCGGACCAGGTCAGCGAAATCGAGACGTGGATCGTCCGCTCGCTGCACCGGGTCTACCGACCGATCCTGCGGCAGGCGCTCAAGAACCGGCTTATGACGGTGGGCGGCGCCGTGGCGCTGCTCGGCGTGGCGGGCGTGGCGCTGCCCAATCTGGGTCTCGAATTCCTGCCCAAGCTCGAGGAGGGGAATTTCTGGATCCGCGCGACGATGCCGCCCTCGATCTCGCTGGAGGAGGCGAACGGCTACGTCAACCGCATGCGCCGGATCATCAAGAGCTATCCCGAAGTGGTCACCGCGGTATCGCAGAACGGTCGCCCCGATGACGGCACCGATTCGACGGGTTTCTTTAACGCCGAGTTCTATGTGCCCTTGAAGCCGTTCGACCAGTTTCCCGCCGGTGTCGACAAAGACAAGCTGACCGACGATCTGAGCAGCCGGTTGCAGAGCGAGTTCCCCGGCGTCGAGTTCAACTTCTCGCAGAACATCGAGGACAATGTCGAGGAGGCCGCCTCCGGCGTCAAAGGCGAGAACTCGGTCAAGCTGTTCGGCAACGACCTCGCCACCCTCGAAAAGACCGCCGCGAAGATCAAGGCGGTGATGAGCACGGTGCCGGGCATCGCCGATCTGGCGGTGCTCAACTCGCTTGGTCAGCCCACCGTGCAGATCGAGATCGACCGGGCTCGCGCCGCGCGCTACGGGCTGCAACCAGGCGACATCAACTCGACGATCGCGGCGGCGATCGGCGGGCAGGCGGCCGGCAACCTTTACGAAGACGGCAGCGACCGCAACTTCCCGATGGTCGTTCGGCTCGCGCCGAAATACCGCCAGAGCCTGGACGCCATTCGCCGCATCACGATCGGCGCGCCCAACCCAAGCGGAACCGGCGTCGTGCCGATCCCGCTCTCCGATGTCGCATCGGTCAATCTCGTTTCCGGCGCGTCCTTCATCTATCGCGAGGGACAGCAGCGCTACATCCCGATCAAGTTCAGCGTGCGCGGGCGCGACCTTGGCGGCGCGGTGCTCGAAGCCCAGCAGAAGATCGCCAAGGGGGTTGTCCTCTCGAGCGGCTATCACCTCGATTGGGTGGGCGAGTTCGGCGAGCTGCAGGAGGCGATCGGCCGTCTCGCCGTGGCGGTGCCGTTAAGCCTGTCCCTCATCTGCCTGCTGCTGTTCCTCAACTTCGGATCGGTTACCGACATGCTGCTGGCGGCAAGCGTGATGCCGATGGCGCTGATTGGCGGCATCTTCGCGTTGTTCTTGAGTGGTACGCCGTTCAGTGTTTCCGCGGCGATCGGCTTTGTCGCCCTGTTCGGCATCGCCGCGATGGACGGCATCATCGTCATTGCCTATTTCAACCGGTTGATCGAGGGCGGCATGGACCGCGCAGCGGCCATCCTGCGCACCGGCGAAGTGCAGATGCGCCCCGTGGTAATGACGTGTGTCGCCGCCTGCGTCGGATTGCTGCCGGCGGCGGTCTCTACCGGCATCGGGTCCCAGGTGCAGAAGCCGTTGGCGCTGGTCGTGGTCGGCGGCATCCTGCTCGCCCCGGTGCTGATCCTGCTCGTATTGCCGGTGCTGATCGACCTGTTATCGAGGCGCCGCGGTTGGGTCGAAGCAGAAGCGCCGCTCGTTGATGACGGCAAACGCCGCAGCGCGGAATTAGGCGACGTATGAGCATGCCCCCGCGCGGCGTCGCCGCCTCCCTCTGCGTCTCGCTGGTCCTGTCGGGTTGTGCCGTCGGGCCCGACTTCCTGCGTCCCGAGGCACCCGCGACCGATAGTTATACGGCCGGCCCGTTGCCGGTGCAGACCGCGTCGGCGGCGGGCGAGACACCGCAGCGCTTTGCCGTCGATCGCGACATTCCGGGCGAATGGTGGGCGCTGTTCCGGTCGGCGGCGCTGGACGCGCTGGTCAGGGAGGCGCTTAGAGCCAATCCCAATCTCGCGGTGGCCCAGGCGGCCTTGCGCCAGGCCCAGGAAATGCGCAAGGCGGGCGAAGGCGCCTTCTTCCCGCTGGTCCAAGGCGGCTTCAGCGCCAGCCGCAACAAGACGCCGACCGGCACGCTCACGCCGGCGGCCTCGAACAACAATCCCTACTACAACCTCTTCACCGGTCAGCTTGGCGTTTCCTATGCCCCCGATGTCTTCGGGGGCACGCGGCGAACGGTGGAAGGGTTGCTCGCGCAGGAAGAAGCGCAGCGCTTTCAGCTCGAGGCCACGTATCTGACCCTGACCTCCGGTCTGGTCGCCGCGGCAATCGGCGAGGCGGAGTTGCGCGATCAGATCGCCGCGATCGAAGAGATCATCAGAACGCAGCGCGAATCGCTCGACATTCTTCGCCGTCAGAAGGTGCTGGGTCAGGCCGCCGGCGCCGACGTCGCCGCGCAGGAAGCCGCGCTGGCGCAGGCCGAGGCGATGCTGCCGCCGTTGCAAAAGCAGCTCGCACAGCAGCGCGATTTGCTCGCCGTTTTGGTCGGCCGCCTGCCGAGCGATCAGCCGAACGTCAGGTTCGATCTCGCTTCGCTGCAATTGCCGCAAGAATTGCCCGTGAGCCTGCCGTCCAGGCTGGTCGAGCAGCGCCCCGACATCCGCGCCGCCGAAGAGAATCTGCATGCTGCCAGCGCGGCGATCGGCGTCGCCATCGCCAATATGCTGCCGCAGATCAGTCTGACCGGGAATTACGGCCTCTCGGCGCTGATGATCGGCGGCCTGTTCGGTCCCGGGACCGCCTTCTGGACGATCGCGGCTGGCGCGACGCAGACCATTTTCGACGGCGGCACGCTGCTGCATAAGAAGCGCGCCGCCGACGCGGCTTTCGATGAAGCCGCGGCGCAATACAAGGCGACCGTGCTGGCCGCGTTCCAGAACGTCGCGGATAGCCTGGAGGCCCTCAAATCGGACGCCGAAGCGCTCGCCGCGGCGGTGCGCGCCGAGGCCGCGGCCAAAACCAGTCTCGATATCGCCAAGCGGCAATTGGCGCTGGGAGCGGTCAATTACCTCGCGCTGCTCAACGCCGAGCAGACCTACGAGCAGGCGGTGGTCAACCGCGTCCAGGCGCAGGCCGCGCGGTTCGCCGACACGGCCGCGCTGTTCCAGGCGCTCGGCGGCGGCTGGTGGAACCGCGATGACATAGTCGCCGTCAATGGAGGTAGTAAATGAAGGCATTCGCCGCGCGAGCCGCCTTCACCGGGATACTCATGGCGATCCTGTCGGCCCTTCCAGACGGCGCGCAGGCGCAGCGATGCGGTTATTTCACGAACCCCTCTGGGCATTACGGACCCCGGCCGTGCGGTAACTTCAAAGCCTACGCGCCCTCCGTTCGCTGCCGTGATGGGTCGTTTGGTAGCGGCGAGCTTGCTTGCTCCGCCCACGGCGGAGCCGCGACCGCTTCGCCCTGATGGCCGTTTGAGCGAGCGGTTCCTGGTGTAAGATACCAAATGGCGCTTGTTGCGTGCTTACTTGCCGCTTCTTTGTGACCTTGCGTCAAACGTTCGCTCAAGATCGCCGGATATTCCGTAATACGCCGGCCGGAATGGAATGCCGATTTACCGACTTCAAAGCCGCGCTCGATAGCGCTCGCCACGTCCCCGGTTCGGAAGCGACGGCAATCGAGGTCTGGCAGGATGGCGCCTAACCGCGACTATCCCCAGGCTGGATTTGCGACCTACGAAGATCTCCACCCCGAAAAGCCTTCGCAGATGATAGTCTCCGCACAAAAGCGATGAGGGGGCCGTATGGCAGAAGAGATGATGGCGGCAGTTGCCGCCTTAGCCACCGCACCCGGTATCCTTCGTGGGCTGGTCGCTTCGGGCAAAGAAGCGCGACAATGGGTGAAACTAGTGGTCGGAATGACCAGTAAGAAATCATCCGAGCCGGCGAACGAAAAGGAGACCCCGAAGCGACCTAACAACAACCGGGGCGTTTCGGATAGCAAAATCAGGCGGACCAGAAAAGAAAAGGAGGATGAGGAACTACAGGCTATTCAGCAGATGGCAGCACATCTAGACGAGATGCTGCGCAATTCGACGCACCGATTTCGTTCTATTGAAGCTCTGTCGCGCGCAATCCATGATACTGCTGCCGATCAGCGCATTACCGTTTACCTGCTTCAGAGCCTAGGAGCACGAGGTAATGTCCGTCCTGGAGGCGAGGACTCTTGGACCAAGGACAATTATTGGGACCGGAATCCCGACGGCACCTGGAGGCTAAAGAACGGGGTTCCGCCCGGCCGGTTCTAAGCATGTTGAGCCCAAGGCTCTTGTGGGGCCTGTCGCCACTCGGCTGACAGGTGGCTTCGCTGTTACCCCAATCGTTACCCAAAGGGTGGATTGGAGGCCAAAATAGGAAGACTGATTTGTCCTATTTTTACCTCTAGCAATAGATTTTATTGGTGATCCCGTCGGGATTCGAACCGGAGAGCTACGGATTAAAAGTCAGCGGCCGTAGTGATTTTATGCGTAGGTCCGAAAGATGTTACGAGTAGTTCGCGAAAGCGGGCAACTGAAAGGTGGAAGCTTTGGTGGTAAGATGGCAAGATGCACCCATAAGGTGTTGCGTTTATTAAAGAAGCGAACGAAGCAATCTCGCGCCGCCTTGGCCCTCCGCGGATCGAGATTGCCGCGTCGCGCTGCGCGCTTCTTGCAATGACAGCTGTTTCACACCGGCATCATGCGGCGTTGGTACGCGCGCCCGATGCGGGCCGCCGCCTCGTGGTGGCCGGCGAAGACGCGCACGCCCTGGTCGATCTTGGTCTTGATGTTCTCCGGCGTGCCGATTTCGAGAAAGGCGATGCCGTTCTTCTTGCACGCCGCGAGCACCCGCTCGCGCGCTTCGGCCATTTCGGGCGGGTATTTGTCGCGCGGCATTTCCTTGTAGCCGAGCGCGAGCGAGAGGTCGCCCGGCCCCAATTCGGCGAAGCCGAGGCCGGGGGTGGCGAGGATTTCCTCGCAATGGGCGATGCCCTCGGGACTTTCGAGCTTCACCCCGAGCAGCAGCTCGCCGTTCGGATTGAGCGGCCACGGGTCGCACAATTCCATATATTCCGGCGCTGAGACGCCCCAGATCACCGCCGCCGTCGCCTCCGAGCCGCGGCCGCGCATGCCGACGCCGAGGCCCGCGCTTGGCTTGCCCGGCGCCGTGCCGTGCAGGCGCGCGAGCGGCGTCGGCAAGGTCGGGTCGACGCCCGCAAGGTGATGTGGGTAGCGGCAGCTTTCGACAAAGGCGCGCGTGGCGCCGGCGGTCTCGGCCTGGCACAGCAGCACGCCATGCGCGCCGCGCCCGAGGATCTGGCGGAACTGCCAGGCGTTGTAGCGAACATGCTGCTCGTCGATGCCGTTGACCGGCGCCTCGACGATGACGGTCGGCGCGCGATGGCCGGAGCGGGTCGGGCCGCCCTCAATGAGACCCGTCAGATACGTGGCGAGCCCGGTCATGTCGAACGCGCCATGTTCCATGCCGACATTAATATAATCGGCCCAAGTATTTGAATCTTCTATGCCCTGTGCGGCGGTCAGCACATGGCCGGTATGGGCCCCGACATAGTAGATCGCCTGGTCTTGTCCCAAGAGCTCGATCGCCCGGTTGATCCGGCTGGCCATGCTGATCTCCTTTGCCCGACGCGTGTCTGATAGCAGAACCGGGCGGTCAAACGTGATAGGGTTTCGCCACAGCCGAAGGAGAGCCCGCATGGCGGCGCAGATCGAGGCGGCCGACGCCCACATCACCCACGACCCGGCTTACGAGACCGTCGCGCCTGACGATTTCGCGGCGATGGTCGCGGTCGAGCGCTATCCGCGGCGCAGCGACGCGTTCGACGGCATCATCGGCCAGACCCACGACCATTTCTGGGACCCGCACAACCCGGCCTATCTCGACTTCGCGACGCCGTTCGACCTCGAACGCGACACGATCATGCCGCTCGCGCGCTTTCCGGAGCTGAACTGCGCCGCGACCGAGCATCTCGACGCCCGCACCAAAATCCGCTTGGCCAACCAGATTCAGCACTGGACGATGTCGAACATCCTGCATGGCGAGCAGGGCGCCTTGTCGCTCTCCGCCTCGCTGTGCGACATCCTGCTCGACCCCGGTGCGCAGGAATACGCCGCCAACCAGGCGCGCGAGGAGGCGCGCCACGTCGCCGCCTTCAGCCGCTACATCGCGGCGCGCTGGGGCACGCCCTATCCGGTGGGCCCCGTGCTCGGCGAATTCCTCGCCGAGATCGTCGCCTCGCCGATCGTCTACAAAAAGCTGATCGGCATGCAGATGCTCCTCGAAGGCCTGGCGATGGGCGCCTTCGCCGGCGTCCACGCCCACACCAACGACAAGCTGTTGAAGCGGCTGGTCCAGCTGGTGATGACCGACGAGGCGTTCCACCACAAATTCGGCAAGATCTGGGCCGACCGGACGATCCCGCGGCTGAGCCGCGACGAGCACGAGCGGGTCGAGGATTGGGCCGCGCAGGTCTTCGAGATGCTGCTGTTCAATCTGTCGAGCCTGGCGCAACGCGCCTATATCTACGAGGCGTTCGGGCTCGACGTGAAGGTGCTGCGCGAGTCGGTGCGCGAAAGCTTCGCCGGCGGGCGCAAGAATTCGCTGCGCGAGGGCACCAACATCTTCCGCGTGCTGGTCAAGACGCTACTCAAGGCCGGCATCATCACCGACCGCACGATCCACATCTACGCCGCCTGGGTCGACACCAACGAATTGGACGCCGAGGGCGACACCATGGTCGGCGACGCGATCGCCGCCGAGGGGATCGAATATCTGCGCGCGATCAACGCCAAGCGCCGGGTGATCGGGCAGAAGGCGACGGCCTAGGCCAGTTCGGCGAGCAGCGCCTTTGCCGCCTCGAGGTCGTGTGTGTCGAACCCCTCGGTGAACCAGCCGTAGACCGGGCCCAGCAATTCGCGCGCCTCTTCGCGCAGGCCCTGTTTGGCCCACAGCCGGGCGAGAGCGGTCGCAGCCCGCAATTCGAACGATCGCGCGCGCTGGCCCTGCGCAACCGCGATCGCCTCGCGATAGAAATCTTCAGCGCTCGGGTTTCCCTCGCCAAAGCCGGCCCGCCGTAGGTCGCCGCGGAGGCGAAGGATTTCCGCTTGCCACCAGCCGTGGCCAACCGATTCAGCTTCGTCGAGAGCCAGCGCTGCCCGCTCGAAATTGTCGGCGTGGAGTTCCGTCTCCGCCAACGCCACGCTGAACAGGTCGAGCATGACCCTTGACGTCTTCGCCCAGAGGCGGACCGAGGAGCGCAGCTCCGCCAAGGCTGGCTCGCCCCCGCCGAGTTGGGTGAGCGCCCAGTTGTGAATGGCACCGCCGTGAGCTTCGTAGAGCGCCAAACCGTGTTCGCGCGCCAGCGCCAGCAAGCGTGCCCCGGAATCGCGCGTCGCCAGCACATCGCCGCGCAGAAAATGCGCGGTAGCTGCGAACCAGAGGGCATGGAGCTGGCTCGGCAGATGGCCGAGCGTATCGGCGAGGGCAATGCTGTCGGCGGTGCTTCGCAAGGCCTGATCGGGATAGCCGAGCGCCCACAGCGCCATGCCGTTTTGCGACTTGCCGCAGACGCCGGGATCGTGGCCGCCGTACATCAGCGCATGATGACGGTGCTTGTCGGCGTCGTAGAGCGCCAATCCCTGGCGTGCATGTTCCAGGCAGCGGGTAAATTCGCCGCTCCAAATCCGCGTCGCCCACGACGAGTGGTGCGCCTGCAAGCTGAGCTCGGGGTCGCCGATCCGCTGGGCGATTTCGACCAGTGCGCCGAGGTGCCTGAGGCGAATGTCGAATACGGCGCCGGTCGCCTGCGCCGTCATCCATTGACCCCAGTTGGCCGCGAACCGCGCGCGGTCGTCGTTCAGCCGATCCGCCAGCTCGCCGGCACGGCGATAAGCTTCTCGAGCGTCGATCGAGTCGTATCCGCGGTTGTTGAGCAGCGCCGGCCCGAGCGCCAATTGCGACTCCAACTCTCGCCGGTTGCGCTCCGGCGTTTCTGGCAGGCCGCGCAGCGCGGTGATGCCGCGCTGCAGTTGCACCGCTGCCTCGTTATTGGCTGAACGCGTGGCGGCGCGCCGCCCGGCCTCCAGCCAGTAGGTCGCCGCCTCGCTCAACTCGCCAGACTCGGTCAGATGATAGGCAAGGGTCTCCGGCGCGCGCTCCATAATCTCGGGCGTCAATTTTTGCATCCCGGCGGCGATGCGCGCATGCAATGCTTGGCGGGTGCCGCGCAGCAGGGTGCCATAGGCGGTGTCCTGTACCAGCGCGTGCTTGAACTGGTATTCGGCCGTCGGTGGCGCGCCGCGCTGGAACACCAGCCCGGCGGCGACGAGCTGGTCGAGCGCGAGCCGCGTTTCGGCCTCGCCGCGCGGCGCCACCGCGGTTACCAGCTCGTAGGAGAATTCGCGGCCGATGGCGGAGCCAGTCTGGGCGATCTCGCGCGCGGCCGGCCCGAGCCGGTCGAGCCGCGCCATCAGCGAGGCCTGCAGCGTCGCCGGTACCGCCGCCCGCGCGCCGGGGATCGTCGCCACCGCGCCGCGGGCGGCGGCCGCGTTTGCCGCCTCCGCGGTTTCGAGCACGACTTTCGTGACCTCCTCGAGGAACAGCGGCACGCCGTCGGAGCGCTCGATGATTTCGTTGATAATGTCGTCCGGCAGCCCGGCGAGGTTGCCGGCCAGGCGCTGCACCAGCGCCGCGCCCTCGCGCCGGCCCAGGCGCGACAAGGCGAGCATCGTCACATGCGCCCCGCCGCCCCAGCTCGGCTGGAATTCCGGCCGGAACGTCGCGATCAGCAGCACCGGCAGGCGCTCGACGCGGGCGATGGTGCGATCGAGCAGTTCAAGCGAGCTCGGGTCGATCCAATGCACATCCTCGAACACCATCAGCACCGGCTGGCGGCGGGCGAGGCGCTCCAGCTGGCGGAGCAGCGCCTCGAAGGTCTTTTCCTTCTTCTGCTGCGGCGACAGCGCCGCGACACCCGGCGCGGCGTCGGGCAGCGAAAGCAGATCGGCGAACAGCGCCAGATCCTCCGTCGCGCCCTCCCGGGTTCCCAGCAGCTCGGCCAGTTTTTCAGCCTTGTCGGCTTGCGTGTCGTCGCGCACGAAGCCGGCGGCGTGTTCGAGCTGGCCGATGATCGGATGGAGCGCGCTATCCCGGTGGTGGGGCGAACAGAAATAGCGCAGCCGCACATGCGCCTCGCCGCCGATCCGCTCGTCGATCGCCTGGGTGAGGCGCGATTTGCCGATGCCCGGCTCGGCCGACAGCAGCACGACGCGGCCCTCGCCGTCCTTGGCCTGGGCCCAGCGGCGCAGCACGATCTCGAGTTCCTCGACGCGGCCGACGAGCGGCGTCTCGCGCGAGCGCAGCGCCTCGAACCGGCTGGCGACGCCGCTTTCGCCGAGCACCTGCCAGGCTTGCGGCGCGCCGGCGAAGCCTTTCAGCTCCTGCCCGCCGAGGTCACGCAGCGCGAACAGATTGCCGATCTGCCGCCGCGTCGCGTCGGCGATGACGATCGCGTTGGGCTCTGCGAGCCCTTGCAGCCGCGCCGCGAGGTTGGGGGTCTCGCCGACGACCGACTGTTCCCGCGCTGCCCCGGCGCCCAGCAGGTCGCCGATCACGACCAGGCCGGTGGCGATGCCGAGCCGCACTTCGAGACGCTGCGCCAGGCCGAGCCGGCCGACCGTGTCGACAATCGCCAGCCCGGCGCGCACCGCCTGCTCGGCATCCTCCTCATGCGCCTGCGGATAGCCGAAATAGGCAAGGATGCCGTCACCCATGTACTTGGCGACAAACCCGCCAAACCGGCTCAAGACATCGGCGACGCCGCGGTGATAGGCGCCGATCACCTCGCGCAGATCCTCGGGGTCGAGCCGCGTCGCCAGCTCGGTCGAGCCGACCAGGTCGCAGAACATGATCGTCACCAGACGGCGCTCGGCGCCCGAGACATCGGCGGGCGGCGCCGGTCGCGCCGGCTCGCTCGGCGATGGGGTCGCCGTGGGCGCCTCGCGCAGCGCCGCGATCGCGGCGAGGAGCTTGCGGCGATGGCCGATCGAGGCGACGCCAAGGCCGGCCAGGTCGTCGGCGGTCAGCTCGGGCAGGATGTCGCCGTCGATGTCGTTGTCGCGAAACGCCGCCGCGTACTGGTCGAGCCCCAATCCGCGCAGCCAGTCGCCGATGTCGGTGGCCATGCCGCCTTTATAGCCTAGGGGCGCGGCCGCGGGTTCGACAAATGCGGCGCGTCGAGCCCGACCCCGACGAGATGCCCGAACAGCTCGCCGAGCTTGCGGTGGTCGGCGTCGGGCAGGGGCGGCTTCAACAGCGAGTCGATATTGGTCTTGAGGTGCGTCGCGCTGCCGGTGCCGAACAGCACGACATCGACCCCCGGTTCGTGGCGGACATAGCGGTAGCAGGCATCGACGACGCTGGTGGCGCCGCCCGGGTGAACGAGAAACCCCAGCGGATCGTCGTTCGCGGCCAGCTCCGCCCCGACTTGGCCGTCGGCGGCCAGCTCGCGCAGCGTCGCTTGCAGCCGGCCGGGCTGCGAGAAGATGTTGCGCACTGCGAACATCAACAGCGTGCCGACCTTGTGTTCACGGGTCAGCGGGAAGACGCGCTCGCGCGCGTTCTGGTGCATCATCGAGAACCCGATCATCGCGACGTCCCAAACGCCGTCCTGCGCCGCTTGCTGCAGGGTTTCGTGCTGCAGATCGTGCGGCGCGGTCTCGGTGATGCCGAGACAGCGGAACTTGCCTTTGTCGCGCTCGCGCAGCAGCACCGGGGCGAGCTCCTCCACCGCATGCGCGTAATTCGCCGGCGGCACCCCGTGCAGCTGGTAGACGTCGATATAGTCGGTGTCGAGCTGCCGCAGCGAATTGTCGAGAGCGGCGACGATGCCGTCGGGCGTCGCGCGACCGGTGCTCCAGCTGAACGGCGCCTTGGTGCAGATGACGACCTGGTCGCGCGGCGATGATTTGATCGCCTTGCCGAGCACCGCCTCGGTGCCATAGGACGCGGCGGTGTCGAACAAATTGACGCCGAGCTCGACCGCCTGATGGACGATGGCGATCGCCCGCGCCTCGTCGCCGCCAGTGCCGAGCCCCAGCCGGCTGAACCCGCCGCAGCCGAGCCCGGCAACGCTGACCCTCATCTCCGTGCGGCCGAGCGTGGTGTAATGCATGCGATGATCTCCTGCGCGTGGTCGAAATCGGCTAGGTTGAGGATATGGCCAGTTACGACGAAGCCGAAGCCCAGACTAGGTTCCACGAACTGATCGACCGCGCCCTGGAGGGCGAAGAGATCATCATCACGCGTGATGGCGTTCCTGTCGTCGAGCTGCAACCGGTGCAGCCTCCACGGCCAGGCTTCGTATAGCCCCGATCGGCGCGCAAAGCATTGCCGCACCGTGCCGGAGTGCGCCATGCTACCTGCAACGATAGGGGAGCAGCGCCATGAAGCTCGACGATGTCGTCAATATCGAAGACCTGCACCAGATGGCGAAGCGGCGCCTGCCGAAGATCGCTTTCGATTTCATCGAGGGCGGGCTCGAGGACGAGCGCGGGCTCGAGACCAATACCTCGGCCTTTCATAAGCACCGCCTGCTGCCGCGTTACCTGGTCGACGTGTCGACGCGCGATCAGACGAAGACCATCTTCGGCCAGAATTTTTCGAGCCCGTTCGGCATCTCGCCGACCGGCGGGGCGGGGCTCTTCCGCTACCATGCCGATTTGATGCTGGCCGAGGCGGCGCGCGACGCCAACATCCCCTACATCATGTCGGGCGCGAGCAACGACTCGATCGAGGC
>Ga0182024_10009501_pt1 | contig 20093 bp, 18 predicted proteins | sample P32metaG_FD_120480 | JGI IMG/M metagenome (GOLD analysis project Ga0182024, IMG submission 120480) | Permafrost microbial communities from Stordalen Mire, Sweden - P3-2 metaG (Illumina Assembly) | ecosystem: Environmental > Terrestrial > Soil > Wetlands > Permafrost | place: Sweden: Stordalen... | reverse complement strand
CCAATGGCGACGCCTGGGTCGAAGCCGACGGAAAACAATATTCCCCTTCGCAGATTTCCGCCTTCATTCTGCAAAAGATGAAGGAGACCGCCGAAGCCTATCTCGGCGAGACCGTGACCCAGGCGGTCATCACCGTCCCCGCCTATTTCAACGATTCCCAGCGCCAGGCGACCAAGGACGCGGGCCGCATCGCCGGCCTCGAGGTGCTGCGCATCATCAACGAGCCGACCGCCGCGGCGCTGGCCTACGGCATGGAGCGCAAGGGCACCGGCACGATCGCGGTCTACGACCTCGGCGGCGGCACCTTCGACATTTCCGTGCTGGAGATCGGCGACGGCGTGTTCGAGGTCAAATCGACCAACGGCGACACGTTCCTCGGCGGCGAGGATTTCGACAAGAAGATCATCGACTACCTGGCCGACGAGTTCAAAAAGGAGCAGGGCATCGACCTGCGCAACGACAAGCTCGCGCTCCAGCGCCTCAAGGAGGCGGCCGAAAAGGCCAAGGTCGAGCTGTCGGCGTCGATGCAGACCGAGGTCAACCTGCCGTTCATCACCGCCGACCAGAACGGCCCGAAGCACCTCAACATCAAGCTGACCCGCGCCAAGCTCGAGGCGCTGGTCGACGACCTCATCCAGCGCACGATCGGCCCCTGCGGCGCGGCGCTGAAGGATGCCGGGCTCAAGGCCTCCGAGATCGACGAGGTGATCCTCGTCGGCGGCATGACCCGCATGCCCAAGGTCTTCGAGGTGGTGAAGCAGTTCTTCGGCAAGGAGCCGAACCGCGGCGTCAACCCCGACGAGGTCGTCGCCATCGGCGCGGCGATCCAGGCCGGCGTCTTGCAGGGCGAGGTCAAGGACGTCCTCCTCTTGGACGTGACCCCGCTGTCTCTCGGCATCGAGACCCTGGGCGGCGTCTTCACCCGCCTCATCGACCGCAACACGACGATCCCGACCAAGAAATCGCAGACCTTCTCGACCGCCGAGGACAACCAGACCGCGGTGACGATCCGCGTCTTCCAGGGCGAGCGCGAGATGGCCGCGGATAACAAGATCCTCGGGCAGTTCGACCTCGTCGGTATCCCGCCGGCGCGGCGCGGCATGCCGCAGGTCGAGGTCACCTTCGACATCGACGCCAACGGCATCGTCCAGGTTTCGGCCCGCGACAAGGCCACCGGCAAGGAGCAGCAGATCCGCATCCAGGCCTCGGGCGGCCTCAACGAGGCCGACATCGAGAAGATGGTAAAGGACGCCGAGGCGCACGCCGAGGAAGACCGGAAGCGGCGCGAACTGGTCGAGGCCAAGAACCAGGCCGACGGCCTCATCCACACCACCGAGCAGACGCTGAGCGAGGCCGGCGACAAGGTGCCGGACGCCGAGAAGGCGCCGGTCCAGGCGGCGATCCAGGCGCTGAAGGATGTCGTCGGCGGCGAGAACGTCGAGGAGATCAAGGCGAAGACCGAGGCCCTGGCCCAGGTCGCGATGAAGCTCGGCGAATCGATGTACAAGGCGCAGCAGGACCCGGGCGACGGCGGGCCGCCAGCCGGGCCCCACGATCCGGGCGCCGGGCCGCACGGCCCACAGCATCCGGGCCCAGGGGCAGGACACGACGACAAGGTCGTTGACGCCGATTTCGAGGAAGTCGACGATCAAAAGAAGCGCGGCTCGGCCTAAGAACTGCATTGCTGCCAGATATGAACCATGGTTCGCCCTCGGGCTCAGGCCCGGGGGTGACGTTTTTCGCCCGATAGGGAGACCCGGTGCGCACCCATGGCTAAGCGGGATTTCTACGAAACCTTGGGCGTCAGCAGGACCGCGAGTGCCGACGAGCTGAAGAGCGCCTACCGCCGCATGGCGATGAAATACCACCCCGATCGCAATCCCGGCGACCAGGCGGCGGAGCAGACGTTCAAGGAGGTCAGCGAGGCCTACGACATCCTCAAGGACGACCAGAAGCGCGCCGCCTACAACCAGTTCGGCCACGCCGCGTTCGAGCAGGGCGGCGCGGGCGGCGCCGGCGGCTTCGGTTTTTCCGGCGGGTTCGCCGACATCTTCGAGGAGATGTTCGGGGCGATGGGCGCCGGGCGTCGCGATTCCGGCCCCACCCGCAGCGGCAGCGACCTTCGCTACAACCTCGAAATCCCGCTCGAGGAGGCGTTCAAGGGCAAGCAGACGACGGTCCGCGTCAACACCTTCGCCCAGTGCGAGCCCTGCCGCGGCAGGGGCGCCGAGGCCGGGTCGGCGCCGGCCACCTGCCGCACCTGCCAGGGCCATGGCAGGGTGCGCGCGCAGCAGGGGTTTTTCACCATCGAGCGCACCTGCCCGACCTGCCAGGGCGCCGGCACGGTGATCGAGAAGCCGTGCCGTTCCTGCGGCGGCCAGGGAAGGGTGCGGCGCGAGAAGACGCTGTCGGTCAGCATCCCGCTCGGGGTCGAGGACGGCACCCGCATCCGCCTCGCGGGCGAAGGTGAGGTGGGCCTGCACGGCGCGGCGGCGGGCGACCTCTACATCTTCATCAGCATCGCCCAGCACCAGATCTTCCAGCGCGACGGCGCCAACATCTATTGCCGGGTGCCGATCCCGTTCACCACCGCCGCGCTCGGCGGCGCGATCGAGGTGCCGACCGTCGAGGGGACGCGCACCCGCGTCACCGTCCCGCCCGGCACGCAATCGGGCCATCGCTTCCGCCTCAAGGGCAAGGGCATGACCGTGCTGCGCTCGCCGCTGCGCGGCGACATGTTCGTTCAGGCGGTGGTCGAGACCCCGGTCAATCTCACCAAACGCCAGCAGGAATTGCTGCGCGAGTTCGAGAAGGAAGGCGAGAACCGCAAGACCAACCCGGAAAGCGAAGGCTTCTTCGCCCGGGTCAAGGAATTCTTCGAGGATCTGCGGGAGTAGACCCCCACATCGACGTCATCCCGGGGCGCTGCGAAGCAGCGAGCCCGGGACCCATGAACACGGAAAATGACAGCAAGACCCAACCGCCGCTGCGATTAGGGTGAGGAACGGAGGTCATGGGGTTCCGGGTTCGGCCCTCGCGGGCGGCCCCGGAATGACGACCGGAATTTACGGCCGGAACACCGCGAAACACTTGTCGGAATTGAAGATATAGCTCTCGACGTAGTCGATGATCTCGGGCTCGCGCTTCAATTCGTGCATCGCGCCGCCGAGGCAGACCCAGTTGAGGAATTCCTGCTGCCCGGCATCCTCGATCTGCTCGGTGGTCAGCTCGCGCCAGCGGGTGAGCTTGCCCGAGGACAATTCGTCGAACCGCGCCCGGTCGCCGGCATTGTCGGGATAGAGGTAGTGGTTCTTCGGCGTCAGGAACGCGTGCGACCAGGACGACGACGCGATCAGCGCCACCCGCCACGGGCTGTCGCTCAAGACGCGCGCCGCCGCCGCGCCGATATCGAAGCAGCGCCGCGGGTTGGGGCCCGGCGGATCGACCAGGTTCGGGTCGGCCTCCCCGGTCAAATGCGCGGTCGAGCCGCGCTTGGCGATGACGCTCGACCCGTAGCAGTTCACGTGGAACGGCACGACCGGGTAGGGAAAGCCCGTGCGGTCGTAGTCGAGATACATGACCGTATTGATGAAGGCGTGCGGCAGCCCGTTTTCGTAGCGCATGCGGTAGGCGTAGCTGACGTCGTAATCCTCCTTGATGAGGTTCGCCGCCAGATACGAAGCGCCGGCATGGTGGCCCTTGGTCTTGATGACCGTGTCCTTGCCCTCGCCCCAGATATTGGTGGCGCCGGCGTTGTAGCGCGCGAACGGGCTCGAGGTGATCTCGTCCTGCAGGAAGACGCAGAACGACGGCACCCCGTCCTCGCGGAAATTCTCGTACTGGTCGTCGCCGAAGATGACGACGAAATCGGGCTTGAACGCGTCGATCGCCTTGCGCGCCTCGCGGAACCCGTTGACTAGGCGGCGGCGGTGCTCGGTCGCCGCGGCGACCGGGTTCTTCCACTCCTCGCGCATCTGCGCCGGCCAGCTTTTCGGGTCCTTGAGGTGCGCCGGCACCTGGTCGCTGTCGAGCGTGCGGTTCAACAGCCCCGCCATCTGCGCATCGGGCTGGATGAGACCGGGATAGTGCGTGACGCCGACACCGAGGATTTCGCCCATCGGTCCACTCCCTGCAATCGAGGCCGTTTGGCCGTTGCGCAAATCATAGCAGAGCGGCGCTGCGTTCTCGACTAGGATCGCCACGACGGATGAGCGAGTTGCAGAGGCGTTCCGGCGCCCTTCGAGACGCGTCCTGGCGGACGCTCCTCAGGATGAGGTACGTTCTTGATGGCATTGAAAAAACCCTCATCCTGAGGAGGCTGCGCAGCAGCCGTCTCGAAGGACGCACGATCGCTCCATCCAGCATCGGGAGGAATCGACATGCCGAGCTTCAAGCCCTCAGCCGACCTCGACATGCACTACGAGGTCGACGATTTCACCGACCCGTGGACCCATCCCGAGACGATCCTGCTGCTGCACGGCAACGCCGAGAGCGGCCTCGCCTGGTGGCGCTGGGTCCCGAAGCTGTCGCGGCAATACCGGGCCGTGCGGCCCGACATGCGCGGTTTCGGCCAATCGAGCCCGATGCCGCGCGAGTTCCCCTGGACGCTCGACCGGCTGATCGAGGATTTCTGCCTCTTGATGGACCATCTCGGCATCGACCGGTTTCATCTCGCCGGCGCCAAGATCGGCGGCACCGTGGCGCGTGCCTTCGCCGCGCGCCGGCCCGACCGGGTCAAGACCCTGACAATCGTCGGCTCGCCGCCGCCGTTCCGTGAGGAAGCCACGGCGAATGTCGCGAGCGTCGTCAAAATGTTCGAGGATCACGGCGTCGAATACTGGGCGCGCCAGAACATGGCCAACCGGCTCGGCAGCGCCTTTCCCAAGGAGGGGTTCGACTTCTGGGTCAAGTACATGGCGCGCACCGCGCTGTCGACGCAACTGGGTTTCATGCCGACGATCGCCGTCGCCGATATTCGCTCGGACATCCCCAAGATCAAATGCCCGACCCTGGTCGTCACCACCGAAGAAAGCGGGCTCGGCTCGGTCGCATCGATGCGCGCCTGGCAGGAGCAGATCGCCGGTTCCGAACTGGTGGTGTTCCCCGGCAATTCCTACCACGTCGCCGCGACCCATGCCGACCAGGCGGCCGACGCGACGCTCGATTTCCTCAAACGGCAGGGCGGATAGGGAGGGCAGCGCAATGTTCAAAGCATCCGCCGGTATCGTACTGCCGACCTCGATCATCGGCTCGCTGCCGCGCCCGGCGTGGCACACCGCGCAGATCGGCTCGCGCAGCTTTCTTGAGGCGATGGTCAACGCTCGCTGGCGCGAGCAGTACGAGGATGCGGTCTCGACGCATCTGCGCGCGCAGGAAGTGGCCGGCCTCGACATCTGCACCGACGGCGACGCGCATTACGACGAGGAGATCGGCGGCTGGAGCTGGCAGAGCTATCCGCTGACCCATATGGCCGGGTTTTCGCGCGAGGTCGCGCTGACCGTGCCCTCGGTCAACAACGCCGCGCAACCGCGCGGGCAGATCCTGCACGACCAGCTGGAGGCGCGGGTGCTGCCGCGCATCGTCGGGCCGCTCGGCCCCGGCAATCTGCAATACGGCGAGATGTGGAAGGTGGCGCAGCGGCTGACCCCGCGCCCGGTCAAGTTCGGCACGATCATGCCCGAGCTTTTGGCCGCCGCGGTCCATGACGATTATTACAAGGACCCGGTCGAGCGCGTCTGGGCGTTCAGCGAGGCGATCAACCAGGAGCTCAACGCGCTCGCCGACGCCGGCTGCCCGGTGATCCAATTGGAAGAGCCGCAAATCCACATGGTGCCGGCGCGCGGCAAGCCGTTCGGACGGCTGGAAATCCCCGACCTGGTGAAAATCTTCAACAACACGGTCAAGGGGCTGCGCGGCAAGACCGAAGTGTGGTGCCACACCTGCTGGGGCAACCCGGCGCAGCAGCGCATCTTCCGCGACATCCAGAGCTACCAGCCGACGCTCGCGGTGCTCAACGAGGTCGACGCCGACGCGCTAACCTTCGAGACCTGCTCGTCGGGCACCGGCGACCTCGAAGCGATCGGCAGGATCGTCACCGGCAAGAAGGTGGTGATCGGCGTCATCGACCACCATACCCTGCAGATCGAGCGGCCCGACCAGGTCGCCGATATTGTCCGCGAGGCGCTGCAACACGTGCCCGCGGAGCGGCTCGTCATCTCGTCGGATTGCGGCATGGGCCGCGAAGGCATGAGCCGCCGCCACGCCCAATACAAGATGGTGGCGATGGTTCTCGGCACGAACGCTGTGAAGAAGGAGCTGGGTCTCCCCGAGGCCCCCTGCCTCGCCGCCGATCCGCGCTACTCGCTGGCGCTGTAGCCCTCACCCTCCCATCGCCTTGCGATGGGTCCCTACCTCTCCCGCATTGCGGGAGAGGGGTCACGCGCGCCGGGGCTTATGTCTCCTTAATCCCCTCTCCCGCTCGCGGGAGAGGGTGGCTTCGGGCGCAGCCCGGAGACGGGTGAGGGGCCGACGCGACGCCGATCGCCATCAGTATTGCGGCGGAGGTGGCGCCGGGTTCTCGGGCCGCGCGCGCCGCTCGGACATGAACTGGTCGAACTCGGCCTTGTCCTTGGCATGGCGCAGGCGGTCGAGGAACTCCTTGAACTCGCGCTCCTCCTCCTCGAGCCGGCGCAGCGTGTCGGCACGGTACTCGTCGAAGGCGTGGTTGCCGCGCTGCCGGCCGTAGCCCGTGCCGGCCCATTGCGCGGCCTTTTCCTGCATGCGGCGGTGCGCCCGCTCCATCTTCTGCTGGAAGCGATCGACCCGCTCCTGCCAGCGCTCCGGACCGTAGCCGCCGCGACCCGTCCAACATCCCATCCGCCTGCTCCCTATCATGTAGCCGAGGGCGATAAAGCCAAGCGGCCAGAACACCACGAAGCCAACGACGATCAGGGCGATCCAGGCCGGTTTGCCGAAATCGTCCAGCCGATCCGCAAGGGTCACGGCAGCACCATGTAAATGTGTCTTACATTCACATATTCGCCCGGCCGGGGAGAGTCAAGAGGGGTCTCAGCGAGAGTCGCCGCCCGCTCCCAGCCCGCGCAGATAGACCAGAACGCCGGCTTCAAGCAGCTCCTCCGGCGACATCGGCAGGGCGCGCCGGCCGCGGTCGCCGCGCGCGAACAGCGAGGCGATCCCGTGCGACAGCGCCCAGACGTGCAGCGCCACCATCAGCGCCGGCGGACGCTGCGGTCCCGGCATTTCGGCCCACAGCGCCTCCGCGCCCTGGCGCAGCACCTCGAAGGCCCGGTTGGCGGCGTCGCGCAAGCCGGGATCGGAATCGTGCGGCACCCCCGCCTCGAACATCGCCGAATAATGCGACGGCTCGTCGCGGGCGAAGGCGAGATAGGCGCGGCCGACATTCTCGAACGCCTTGTGGAGGTCGGGCCGGCCGTCGTTCCAGGCATGGCGCAACCGCGCCTCGAACAGCTCGAACCCGCGCCGCGCGACATCGGCGATCAGCGCATCGCGGTCGCGGAAATGCCGGTACGGCGCCGCCGAGCTGACCCCGGCCCAGCGCGCCGCGTCGGCGAAGGTGAAGCCGGCCGGCCCCTTCTGCGCGATCAGGTCGAGCGCGGCACGGATCAAAGCCTCGCGCAGATTGCCGTGGTGGTAGCTCCGCCGGCTCCCGTCGTCGCGTCCCCAGCTCATGTTAGAAGCTTTTACATGAGCCTACTTCGATCGTCATCCCAGGGCGTGGCGAAGTCCCGCCCCAACCCTCCCCGCAAGCGGAGGAGGTGGCCCGCACCAGTGAGCCGAAGCCCGTGGGCTTGACCCGCGGGGGCCGGTGGGGCTAAGCCGCGCCTCTGCGGTGCGAGAACGCGGTCTCGGCGCTGGTGATGAATTCCAAGAGCGCGGCGCGGCCGTTCTCGTTGACCTTGCGCGCTCGCAAAATCGCCGGGCCGACCTCGTCGGGCCGGGTCACCCGCTCGCTCCAGCCGCCCAGATCGGCGGCGAGGTTGGCGTAGCTGCCGCCGAGGTCGCGTGTCTTGAACTTCTCGTGGCTATAGGCCATCGCGTGCGTCTCGATCGCCATCGTCGAGTTGTTGAGGACGATCGTGGTGATCGGGATGCCCGAGCGCGCCGCGGTCTCGAAATCGAGCCCGGTCATGCCGAACGCCGCGTCGCCCATGAAATTGACGCACATCTTGTCCGGCGCCCCCACCTTGGCGCCGATCGCGAGGCCAAGGCCGGTGCCGAGCTGGTGCGACTTGCCCCAGCCGAGATAGCCGCGCGGTTTCTTCGCGACGTACATCGGCAGCAGCTGGTCGCGCGGGCTGCCCGAATCGTGAGTCACGATCGCGTCTTCCGACGGGATCACCCGCATGAATTCCGACATCACGAAATAGGGGTTGATCGGCCGCTCCTGCGAGCGGAGCTTCGGCTCCCAGCGCTTCAGCCATTCGGCCTTCAGCTTTTTGATCGTGGCGCGCGCGCCGGTCGAATGCTTCTTGCGGCCGAGCCGGTCCTTCGCCGCCTCGGTCATCTGTTTGAGCACCAGCTTGGCGTCGCCGAGGATGGGCAATTCGCAGGGGTGCGTCTTGTAGAGGTCGCGCGCGTCGTTGGTGGCGTGGATGATGCGCTTGCCCTCGGGGATGATCGGGGTCGAGATGTTGTGCTTGGTCAGCGACGTCCCGACCGCGAAGATGAGGTCGGACTCCTGCAGGAAATGCCGGCCGTGCCCGGTATAGACGGTGCCGCCCGAGCCCAGCGCCAGCGCATGATCCTCGGGGAAGCAGCTCTTGCCGTCGGTCGTCGTCATCACCGGCGCGTCGATCAGCTCCGCGAAAGCCAAGAGCTCGTCGCAGGCTTCGCCGTAGAGCACGCCCTGCCCGGCGACGATCATCGGGCATTTGGCAGCGATAAGGCTCTTCACCGCCTCGGCGATGTCGCTCTCGTCGCCGGCCGAGCGGGTGCGCCGCACCCGCTCGTAATGAACGTCGTTGCCGGGCAGCTCGGCGGTCATCACATCGGTCGGAACCTCGACCATGACCGGGCCGGAGCGCCCGTTCTTCAGCGCGTTGAAGGCGCGGCGCATCGCGGCGACGGTGTATTCCGGCATCCCGACCGGCTCCACCTGCTTGGTGACGCTGGCGTAGGAGCGGGTCGAGTTGAACAGCGGGAACATCTGCGCGGTTTCGCGCGGATGCCCGAGCGGCAACAGCAGCAGCGGCGTCGAATCCGAATAGGCCGAGGCGATGCCGGCAAACGCGTTCTCGGCGCCCGGTCCGTATTGCATGGCGAAGACGCCCGGCGGGTTGCCGTTCTGCACCCGCGCGCAACCGTCGGCCATGTGGACGCCGACCCGCTCCTGCCGGCAGATGACCGGCCGCAGCCCCGCCGCGACCGCGGCCTCGATGATCGGCGTGGTCGGGAAGCAGAACAGGGTCGAGACCCCCTCGCGCTTCAGGATCTCGGAAATCGCGTCCATGACCTGCATCGTTTCGCTCCCCCGTGGGCTTATTCAGTGCGAAACCCTAGCGCGCATGCGGCGACGGCGCCAGCCGACCCACCGCAGAGCCGCATGAAGTAAAGTGCGTCCTTCGAGACGCTCCGCTACGCGCGCTCCTCAGAGCTTGCCCCGGCGAAGGCCGGGGATGAGGGCGGTTTGAGGAACGCCACCAAGAACGTCCCTCATGGTGAGGAGCGGCGCGCAGCGCCGCGTCTCGAACCACGCAACCCCGGCAATGCAGCCTAGTTCACGAACCGATAGAGCTTCGCGGCGTTGTCGCAGACGATCTTCTGCTTGGTCGCCGCCGGCAAATGGCCGAGCTCCTTCTCGATGTATTCCTGCGAATCCGGGTAGATGCCGTCGGGATGCGGGAAGTCCGAGCCCCACATGATGTTGTCTTCGCCCAGTTCCTCGATCAGCTTCACTCCGACGGGATCGCTCTGATAGGTGGCGTAGCACTGGCGCCGCCAGTACTCGCTCGGCTTCATGGTGAGGTCGAGCTCCTTGAACTGGTCCTCCCATTCCGCGTCCATGCGGTCGAGGATGTAGGGGATCCAGCCGGTGCCGGCCTCGCCGATCACCATCTTCATCTGCGGCCGGTGATGCAGCACGCCGGCGAAGATCATCGACATCAAGACGTCGGCCATGTGCATCTGGAAGCTCGAGATGCTGGCGGCGCGGGCAGCGAGCAGCGTCTTGCCGGTGAGCTTCGAGAAGTCGCGGCCGGGCCCGCCGATCGTGTGAAAATGCACCGGCAGCCCGCTTGCCGCGATCGCGTCCCACACTGGATTCCACCACGGGTCCCACAGCGGCGTCATGTCGTGGCGGCGGGCGACCTCAAGGCCGCGGACATTGCCGCGCCGGGCGACCCGCGCGATCTCGGCGACCGCCTCCTCGGCGCTGTGGTTGGGGATGTTGGCGAGCCCGCCGTAGCGCTCGGGCTGCTTCGAGCAGAAATCGGCGAGCCAGTCGTTGTAGATGCGCAGCACCGCGCCGGCCGCCTCGTTGTCGTTGAGCCGGTTGGTGGCGCCGAGGATGCCGTAGAGGATCTCGGCCTGGACCCCGTCGCGGTCCTGGTCCTGCAGCCGCAGATCGGGGTTGGTGAGGCGGCGGATGCGCTGCTGCTCCGCGTCGTAGAGCCCCGTCGAGGCCATCCGGTCGGAACGGTGGATCTTGCCCGGTTCGTATTTGCGTCCGGCCGAGCCCATCCCGGCGTCGAGCCCGAACGACGAGCCGTTCTTCGTGACCCATTCGCGCCCGCGCGGCCCCTCGGTGACATAGGGCATCCGCTCCTTGAGCGCCGCCGGCGCGTTGCCGGTAAAAAGATCCGGCGGCAGCCAGATCAGATCGACATGGCAATCGGCCGAGATGACTTTGTACTGCATGGCCTGGTTCTCCAAACCCGTTCGACCACGCGAGCGTAACGTGGCTCTTCGGCCATGCCTACCCTCACCCTTTCCACGCCTTCGGCGCGGGCCCCTTCCCTCTCCCGCATGCGGGAGAGGGTGGCTCCGGGCGCAGCCTGGAGACGGGTGAGGGTCACCCCTTCAAGATCATCGCCGTCAGCTTCTCGGGCTCGCTCAGCATCGGGTAGTGGCCGGTGTCGAGCTCCATGAACGGCGCCTGCAGCTTCTCGGCGGTGCGGCGCTGGTGCGCCTCGCCGGGGTTCGGCGCGCGCTTGCACCAGATGACGCTGGCCTGCCACGGCATTGACCAGAATTTGTCGAGCACCACCCCCTCGGTGTAGATGCCGGCGGGGTGCTGCGTGTAGCGCTCGAGCGCATGCTCGCGCGTCGCCGGGTCGAGGTCGGCGAAGAGCCGGCCCGCGGCGTCCTCCCGGCTCGGGCCGCGGGTGAGGCCGCCGGGCGCGCCGGCGGCGGTCGAGCGGGTGACGATGTCGCCGATCTTTTCGCCCGGCATGAGCGCCAGCGCATCGACGAAGACCAGCCGGCCCACGCGCTCCGGGATCAGTTCGGCGACCCGGCAAACCACCATCCCGCCCGAGCTGGTGCCGGCCAGGACCACATCGTTGAGGTCTTCGTAGAAGAGGAGCTGCGCGACCTCATCGGCCTGGGTCTCGGTGGTGATGCCGGCGCGCACCTGCGACGCACGCTCCCCGCAGCCATCGAGCGTCGGCGCGTAGACCGTGTGCCCCGCCGCGCGCAGCCTCTCGGCCACCTTCTTCCAGATCCAGCCGCCCTGATACGAGCCGTGGATGAGTACGAATGTCGCCATGTCTTTATCCTTCTTTCGGTTTCCATCCCGGCGAAGGCCGGGACCCATCCTTCGACCGCACGAGAAGCGGAAATATGGGTCCCGACCTTCGCCGGGTGGGGTTTAACCTAGCTGCCTCCCGTCACATCGATCGTGACGCCGGTGACGAAATCGGCGTCCTGCGACGCCAGAAAGCAGATGACGCGGGCCTGGTCGACCGCCTCGGCGACGCGGCGCAGGGGCGTCGCGTCGATCGCGCGCGCCTGGTCTTCCTGACTGCGCCGCTCCCAAACGGGGCGGATGCGCTCGGTCAAGGTGGTGCTCGGGGCGATCGCATTGATGTTGATCCCGTACGGTCCGACCTCATACGAGAGCTTCTTGGTGAAGGCGATGATGCCGCCCTTGGCCGCGGCATAAGCGGCGGACGACGACGCGCTGCGCCCGCGCCCGGCGATCGAGGCGAGGTTGACGATCTTGCCGCTCTGCTGCCGCTTCATCACCGGCACGACCGCATGGGTGAAGAGGAAGGTGCCGTCGAGGTTGAAATCTATGATGGCCTTCCAGTCGCTCAGATTTAGCTCATCGACCGTCGCGCCCGGGTGCGCGATGATCGTGCTGCCGCCGACCGCGTTGACCAGAATGTCGATGCCGCCGAATTCCTTGGCGACCGACGCGACCAGCGGGTCGACCTCGTCCTTGTCGAGCGCGTTGCACAGCCGCCCGTGCGCCTTGCCGCCGGAAGCGGCGATCTCGGCGACGGTCTTCTCCAGCCGCTCGGCGTTGTTGTCGACGCCGACGATCGTCGCGCCCTCGCGCGCCATGATGTCGGCGGTGGCACGGCCGATGCCGCTGGCGACGGCGGTGATCAGCGCGATCTTGCCTGCGAAGCGCATCGCTCCCCCCTTTTGCTCATACCGGTCGCCGCCATTGTGGCAGTCGGCCGCCTGCGCCTGTCAATCGCGACCCCGACATGGCGGACCTCCTGTCTTGACATCTTCAATGTCAGGGTTTACCTGACTGACAGGGTAACCCTGACGGAGTAACTGCGATGTCCGCGCCAGCACCGAACGAACCGGCAGACCCGGCGGCCTCAGCGGGCGCGTCGCCGCCACCACCCGAAACCCTCTATTGTTCCTTCTGCTTCAAATCGCAGCACGAGGTGAGGAAGCTGATCTCTGGTCCGGCGAGCATCTTCATCTGCGACGAGTGCGTGGACCTGTGCAATGAAATCATTGCCGATCGCCCGCTAAACTCAAAATCACCTTCTCCCAGAGAGTTGCCGACAAATCGATTGCTAGAGCGGCTTGCGGCGATCGAGCAGACGGTGCAAGGCAAAGGGAGTCAATTGCAAACGGTGGTCGACCTTCTACGATCGCGCAAGGTGAGTTGGGCGCAGATCGGCGCGGCGCTCGGTATTTCGCGCCAATCCGCGTGGGAGCGGTTTACCTGAGAGGGGAAGCGATGCAGATCGGAATGCATTTGCCGCATGCCGGCAGTCAGGCGACTCCGGCGCTGATCAAGCGCCACGCGCGCCGGGCCGAGGATCTCGGCCTCAGCGACGTCTGGGTCAGCGAGCACATCATCGTGCCGCGCGCGCAGTTCCCGCGCTCGCCGCTGTTCTACGATCCCGTCCTGACCCTGACCTGGGTCGCCGCGGTGACCGAGCGGGTGCGGCTCGGCACTAGCGTCCTGGTGCTGCCGATGCGTCACCCGCTGCCGCTCGCCAAGGAATTGTCGACGCTGCACAACCTCTCGGGCGGGCGGCTGATCTGCGGGGTCGGGGTCGGCTGGCTCGAGCCCGAGTTCGCCGCACTCGGCGTGCCGTTCCACGAGCGCGGCCGCCGCATGGACGAAGGCATCGCGATGATGAAGGCGGTGTGGTCGCAGGACCCGGTCAGCTTCGACAGCAAATACATCGCCTCCGAGATCAAGGACATGACGATGCTGCCGCAACCGGTGTCGCCGATCCCGATGTGGCACGGCAGCCGCTCCGAGGCGGCGCACAAGCGCACCGTGCGCATCGGCGACGGCTGGCACGGCAGCCAGGTGACGCCGGAGCAGGCGGGCGAGGTGGTGAAGCGCCTGCGCCGCGACCGCCCCGAGCCCGCGTTCACGATCTCGGTGCGCAGCCACTGGGACGGCAAGGATGCCGGCATGATGAAGGAGCGTGTGGCCGCCTACGCGGCGGCCGGCGTCCAGCACGTCATGGTCCACCCGCAGGATCGCGAGATCGACGACTGGGACACCGTGATCGCAGGCGTTGGCAAGCTCATATAATGGGGCGATGACCCGCCTCGCCGAGCTGTCGCGCGTCCTGATCCCCTCGCTCTGGGCAATCTGGATCGTCGTTTGGACCGTCGCTGCCTTCGGGATGAAGCGGACGCGATGGCGCGAGCCGCGCGCCACCGCGATCTACAACCGCGGCCCGGTGCTGCTCGGCACCTTCCTCTTCCTGTTCCCGCGCGCGCTGCCGGCGGCGCTGACCTACCGCTTAGTCCCGCCCGGACCGGAGCTGCCGGCGATCGGCACAGTGCTGGTCGCGCTCGGGCTGATCTTCGCCTTCTGGGCGCGCTGGCATATCGGCCGCAATTGGAGCGGCACGGTCACGGTCAAGGAGGACCACGCGCTGATCCGCAGCGGCCCCTACCGCTGGGTGCGCCACCCGATCTATAGCGGGATGGGGCTGGCCCTCATCGGCACCGCGCTGGCGACCGGCGCCGCTTATGGGTTTATCGCGACGGCGCTGATCCTCGCCGGCTTCATCGTCAAGCTCACGGTCGAGGAGGCGCGGATGCGCGAGGCCTTTCCCGCCGAATACGGCGACTACAGCCGCCGCACCGCGCGGCTGATCCCGGGGGTGTTCTGAGCAGCGGCGATGTCTGGTAGGATCGTTCGCATGACAAAGCTACTGGAAGAAGCCATTGCCCGGGTGCGCCGGTTGCCCGACGCCGATCAGGACGAGGCGGCGGAAATCCTGTTCACGCTCGCCTCCAAAAAAACGGTCGCGCTCGACGATGCGACGCGCGCGGCGATCCGTGAAGGCCAGGCACAGGCGCGGCGCGGCGAGTTCGCCGGCGACGCGGACATCCAGCGGCTCTTCAAGCGCCCGGACGAATGAGGGTTCGCTACACGCTGCGTGCGCAAGCCGACCTGCAAGCCATCTTCACCTATCTTGACCAGCATTCGCCGAGGCGCGCGCCAGTTGTGCGGGCCGAAATCCGTCGGCGGGTAGATCAACTCGGCGCCTTCCCGCTCATGGCCCCGGCGACTGACGAACCTGGGGTGCGCGAGCTGACACTGGCCCGTTATCCCTACAAGATCTACTACGAAATCCAGACGGACGAAGTCTGGGTATTGCATGTGCGCGATGCCCGCCGGCGGCCTTGGGACTACAGATAGGTCAATACGATGGACGAGCGCGAGATCGCCGCGGCGGCAGCCGAGTTCGAGGCGGCGCGGGCACGGGGCGAGTATTTCCCCAAGGCCTGGTTCGATCGTCTGTCGCTCGACGATGCCTACCCGCCTCCAGCTGGCGCTGATCGGCCGCCGCGGCGCCCGCCGGGTCGGCTGGAAGGTCGGGCTCACCAGCCAGGCGATCCAGCAGCAATTCCAGGTGCACGAGCCAGTATTCGGCTGCCTACTGGCGGAAGGCCGGCTCGCTTCCGGCCAGATCTTCCGCCGCGATGCGCTGATCGAGCCGGGCTTCGAGAACGAATTGTGCATCGTCATGGGCAGCGACCTCGCGCCGGCCGCGACGCGCGACGATGTCGCCGCTTCCGTCGCCCGCATCCACCCGGCGTTCGAGATCATCGAGACGCGCGGCGACCTCACGCGCCAGCTCGCCCTGGCGCTCGCCGACAACGCGCAGCAAAAGGCGTTCGTGCTAGGCCCCGCGGTCGAGCGCGACGCGCTGCCCGAACTCGACGCCGTCACCGTCAGCGTGCGCATCAACGGCGGCGAGGCCGCGGCGGCCGACGGTAGCGCCGTCCTCGGCCACCCCTACAACTCGGTCGTCTGGCTCGCCGCCAAGCTGGCGCAGTTCGGCGAACAGGTTCGCGCCGGCGATTTCATCATGAGCGGCTCGTTCACCCGGCAGTTCCCGCTCGCCCAGGGCGACTGCATCGAAGCGGCCTTCGCCGGCATCGGCACGGTCGCGGCCAGCGTCGATTAGGCCCGACGGAGAAGTCGCGCCGGCGACGATCGATGGCCTTGCTCCTGATCATCGTCATGCTGATCGTTCTCGTCGGGAATGTGATCGTCTATGGCGGGCTGTTCTTCCTCGCCCGAGTCCTGACCGGCTTCTCGATCTCGCGGTTCGCGGCAGGTGTAGCGCGGTGGCCGCGCAACTGGATCGCCGCCGGCCTCGTTGCCATTTTCGTCGTCGCGCTGCCCTTGCTGCTCAACCATCTGCACCGGCAGGAGCGCGCCCGCATGGTCGCGGGCGATGTCGCCTGGGCCCGCACGCTCGCCCACACGCCAGCGCTGGCAATTCTGTCGGAGCTGTTGGAGACCGGTGCGCAGCACGCCCCCGACGATTGCTCGTCGCGCCGCTGCCGGCTGCCCCTCTACCGCCGCCTCGTCGACGCGCAGCTTCTCGCCAAGTCGCCGCCTTTCGACGCCCCGCTCGACCCGGCGACGCCGGTCACCCGCTACCGCGTCGAGGGGCACGATCTGTGCCCGCCCGTGCCCAACGACCGCGGCCATTTCGACGGGATGACCCTCGAAGAGCTCGCGCTCGCGGCGATGGGCCAATGTCTGGTCGCCGAGCCGGCAGTGCTCGGCGACGCCGATGTCGTGGTCCTCGAACAGCTCGTGCCGCAAAGCTGGGCCACCTACCAGACGGTCCATGACGCCGCCGATGGCGAGCGGCTCAGCATCTACCGAAAGGACGGCGCGGGGTGGAGCAAGCTGTTTCAGCAAAGCAATATCGGCGGCTACGACTGGTTCGTGCCGCTGCTCGTCGCGCCGCTCGACCGCGGCTCGTATCGGCTGACGGACAGCATCGGCTTCGCGATCGGCAACACCGTGAAGATGCGCTACTTCAATCTCGACAACGAGCTCGCAAGCTGGGGCTTGCAGAACGCCGCGCCGCTCGTGCGGCCCGAGGAGCTGACGCCGCTGGCGCAGCGACTGCTCGCCGACACGGCGATCCCGCACGCCTCCGCGGCGATGCAGTTCCTCGCGGCCTATCCGTGGCTCGGCGGCTGGCGCATCGGCGACATCGACACGATCGCCGCGATCATCCGCGACCGCCGGGTCACCGAGTTTCCGCCCACGCCGCGGACGCGCGGCAAGACACCCGCCGCGCTGGCACGCCCGATCGTCGACCGCATCCTCGCCGCCGATCCGGCCGCGCTGGCCGATTTCCGCGACAATCGCGGCGAGCGCCACGCGGTCGATATCCTGACGCAAATCTTCGTGGAGCTGCCGCCCTGCGCGGCCGCGCCGGTGCACGACGACCTGCAGCGCCTCGGCGACGACAAGGCCCGGCGCCCTCACGTCACGCTGATGCTCCCGCGCCTCGCCGATGCCGACCCCGGCTGCGACCCGAACGCCAAGCCGCGCTAGCGCGGCAGGGTCGTCTTCCCCATGAGGAATTCGTCGATCGCGCGGGCGCATTGGCGGCCTTCGCGGATCGCCCAGACGACGAGCGATTGCCCGCGCCGCATGTCGCCGGCGGAAAATATCTTGGCCACCGAGGTCTTGTAGTCGACCGTACTGGCCTGGACGTTGCCGCGCGGGTCGAGCGTCACCCCCGACTGCTCGATCATGCCGGGCCGTCGCGGCCCGACAAACCCCATCGCCAGCAGCACCAGATCGGCTTTGAGCTCGAAGGCGCTGTCCGGCATTTCCTGCATGACCCAGCGCCCATCTTGCTGGGCCCACTCTACCCGCACGCATTCGAGCGCGGCGATCCTGCCGTTCTTGCCGATCGCGCGCTTGGTCAAGACCGCCCAGTCGCGCTCACAGCCCTCTTCCTGCGACGACGAGGTGCGCAGCTTCAGCGGCCAATCCGGCCAGGTCAGCGCCTTGTTCTCGTGCTCGGGCGGCTTCGGCAGGATTTCCAGTTGGGTGATCGAGGCCGCGCCCTGGCGGGTCGAAGTGCCGATGCAGTCCGACCCGGTGTCGCCGCCGCCGATTACCACGACGTGCTTGCCCTTGGCGGTGATCGTGCCGCCCGGCGCCGCCTTCGGTTCGTCGTCGCCGGCGACGCGCTTGTTCTGCTGCGGCAGGAAATCCATCGCGTAGTGGATGCCGGCAAGCTCGCGGCCCGGCACTTCGAGGTCGCGCGCCCATTCCGCGCCGCCTGTCATCGCCACCGCGTCGAACTCGGCGAGCAGCTGCGGAACCCCGACCGTCACCCCGATCTCGGTCGAGGCGCGGAACTCGACCCCCTCCGCCGCCATCTGGGCGACGCGGCGGTCGATCAGGTGCTTTTCCATCTTGAAGTCGGGGATGCCATAGCGCAGCAGCCCGCCGATCCGGTCGTTCCTCTCATAGAGGGTCACCGCGTGCCCGGCGCGCGCCAGTTGCTGGGCGCAGGCCATGCCCGCCGGGCCCGAGCCGACCACCGCGACTCGTCTGCCCGTCTTGCGCTCCGGCACCAGCGGGACGATCCAGCCTTCCTCCCAGCCGCGATCGACGATCGCGCATTCGATGGTCTTGATCGTCACCGGGTTGTCGTCGATGTTGAGCGTGCACGAGGCTTCGCACGGTGCCGGGCAGATGCGGCCGGTGAACTCGGGAAAATTGTTCGTGGAATGTAGAACGGTCAGGGCGTTGCGCCACTGGTCGCGGTAGACCAGATTGTTCCAGTCCGGGATGATGTTGTTGACCGGACAGCCGTCATGGCAGAACGGGATGCCGCAATCCATGCAGCGCGCGGCCTGCGCGCGCAGCGTCTTCCCGGGTAGCGGCTGCATGAACTCGCGCCACGTATGCACCCGCTCCGCCACCTTCTCGTAGTGGCGGTCTTCGCGTTCGACTTCGAGGAAGCCGGTGGGTTTGCCCATGACCGACCGGCTGCTACTCGGCCGCGGCCATGCGCGCGGTTTCGACTTCCGCCTTCAGCTCCAGCAGCGCACGCCGGTAATCCCGCGGCATCACCTTGACGAAGGCGGCGAGCGTGTTGTCCCAGTCTTCGAGCAACTGCCGCGCGCGCTTGCTGCCGGTCAGCAAATGGTGGCGCTCGATGAGGATGCGCAGGCGCTGCGCGTCGAAGCGCATGAGGTCGCCCATGCCGTTGTCGTGGACATCGACCGGACGCTGGCGCGGCCTACCCTCCTCGTCGCCCTCGTTGCCCGCGACGACGGGTTCGAGATCGACCCCGGAGGTGTTGCACAGGCTGGCGAAGCGGCCCTTCGGGTCCCAGACATAGGCGATGCCGCCCGACATGCCGGCGGCAAAGTTGCGGCCGGTGTCGCCGAGCACGACGGCGATGCCGCCGGTCATGTATTCGCAGCCGTGGTCGCCGGTGCCCTCAACGACCGCGATCGCGCCCGAATTGCGCACCGCGAAACGCTCGCCGGCGACCCCCTCGAAATAGGCTTCGCCGGCGATCGCGCCGTAGAGCACGGTGTTGCCGACGATGATGTTCTCGGTCGGCTCGCGCGTCGCCTGCGGCGGCTGGCGGACGATGAGCCGCCCGCCCGACAACCCCTTGCCGACATAGTCGTTGGCGTCGCCGATCAGCTCCACGGTCACGCCATGCGCGAGGAACGCGCCGAAGCTCTGCCCGGCGGTGCCCTCGAAGCGCGCGCGGATCGTGTCGTCGGGCAGCCCGTCATGGCCGTAGCGCCGCGCCACCTCGCCCGACAGCATCGCCCCGACGGTGCGGTGGACGTTGCGGATCGGCAGCTCGATGCGCACCGGCTCGCGCTTCTCGATCGCCGCCCGCGAGAGCGCGATCAGCTGCTGGTCCAGCGCCTTGTCGAGATGGTGGTCCTGGGTCTCGCAATGATGGATCCCGACCCCCTGCGCCGCCTTCTCCTGGTAGAGGATGCGCGACAGATCGATGCCGCGCGCCTTCCAGTGATGGATCGCCGGCACCATGTCGAGCCGGTCGACCCGGCCGATCATCTCGTCCATCGTGCGGAAGCCCAGTTCGGCCATCAGCTCGCGCACTTCCTCGGCGACGAAGAAGAAGAAGTTGATGACGTGCTCGGGCTGGCCGGTGAAGCGGGCGCGCAGCACCGGGTCTTGCGTGGCGATGCCGACCGGGCAGGTGTTGAGATGGCAAACGCGCATCATGATACAGCCCATAGCAACCAACGGCGCAGTGGAGAAACCAAACTCCTCGGCTCCGAGCAGCGCGGCTATCGCGATGTCGCGGCCGGTCTGCAATTTACCATCGGTCTGAACGCGAATG
>Ga0182024_10009500_pt1 | contig 20094 bp, 15 predicted proteins | sample P32metaG_FD_120480 | JGI IMG/M metagenome (GOLD analysis project Ga0182024, IMG submission 120480) | Permafrost microbial communities from Stordalen Mire, Sweden - P3-2 metaG (Illumina Assembly) | ecosystem: Environmental > Terrestrial > Soil > Wetlands > Permafrost | place: Sweden: Stordalen... | reverse complement strand
GGCATACTCCCGGAATTGTCAAACTTCTACTGCCTCCCCGGCAGAGCCGGGGGGTCTCCCGATTGGACTAGCGACACAAACGGGCGCGATCCCTACACACGCTTCCACGCAGTGATGCCTTCAGAAGGTCCGCTGACACATGCAGGGCTTGAAGTGTGACCGCGGGGAATCTACGACCTTGTTACGCAGATTTCGCGAGAGTACAACCGACCAATGATCGAGATCACTGAATGTGGTTGCTGTTATATGGATACCCCTTATGACAAAGAAGGCGGACGAGGCCCGGACGAACGGCGCACCGCTTTCTTTCGAGCAACTTTGGCAGAACTTGCTCGCGCAATTGCCGACGGGGCCAATGTCCGTGCGTTCCATGCGTGGAGCTTGATGGACGACTTTGAATGGACAGATGGATACAGTCAGCGATATGGGCTAACGTATGTTGATTTCCGCGATCAGAAGCGAATTGTGAAGGATTCGGGTTTGTGGTACAGCCGTGTTGCAGAGACAAATCGCTTGAAAGCATAACCGGCACAGTTGCTTCGGTGCTTGATTTGCGGACGGGGAGTCGAGTGCATCACAGTCGCGCACGTTGCATCGAATTGGTCTGAGGTAAAAACAAATAGTGAATACGTCGAAACGTGTTCCTGTGAGAAAACCTGAACCGCGCACAGATACATCAGTCAAGCCGGTCACCGCTCCGCGAACGAGAGATGAGAAAAGCGCGGACGAAGCGGCCCACAAAGCAGCGAAAACGGAGCAAGAATTCGATCAAAACAATTCAATCTTTTCAAAATGAGCGACGTAATGGGCGCTGGAACAACAAGATTCGGCGCCCCTTTATCGTTGAGACCGGATAGTAACCAGACGATGGGGTGACCAAACTGTTACAAAATGAATCCGCATAGTAACCGGGATTTTCACCACAAAGGGGAATAGAATTCAACACTCAATTCGATTAAGCTAGATGTCAGAGAGGCTGGAATTCGGCAGGATTGGTTCCCCCATGCGAAGCGGCTTTTCGCTCAGTTTGTGAGAGCCACGAAACAACCATTTCATGTTGAGGCCCATCAACCCTGCTAGGGATCAGCGAACGATGCGCGAGCACCCTCGCCAAATGCCAATCTAGTTCAACCAGATAGGTGAAACGATGACTTCCCCGATGCTGCAGTATATTCCGTTGACTTCGGCTTATCTTTGCCAGGATTGCGATTGCGTTGGAAATTCCGCGACACGTTGCCCAGCATGCGCGTCTACTGCCTTGTTGGGTTTGGCGTGCGTCCTGAATCGCAATGAAGTCGAGGCCGAGATTCCGATGGCCAGTCTGGCATACGTCGGCCCATCTCGCTCTGCTGCTCTCGCAGCTTAGGTTGATTTTCACTCAAATCCTTTGCCACACCGAACACATCGATGCGCGAGGGTATTTGTGTGCTTCGGCATAGCAAAGGCCAACTTGGCTATGTGCGATCTCTTCCCCTTCGGGGAAAATGGAACCCTCCGAACCCCAAGGAGTGCGGCGGGGAAGCATCGCTACGCCCTATAATAAAAATTGGGTGTTTGTGTCCCGTGCTTCTCTAAGGGGACAGGGGCGCGGCTGACAGATTTCCTTCCGGTGTTTTCCCATTGAGCTCATCGAACGATGCAATAGTGATCCGCGGCGCGCGGACCCATAATCTGAAGAACCTTTCCTGCGAAATCCCCCATGGAAAGCTGACGGTGATCAGCGGTGTTTCAGGATCGGGCAAATCCTCGCTCGCCTTCGACACGATCTACGCCGAGGGGCAGCGGCGTTATGTGGAATCGCTCTCAGCGTATGCGCGTCAGTTTCTGGAACGCATCGAGAAACCGGATGTGGACGAGATCGACGGATTGGCTCCGGCGATCGCCATTAAGCAAAAAAATACGACGCGCAATCCGCGTTCGACCGTAGCCACAGCGACTGAGATCTACGACTATCTCAGGCTGCTGTATGCGCGATGCGGGGAAGTGCATTGCATCTATTGCGATGGCCTCGTGAAGCGCGACTCAATCGACGAAGTGGCCGAGGCAACATTGGCTTTAGGAGATGGGGTGCGTTTGAATGCATTGTTTCCTGTGCGACATGAAGCGCAGGCTGCAGAACCGGCTAAGTCTGCCAAACGAACGACAAAAGCTGGCGCGAAAACGAGTACAAAAACGAGCATCGCAGAGCCAATCACCGATGCGATGAAGGCGCGGTTGACGGAGTTAAGGTCGTCGGGATTCAACCGCCTCTATCAAAATGGCCAGATTTTCGAGTTCTCGTCACCCGAGTCTCTATTGGATCTTGATTTTGATCTGCCCGTGTACGTGCTCGTCGACAGAATCGTCGTGAGCGTGGAGAATCGCCCGCGGATAGTCGACGCTGCGGAAATCGCTTATCGCGAATCAGGCGAAGTGATTTTCGAGGAGGCTCCACGGGACGAGGCTCGAGATCGGAGGCAGCACCGGTTCTCGGGCGACTATCGGTGCGCGAAATGCCATCTTGCGGGGAAGGAACCCGAGCCGCGTCTTTTCAGCTTCAACAACCCCTTCGGCGCCTGTCCGCGGTGCCAGGGCTTCGGCAATACAGTGGACTACGATCTCAATCTCGTGATCCCGGACAAGGGTCTGAGCCTGAACGACGGCGCCATCGACCCTTGGAACCGGCCGAAGTATCGAACCTGGTTCAACGACCTTAAGAAGCACGCCGCGGAGCTTCGAATTCCGCTGGATGTGCCTTGGCGCGAACTGACGGAATCGGCGCGCGAAACTGCACTGCGAGGCAACGGAAGCTTCGTTGGCGTGCATGGGTTTTTCGCGCAGATGGAGCGAAAGAAATACAAATTGCATGTCCGCGTGATGCTGAGCAAGTACCGGGGCTATGCCGAATGCCCCGATTGTCGTGGGCAGCGCCTTCGCGCAGAAGCGCGCGCGGTGCGGCTGAATGGGCTGAACATTTGCCAGGCGACCGCGCTGACCATCGCCAAAGCCAAAGAATTCTTTTCCGCGCTCCAACTCTCGCCAATGCAGGAAGAAATTGCCGGACCCATTCTGGATGAAGTCAGGCAGCGGCTGATTTTCCTGGATGCCGTGGGGCTGGAATACCTAACGTTGGACCGCTTGGCTTCGACGTTATCGGGCGGCGAAGCGCAACGGATTCAACTGGCAACGTCGCTCGGTTCGCGGTTGGTGGGCGCGCTCTATGTCCTCGACGAGCCTTCGATCGGATTGCACACGCGAGACACTGCGCGGCTGATCCGGATTTTGAAGGAACTCCGCGATCTGGGCAACACGATTGTCGTCGTGGAACACGATGCGGACGTGTTGCGCGCCGCCGATCATCTGCTGGACTTGGGACCGGGAGCTGGGGAATTTGGAGGCAAGTTGCTCGCTGAAGGTCTGCTGGCAGAAATTGAGGCGAATCCCAACTCGCTGACGGGACGATACCTTTCGGGCAAGATATCAATTCCAGTGCCGACACGGCGCCGGGTACCAGGACGTGAACGGCTGGTGTTGCGGGGAGCCGAGGCAAACAATTTGCATGGACTCGATGTGGAAATTCCACTTGGCATGCTAGTGGCCATTACTGGCGTCTCAGGCTCGGGCAAATCCACGCTGGTGCACCAGGTGTTGTATCGCGCCGTGGCTCGAGCGTTGGGGCAAACAGATGGCGGGGACCCTGTCGGAGTCTTCAAATCCCTGACCGGCGTCGAGCGGCTGAACGACGTAGTGTTGGTCGACCAGACGCCAATTGGCCGAACGCCTCGCTCAAATCCGATTACGTACATCAAAGGCTTCGATCTGATCCGCGAGCTTTTTTCCTCGCAGCCGGAGGCCAAGAGACTGTCGCTGACGCCAGGGCATTTTTCGTTCAACGTGCCAGGCGGCCGGTGCAATACCTGCGAAGGCGACGGCACGGTAACCGTGGAGATGCAGTTCCTGGCGGATGTGGAGCTGCCCTGCGAGGATTGCAACGGCTCGCGCTACCAAACCAAGGTGCTGGAGGTGCAGTACAAGGGCAAGAATATTCACGACGTGTTGCAGATGACGGTGAAGGAGGCACTCCGTTTCTTTGCCGGACAAACGCGGCTGCTTGAAAAGCTGGCTGTGTTGGATGAAGTGGGGTTGGGCTATCTCAGGCTTGGGCAATCGGCAACGACTCTGTCGGGCGGCGAAGCGCAACGCGTAAAGCTGGCTGCGCATCTGGCGCAGGTTCGGTCAGCGAATGCGAATGCCAAGCCTTCGCAGGCCAGCCGCGTATTGTACATTTTGGACGAGCCGACGACGGGGCTGCACTTTGACGATGTGTCAAAGCTGTTGACGGCTTTTCGCAAGCTGATCGATGGCGGAGGTTCGTTAATCGTGATCGAGCACAACCTAGATGTCATCAAAAGTGCAGACTGGGTGATAGACCTTGGCCCGGAAGGCGGCGAAGGCGGCGGGAAGATTGTTGCTGAAGGAACGCCTGAAGAGATTGCAAGCTGCTTGCTGTCGCACACCGGCAAGTGGCTGGCAGGGGTGTTATAGAGCTTCCGGCATGCCGTCGCGGAGGCGTCGGATGCCGAGTGAATTAGCGTCCTGGAGTTCGGCCGGCAGCATCCCCTGTGGGAATCCTTGAAAGCAAACGGGGCGCGCAAAGCGGTAGATGGCAAGACTTCCCACCGACGTGAATCGCGGGTCTGACGTGGACGGATAAGGTCCGCCGTGAACCATGCCGTGTGAGACCTCAACGCCAGTGGGGAAACCATTGAAGATGAGCCGGCCAGCCTTCTGTTCCAGAACCTGAATCAATTCGCGGTTCGCGGCCAGATCGTCTTCATCTCCAAGGATTGTCGCGGTCAGGTGGCCATTGAGGACGCGCGCGGCGCGGAGATAGTCCTTTGTATCGCCGCAGCGCACGAGGAGCGTGTCCGGGCCGAAGATCTCATCTGCCAAAGACGGGCTCTTAAGCAATTCGTCGAGGCCCGTGGAGAATAGTTTGGCTGCAGCCGTATGAGCATTATTGGTTTTAGCCTCGGCAGCTTCAGCCGCGACGCGGGTTCCCTCAGCCCTGGTTTTTGTGGCGCGCGAATACTCGTGAGCAATGCCTGCCGTGAGCAAAGTATAGGGTTGTGCCTGAGAAACGTGCTTCTGCAATTCAGCTAGAAATGCGTCCGTTTCGCTGGACTCAGACACAAGAACGATGCCCGGCTTGGTGCAGAACTGACCTGCGCCAAGTGTGAAAGATCCAAAGAGACTCGCAGCGAGCGCGGCAGGGCCCTTCCGCAATGCGCCGGGGAGCACGAAAACCGGGTTCCCGCTGGACATTTCGGTAAAGCACGGAATGGGATCGGGCCTGGCCGCGGCGAGGTCCATGAGAGCGCGGCCTCCACGCAGCGAGCCGGTGAAGGCGACAGCGCGAATAAGCGGATGTTTGACGAGCACCGAGCCAGCTTCAACTCCCGCATCGAAAAGCAGCGAGAAGACTCCGGGATGGAGCCTTTCGGCAGCGATAGCTTCGGAAATTATCTGGCCAGCCAACTCGCCGGTTCCGGGATGGGCTGGGTGAGCCTTGACGATGACGGGACAGCCGGCAGCCAATGCAGATGCTGTGTCCCCGCCCGCGACCGAAAATGCCAGTGGAAAATTGCTGGCGCCGAAGACAACTACCGGGCCGAGGGGGCGCAGCATCGAACGGATGTCTGGTCGAGGCAGCGGTTGGCGGTCAGGCAAGCCCGGATCGATACGCGCATTGACCCACGAACCTTCTTCGACCACACTGGCGAAAAGCCGCAGTTGACCTGAGGTCCGGGCGACTTCGCCGAGCAGACGAGGCATGGGTAGAGCGGTTTCAAGATTGGCGCGCTCGGCGAGCTCGTTGCGATGCGCATCAAAGCCGTCGGCGATGTGGCGCAAGAAAGCAGCTTTGGCTTCGCCACTGGCCTGCGAGTACGCCCTGAAGGCTTCAGAGGCGAGCTGCGCGGCTTCCTCTATTTCGGCGTGCGTGGCCGAGAAGTAGGGGGGTTCCAGCGCGGCGCCGGTTTGCGGGTTAGCTGCCACGAAGCTCCTGCCGTCGCGCGAGCCGCGGTGGCCGCCAATCAGCGATTGTCCAGAAAGTTCCATCATTTCGAATTATCCCCCATTCGGCTAGCAATGCCACTGGCTCCAGGTTGGCATTGACCATTGCGCATCACTCAGCGACGACGGGATTCGAAAGCGAGCCAAGCCCCTCGACTTTGACGGTGACCGTTTCCCCCGTTTTCAGCCAGCGTTTTGGTGTGCGTCCAAGTCCGACCCCTGCCGGCGTGCCAGTCGAGACGATGTCGCCGGGAAGCAATGGCGTGATAGACGACAGGTACTCGACGAGCGCGGGAATTCCAAAGATGAGCTCGCGCGTATTCGAGTTTTGGAGTAATTCGCCGTCAATGTTTAGGCTGATGGCGAGTTGGTGAGGGTCCTCGACCTCGTCGGCCGTAACGATCGCAGGGCCGAGGGGGCAAAAGGTCGGAAAGCTCTTGCTCAACGACCACTGCGAAGTTGCAAACTGCACATCGCGCGCACTTACATCGTTGACGATGGTGTAGCCATATACGTGTTCACGCCAAGCCGAAGCTGGAATGCGATAGCCGCCTTTGCCGATCACGAAAGCAAACTCCGCTTCGAAGTCGGGCTGGTTTGAGTTTTTGGGTAGCACAATGGCATCGCCAGGTCCGATGATCGCGGTGGCAAGCTTGAAAAAAACGACCGGCGTAGTCGGAATCGCCATGCCCGATTCCTTTGCGTGATCCCTATAATTGAGGCCAATCGCGAAGACGCGCGGGGGATTCGAAATCGGAGCATGGAGGCGGACATTGTTGACATGCTGAGATGGGCCGTCAGAGGCGCTGTTCAGACCGGACGCAATCACCGACAGGGTGTTGGTGTACTCGGATGTAGAGAGATCGACGACGGCGCCGTCTTCAAGCAATGCGCCTGGGCGAATGTGGCCTGACGTGGAAAAGGAAACTAGTTTCATAGATTTCAGTCTTCCGCTTCTTGAGAGAGCATTCTCAGTTTACGCAGCAGTCCAACCACCATCGATGTTGAACAGCGCGCCGGTGATGAAAGCGGCTTCGTCTGAGGCGAGGTACCGCACCATTGATGCGATCTCCTCCGGCCGGCCAAGACGGCCGATGGGCTGACGGGCACGCAATTCGGCGCGAACCTCGTCTTTATTCTCCTTGTGGAATTTCTCAAGATAGCCTTCAACGAAAGGCGTTTCGACAGTGCCGGGACAGATGGCATTGACCCGTAGCGTCTTTGGGTACTCGACAGCGAGTTGCCGCGTCATGGCGATGACCGCTCCCTTGGTGGTGCAATAAGCGAACCGCTGTTTGATGCCGACCAGACCTGCGACCGACCCAATGTTCACGATAACTCCGGTGCGGCCGCCTTCAGCTCCGGCAGCAAGCAGAAGTGGCAAAAAAGCGCGTGTGATGAGATAGACTGCGCGCACGTTGACGTTGAGCAGGCGGTCGAAGTCCGCGGGCTCAGTCGCTTCAATCGAGCCCACGTGCCCGATTCCGGCGTTATTGACCAGAATGTCGAGTCGATGCATCTGGGCCACTGCCGCGGCGATGGAATTGGGATTAGTCACGTCAAGAGGCAGCGCTTTTGCTGAGCCAACACACGCGGCGAGTACCTCAGCAGCAGAAGAATTAATGTCGGCGATCCAGACAAAAGCGCCTGCGCGCGTCAGCTCTTTCACGGTGGCTTCGCCGATGCCGCTCGCACCACCCGTCACAAGTGCATGAAGCCCGTCGAGGCGAAATGGCACCGAGTCTTGCGGAGTGCTCATGAAAATCCGATTCCTTTGCTTTCGATTTCGAGTTGTCCAGCTTCAAGAATAGCGAGAGAAGCGTCGGTGGTGGTGAGAGCACGGGTCACGACACCATCAATGATGCGGGCGAATGCGGCCATGTGCGGCCCCGCAGGCAATTGGCGCGCTCCGAGAGAAATGGATTCGATCTTACTGTAGGCTGGAATCCGGGCTTGGAGTGCTGCGTTGCGCCATGTGGAAAGCCGAACACCGACCGTACCGTGCTTTATCATTGCGAGGTCGCGCTCGGGCCTGGCGACGAATCGGAGGAATTCCCAAGCAGTCTCTTTTTCGTTTGAGCCAGAGCCCATGGCAAGTGCCCAGAAGACAGAAAGTGAAACTGGCGCGCGGCCCGCTTGCGAAGGGATCGGCGCGAGCGCGACCTTTCCCGCAAGGGGAGAACCCTCGCGGTCCGAGCGGGCGGCAAATCCGAACCAGTTGACCATCATGGCGACTTCGCCGGCCAGGAAACGATCGCCCGACTGCGTGGAGTCGAGTTGCGCCGAAGCGGGGTGACAGACTGAAATGTCAGAAATGATGCGGCGGTAGAAATCGAGAGCTGCTACTGCTTCGGGAGTGCAAACCTGCGGTCTGCCGGACGAATCCACGAGTTCGCCACCACGACTCCAGAGCTGCAAGGCAAAATCATAGAGTGTGTTGTGTCCGTCAGGGAATGCAGCAAAGACCGTTCCGTAGAGCCCGCGGGCCGAATCGGTAAGGAAGCGCGCAATTTCTTCGAAATGCTGCCAGGTCACGGGCGGCGCGAGGTCCCGGCCAAATTGTGCTCGATGGGCAGTCTGGCGGTCAGGATCGGCGAAGAGATCGCTGCGATAGACGAGGCACTCCGGGCCGTCGTGCCATGGCAATGAAGAAAGATTTTCGCCGAAGGTGAGCGGCCGAACCAGCGAACGTGCCCAGCCATTGGGCCAATCGAGAATCGGAGACCGGCTTTGCCACGGCTGCAGATTCTCAAGGGCCCCCGCGGCGAGACCCTCCGAAAGCCAATCTGTGACGAGGAGAGCGATGTCGAAACGGCCTTCGCGCAGACCGCCTTCGGTGAGCGTTGACCGATACAATTCGTGGATACTGACCGAAGCAAGTTCGACGCGGACGTCGGAATGCATTTCCTCAAAGAGCCGCGCCTCTTCTGCCAGCGCGTCTTCAAAATCCTTATAGTTGCGGAGTGCGATGCGGAGTATCGTCATTCAACGTCCGCCTGCATTTCGATGCATGTAAACCGTTTCATTGGGCAGCCGAAGTATATCGCGAGCCGCCGCAATAAGTAATACTTGAGAGAAAGAGGCAAGGGGAGACTCGATTGGCACTGTTGCACGAAGACAGGCTTTTCCCACCGGACAAAGGGACACGCGCGATTGCGCGACGGCTTTACGACCGTATCCGCGGATTGCCAATCGTGAGTCCCCATGGGCATACGCAGGCTTCATGGTTCGCGAGCAACGAGCCTTTTGCCGATCCCGTGGCGCTTTTGGTGCAGCCGGACCATTACATTTTCCGGATGCTTTACAGCCAGGGGATTTCCCTTGAGCAACTCGAGATTGGCAAAGCGCAGATTGCCGAGCCGCGCAAGGTTTGGCGAATCTTTGCGAGCAACTATCACCTGTTTCGCGGAACGCCGACGCGGTTGTGGCTGGATTTTGCTTTTCAGGAATCGTTTGGTTTAACGAAACGGCTATCGTCGTCGACTGCCGATGAATACTACGATGCGATCGAAGCGAAACTAGCGAAACCGGAGTTTCTGCCCCGGTCGCTTTATGGCCGCTTCGGAATTGAAGTGCTATCAACGACCGATTCTCCTCTTGATTCCCTGAGCGAACACCGGGCGATCCGCGATTCGGGCTGGGAAGGAAGGATCCTTCCGACATTTCGGCCCGACCCGGTCGTGGATCCGAGTTTTCCGGGTTTTAGAAATGGTATTGAGACGTTGGGCGTTTTGACGGGAGAAGACACGACGTCCTGGCGCGGTTATCTGCGGGCGCTGGCATCGCGGCGCCGATTCTTCAAATCGCTTGGAGCTACTGCAACGGACCATGGGCACCCTACTACGCAAACTGCCGACCTCAGTGAACGCGATTCCGAGGGTGTGTTTGACACCGTGCTCGGCGATGATCCAAGCGACGAACAGCAGGAACTTTTTCGGGCGCAGATGTTGACGGAGATGGCACGCATGAGCCTTGAGGACGGGCTCGTAATGCAAATCCATCCTGGGTCTGTCCGCAATCACAATGTGCAGTTATCCGAACGTTACGGACGCGACATGGGGGCCGACATCCCAAGACCGACCGACTATGTCAACGGGCTGCGGAGTTTACTGAACAACTTTGGAAACGAATCAAAGCTGATGATTATTCTTTTCACGCTGGACGAGACGACCTATAGCAGGGAATTGGCGCCGTTAGCTGGCCACTATCCGTGTCTGCGGCTCGGGCCTCCCTGGTGGTTCCACGACAGTCCCGAAGGAATGCGGCGTTTTCGCGAGCAGGCAACTGAAACGGCCGGATTCTATAACACAGTCGGGTTCAACGATGACACGCGTGCGCTTTTATCGATTCCAGCGCGACACGACGTTGCGCGGCGCATGGATGCGGGATTCCTTGCCAAGCTGGTTGCGGAGCATCGCATTGATGAGGATGAGGCGGAAGAGTTGGCAGAGGAGTTGACTGTCGGACTCGTGCGCAAGGCATACAGACTGTAATTGGGCGGAGCTCGCGCTTCTGTTTTCTGGGTTCATATCGACCTGAAGCGCCAGAGCCAAAGGAAAATATCCGTCAGAGATTTGGGAGGAGCTGGAAAATCCGCAGGCGAACAAACCGAAAGCTACACGCTAGAACCTGCTTGGCTGCGAAAACCCGCAAATACCTTCAAATATGCACGTGCCGCTTCCGTAATGGTTTCGGGATGACCTGCATCGACAGCGGCAAGGTTAACCAGATCACTTCCAATACCGAGCGCACGAGCTCCAGCTTCCAAAAAGCCTTCTGCGGTCTTCAGTGTGACTCCGCCGGTAGGGATGAGCTTCAGGTGCGGAAAGGGCGCCAAGAGAGCCCTGAGGTAGCTGGCGCCACCAACGGCGGAACAGGGAAAAATCTTCACATAATCGGCGCCCGCTTCCCATGCGGTGATAACTTCGGTGGGTGTGAGCGCACCAGGAATCGAGACCTTCCCCTTGCTTTTGGTTGCTGAGATGACGTCGAGGTGGAGGCTCGGACTTACAATAAACTCCGCGCCTGCTTCAATCGTCTCATCTGCCTGCGCGGCATTGGTTACCGTCCCGGCCCCGAGTAAAAGCTTTGCACCATGCTCCTTCTTTAACTCCTTAAGCAAATCAACTGCGCCGGGGACGGTCATTGTGACTTCGACCACCGTGATGCCTCCAACGAGCATGGCCTCTACGACGGCATGCGCCTGGGCTGAGGATTTGGCACGCAGAACCGGGATCAGTCCAACGCGTTCGAGAATCTCTTGTGTGGATTCAGACATAGCTTCCATTATCGAGCGATCCGGGCCGAGCCGCCCTTCATGGCGCGTTCCACTTCAGCGAGTGTAACCATGCTGGTATCGCCCGGCGTAGTCATGGCAAGCGCACCGTGGGCAACGCCACAGCGAACAGCCCAATCAATCGACTTGCCTGCAAGCAGGCCATAGATCAAGCCGGAGGCAAAGCTATCGCCTCCTCCGACGCGGTCAAGAATATCGATGTCGCGTTGCGGAACATGGATAATCTTGTCCTGATAAAGTGCAATGGCGCCCCAGCCGTTGCGCGAGGCCGAATGCGCGGTGCGCAAGGTGCTCGCAATGAGTTTCAAGTTCGGATAGGTCGACGCAACTTCGCGAAGCATCCCTTCATATCCGGCAACGGGCAGATTGTCGAAATCTTCACCCGTGCCTTTGATTTCAACCCCAAGCATCGCGGTGAAGTCCTCTTCGTTTCCCAAGAGTAGGTCAACATTGCGCACAAGTTCCCGGTTTACTTTCTGCGCTTTGGTTTTGCCTCCGATGGACTTCCAAAGCGAGTCGCGATAGTTCAGATCGAAGGACACCGTAGTGCCTTGGCGACGAGCTGCATCCATCGCCTCGTCGGCGACGATCGCTGTCGTCTCAGAAAGTGCGGCGAAGATTCCGCCAGTGTGAAACCAGCGCGATCCGTTCTGACTGGCGAAAATCGCTTCCCAATCAAAGTCTCCCGATTTGACCTGGCTGATCGCAGTGTGACCGCGGTCGGAGCAGCCCGACGCGGCACGGATGCCAAATCCCCGTTCAGTAAAGTTGAGCCCGTTGCGCACAGTACGTCCGACGCCGTCAAAATCAGCCCATTGGAGCAGGGAAGTATCGACTCCGCCTTGAAGTATGCAATCTTCGACAAGCCTTCCGACCGGATTATCTGCAAGTGCTGTAGCAACGGCTGTGCGGAGACCGAAGCATCGGCGAAGACCGCGAGCCACGTTGTACTCTCCGCCACCCTCCCATACCTGAAACTGGCGAGTTGTGTGGGTCCGGCCTTCTCCGGGGTCGAGGCGCAGCATAACCTCGCCCAGACTCAGGCAATCCCAGCGTCGCGTCGAATCAGGAATCAGAATCGCGTCCATAGATGTGGCTAAAATCTTCCAATCCACTGTACCGCATCACACGTCCGACGAATTTCTCGGAATGGTATAGGAGCACCGCAGCGAGGGACGCGAAACCTGGCCCCGGATGATAGAGTTTTGGGGCAGGCGCAAGGACAGAGACGATTTGGGCGTAAACCCGGTAAGATTGCCGTGAACAAACGAAAAGGAAGATTTCATGACCAAGGATCTCTTCGATCTGCAGGGAAAGGTCGCGGTGGTAACCGGGGGGACAACCGGACTTGGATACGCGATTGCAATCGGCCTTGCCGACGCTGGCGCGGATGTAGTGCCGAGTTCTCGACGGCTGGAGCAGGTTAAGAAGGTTGCAGATGAGATCGAGGCGCTAGGCCGACGTTCCATGCGGATCACGAGCGATGTGCAGAGTCGGGATTCTTTGCAGGCGCTGCACGATGCCGTGCTGAGGGAATTTGGCAAGGTTGACATTCTTGTCAATGCGGCTGGCGTTACAGCGAAGGCCGCAACGCTCGAGGCAGATGAAGCAGAGTGGACTCGAGTGATCGACACCAATTTAACTGGCACCCTGCGCGCTTGCCAGATCTTTGGTGCGACGATGGTGCGCGCAGGCTACGGGCGAATTGTGAACGTAGCCTCTTTGACATCTTTTGTGGCGTTTTATCGTGTGGCCGCCTACGCGGCGAGCAAAGCGGGAGTGGCATCGCTCACCAAATCGCTTGCCGTGGAGCTCGCACAATCCGGAGTTTGTGTCAATGCGATCGCGCCTGGAGTTTTCCCCACCCCCCTGAACGCTTCGCTGATTCAGGGCACCCCGCGTGGCGAAGAGTTACTTTTACGCACCCCGATGCGGCGATTCGGAGAAGCAAAAGAGGTTGCTGGCGCGGCGATTTTTCTGGCATCGGAAGCTGCCTCGTTCGTGACTGGAGAAATCATCGCGGTTGATGGCGGATTCCTGGCCAGCGGAGTAAATCAGTAGGAAAAGTTGCAACAGTCGATGAATCTCATGCTGCATACGAGTTCTTAGCACGAGAGAGCCGGACGCAATGAAAATCACAAAGGCCTACGTCAACATCACGTCGCCAGGTCGAAACTTCGTCACCCTCAAAGTTGAAACTGATGAGGGCATTTACGGTTTGGGCGACGGAACACTCAATGGACGGGAGCTGGCAGTCGCGACTTATCTGACAGACCATGTGATCCCCTGCATTCTTGGACGCGACCCATTCCAAACCGAGGACATCTGGCAGTACCTTTACCGTGGGCCGTATTGGCGGCGCGGTCCCGTAACCATGGCCGCGATCGGCGCCATAGACATCGCGTTGTGGGATATCAAGGGCAAAGCGTTGCAAACTCCCGTCTATAACCTTCTCGGCGGCAAAAGCCGTGAAGGAGTCATGGTGTATGCCCATGCCAACGGAAAGGACATCGATCACGCGATTGAAGACGTTGCCCGGCACCAGGAAATGGGCTACAAGGCAATTCGCGTGCAGAGCGGCATTCCGGGCCTAGCCAGCACTTATGGCGTGACGAAAACCCCCGGGCGTTATGAGCCGGCAGAACGCGGGCTGCCGCAGGAGTACGAATGGGCCACGGAACCGTACCTTCGCCACGTGCCCATTCTGTTTGCCAAAGTGCGCGAGACCTTCGGTGAAGAGTTACAGCTTCTTCATGATTGCCATCATCGTCTGACGCCAATCGAGGCTAGCCGCTTAGGGAAGGAGCTCGAGCCATTTCACCTGTTCTGGATCGAAGACCCCACGCCGGCAGAGTTTCAGGAAGGTTTCCGAGTCATTCGTGAACACACCACGACGCCAATTGCTGTTGGAGAAGTTTTCAACTCAATATGGGATGCGCACGACCTGCTGCGCAACCAATGGATCGATTACATCCGTATGACGCTAGTGCACGGCGGCGGTATCACACATCTGAAAAAGGTCGCCGATTTCGCAGACCTTTATCACGTGCGGACCGGATGCCACGGTGCGACGGATCTTTCTCCCGTGTGTATGGCAGCTGCACTCCATTTCAATTCGGCCATTCATAACTTCGGAATTCAGGAACACATGCCGCATACAGAGGAGACAGACGCGGTCTTCCCGCACCGGTACACGTTCGAAAATGGCATGATGTTTCCGGGCGATGGGCCGGGATTGGGTGTCGATCTCGACGAGTCGTTGGCGGCAAAGTACCCGTATCAGCGGGCGTATCTGCCGGTGAACCGCAAGCTCGATGGAACTCTGACTGACTGGTAGCGTATGGGTAAATCGGCGGCAGACATGGAACGTCGGGTCGAGGCGGCGGCGCTTTCAGGGCGATGGACAATTTGCTCCATGCTCTTTGTAGCGACGACGATCAACTACGTGGATCGCCAGGTGCTGTCGATCTTGAAGCCTGTGCTTGCGGGGAATGTGCTCCATCTTCAACCGCTGCTGCCGGGCTGGCCAACGGTCGAGGCGTCTATCAACCTCACCGACGTTCAGTACGGCAACATTCTTGCTGCATTCCAGATTGCCTATGCGCTCGGCGTGGTCTTTGCAGGCCGGCTCGTCGATCGATTGGGTTGCCGCAAGGGATATCCGATTGTGACCGGGCTGTGGAGTTTGGCAGCGATGGGTCACGCACTGGTGAATTCTGTCACCGGATTTGCCGTGGCGCGATTCTTGTTGGGACTTGGAGAGAGCGGCAACTTTCCCGCTGCCGTCAAAGCAACTGCCGAGTGGTTTCCGCCAAAAGAACGCGCACTGGCAACCGGGCTATTTAACTCGGGCGCTAGCGTAGGCGCCATCCTAGCTCCGCTGGCCGTGCCCTGGGTGGCGTTGCACTTCGGCTGGCGGGCATCATTTCTCGTTACCGGATTGTTCAGCGCGGTATGGATCGTGTGGTGGTCGATTCGATATCGAACACCACATGCGACAGGGTTGACGCCGATTGCAGTTTCCGTTGCCGAAACGTCCGCGACGTCCGTCCCCTGGTGGAAACTCCTGCGTTATAAACAAGCCTGGGGTTTCATGCTTGGTAAATTCCTTACCGACCCCGTGTGGTGGTTTTTTTTGTTCTGGCTGCCACAGTATTTCAACTCGCGTTTCAAGCTCGATCTTTCACACCTGGGGCTTCCGTTGGTGGTGATTTATGTGTTTTCGACAGTCGGAAGCGTATTTGGGGGATGGTTGCCCCGTGGCTTTATGCGCCTTGGGATGTCGCTCAAGTCTGCACGACTGGCGGCGATGCTGACCTGCGCGTGCTTGGTGGTCCCTATCGCAGTAGCAGGCGGATTGCATTCGGTTTGGCTCGCTGTGGGGCTCTTGAGTCTTGCGGCAGCCGCCCACCAGGGATGGTCCGCCAATATTTTTACGACGGCTTCCGATATGTTTCCTGCACGGTTTGTGGGGACAGTTGTGAGCTTCGGCCAGGTCGCCGGATCGCTGGGCGGCGCGATCTTCCAACCGGTTTGCGGGCATATTCTCCAACTCACGCACAGCTTCGTCCCGCTGTTTCTCTATTCCGGGATTGCCTATCTCCTCGCGCTGTTGCTGCTAAGAGCATTGGCTCCTGGACTGAAGGAAGCTTTGCCGGACGACTGAGACATGGGACCAGGGAAGGTAAAGATATGACTGTAACGCGAAAAATGCGCATGGGAATGGTAGGTGGTGGCCCGGGAGCGTTCATCGGCCCTGTGCATCGGATCGCTGCAGAGCTGGACGGAAAGATCGAGCTAGTCGCTGGCGCCTTTTCGCAATCGCCTGAGAGATCCCGGGCGGCCGGCGAGTCCTACAAGATCGACCCCAGCAGAGCGTATGCGAATTACAAGGAGATGTTGGACGCGGAGCGACGCCGGCCCGATCCGATCGACTTCGTAGCGATCGTTACCCCGAATCACCTACACCTACCAGTTGCGGAAACAGCACTGCAGGCGGGATTTCCCGTGATAAGCGACAAGCCCGCGACAGCCACCTATAAGGAAGCGCTGGCACTGGAAAAAGCGGTTGCCGCGTCGGGATTACCGTACGGATTGACGCACACCTATGCGGGCTATCCGCTGGTTCGCGAGGCACGTGCACTTTGCGCGAGCGGAGCGCTCGGCAAAATCCGCAAAGTTGCCGCGGAGTATTTGCAGGGATGGCTCAGTCAACCGATTGAGACCACGGGACAGAAGCAGGCTGCCTGGCGCGCCGATCCAGCGCTGAGTGGGCCAGGGGGCTGCATAGGCGACATTGGCGTTCATGCTTTCCACCTTGTTGAATATGTCACGGGGCTTAAGGTCACCGAGCTGAACGCGACCCTGCTTTCGGTGGTCGCGGGAAGGCGTGTCGACGACGATTGCACGGCTTTGCTGCGCCTCGATAATGGAGCGAACGGAATCCTTATTACATCGCAGATCGCTGCGGGAGAGGGCAACGGCTTGCGTCTGCGCGTCTATGGCGAGGCGGGTTCATTGGACTGGAAGCAGGAGGACCCGAACCGGCTGCGCCTGAAGTGGCAAAATGGTTTGGAAGAGATTCGCCACGCTTCGGGAAGCTATCTCGGGAAGGACGCGCGTGCCGCGACTCGGTTGCCGGGGGGGCATCCGGAGGGGTACCTCGAGGCCTTTGCCGTCCTCTATCGTGAATTTGCTGATGGTCTTGAAGCGTGGAAGTCCGGGCAGGCTGTCCCGTTGCCTCCGACACTGCCGGGCATTGTTGCGGGGGTGCGCGGGATGCGGTTCATCGACCGAGCAATTGAAAGTAGCCAACGAGAAAGCTGGATTGAATTTTAACTTCGGATTTAGATGCACAGGGGAAATGAAATGAAAACGATTAAGGGACCGGGAATCTTTTTGGCGCAGTTTGCGGACAACAATGCACCATTCAATTCGCTGGAGGGGTTGGCGGTTTGGGCGGCGAAGCTGGGATTCGTCGGTGTACAGATTCCCACGTGGGATAAACGGCTGTTTGATTTGAAAGCCGCAGCGGAGAGCCAGGACTATTGCGACGAGATTCTTGGAGTGCTCAAGGACGCGGGCGTCTCCCTGACAGAATTGTCAACGCACCTGCAGGGTCAGCTTGTAGCCAGCCATTCAGCCTATGACGTCTTGCTGGAGGGGTTTGCTCCACGCGAACTGGCCGGGAATCCCAAGGAGAGCCAAGCGTGGGCTGTGCAGCAACTGGAATGGGCAGCAAAGGCGAGCCGGAACCTGGGCCTGAACGCGCACGCCACGTTTTCCGGCGCACTGGCGTGGCCTTTTTTCTACCCGTGGCCGCAGCGTCCTGCCGGACTCATTGAAGAGGCCTTTCAAGAATTGGGACGGCGGTGGCTTCCGATCCTGAATGACTTCGACGACGTCGGAGTGGACGTATGCTTCGAGTTGCACCCTGGCGAAGACCTGCATGACGGTGTGACCTATGAGCGTTTCCTCGCACAAGTGAATGATCATAAACGTGCCAACATCCTTTACGATCCCAGTCACATGGTCCTTCAGCAATTGGACTATCTTGAGTTCCTGGACATTTATCATGACCGCGTCCGCGCATTCCACGTAAAGGACGCCGAATTCCGGCCCAATGGCAAAAGCGGCGTCTATGGCGGATATCAGGATTGGATCGACCGCCCAGGGCGCTTCCGGTCATTGGGTGATGGCCAGGTTGATTTTCGATCGATCTTCAGCAAGATGGCGCAGTACGACTTTCCGGGATGGGCAGTTTTGGAGTGGGAGTGTTGTCTAAAGCATCCCAAGGCAGGCGCTGCCGAGGGTGCGACTTTCATTCGCGAACGCATCATTCATGTAACCGACCGTGCATTCGACGACTTTGCCGGTGCTCGCGCGGATCAAGAGAAAAATAGAAGGATTTTGGGTCTTGAGCCCCTTCCGGAGATCCGGACAGACTGGTCCCGCGGCGGTGGAAACGGATAACGCGAATAGTGAAAACCAAATCTTGGTTTTCGGGCCCGAACGGCCGTTATAGCGAAACCAGAGTCGATGTATCCCGAAGCCACAGCGTTCAAGTCGACGCGACCACCAGGGAGCGGCGATCCTGCACGAAACTCAAAAGGACACAGTCACTCTGGTTTTGCTCTAGATCGCGATTCCGGCTGATCGATAGATGCGGGTGATGTATTGCATGTCGCGCATGCCCTCTTCTCCAGGCGACTGCGGTTCGATGCCATTCTGCACGCAATGAGAAAAATGCTCAGCTTCGGCCTGGAAGTGCGAAGGGTCGCGAGCCGCGTTAGGCTCGTCAAGCGCCGTTCCAGAGAGTTCGCCTCGCAACCGAAGTCCTTCGTAGATGAACGCCGGACTCACCTCCAGCCAGCCTTTCGATCCGTGTACGCGGAAGAATCCTTCCATAGGTGCGCCGTAGGTAGTGCAGCAGCTAGCGACGATGCCGGAAGGGAAGCGCATCGTCCATGAGACATTCTCCTCTACTTCGTTAAATCGCCCATCGTGGTCGAGGACCGAAGCGTAGGCGGTGATGTCCTCAGGCTCCTCGCCAGTGAGATAGCGGCAGGCATTCAATGAATAGATGCCCACGTCGAAGAGAGGGCCGCCACCAGCGAGTTTTTTGCTAAGCCGCCACTCTCCGGGACGAATATTGAAGCCAAATGAGCTCTCCACGGCTTGCACTTGGCCCAAAGCGCCGTCGCGAATCAGCTTCACTGCTTTCAGGTTGGTTGGTTCGTAGTGGCAGCGGTAGGCGATCATCAGTTTAACGTTGGCTGCCTTGCATGCAGCGATCATCGACTCGCAGTCTGCGACATTCGTGGCCATTGGCTTCTCGCACAGCACGTGCTTGCCAGCCTTCGCCGCGCGAATCGTGTCCTCGCAGTGCATGGAATTGGGCAACGCGACGTAGACAGCATCGACGGCTTTGTTCTCAGCAATTCGATCGAAGTCCTCATAGCTGTAAATTGAATTCGTCGAGATGCCGTATTCAGTGGCGATCCGTTCTGCCTTATCCCGATGCCCGCTCACCAGCGCTGTAATTTGCGAGTTGATGCTGTTGCGCACTCCAGCCATAAAATGGCCCGCAATGCGGCCCAGACCGATGACGGCGTAGCCGGTCTTCTTTTCGCTCGCCTGCGCATTCAGCTTAGGAGCCAGTCGGGATGCAAGTCCCAAGGCTCCAAGTTTGGCAAAATCTCTTCGATTCAGATTCATGTTCGATCCAAATACAGGATTGGAGAAGCCCTCTCAATTTAATTCATCTTTCCAGTGGCCGTGCAAGTTGGGAAGAAACGGCGCGTCGATTCAGCGTCGATGGGGGCGCTTCTTCGTGACCGTGACCAGCTTTCCATTGAAGGCGTACTTTCTGCGCTCGACCGGCGATGAAAGGACCAGGCTCGTGACCGGATTGCCGTAGGGCAATAGGGCTTCGATCAATGCCTCAAGGTCGGCCATGCTCGTCGTGGTCACTTTCAAAAGCAAATCATCGCCTCCGGTGAGGTGGTGGCACTCGCGGACTTCCTCGAGTGTCTGCACATAGTCGAGGAGGCGATGATACTGCTGGCCACCGCAGCTCATACGGATAAAGGCTAGCACGTCAAGACCCAGCGCCTCGCGGTCAATCTCGACCGTATAGCCATGAACAATCCCAACTTCTTCCATTTGCTTGAGCCGTTCCGCAGTGGCGGTTGGAGACAAGCCAATGCGGCGACCCAACTCCGCGAGGCTAAGCCGTGCGTTAG
>Ga0182024_10009499_pt1 | contig 20097 bp, 14 predicted proteins | sample P32metaG_FD_120480 | JGI IMG/M metagenome (GOLD analysis project Ga0182024, IMG submission 120480) | Permafrost microbial communities from Stordalen Mire, Sweden - P3-2 metaG (Illumina Assembly) | ecosystem: Environmental > Terrestrial > Soil > Wetlands > Permafrost | place: Sweden: Stordalen... | reverse complement strand
GGAACGCGTGTAGACTCGAAAGGGTCTCGGGGGTTCGAATCCCCCCCTCTCCGCCACCCAGTCGCCGATTTTCGCATTCGCTGCGGAAGTCACCAAAATAGTGTGCTACGCTCGCGTATTTCCCGGACCCGAGGGTACCGGAGAAGCCCAGATTCGCCCGCCGGCAGCTGATTTTTGCTCGATTCTCTCCGTCGAGTATCGAGCCGGTGCCCCGTCGCGCTCTTTTTCTGCACGAATGAAGTTGCGATATGAAGGAAATCGCTCGCTTCATTCATCGAACAGAGCGAAGATCCCTGCGAGCACTTGTGGGTCAGGAGATTTGGAGAGCGAACAGGACGCTCGAAATTGCCGAAGCGAAGCCGTCAATAAACTACAGACGGTTGAACGTCCAAGGAGAGGACTGGTTAAATTGACGAAGGACCGAAGAGTCCGCGTACAAGAGAGGCACGAGGGGCATCAAGTGCGGCTGAGGATCAAGGAGAGTGTCGAGATCATCGTAGGCGATTCGCGGAAGCTCCTGAGCGACTTCGTCGACGGCACGTTTCAAAGCTGCATTACAAGCCCACCGTATTGGGGTCTGCGCGACTACGGCATCGAAGGTCAGATTGGCGCCGAGCCGACCGTCGAGCAATACTTGACGGACTTAATTGCGATCTTCCGGGAAGTAAGGAGAGTTCTTCGGAATGACGGGACCCTTTGGCTCAACATTGGGGACTCGTACACAAGCGGCAACCGCGGTTGGCGCGACGCCGACAAGAAAAATCGCGCGCGCGGGATGGGTTACCGGCCATCGAACCCCAAAGGTTTGAAAGACAAGGAGCTGATTGGTGTGCCGTGGCGGTTGGCCCTCGCGTTGCAGGCGGACGGATGGTATCTGCGCTCGGATGTCGTTTGGTACAAGCCCAACTGCCAACCCGAGAGTGTCAAGGATCGCCCGACTAGATCACATGAATATGTATTCCTGCTCACGAAGAACGAAAAATACTACTATGACGCGGAGGCCATCAAAGAAGAGACTAGCGTTCCAGGAAGGAGGCGAGCCCGTCGCACCGTTTGGTCGATAAACACCGAGCCTTCAACAGAAGCCCACTTCGCGATGTTTCCTCCAGAGTTAGTCAAAACCTGTATGCTCGCAGGTACTCCGAAGGGCGCTCGGGTACTCGATCCTTTTTTTGGTGCGGCCACGGTGGGTATGGTTGCGCTCGAGTTGCGAAGACAATGTGTGGGCATCGAACTCAAGACAGAGTACGCGGAGATAGCGGCGAAGAGACTTTCTGAGGCGCAAACTACTTTGCCTCTGTGGCCAGAGGAATTCGATTGATCTTCCACATTGCATGGACGGGGCAAAGGCGTTTGTCAAGTTTTCTGATTTGGAGCTTACGTTCCGTACCCCCGTCGAAGTAGAGCTCGAAAAGCGTTCGGCCTTTATCGTCCAGAACGCGACAAGTGCCCGGCTTCGGAGTTTGACTGGAGTCGTTGGCCATGCGAATGATGCCGGTCTCTGACAGCGAGAGAAGTGCCTTCGGAATTTCCACCAGCTCGTACTCCTGAATTCGTTCAGTGTCGACGAGTCGTCTTAGCTGCAAGATTCGATCGTAGGATTTCATGTGCCGAAAGAACTGCTCTCGAAGGCCTCCGAGATCTGCTTCGGTTGTCCAAGCACCTTTACCCAATTCCATGAACTTTGAAATGTGAAGTAGGTTCGGCCGGATCTCACGATTCGCCTGAGTCTTGAGACTGAAGCGTTGCGAACGAATTGTAACGTCGTGGCCGGGGTTCCCCCTGGACGCCAAAGTCGCCGGGATCCCGTTCTCATTGAGGGCTCGAGCGAATGCGTATTCGAATCTGTCTTTTGACAAGGCTTCAGTCGAGAAGCAGTGGTGAATCTGCAGGGCGTCGCCAAACGACGCCAGCACACCATCTGTCACGATATCGGATTCGGGGTTCCGCCAGCGCTCGGACGTTTGAGCAAACTGCTCGACCACACCAACCAGCCAATCGAGTTGGCGTGTACTAAGAATCCCCAGACGCTCAATAATCCGATTAAGAGTTTTCGGAACGTCCCCCATCTTCCAGATCGGCCCGCCGCCAAGGTGATATCTACCCTTTCCTATACTCGCTCTGGATCTGAATGCATATACGGTGCTTGGAACTGCTGCAGTCTGTGAAGCCATTCGCGCGTACTCGAATTCCACGTCTGGCTTTCGCTCGACATTTGATCAAACGGCAAAAGCGGGTAGGGTATGAACCACTGCTCAACAGGCAAACCGGGGGGTTCCATGCCGCAAATCACCGCGTCGATGCTTTACGACCTGCTCGAGTGTCCCCATCGCGTAACGATGGATTTATGCGGTGTAAAAAGCGAAAGGGATCCAATAAGCCCATTCGTCCAGCTTCTTTGGGAGCGGGGCGATCTTTATGAGAAGGAAGTCATAGATAGACTGAAGCTGCCCTACCTCGATCTCTCGGATTATAGGGGCTCCGAAAAAGAGCGCTTAACAAGGGAAGCGATCGCTCGGAAAGAGCCCCTTATATATGCGGGTCGAATCAGTGCCGGGGACCTGCTCGGTGAGCCAGACCTCATTCGATTCGAGGAGAACGGATATGTACCTGGCGACATCAAGGCTGCAGCAGGAGAGGAAGGACCGGACGATCATCGAAAGCCCAAGGAGAGATATGCAGTCCAGTTGAGTCTGTACGTTGATATTCTAGAGCGGAATGGCTGTTCAACCGCGCGAAAAGGCTTCATTTGGGACATCGAAGGCGCCGAAGTGTTGTACGACTTGACGACCGCGCGAGGCCCTAGGAATCCTCGCACTTTCTGGGATGAATATACCGTCTGTCTGGCAACTGCTCGTCAAATTGCAAGCAAAACTGAGGTGACTCTACCCGCCTACGGTGCCGTTTGCAAAAATTGCTGTTGGTATTCAGCTTGTTTGAAAAGAATGACAATTACCGATGATCTGACTCTGGTTCCAGAGCTGGGACGATCGCGACGCGACCCAATGATCGTCGAAATTCCCACGACACGAGCTCTCTCCGAGATCGATCCGAACTCGTTCATAGTGGGCAAGAAGACGGCGTTCAAAGGGATCGGACCGGACATGCTGATGAAATTGCACGGACGCGCGAAGCTGCTTTGTACGGCCGGAGCGAAGCCAATCCTGAAGCAGGCGGTGGTTCTCCCCAAGGCGGAGAAGGAGATCTTCTTCGATGTCGAGACCGATCCTTTCCGCGGAATCTGTTACTTGCACGGTTTTGTCGAACGCCAACGCTGCGACAATTCGACGGAACGGTACGTATATTTTCTTGTCGAGAGGCCACGGCCGGAGGATGAGGAGGCCGCATTTCTGGCTGCCTGGAAGTACCTTGTAGACGCGCGGCCTCACGTTCTCTACTTCTACTCAAGCTACGAGCGGACCACTTGGAGAAACCTCCGGAAAAGGTATCCTCGTGTATGTACCGAGTCGGAAGTGGAAGGGGTGTTTGACCCGCAAGTGTCGGTTGATTTGTATACTAACGTAGTGGCCCCGAAGACGGATTGGCCCACTCGCGATTACTCGATCAAAACGCTAGCGGGATACCTCGGCTTTGACTGGCGCGACATGCACCCCTCTGGCGCTGCATCAATCGAGTGGTTTGACCGTTGGGTGCGAACCTCCGACCCTTCCCTTAGGCAGCGAATTCTTGACTACAACGAAGATGACTGCAGGGCAATGCGGGTTTTAGCGGACTACATTCGAAGCCTCGCGGCTTAGCTAGGTACTACCAGTCCTAGTCCTTGCGAATGCTTTTGTGCTAGCAGTGGCCGGCACCTACGAGGCCGATCGAGCCTCTCTGGAAGGAGCGTCGAGCGCGATGAAGGTCAAAGAAGTCAGGCGTATCGTCCGTGCACTTCTCAAGGCCCCGATAGACCGGCGGGAGCCGTACGCGAAGTTTGTGTCTGCTCAGGACACGTTGGAGTTCGCCGCCATGCTTCTCGGGATTAAGCGCGTTTTCCTTCTTGGGCGGGGTTTCGACGATCAGAGCTGGGTTTCGGCCGTGAAGAGAGCCGCCGCAAAGCTCGGCGTGGCAGCAATGGTAGAGGACGCCTACTGGGACTCTGACTACTCCAAGCTTAACCTTCCGGCTTGGTATCGCGAACTCCGCCGCAGTCGACAGCGGGCGACCTACATATCTGCCACCGGTAGTGTGGTCTCAGAGATTCGAGAGATGTCGGCTCGGGGATGGGTGTCTCCGGCCGAAGAGGCGCACCTCCTTGGGTATCCCTTATGCTGCGTGGAGGATCATCATCGTCGCGCAGTCGTGATCCAAGACACGTTCTTTCGCGCGGTGATGCGAGTTGCTAGGGGAGACGAACAAAAGGCCCGCAGCCTTCTCTTCGAAGATGTCAAGTTTCACCTCAATGATGAAGAAGAGGCGCAGATGAAGTCGGCTCGGGAGCTTCGCCCGTGCCCCTTTGCCAGCTTCTACATGTGCGCCTCATGCGCCTCAAGTGACCGGAGCACTGCGCGGAAGCTTTCAAGGCAGTATGCAAAACTTGCGAGCGATCTGGATTCTGCATTATTCGCGACTCTGGAGGAGGCGGCTAGCTTCGAGGAATCGATGACATCCCGCTGACTCGGACGCGTAGGGAATGGAAGATCCGCTAGGACTGGCTCTCGGATCGCTCAACACTAGAGTTCGACGAGGCTGCAGCAAGACCTCAGACTGAGGAAGCTCGCGCGATTGTCAGCCCCACGTTCGAGCTCAGTATCTTTGGGCAATCGGCGCCGGAACAACGCCGCTATGTCCGTTCTGCAAGCGTGTAGCGTAGACACTTCGCGTTGCGTTCGTGATTTCATACAAATGTTTGTGTGTGGCTAAGTCGAATTATGAGTTTGTCGCAGCAGTGTTCGTCTTTTGCTATCGCACAAGCTGATGTCTCGTCCTGTAAGATCCCAGTCGCAGCCCCAGCGGGGCTGGCGTGGAGGTGCGCGCGCTTACTGCTTCGCAAAGTCGTGGGGACTCATCAGTGTCCAGAATTTCCCTTGTTTCTCTAGTTTCCCTTTTACTGACACAAGGCGACCCTCTTTATGTGCGTCGCACGCCAGCTTGTAGCTCGCGGCGTCGAGCGAGACTCGGACTCGCGTCTGGGGGGCATCATCTTGTTCCCACAGAATCGTGATGGTTCGTTCTCCGCTTTGATCCTGGTCTTCATCAGCAGGTGCCGTCTCAGAACGCAGTTGAACCACCCGACCTCGCACTACGACATCTTTCGATTGCTCGACGCGCAGCATCCTGGCAGCCGCCTCCAAGTAAGAATAGCTCTTCGGCCCTAACCGAATAGCATTTGCATCAATAACGTCGTCGGGAGGCTCCACTTCCGGCGACCATATGATCGAATATTCTGTTTCGCCCTCGAGAATCTCTTGCGGCATTTCCAAGATCGCATCACACATGTTGGCGTTCAGGCCGACGAGGAAGCCGATTGCTAATGGCCCTACATCTCCGCTCAGTACCGCATCTCGAGTGGAAGCAAGCGCTCGAGCCACTCTCAGCATCACACGTCGCTCGAATGAGGCGGCGATCTCGCCCGACAAAGGCAACGCTGGAGACGTAAGAGTGACCGGTGATTCGATCGTCAGACCAAAGCTGCCGGTAAATGTCTGGCCGAAGCGACAGCGTTCAAGATAGTGACGCCCAGCTGATGTAGCCTTCGCAAAAGACGGCTTCGGAGATTCTTCGTTGACAGCGGCGGCCGAGAGAAAATCTCTCAATCCCTGAACTAGTCCTAGCGCTACATCAAAGGAAAGAGAGCCCGACTCTTTCGGTCCCGTTAAGATACGGACCCGCAAAACATCTTTATCAAGATTTCTTATCGATTGAACTAACTCGTCTAAAGGGCGGCCTTCGAGGATAGAAAGCTGCTCTAAAGCTTCGGTCACACGTTGATAGCTATCGTCCTGATCGTTCATCTGCGGCACAATCATGAGTATACGTTTGCCGTCGTCGGCTGTGGGTCCCACAAAAGTAAGATAGCGCTCGCGCTTTTCCGTCGTTCGTTGCCAGCCGCGCCTAGCTAAATACGCCGTGAGATCTTCGATTCGAATTGGCTGCTGGATGGCGAAACGTGGATGACTGTACAGAGCCATTAAAATTCTCCCTTTTGAGCCCGGTCCAGGAGGGAGATAAGTGTACCAGGCTCGAGCAATTGAGAACTAGGGATGTCAATCACCTTAGTCGTTGTGTTGCCCGTAGGCGCGCCAACCAAGTAGTGCCAGAAGCAGCATCGTTTCAGAATCATCTGTTCCGGTTTGATCTGCAACCATTCGCCGATAGAGTCGGGTAGGCACAAAAGAATTAGAATCATGGGAACAGCTCCAGCTTGCGCGTTGCGTTCAACCAGATCATTGTAAGTCTTGGCTTCCAAGTTGAACTTCAGAACTCCCGCGGTCTCTGACCAATTCTTTGAGGCTTTCAGTTGAAAATCGAGAGGGAATCCATTTGTGACGTGGCGACTACCTCTTACCGCGATCTGGTGGAAAACTCCGTCCACACCGTAGTCATGGCGGCCTGTAAAATCTGCCTGAACTCTTGCGGCCGCTGCCACGGCTTGAACGTACGCGACGCTGAGGTCAGCCGCGGCATGTTCTTCGGGCATCATCCTGCGTTCTTCCGGCGCGGAGCGGCGCCGCAGCGGTAACTTTTCGCACGACTAGAGATCCCAAACAAGAGGGCATCCGCGCAGGGTCACCTTAGCACCCTTTTTCACTCGCTCGCCGAGCCACTGTGCTACTTCTCGGCGTCATGTGCTTCCTTGAAACTCAGCTTTTACGGGATCGTCCTTCAGATGAAGAAATCTCGCGATCGCATCGGCACAGCAAGCAAGTTCTCTTTGCGACTTCAGCCATACTATGCTTTGCGAAATATAAAAGCGCGCTTTTTATGTACTCAGTGCCACCGAAATGTCCCATGGACAGCCCGTTGCATCGACCCGTCTGAGTGCCCTAGGCTCATCGGTTGTGAGTTGCTGCAAAAGACTTCTGCATAGACTTTTAGAAGTCTCGATTCTCGAAGGACATCAAGATCATGCGCAAGGTGACTTATCACTTCTTGTGACACTAGCAGTATTAGCTTCGCACGCGCCCTCGAAGCGATAACGTTGAAACGATTGAGGCTCATCAGAAATTCCTCCTCTTCAGCAATCTGATCCGGGTCGCCGAGCGTGTATGAGGCGATTATCACATCTCTTTGTTGTCCCTGGAATCTTTCGACTGTGTCAACCGCTTCCCTAATGGAGTCGGCCAGTTGTCCAGTTGCACCAAAAGCATGCTGCAAGCGGGTAACGATTAATCCCTGTTGGGCTCGATGGGGCGTAACAACCCCGACGGCCGCGCGCCAAAACTCGACCGGAGTGTACGGGGTCGCGCTGGCCGCCAATTCGATGCCAGTAACCGGATCGTTTTCGTGAAGGAGACGATTCGCGATACGTCCCGAAAGAAGAGAAATCAATGCCGTAACAGCATCAGCTTCAAACTCGTTGCGTTGGCTGCTTCGACCGTCGTCGTACACGAAGCACACTGCCGGACGATCCGGGTCGAGGAGCCGAGTCCATTCTTGAGTCCAGAAAAGCCCCGCGGGCCAACCCACAGGCGTGGCCGTTGGTAAGGGGGTCAACAAACCTATTCTAAGCCGCGGCGAGTGGCTACTAAGGCTACCCGAGTAACCCGTTTGTCGAGCGAAGTCCACTATTGTGTCATTCGATCGATAGTTGATTCCAAGAGCGCTCTCGGGAACCTGATGGACCTCCTTCCAGAACCCGTATATCGATCCTACCAGATCTCCCAAAGTGCTTGGAGGTTCTGCTTGGTGAATAGGCGGTAACTGCAACGGGTCTCCGGCCAGAATGACAGAGCCATCGCTCGCTAGTGCGCTAAGAGGGAGAATTGCGTGCGCGACGTCCATTTGCGAAGCCTCGTCGATCACTACGAGATCGAACCACTCTGCTTGAGCCGCACCATTGTCGCATGTAAGAAGATTGTGGGTCTGCTCCGGAGTGGTCCCGATGACTACCGTACTCGACTGGTCTTGGAGGCGCCGTCGAAGATCGCGTATTGCTTGCGACGGACTCCCCCGACTAAGGTCTAAGTCGATTGCTGGGGCCACGTTATGAGGCGCAAGTTGATATTGCGATCGAATCCGAAACACATCACAGCCTGCTGGCACGAGAGCTGTGATATCCTGTGCGAGATCAACTAGAACGTTGTCAATCGCAGTATACGTAGATGCCGAGAAAAGAACACGAATGGTTCTGCCGCTTCGATGAGCGTCAAGCACGGCAGCCAAAACGATAGCTCGCACCGTAGTGCTCTTACCGGTGCCTGGAGGTCCCCAGACCAACCGAGCTCTGTGGCTGAGAGCATCTTGCCAAGCTTGCCACTGCGTAGAATTCAACGCTCGCTGCCCAGACAATAGTTGATCTCCCACATCTGTTCTGACCGCTGTCAGATTTCGAGTAACAACCACGGCGGACATGGCTCGAAGATCCCATAGACAGTCGGCACAGGGCGTATGGGTGGTAGACCTCGCACCGCGACTGGCTTGGCCCGTTGCTCTTAGAACAAGGGGGTTCGGATTGTTGCGCGCAATGGGCGGATTTCCGATCGCTTGGAGAGTATTAAGCAACTTTCGAGTGAAGAAATCATGGTACACTGGATCCATGATAACCTCTTGGCTTAGATCGACAATGCCAGCACCTTCTAGTGAATCAATAATCGTTGGAAAGCGGCGATCTGCATCGACCGCAAGAAAGCCTCGGTTTCTGTCAAGCGCAACGATTGTAACGCCTAACAGGTCCTCCATGAGTTGTTGCCAATATGCGTTCCCGAGCTGGTTGCGCAACTGCTGATCCAAAAATGTTCCGCGTACGACAGCCGCTACTCTTCGGTCGAGGAAGCCTCCAAGGCTTTGGGGTGCGAGCGCGTATGAAAAATCTCCAACTCTCGCTTTTACGTCTCTAGAATCGGCGCTTATTTCATACACGCGACGACCTTGTCGTGCAGTCAGCCCGAGTAGGGTAAGCGCGGATTGCTCCGCTGATCCTGTCAATCGGTTGGAAAGGCGAGCGCTACGGAATCGAGCTGCGCGCTCGTGTGGCGGCATTGCTCGTGCCTGGTGGACATCCAATTCTTCCAGCGCTCTGTTTAAGCGCGCAAAAGCGTACCAGAGTTGTCCGTCGGTGCTAACGCGATTCTGATGCGGTGGAGGTCCGATCTGAATCGGCGGTGCAGTCTGGCTCAATTGGGGGCGGAGGTCTTGCTCCAAGCGTTCTGTAATTGCCTCAAGGGCACCTAGGCGCCTACGGACGGTCTCTATGTAAATTGCCATCTGCTGCTGCCAATGACGAGGCGTGGTTACCTTGGCCCAGATCTCATGTGCGCGTTCTGACGGGATCTGATCACTGAGGGGAGTGCTAAACAACGGGTGGACGTTGAAGTTTGCGACGTTGTGCGGAAGATTTTGATCATGGTAGATCCGGGCGAGTTCGAGCAGGCTGTAGTAGTGAGGTACTGGAGCTGCTATTAGCCCTCTGACAACGTCCCGTACTACTGTTATCGGTGACCGTCGAGTTGCGAGGTCCGGGTTTGGTAGAATCTCTTCCGGCGGGAACAACCACGCCAGATAGTCTATCGTTGGATTGGCGAGGATGGCTTGCAGGTGCCGTCCCACTACACGCGCTATGTGATCGAACTGGAGCGTGTCCCATATATAGAACTGAACTTTCGTCCTGTACTCCTGCCGCCGCTGGGCGCTTAAGCTGGCGAGTGCTGAGTCGGCGAGCGTCTGCTGGTCCTGCAGCGAGCACCAAGTGAGCATGTCATGAATCTGTTGAAGAAACGCGAGAAGTTCTCGCCGCTCTGCGTTGAGATCTCGGTCAATCACAATCCAGGCGTTTGCCTGCCAAGCCCTGTTCCGCCTCGGCGAGGTTAAGGGAGACTGGAACGCACGCGGTTCAAGCCAAAACGCCTTTAGGCCGAAGGCGACAGTAATAGCGCTGCCAATGTCAAAATCCACCGAAAGATAAACATGGAGGTCAGTCCAGCGCGGCATGCAAGCAGACGTCCCACTCTGCGCCGGAATCTCTACTTGCCCTGTCTGCAACGATAAAGCGCGACCAGCCACTACAGTGCGAGTTGCCCTCAGGCCTTGATGCCGATCGAATACAGAATTGGTTGGGCTCAACGTCGCAAGCGCAGCAACCTGCGTGATACCCGCTTGCGCAATGCTCAGTCGTGCTCCCTGCGAAATGAACGCTACTCGGCTTAGATGGTCCTGAGTCTGCGCGGTCGGAAGACAATGGTCGGGATGAGGCGCAACGTGAGGATCATGAGAACTTGCTGGGCGCGCCTCGCCGAGATACTCGCAGAACGAACACCGGTTATCGACGTGCCACTCCAACGTACGCCACTGTTGCCCGAGAGCTTGCGGAACATCGAACTGAAAAAAACGCCGGACCCGAAGTGCGAACACTTCGAATGGAACCAGTTCCAAATCCTCCTCCATCGCTATCGATAGCTGACGCAGAGTAGGAATCGATCCCTGCGCTGCTAGTCGTCGCGCCACTCGGAGCAAATTGGAAGCATCGTGGGAGCCAGGCCACACCGCTCCATTCGGTACGACGACAAAATCTCCGTTCAGTCCACGATCGACCAGCCAGCTTGCTAACGCCATGCTGTAATAGGCCACTTCCGCGAAGTAACTGGGCGATGCTTCGGCTGTCATTTTGATATCGATCACACGAAGTTGGCGCCTTGTATCACCATGGGGCAGGGGAAGCAGGGTGCCGCCCGAGGCTATGAACCGATCGAAGCTGCCAGGCTGCAGCACAGCGATAATGTCGGGCCGGAGATCGGCGTATTGAAGGTTGAACCTGCTCGCGTCCCGCTGAATCGCAAGGTCCGTCAGAAAAGCGGAGCAAACCTCAAAGCTTGCTTCAACGAGAAAGGAAATGGGTTGTGCGGCGGGCAAGACCTGTTCTAGCGGGGTCGAAGCATAACGGATCTGATTCGTCGTTGTTGTGTATGGGGTCCCAACTACCGCGGAGGTACCAAACGTCTGGGTCAGGTCTTCTAGTTTTTCTGCCTGCCACTCTTCGCCTGCCCGTTGGATCTGGCGCAGCCCTGGTCGCGGCGATTGCGGGTACGGCATGCCGAGCGCAATCCGATCCGCGCGGAATTGAGCGTTGTCAGGATATAAGTTGAGTGCTAGTTGCCTAAGGCAGTTAGTTCTTATGAACTGCCCTAACACATGTTTATTGATTTGTGGCATGCCACCTCGTTCACAAGCCGCGGGAGCTTCACAAGAGTTTTTCTAAGGGGGTTAGTCCTACCATCGTACGATCGAGTTGCCTATGTTTCAGAAGGCCAAGAGAGACGGCCACAAACCCGGCACGCCGAAGCGTCAGCTTGTCTACTTCCTTGAAAGCAATCGGTGCGCCCGCCAATCTTTTGGCCCAAGTCGTCACCGCCGACTGAACGTACTTCGTGCCCTCCTCATCAATCGACTGAAATTCCCCAAGAGGACGGTCCGATTTCCGGAGAACGAAAACGGCGTCCCAAAGGCCGGTTCCAGCGTGCGCGTGCAACCCGACGCCCGCCTCTCCAGGCGCCGGCAGGAATTGCGTTGGCGTAAGCGAGGCTCGCGCAAGTGAGGTCGCAAGAGCCTTCCAAGCATCGGCCACGGCATGACGAAAAGTGAATAGGAGGAGTCCTGAAGGCACTAGCACGCGGGCGATTTCTCCAAATGCTGCAGAGAGTCCTAGCGTATAGCGCCCGGTTGCCTGTGCGTCGTTTCTCCGGCCAAGGAGGCTTTCCAGTGATACGCGAGTTCCATCCCTGCTGCTTTTGATCAGCCCAATCATTTCCATCCAGGGCAGAAAGAACTCCGCCAGATCTGAGTAGGCGATGTTGTCAAAGTACGGGGGATCCGTGAGAACGATGTCCACACTTCGATCGGGCAGAAAAGATAGGTCCTGGGCCGTCGCGCACGCTATCGTGGGAACGCCCAATGCCGACTTTCGGGGAACCGTCTTGAAGCCGCCTCTTCGGAGGGGTTCCTTTGGTCGGCGAGAAAATTCAGCGGCCCGAACGAGCTTCTTTACAGCATTTGGATAGGTGCCGCGTCCAGTGCCATCACACCAGGGATTCAGTTCAACAGGGCGAGGCACGTGCCGAAATGCGTGAATGCTGAAAATCGGGGTAAGTCGACGCCAGCCAGTCGCATAAGCTGTCATCATACAGTTCGTGGTGAGATGAGCACTGAAGGCGACTGCGAGAGCCCGCCGTACAGGTTCCTTGAAGCCAGCGATCGCCTCAGCGAGTAAAGAAAGATGAAGTAGCTGCCGATCGTTGAACAGGTCTGTCCACTGCCGATACCCGTAGTCAAACAGGCGAGAATCCAAGCGCTTTGAAATGCCGAGCTTAGGAAATGTGTCAGGATTCGACCTCCTCCGTGCAGCGCAGAGTTTACTTGCCTCGGCGTACAGGGCTATATCTGACTCGCTCGCGCGAACGAACCTTCGCTTTGCCATAGGCACAGGGCGACCGCCGTCGTGCTCGTCGAGTACCTCAAGCGCAAACAATTTCCAGGATGGAGGTGATTGTCCAGCTCGACCGATATCAATGAGCGCGCGGCGATCGTCACACTTAGGGCAACTTGCGGTTCCGTGGCTGACGATGGCATCCGACAGACTCGTGAACTGCGCGCACGCTCCGCATCTGAATTTTTGTCGACCAGAGCGGCGCTGGCAAACCTCGCCGCAGTTCGAGCATACCACCCATTGGAACTTCTCGTCGTCAGCGAGAAGAAACGTTGGGTGAGCATCAAAAGATTCCCCGCAGTCCCTGCACGTTACGACCTGTACCCAAAAGTGGTGCAGGACGATGCGCTCGACCCCGCGGTCGTCGCGTGAGCTATGAAACCGACGAACACGATTTCCCACGCTTACCTGTAGCTCTGTCAGTGCATTCTGGAGATCTGGCAATGCCGCCGCGAGCAACTCAAATCGCGTGACTGTACATGCCACCTGATCTACATCTACACCAATGACGGCAGCTCCCAGTCGCCACGCCTCAACGACAGATGTGCCACCTCCAACGAAAGGATCGAGCACCGTGCGTCCGCGCAAGTCGGCGGAACCATAGTACCCCCGCCAGAAGTTCTCGTTTGGTCCGCAGGTGCCGCCAACTAGCAAGGCGCGGAACACGCAGCCGAGCCGTCTCGCGAACCACTTGTGCACCATGTAAATCGGTCGAGGACGACGCCCCTCACGCTTGGCGAGGCCCGCAAGTTCGCGGGCAGGAAATACTCCGGCTTCGAGCAACGAAACATTAGGCGCGAAGCGACGAATCTCCTTGTGGGGCGTGCTATTTGGTTTCAAAGACCGACCCATGCGCGACACGCAAGGCATCTGGCTATCTCACTTTGCGTAAGATCGACGCGAGCAGAGCAAGCACTAGCCCAAACAGATTCGCCGCGGAAAAGCTCGTATTGCACCGATTTTGTCGACTCCGATCGGAGCAGTATAGCCGGTCACAAGCAGATTGCGAGTGCGGCGAGGGTTGCTGGTTGCCACAAGTAGTCACTGGACGCGGGATCTGCGAGCAAACTCTTCGTAGAACCCGATCCGCCCGCCCTTCAACGCCTGAGCGGCGGCAAATGCTGGTAGACCTCTGGGCGGCATTGGACTGCGTCGTAGAATTGAAGGCGAGAACTGGTGACGGAGGTGTGGGATTAATTGGCTCCTCGGGTCGAATAGTCGGAGAGCAGCTCTCCCTGGTCGTTCCAGCAAGGGGGAAGAGCAACGCGACCGTCCATCAGCATCTGCAGGTTAGTCTCGAGAGACGCCTCGCCTTTTGCGATCGCATCAACGAACGCCGGCGAAACGAAAGCCAGTTTCGTCACGCGCGTGACATAACGTTTGGGCAGTCCTTCACGGCGTGCGATCTCAACGAGCGAACGGACGCGCCCAGAAGCCAATTCCTCGAACCAACCTCGGGCCCGCGCAAATGCCTTCAGCAGCGCGGGATCGGTTTTCCTCGGCTCATCGCCTCCATTGATGATAAGCCGAATCTCCACGCCACGTCTCTTGATCTTCAGCGGCGCGAACCGGAACAGATGGAGCATCGTGCGTAGCGGAGCGCTGGACGGACCGCCGTGCGGAAAGGGTATGTTCAGCCCAAGTCGAATGCCTTCGTCTGTCAGTACTGCCTTCTCCACCAACTCGACCAGAGCCACCGAACGTTCCCTCTCAGCCAGCAAACGCTCCCTCCATTCAGCTACCAAAGTAAAGATCTGATTGAGATCGGCGTCTCCCATGCCGGCGACCTGCACGGCCTCAAGAATAGCCGCCTTATCGTCCAGAATGCTTCGCGCAGCGATTGCGACAGCTCGCTCCAGCTCCGGCCCGGGCACCCGCCAGCCACGTTGTCCCTCCACTTTGGAACCTCTGACTAGAGCTTTTGATACGTAGTACCGATACCGCCGCCGGTCTTTTACGGAGGCCTGGACGTAGAGCGGCTCACCGGTTTCGTCGAAGACCTTTCCAGCGAGCGGACTCGGCGACACTTTGGTTCGAGGCTCAGTCGTCCGATTGGTGTGATCTCGAAGGCGTTTCTGAACTTTCTCCCAGAGGCCACGTTCCAGGAGTGCTTCATGCTGTCCCGGATGCCGCTCCAGCTTGTGACGAATCTCCCCGATGTAGATAGGGTTGGACAGCAGTTCGTACAGCGCGCCGCGCGAAAAGCTCTGCCCGCCCGACTTGTTTCCCTTCCTGGAGACACGGATCTTCGACACAACGCCGTCACGGTCGAGAGCTTTCTTCAGCTTCGGGACAGAGCCTGTTTTCAGATAGCGCTGGTAGATCTGCCGTACGGTCTCGGCATCGGCCTGATTGATGACCAGACGGCGATCACCGACGTCGTAGCCGATGGGCGGGCACCCGCCCATCCAGATTCCCTTTCGCTTCGAAGCTGCGATCTTGTCACGTATCCGCTCTCCCGTAACCTCGCGTTCGAACTGGGCGAATGACAGGAGCACATTGAGGGTCAGCCGGCCCATCGAGGTGGTGGTATTGAACTGCTGGGTGACCGCCACAAACGACACGCCCTGCGCGTCGAAGACCTCGACCATCTTTGCGAAATCAGCCAGCGATCTGGTCAGCCGGTCGACCTTGTACACGACTACGACATCGATCAGGCCATGTCGGATGTCTTCGAGCAGCCGCTGCAAGGCAGGCCGTTCCATGTTCCCGCCGGAGAGACCGCCGTCATCGTAAGCCGTCTTGACCAGTTTCCAGCCTTCGCCCTGCTGGCTCTTGATGAAGGCCTCGCTGGCTTCGCGCTGGGCGTGCAGCGAATTGAAGTCCTGCTCGAGACCTTCCTCTGAAGACTTCCGCGTATAGACCGCGCATCGTCGGACGGGGTTACTGGCGCGCTCCACTGCCTGCCTCCTTTGCTGGAGCCTTTAGCCCGAAGAACAAGGGTCCTGACCACTGGCTCCCGGTGATCAACCGGGCCACCTGAGACAGTGAACGGTAACGCTTGCCGCGGAACATCACCCCATCTTCGACCACCGTGACCTCATGCCGTGTACCGCCCCATTCCCGGATCAGGATGGTGTTCGGCCCGACTTTCCGCATCGGCACGACCTTGGACGGCTTGCGCACTCGGGCGTCTTGGGCGACGCGCTCAAGGAGTCGGCGGGTGGCCGGCTTAAGACCACCGAGTGCGTTCTCCTGGATGCGGTACGCAACCGCTCTCCTCAGCCAGTCCCGGCTCAAATGCGGGGGAGCTTCGATTTCGTAGAGAAGCTTCCATTGGGCTCTTAGTTGGTTGAGATCGAGTGACTCAAGACCGGCGATTTCTGCTGAGAGCTTTTCACGTTCCTTGTTCGATACCTTTCGCATGGTGTCTGCCTCCTCCACAGGTGGACAGACACATCGCTCTGTGTCGGCGAACAGTCCAGTCGCAAACGGGTTGGAAGCGCCATCGCCAAGAGCGGTATTGACGAGCAGAAACCTAGACAATAAGGCGAGGATACCTATCAATACTGCCTTCATTCGCGCGACACACTCAAGATTAGAGGGGACCCGGATAGCTACATTCGAAGCGAGACAACGATTAGGTCTTGGCTCTCGTTTAGATTGCGATCCTGAACTGCCGCTGACATTATTGATCCAGCAAACTACTTCGCGACTCAGGCGCGCCTGGAACAGTTGGAGCGACCAACGCCTAAAACGAAAAAGGAGCACTCTTTGGACCTTCAGAAAATCTTATCGGATCTCACAGCAGAGAAAGATCGGATCATCAGGGCGATAGAAGCACTCGTCCAATCTCCCTCAAAGCGCGGGCCGAAGAAAGGCGTGAAGCGCGCACCGGCTGGTAAGCGTCGCGGTGGAATGACTCCCGAGGGTAGAAGGCGTCTATCGCTTGCAATGAAAAAGCGCTGGGCGGAACGGAGGAGAAAGAAGTCCTAGCGGTCCCCGAATTCAGTTTATTTTCAAAAGTTCCAGCGTCGGAGCTCCAGCTCTCTGAACCCTGTTCCTTCGCCTTCCAATCGCTCATATCGTTGAGGGCCCTTCCGTTTGCACACGCCTGCCCGCCTTCTCTCTGTCACCCGAATCGACGAACAAAGTCGTTGAAATTACTCGCTTCGGTTCGCGGACAGAGCAAACATGCGGACCGAGCCGATATGGCTTAGGAGAAACATGGAGAATGAATGCGTCGAATTTTACAAACGGAAGCGAGGCCGAGGTCCTTGATAAGACCTGCCAGACTCCACCTAAGAGTGCTCACCGGAATGCGGCGCGGGCTGCGGCCAAAAAGGTCAGCGAGAAGGCTACTGGAAAAAAGACCAAGACAAAACATCCCCAGGTGAAAGCAGTCAGAAGCTCTACTTCGGAGAAGCTTGTCTGCCGCTATTGCGGGAGCGACGACTTGGCTCCCAGCTTCATCAAGCGTCGGGATCGGCGTTGTCGCAAATGTTTCAGCAAGCGCTATGGATCGCTGGCAACGACCACGAAGGCGAGAGTCAAGAAGGTCAAGAAGTAGACTTACCCTAGTCGATGTCAGGGGCTGGGCTTTAACTAAGCTCGGCCCCTTCGCATTTTCCGTCTCATTACACGCTCCCGCGATCAATTCTCGCCAGGGGAGACACCCCGTCGGAGTGCGCTAAGCAATTTGACGACCTGCGCGGTCCGAGGAATGCGGAGTGTGAGCGGATGCCTTCTCACGAAGTTGAGTTTGCTCGCAGGTAAGCTCGCAACCCAGGATCATCGAGGGCTTCATCGACAGCCCTTTGAAGCAATTCGTTTGCGACCTTACGAAGGTCTTCTACCGATGCAAAGATATCTGTATCGAGTGCAAAGCGACTGCCCTCGACTTCGTTTGCAATTGTCTCGTGCTCGTAGTTCAACTTCCCGCTGCCTGTCACAAGCATAACCAAAAACCTGGCATGCGCCTCCCGCCTTACCAATTGGCTGCAATCAAATTTTAGAATGGTAACGTTGAGCTGGTACTTGCCTCCGCCAACGGGAGCTGCGAGTCCGCGAGCTTTCAGTCCCTCTTCGAAGGCTGCCTTGACCAATTCCGCAACAGGGGGCTGCGTCTCCAGTATTTTCAGAGAGCCTCCAAATCCATTCCGAATCGCACCCAGAGCGTGAGTACCGTTTTTGCGCTCGTCCACAACGCTTCCCAGTTCAATAATTGGGTTCGCAGTGATTGCGGTAGTCGTCGGCGCGGGAACATACGGAAGGTCGACTTTCGTAGTGCTGCAAGCACCGACACCCAAGGCGAACATCAAGAAACCAACACGCTTGAGTTTGTTCATATTCGCGGCTAATCGTGCCTGAACGCACGATCCTTTAGTTCTGCTATAGGCCTTCGAGTAACCAACTTCGCCCCGATGAAAAGTATCAGGTGGTCATATCGCCGATCGAGAGCATCAGCGCTCTGTGAGCGGCTGGCTAAAAGAAGTAGGCTGCGATGGTGGATCGAGCCGTATTCGCGCGGTCGAAACAGTGAGATAGAGCGAGGGCAACAGATGGACCAGACGACGCCAGAAGAAGATTTTCCTAGGCAATCAGCCGCTTCCAATCCCGCACCTTCGCGCGCCACGTCCCTGCCAGTCTCGATAGTTCGCGGTCTCGTGCGCGGTGCATCTCTTATCTATCGTGCGGCAAAAGACACTGATGCCGCGATGGGAAGAATGCTAGCAGCGCAAAATCTCAGGACTGAAGGAAGGAGCCAAGGTCTCTCCTTGATAGGATCGGGCGCGATTCTCGTGTGCTCCTTTGCACCGATCGTGAATGTTCCCGTGATTGGCGCCGTGACCTACTTCAGCGCAAACAGCGACTTCGCGCGAGTGGCCGGCGTACTCCTTGTCATCGTAGGAATAGCGTCTCTAAGTCTCGCATTACTCGAGAAGTACATCTGGCTATATCCGATAGGGCTCTGCGCGCTGTCAATCGCTATCGGCACACTCGTAAGTTACCAATGGTATCTGGCTCAGGTAGCTGGTGCTCGATCGTCTGGCTTGTTCGATTATTTCACTCAATCAGCTTCGAAAGGACTTACGGGACGTTCAAGCCTATCGTTCGGACTCCCACTCCTGATTTACGGCGCGGTGCTGGTGACTATCGCCGCCTTGCTGCGTCCGCGGACGGCTCTCGCGGTCAGCCCCGAATTGCAACCAGATTGATCAACGTCTCTTCGCTATTTGCCGTCGGCGTAAGTCCGAACCACTTTTGTACTTTAGGCTCGATCCGAGGCTTACTCGGTCAAGTCGGAAGCCGCTGTTGCGGGGGCGAGGGGCGTTGGAGTTGTTCCTTTCGGCACTGGCAATGCAGCCGCGGCAGCTTGCGTGCTGGCGGCAGCAGGCGACGTGGTAGAAGCTGGCGGTGTCGAAGCGATGCGCTCCGATGCTGCGAGGTCTTCACCTTCGAGGCGTTTAGGTGTTACTCGCGCGAGCAGACCCTTACGGTAGCAAAACCACACTGGCGTCAATTTGTTCCGTGTCGCCGCTTCGGTTGGAGTCGATACAACTTCCGCAATGCCGATCGTGCCGACATCGGCGAGAAATTCACCGAAAGCGATGCCGGCTTTGGCCCAATTGCCGTACCCGGCCAGGGGAAGCGAATAAAGATCGCAGCTTGCGCCATCGGCATCAATCGTGCTGCTAACCGGTTCGCCCAGTTTTGCGACCACGTCGTCGCGATTCTCGCCGGGATCAAATTCTGCGAGGCGGACTGGTGCCGGGCGGGTGGCCTCCATCACTACCGAGCATCCTGCTACGAGGCCGGCAATCGTGATTAAAAGACCGCCGACCATCCAATAACCAACCAACGTCTTATTCATGTTTGGCCGATAACGGAGCAACCACCGCGGAATCCTTAGCGATGCCGATACACCGATGAGATGGTACTATGCCGAGACTGAAAATGCTCGTGACAAGCTGTCGATCATCTTCAACCATTTGAACATCAGTACCTGCGAGTTCGTTCATCCTGGCCTGGCAGACATCTGTGCTGTAGGCAGAAGCGAAAACGAACTTCTGGTGAGCGCTTGGATTGTCCTGAATACTGCCTCGACCGGCGCAACCGCCCAAAGCGGCTAACACCAGCGCGGACAAAGCGATCAGCGCAGAGCTGTGAAATCGGATTTTTGCTGAACTTTCCGCTTTAATTCTCCGACCAAATTTCCGAAACGAACCGATTCAAGCGCCGCTGGCTGACGCTGTCAACTCCGAATTGCCACCAAATTAATCAAGGTCTCTTCGCGATTGGCCGGCGGCGCCAGTCTGAATACCCGTTCCATGATCGCGAGGTCGGGCCGGCTCCACCACAAGTACGGATACGAAACCGAATGCGGATGAATTTCAAATCCCGCATTGCAAATCATCGCAAGATATTCCGGCGCGCTACGCTGCACATCCATCGGGTGACGAAAGAGTACACGAATAATCCGGGAATGGATAAACTTGCGGGTCGATTCTGCGAATAGAAGTAAACCACCGAGCTTGAGCACTCGGTGAAATTCACCAAGGACTTTGTGCTGATCG
>Ga0182024_10009498_pt1 | contig 20098 bp, 17 predicted proteins | sample P32metaG_FD_120480 | JGI IMG/M metagenome (GOLD analysis project Ga0182024, IMG submission 120480) | Permafrost microbial communities from Stordalen Mire, Sweden - P3-2 metaG (Illumina Assembly) | ecosystem: Environmental > Terrestrial > Soil > Wetlands > Permafrost | place: Sweden: Stordalen... | reverse complement strand
CCAGCCGGTCTCTTTCGGCCTGTGTCATCAGTAGCTGTCCTTCTTGCATCCCCCCAAGCCTGGGGTCGTCAAGGGGACATTTCTACTTTGCCCAAAGGGGACATTATCACTTTGCCGCCACAGGCCGAATTGTGTCCGAATTTTTTCCTTTGTCGAATTGCGTCCGAATTGTGTCCGGCTTTTGGCGCTCCGTCCGAAGACTAGTAGGCGCCTTCAAGCCCGCTGAGATGCTATACGCTATACGGAGGTATGAGTTTTGCTGCGTTCGTTTCCCGAGCAGGTCTTCTATCCGCTGGGTTCCTGACAGCCCTTGTGTGCCGCGCGGCGACCTGTGAAAACCTGAATTCCGTTTCTATCCCGAAGACGACCATCACGAAGACTGAACTCGTTGCCGCAGGCGCCTTTCCCGCACTGCCAGGGCGCGGAGGCGGCGAAGGGGGACGCCCGCGATTCGACGACCTGCCGGCGTTCTGCCGGGTCGCGGCGACTGCTCGACCAACCGGCGATTCCGAAATCAAAATCGAGGTTTGGCTTCCGGCAGCTCTTCCTGGGCAACCCTCGGGCTGGAACGGCAAGCTGCGCGGGACCGGCAACGGCGGACTCGGCGGCGGCGCGGGAGTCGGTGTTGGCGCGTTGGCTGCCGGTGTTCGCGGTGGTTACGCAACTGTCGGCAGCAACACAGGGCACGATGGCGATGCGAGCTACGCCCTGAATCATCCCGAAAAGATTATCGACTTCGGCTATCGATCCGCTCATGAAATGACCGTCGCCGCGAAGGCGCTCATTGCGGCGTTCTATGGAAGCGCCCCCAAACTCTCCTACATGGCGGAGTGCGGCGGCGGAAGCATCGCGGCTCTGAGCGAGGCGCAGCGCTATCCCGCCGACTATGATGCGATCGCGGCGGGCGGCTTCGGTGCGGACCTGACACATCACACTGCGGGCCAGCTGTGGATTTGGCAGGCGACTCACAAGGACGCCGCAAGCTACATTCCACCGGAGAAATATCCCGCGCTTCATAAGGCCGCGCTCGATAAATGCGATGCGGCCGACGGAGTGAAAGACGGTGTAATCTCAGATCCAGCGCACTGCGATTTTGATCCGGCGGTGATCGAGTGCAAGAGTTTGAACGCCGCGGATGGCCCCACCTGCCTGACGGCGCCGCAAGTTGAGGCAGCCCGAAAAATCTACGCGGGACCGAAGAACCCGCGCACGGGCAAACAGGTTTTCTCGCCGCTGTTTCCTGGTAGTGAACTCGGTTGGGCGCAGCTGGCCGGTCCCAAGCCGCTCGGAATCGCCACGGACTTCTTCAAGTACTTCGCATTCAGAGATCCGAGCTGGGATTACAACACGCGGCCGATCAACTTCGACAGCGACATCGATCTCGCCAACAAACCGGAAAATCTTCCGGTGGACGCGATGGATCCGGATCTGAAGAAATTCACGGGACGCGGCGGAAAACTGCTCTTGTTCAACGGCTGGAACGATACATCCATTCCGCCTGGCGTGGCTGTCGACTATTACAAGAGTGCGCTCGCGAAGACAGGCGCGAAGACTTTGCAGAGCGACATGCGCTTCTTCATGGTGCCCGATATGGGGCATTGCCCGGGCTCAAACGGCGCAGATTCGTATAACTTCGACAGCCTGAGTTTGATCGTCGATTGGAAGGAAAATGGCAAAGCGCCAGACCAGTTAGTTGCCACTCACTTCAAGGATGGCAAAGAAGCGGGAACAAGGCTTGCCTGCAGGTATCCCGATGTCCCAACTTATAAGGGCAGCGGAAGTGGGGATGACTCGGCGAATTTCATGTGTAAAAGGGTTTCGAAATGATACATCGTATATTGCTGGCTTTTCTCCCAGTGCTGGCTGTGGCCGCGAGTCCGTGCGAAGACGTGGCGGCGATCGCTCTCCGGCACGCTGCGATTACGCTCGCGACGCCCGTCGAGGCCGGAGCATTTCCGGCGGCTCCGGGACGCGGCCCAAACGCAGGAGCGGTTTACAAGACTCTGCCTGCCTTTTGCCGCGTTGCCGCAACCCTGAAACCCACCAGCGACTCAACTATCAAGATTGAGGTCTGGATGCCGGCCGGAAATTGGAATGGCAAACTGCAATCGGTGGGAAACGGAGCATGGGCGGGAACCATCAGCTATCCCGCGATGGCCACGGCGCTCGCAGCCGGGTACGCCGCCGCGAGTACGGATACCGGACATGAAGGCAACAATCCGGATTTCATTCCGGACCATCCGGAGAAGGTGGTCGATTTCGCTTACCGGTCCGTTCACGAGATGACGGTGGCCGCCAAAGCGATCATCGGGGCTTACTACAACGATGGTCCGAAATATTCATATTGGAATGGCTGCTCGACCGGTGGCCGCCAGGCGATGGCGGAAGCGCAGCGATTCCCGGCGGACTACGACGGCATCGTGGCGGGCGCTCCCGCGAGTTACGTAACAAAACTTCAGGGAAGTCAGGTCTGGACCTCGGAAGTCACGCATGTCGTAACCCAAGGCGTCGAGGCCGGTTACATCCCGCCTGCGAAGTATGCAGCGATCCACAAAGCGGCGCTTGACCAGTGCGATGCGCTCGACGGTGTGAAGGACGGCGTAATTGAGGATCCCACTCGTTGTAAGTTCGATCCTAATGTACTCGAATGCAAAGGTGAGGACGGACCGTCGTGCCTGACCGCCCCGCAAGTAGAATTGGCGCGCAAGATTTACGCAGGCCCCGGTTTTTTCCCCGGCCTGGAGCCGGGAAGCGAAATGGGCTGGGCTACCTTATCGGGTCCAAAGCCTATGGACTTGGCAGTCGATGTTTACAAATACCTGGTATTTCGGGATCCCAAGTGGGACTACCTGACGTTCAATCCCGGCGCCGACGTGGCCCGCGCCGAAAAGACAATCAGCGGCGTGATGGACTCGGTGGACCCGAATTTGAAACCGCTGTTCGCGCATAGTGGAAAGCTTCTGCAATACCACGGGTGGGCCGATCCCGGTATTCCGCCAGGAAGCAGCGTGAACTATTACAAGAACGTTCTCGAAGCCGTGGGAGGCAAGTCGAAGGTGAACGATTCCTACCGCTTATTCATGGTGCCCGGCATGGGGCATTGCGGAGGCGGAGACGGCACCAGCACGTTCGACATGGTGAGCGCGCTCGACAAATGGGTAGTGGAGGGAAAAGCTCCGGACCAGATTGTGGCGTCGAAGGTTGTAAGCGGCGCGGTCGTGCGGACGCGCCCATTGTGCCCTTATCCGCAAGTCGCGACCTATAAAGGATCCGGGAGCACGGATGATGCAGCTAACTTCTCCTGCAAGGCGGGCAACTGACATGCGTGGCGCGCGCACTCGTGCGAGCCGTGTCGAGACTCTTCTCGACACATTCTTATGCCTGGTCCTAATCACCGCAGCAGCACACGCGCAAACGTTAGGCAGCGAAGCGTTAGTCAAATCCTTACGACAAGGCGGCTACGTCATCGTAATGCGCCATGCAAGTTCACCGCGGGAGGTTCCCGACAAGCAAACCGCAAACCCCGATAACGTCAAACCTGAACGTCAACTCGACGAGATCGGACGCACCACCGCCGCAGCTATGGGCAAAACTCTGCGCGATTTGAAGATTCCAATCGGCGACGTGTTCACCAGCCCTACATACCGAGCGCTCGAAACGATCCGTCTCGCCCAGTGGGCCAATCCAAAACCGACCCCGGAATTGGGAGATAACGGTCAAAGTATGGCGGGCGGGACCGAAGCCCAGGCCGCTTGGCTCCAGAAGATCGTGAGGCAATTCCCAGCCGGGACCAACACGCTTGTCGTCACTCACTTCCCGAATCTGACGCGCGCTTTTCCGCAGCAGGCAGCCGGCGTGGAGGATGGCGAAGCGCTGATATTCGGCCCGGATGGCAAGGGCGGAGCGAAGGTTGTCGCGCGAGTCAAGATTGAAGATTGGCCGAAGATGAAGGGCTGATCTCAGCTAAGAACGCCGAGGCTAGTTTTGGTTCGCCTGGTACGTTTGGTCCCCGAAGCGAACAGAGACTCAGAAGTCGTTCACATACTTCGCTGGCGCCACCAAGTTCGGGCCGAAGGTACTTGATCTCGTGGGCGAGTTTCCTTCAGCCGGTCAGCCTCGGGCCATTGCGGCCACCTCAACTCTACTCGCAACAGATGACAAGCGTCGGCACGAGTGCCGACGCGGCTCGCAAGAGTGCGCGCGCCACGTTGTATTGCTAAACTGGAAATTCCCAGAATGAAAGTCGGCGTCGTCGTCTTCCCCGGCAGCAATTGCGACCACGATGCGTGGTATGCGATCAACAAGAATCTGCATGGTAAAGCCGAATTCATCTGGCACGATTCCACCGACCTGAGTAATGTCGACGCCGTGCTTCTGCCCGGCGGATTTTCCTACGGCGATTATCTTCGCTGCGGCGCGATTGCACGTTTCTCGCCGGTGATGAACGCCGTCAAAAGGTTCGCGGCCGAGGGCGGTATTGTCATCGGCGTCTGCAACGGATTCCAGATTCTCGTCGAAGCCGGACTCCTCCCCGGAGCGCTGCTGCGCAATCAGGATCTCAAATTCGTCTGCCGCGAAGTTACGCTGCGCACGGAGACCACAGACTCGCCGTTCACTTCGAAGCTCTACAAAGGCCAACTTCTGCACCTTCCCATCGCGCACGGTGAAGGCCGCTACTTCGCCGATGACCAGACGCTCGATGCCCTCGATGCCGAAGACCGCATCGCCTTCCGGTATGTGGATAATCCGAACGGTTCGATACGCAATATCGCGGGAATTCTGAGCCGTGAGCGCAACGTCCTTGGCATGATGCCGCACCCCGAGCGCGCCTGCGACCCGCTGATGGGTTCCTCGGAAGGTCTCGGAATATTAGAATCCGTGCTTTCGGCCGCGCCCGTGTCCGCCCTCACAAGATGACCATCACACCGGAGCTGATAGAACAGCATCAGCTCACGCCCGCGGAGTATCAGAAAATCGTCAAGCTACTGGGACGCGAACCGAGCTACACCGAACTGGGTGTCTTCAGCGTTATGTGGAGCGAGCACTGTTCCTACAAGAGCTCCCGCATCCATCTGAAGAAGCTCCCGACGCAGGGCAAACACGTCGTGCAGGGGCCGGGAGAGAACGCCGGAATCATCAAACTTGACACAGCGGGAATCGGCGGCGGCTGGGTGGTCGCTTTCAAGATCGAATCTCACAATCACCCGAGTTACATCGAGCCATTCCAGGGTGCGGCGACGGGCGTTGGCGGCATTCTGCGCGACATCTTCACGATGGGCGCACGCCCTATCGCGGTAATGGATTCCCTTCGCTTCGGGCCCCCATTGGACTCTCCCAACGCGGAGCACAATCGTCGCATTCTGACCGGCGTCGTCAGCGGCATCGCGCACTACGGCAATTGCTTCGGTGTGCCGACCGTCGGCGGCGAATGCATCTTCGAGGAGTGCTACTCGGCCAATCCGCTGGTCAACGTCTTTGCGCTCGGCGTCTGCAAAGAGAACGAGATTTTCTACGCGCGCGCCTCCGGGATCGGCAACCCCGTCATTTACGTTGGCGCAAAGACCGGACGCGACGGCATCCACGGAGCGTCGATGGCCAGCGCCGAATTTACGGAGGAGTCAAAGCAGAAACGGCCGAACGTCCAGGTAGGCGATCCGTTCCTCGAAAAGCTTCTTCTCGAAGCGTGTCTCGAAGCCATGAAAACCGGCGCCATCGTCGCCATTCAGGACATGGGCGCGGCCGGACTCACATCGTCTTCCTGCGAAATGGGCAGCCGTGGCGGAGTCGGCATCGATATCGATCTCGACCTTGTTCCGCAGCGCGAATCCGGTATGACGGCTTATGAGATGCTGCTCTCGGAATCTCAGGAGCGCATGCTGCTGGTGGCGGAAAAAGGCCGCGAAGACGAGGTCTTTCAGGTGTTCCGCAAGTGGGGGCTCGATGCCGTCACCATCGGCGTCGTCACAGTCGCTGAACAAGGGGTCGGCAAGTTGCGTGTGCGCCATTACGGCAAGCTTGTGGCCGAAATCCCGAATCCCGCGTTGGCCGATGAAGCGCCGCGCTACGATCGCCCGCACAACGTCAAGCCTTATCGGAGGGTTACCTTCGAACCGCCAGCCCATATCCCCGCCTCGAAAGATTTGAACGCCGATCTGCTGCGGCTTGTGGCGTCGCCCGACCTCTGCTCCAAACGCTGGATCTGGGAACAGTACGACTACATGGTTCGCACCAACACCATCGTCGGTCCCGGTTCCGACGCCGCTGTTGTCCGGGTGAAGGAAACAGGCACTTCGATCGCGATGTCGCTCGACGGCAACGGCCGCTACTGCTATCTCGACCCCCGCGAAGGCGCGAAGCTTGCGGTCGCGGAGTGCTGCCGTAATCTTGCGACTACGGGCGCGGTCCCGGTTGCCGCGACTAACAATCTCAATTTCGGCAACCCTGAGCGCCCGGAGATCATGGCGCAATTGGTCGAGGCCATCGAAGGTATTGCCGAAGCCTGTGCATTCTTCGAAGCGCCCATCACGGGCGGCAACGTGAGCTTATACAACGAAACTCTCGGCGAAGGCATTTACCCGACGCCTGTTCTCGGTGTGATTGGGCTCATGAAGACGGCCGTACCCGCTCCCGTTCAGTTTCGCGGTGAAGGCGCGAGCATTCTCCTGTTGGGCGGTCTCGGCCAAGGCTTTCAAAATGGAGATCATGCTCTCCGGTTCGGCAGTTCGCAATATGCCAAGGTCATACTCAACCAGCTTTGGGGACTTCCTCCGCAGCTCGATATGGCTCATGAAAAGCGCGTTCACGATTGTGTTCGCGAGATCCTTGCCGCCGGACTGGCCGAATCGGCGCACGACCTCAGCGATGGCGGTCTTGCCGTGACTCTCAGCGAATCCTGCACGAATGAAATCGGCGCGCGCGTAAGTATCGAGGCCGGTGAACGCGTGGAATTCACCTTGTTTGGCGAGGCTCCTTCGCGCATCCTCTTGAGCACTCATGACCCGGCTCGGATCCACGAGATTGCCTTGCGATATGACGTGGAATGCCCACGCATCGGCGTTACAATGAAAGAGCGGTTACAGATCGGAGACGGAGACGCCATGTGGATTGATATCGCCATCACCGATTTGAAACAGTCGTTCGAAAACGGCCTCCCGAAGCTTCTCCAAACACACAATGTGGGATAAATTACACGAAGAGTGCGGTGTCGCGGCCATTTACGGCCATCCGGAAGCCTCGAAGCTGGCCTATTTATCCCTGTATGCGTTGCAGCATCGCGGGCAGGAGAGCTCCGGGATTTCGACCAGCGACGGTGAGTTGATCCATACCCGGAAATCGATGGGGCACGTGGCCGATATTTTCACCGAGCCGGTGCTGCAGGCGTTGCCGGGATCGCTCGCCATCGGGCACACGCGTTATTCGACGACCGGCGATACCGTCGAACGCAATGCGCAGCCGTTTTCGGTGCATTGCAATAAAGGCCGGATCGCGGTCGCCCACAATGGCAACATCACCAACGCCGCGGAATTGCGCGCGGACCTCGAAGCGCGCGGGTCCATCTTCCAGGCATCGAGCGATACCGAAGTCATCCTGCATCTGGTGGCGCACTCGCGCGAACGCACCCTGGCCGGCGCGTTGCGCGACGCCCTGCTGCAACTCGAAGGAGCATTCTCGCTGGTATTTCTCGCGCAGGATCGCATCATCGTCGCCCGCGATCCCCAGGGTTTCCGTCCGCTCGCCATGGGACAGCTGGAATTCAGCGGCGGCACACCTGCGCACGTGTTCGCGTCCGAAACTTGCGCGTTCGACCTGATCAACGCCGTCTACATGGGTGACGTTCAACCCGGCGAGATGGTGATTGTGGGGCCGGAAGGCGTTTCCCGCGAACGCTACGCGCCGCAACGGCAACTTTCCCAGTGCGTCTTCGAGCATGTCTATTTCTCGCGTCCCGATTCGATCGTTTTCGGACGCCCGGTGCAGGAATCGCGCGAGAGTCTCGGGATGCTGCTGGCGCGTGAAGCCCCCGCCGATGCCGATATCGTCGTTCCCGTGCCTGATTCCGGCAACGCGGCCGCTCTCGGTTACGCGTCGGAATCGGGATTGCCCTACAAGCAGGCTTTGATCCGCAACCACTACGTGGGCCGGACTTTCATCGAGCCGTCGCAGGCCATTCGCGATTTCGGCGTGAAATTAAAGCTCAACGCGGTGCGCAGTCTTCTTGACGGAAAGAGCGTGGTGCTTGTGGACGACTCCATCGTCCGCGGAACCACCAGCCGCAAGATCGTCCGCATGGTCAGGCAGGCCGGCGCGCGCGAGGTCCATATGCGGATTTCCTGCCCGCCAACCATCTCGCCGTGCTTCTATGGCGTGGACACACCCAACAAGAGTGAGTTGATTGCGGCCAACAACACGATCGAGGAAATCCGCCGCTTCATCGAAGCCGATTCGCTTGCCTATCTCTCCATGCAGGGATTGCAGCAATCCGTCGCGGACGATCGCGGTGAATACTGCTACGCCTGTTACACCGGTAATTATCCGACCGACTTCGTGAACATCGAACAACTGGTCCGGGCCGGGAAAAAAGCCGGCAGTTAGCGCAACGCGTACGTTAATCCCATCGAGGCCTGAAACGAGTTCTTCTTAAATCCCATCGGCGCGTCGTGCAGGTAGTTGTCGATAACCCCGATCGAGAAATTCATGCGTTTGTAAACCGGCATCGTCAAGAGCGCGCTTCCGCTGGCCGTCACGGCATTGGTATCGTTCCAGGCCGGCGAGATAATCAGCGATTCGTTGAACTTGATGCCGCGCCTCAATCCGCGCTGGTAATCCTCCTCGAACGCCGATCCCGCCAGGTTCCTGTTGTCGGAAGCCTCGGTGAAGGTCTGCCGCACGTAAGTGACGCTGGCCTTCAGATCGAGGCTCTCATTGGGGCGCTTGATCGCACTCCAGCCGATTCCGCCGCCGAAGGTCTGCTCGAGATCCAGCCCCTGCGAGAAGTTGTGGTCGAATGCCGCCTGCGCGAAGCCGAAAAGCGCAGCGGAGAGGTATTCGTCCCGTTCGACGCCCGCATGGTAGATATCTGTCTTCACCAGTGGAGTATCCGGCTGCCTCAGCGTTCCATATGCGGTGCTGAAGTTGACGATCGTTCGATTCCTCCGCCGGAGCCAGTCAGCGTCGGGGACCGTGCGCACCAGGTTGATCGCGACATTGAACGTACGGCTCTGTTGGGTGGATTCAACCAGAGCGGCGCCCGCAGTCACGGTGCCGCCCCAGTCCGAAAAAAAGCTCGGATTGCGTCGCAGTTCGGAGTCGAAGGTCGCCTTTTCGATGACATGATCCGCATCCGCCACGGCGACAGTTTGTGCTTGGCCGGTGGCGGGCGTCACGGTGATCTTCTGATCGGCGATTGCAATGGTACCCTCGGGGATCTTCGAAGTGTCCGCGTTCCTTTTCAGTTCCACATTCTTGGGAACTACCGCGAATGACTGCGACGACTGTAGTTCCTTCACCTTGCTCCAGTCGACGGTAATCTCGCCGATGGCGTCGCTCTTGAAGGTGGCCGAGGCTCCGTTTGACCGCAGGAACTTCCCTACGAGCCTTTCGCCGTCCGTAAAGACCATGACATCCTGCGCAAATAATGCAGGAGCGATCGCCAGGCCTGCCAGGAATAACGCCCTGAGCTTTGTCAACATCCCCCCATTCTATCCGCGATTGCATTAAACTGATCCTGATGAAGGAGACCAGATGATGAAACTATCGATGCTTTCGGCTTTGGCCGCATTGACCCTGATCGGCAGTGCCATGGGCCAGGCGCCCGTCGACTACAGTAAGGTCCAGATCGAAACCGTAAAGCTTGCGCCCAACTTTTATGTCCTCAACGGGCAGGGTGGCGCGATCGGCGTGCTCACCGGACCCGACGGCGTCCTGATGGTGGACAGCCAGTTCGCTCCGTTGACCGAGAAGATAGTGGCTGCCATCAAGCAGGTCTCGAACACTCCCATCAAGTTCCTCATTAACACCCACGTGCACGGCGACCATACAGGCGGTAATGAGAACCTCGGGAAAATGGGCGTGACAATCTTCGCGCGCGAGGAACTTCGCAACCGGCTCGCGCATCCCGCGCCCGGGGCCAACGGCGCTCCTGGTAGTCCGGCACCGGCCGCGGCGCTTCCCGTCATCACCTACAGCAGCCCGCTGACTTTCCACATGGATGGCGAGGATGTGCAGGCGATTCCGATCCCGAAAGCTCACACCGACGGCGACACGCTGGTGTATTTTCCGAACGCCAATGTGATCATGATCGGCGATTATTTCCGTTCTCTCGGCTATCCGAATATCGATCGGGCCAACGGCGGCAGCCTGCCCGGAATGCTGGCCGGGATCGACGCGGCTATCAAGCTTTGCAATGCCACGACGAAGGTGGTTCCCGGTCATGGCGAGATCACCGATCGCAACGGCCTGATAGCTCATCGGGACATGATCATCGCGATCCGCGACAAGATCGCCCCGATGGTTTCACAGGGCAAGACGCTGCAGGAAGTGGTGGCAGCGAAGCCTACTGCCGATTATGACGCTAAGGTTCCGGGTGTCGGCACCACCGGCGAGCGCTTTATCGGTCAGGTTTACGCGGAGCTCAAAGTCGGCAAGTAGTTCGAATTCCCGCGCTGACGCTTGGGGCTACACGCGCTTATACAGCCCGAACGGCAGATACGGGAACAGTATTACCGGTCGCCGCCTTCGCGGTTGCCGCCATACATGTGTTTGACATCGCGGTTATTGTCCTGGCAGACGTATTCGTACAACTCCTCATTCGCTTGCCACTGGAGCAACCAGCCGCCGGTCCACGCCTTCGTGTATGCGCCAGGATCGTCGATGGTGGCCTCGTACTTCATGGTGTCTGAGTCGAGCCTTGTGAATCGTTCCGTCAGGTGAAGATGTTCTGTCAACGGGATGCCTTCCCGCGTCAGCCAGAACTTTTCGTTGAAGCCGACAGTATCGACTACCAGCGAATCGCCTTCCCATTTCCCGACGGAATGGCCCGCGAAAGCAGGATCCAGGTCTTTGGGGTGGGGACGGCCATCCATATAAATGGTCCGCCAGGTGTGCGGGCCGCCAACGCCGACGATGATGACTTGCTTCTGGTCGGCGAGATCCAGAAATTCCATTCCGTAAGGCGTGTGGAACATGCGCGGACCACCGGAGGGTTTGCAGCGCACATGCGGATCGTCCTTCGTAGTGGAACTCTGCCGGTACTCGTACACGGCCCGGGCCCACGGCTGGAAGGGTACGTCGGCGATCTTCAGGTTGGTCGCTAAATTCATGCGGGGATTATCGAGTCCCCTGGGGTTCGTCGCAAGAGTAGCCCCCGCATTTCCCTCCCAAACGCCTTTCTCGCCGGGCAGCGGACCAAAGTCGACGCGACCATCGGGCAGATGTGGAGTTGGCTTGGCTGGCGGTTTGGCACGGCCTCTTCCACCACGACCGGTCCCGGCCAGACGGCCTGCATTGAGATTGATGTTCGCGTCAGGCTGCGGTGGCGGAGTCGGGCCTTGAGCAACTTGCGCCAACAGCGGTGCCGCCATCAAAGCCAGTAAACTCCGTCTCAAGGGATCTGGCCTTCGCTCGACGCTCCGCCCAGCTTCTTGCCTGTGCTGGCCATCGTCACGGACCGTGCATTGCCCTGATTGGTGCCATCCTTGGCGAGCGATCCTTCCACCACGACTTCGTCGCCGATCTTCATCGTGTTTCGCGTCCAACCGGCCCGTTGGAGGCCCTGCGGCGGCCCCATTTCGAAGCCCCAGGTCGTTACTTTCCCTTTGTCGTCTTCGACATCGATGTAGAAGTAGACGTGTGGGTTCATCCAGTCGATCTTCGTGACCACTCCTTTGAGCGTCACGGGCTTTTTCGCGTCGTACTCCGCGGCGAAGGAATGATGCGCCATCGCCGGCATCGACAAAAGAAGCAGACTGAAGCCTGCGGCAAACCAACGGACTGTGCTGAGTTTCGTCGCCATATTGCTACTTGCCCTCGATATGTTCATTATCCCTGTTATATTCGTCGCAAAAGTATTCTTCGATTTCCTGGTTCGGGATCCACTGCAGAGCCCAACTGCCCGACCACGGTCTGGTATAAGCCCCGGGGTCGTCGACTCGTACTTCATATTTTAATGTGTTAAAGTCCGGCCGGGAAAGACGCTCCGTCAGATGGAGGCTTTCCGTGTGCGGCAGGCCGCCGTTGGTAAACCAGAACCGCTCGTTGAAGCCCAACGTATCGATCACCAGTGTGTCGCCTTCCCATTTGCCCACCGAATCGCCGTAGTAGGTAGGTATCACATCGTCGGGCTGATGCGCGCGGGCATCCAGATTGATCAGGCGCCAGTTGTGATTCCCACCTCCCGACATCGCGAAGACGCGTTTCTTCTCGGGCTGTTCGACGATCTGGATTCCGTAGGGCACCTGGAACTGGCGCGGGCCTCCGGGCGGAAGGCAAGCCGCCATCGGGTCGTCCTTCAAAAGCGTTTTCTGCCGGTACTCGTAAAGGCCTTTGGCCCACGGCTGGAACGGAGCGACCTTGCCCGCGTCCGCGATGTTGGCCAGCAGGCCATCGGAATTCATGCGAACACTGGCCCCGGTTTCTTCCAGAATCGAAGCGGCCGTGCTGGACCAGTATCCGGTTTCGCCAGGCACGACACCCAAGCGCGGGTGGCCATCCGGCCAGCGCGGCGTCGGCCCGGCTGGTTGCGAGACTTTCAGGAAGGGCGCCGGCGCAGCATTGAGTCTTTTACCGTTCGAAAGGATCACGACCTTGGCGTTGGCCTGCTTGCTGCCATCGCGCGCGAGCGATGCGTCGATCGTCACGACCTCGCCGATTCTTATAGACTCCTGCGTCCAGCCGTCTCGCTTGAGTTCGATCCGACTGGGAAATTCGACAGCCCAGTTGGTGATGCCGCCGCCCGGGTCCGCTACATCGAGAAACACAAAGACGTGGGGATTGGTCCAATCGAACTTTGTAACCGCGCCTTTCAGGGTCAACGGCTTCTTGTCGTCGTATTCGGCGGCGAGGGAGTGGTGCGCGAGCGCCGGAATGCATCCGGTCGACACACAAGCCAGTACGGCGAGAAGTTTGATCGTCATAGTTCTATTGCTTCTCAGGCCCGAAATTCTCAGCGAGGTAATCGACGAGCAGAGAGACTTCGTCGTCTGTCAGTGGGACACCCTCGGACAGCATCCCCGCAATCAGATGCCGCCACTCGTCCTTGTTCAGCCTCTGGGAGCGGACTCGTTCGAGCGTGTGACACGCTGTGCAGGCATCAAGAAACAGCGCCCGCGCCTTCTCGAGTCTGGCTGCGCTGTTACTCTCACCTGACGCGATTGCAGTGGCGGCGATCCCGATAGTGCACAGGGTCCGGATCAACATGACCTAATCCCTCGTGATCTTGAAATCGCCCTTCGCCGCGCCCTGTGTCCACGTGCCGGTGATGGTGCGGTTGTACGAACCGATGTTCTCCAGTTTGCCATCGGCCACGACGTGGACAGGGTTGCCCGTTTGATCCTTTGTGTCGGCTTCAAAATGCACCATCCACTTTTCGGCGTCGAGCGTTACCACCTTGAGAGGAGCCGATCGCGGGCCGGGATTGAGCGTGCCGACGATGTTCTTCGTGTCCCACTTGAGGGCCATCACGATGCGGGCCTTCTGTCCGGCGGCGGGACTCCATTCGCCGTGCCATGTTCCGGATAAGGGATGCCCTTCCTGGGCGAAGGCCACCACGGTCAAACAGGCGATGACGCAGGCCACGGCTACATTGAGGACAACAGCTCTTGCTCGTTGAATCAGCACAGACAGATTGCAGTATATATCAGCCGTTCCGGGCCGTCCGCATTATGACATTTTGATTGCTGTTTTGTTGACTATCTGCTGGATTACAAATCGGAGCAACTCGTGTTGGATTCCGCCGAACAGCCATTGGCGAGTTCGCCCGGCAAGCGGATCAAGTTCGCGCGTGTCGCGGGCCGGATGTTGTTGCCCGCCATGAATCCGGCGGAAGGGTCAATGCGGCTGGTCCTGGATTCCGCCGCCTCCAACGTCTTGCTGTGGCGGGCCGGCGATTACCATGCGTCGGGCGCGGCCGCAAGCCTCATCGCAATGGACGGCCAGCGCTGGGTAAGTTTGGTTCACATGCCGTTGCTGATGGTAGGCGATCAGGTGCTTCACAGGTTGGATGCTGTTGTCACGCCGCCACCAGACGAAGGGCGCGAAGATGACGGGTTGCTTCCGGCCGGATTGTTCCGGTCGATCTACGTGAGTAACTCGGAGACCTACGTAAAATTGCGCCGGTGAACTATTTCTTTGCCGGCCAGACCACGCCCTGATCTGCTTTTGTAACTGGCCCGATTCCTCTGTATACGAACTTTTGCACCCGCTGGCCGCGATAGGTCTCGGTCGTGTAGATGTTGCCTTTGGAGTCGGTCGCGATGCTGTGAACGCCGTAGAATTCGCCGGGTTGACGGCCGCCCTCGCCGAAGGTCGTCAGAACTTCGAGCGAGTCCCGATCGAGGATGTGTACCCTGTCGTTTTCTCCGTCGGCAAGATAGATGTATTTCTGCTGGGCGTCCTTTGAGAACGCGATGTCCCACACGGACCCGGATCCGAGCGTTTCTTTGTCGATGAATTTCTCCTTGACGAAAGTGCCATCCGGTTTGAAGACTTGTATCCGGTCGTTTACGCGGTCGCAGACATACAAAAGGTTGTCGTGAGTGAGTTCCGCGCAGTGCACCGGATTTCGGAACTGTTGCGGCGGCGGATCGCTCGGATTATAGCGGCCGTGATCGATGTCGTCAGGTACGTGTCCATAGGCGCCCCAATGCCGCTTGTACTTCCCCGTGTCGGCGTCATACACAATGACGCGATGATTGCCGTAACCGTCGGCGACATAGAGCTCGTTGGTCTTCGGATCCACAAAGGTCTTCGCGGGTCTCCTGAGGTTCTCGGCATCGTTGCTGCCTTTGCTCTGGCCCGGCTTACCTATCTGCATGAGGAATTTTCCGTCCTGAGTGAACTTCAGGACCATATTGTCGTTATAGGGCTGGAATCCGCCCCTGCCGCGGCCTCCGCCTCCGGCTGCCGGCTCTTCATCGGCGCCGTTGACGGCGCCCCGGCCGCTCTGCGGGCCACCGCCATCATTTCCGCCGATCCAGACATTGCCCTTGTAATCGACGGTGATCCCGTGGTTTGATTTTGGCCAGTCATATCCGTTTCCAGGTCCGCCCCAGTGCCCGATCAGATTACCCGCCTGATCGAACTCCAGTACCGGCGGCGCGGGCGCGCAGCATTGCGCGGTGGGTGGATTCGTGGTGGCATGTTGCTCGCCCGCTTCCAGCGAGCCGGCGCGGTGAATGATCCAGATGTGATCCTGCGCGTCGGCGGACACGCCGATCGTCTGCCCCAGTATCCAGTGGTTCGGAAGTGGCTTGGGCCAGAGCGGGTCGACTTCGAATCGAGGCGCCTGCGTTGCGGCAGCCTGCGCTTTCCTGTCGAGTACAGCAGACCAGATGCCGAGCAGCGTCAGGAGCGTAAGAAAGCCGGCTCCGATGTAGAGAGTGCGCTTCATGCTGAGACACTATATACGATTCGCACGCGGATTTCACCGGGGATGGTCGGCCTTTGCTGGCCTTTACTCCAGAGGCAGCGGGTTATACAATCGCATTGGTTTGGAGACACGAATTGATGTTTCGGCTGTGAAACGCTGTTTTCGATTTGCATTGGTGGTCTCGGTCCTTGCCGTTCCCAGCGTTGCGCAGGTTGCCGGGCGTGGACGCGGATTGCCCCCGCCCGGACCGCCCGGCCCCGTTCCGCGTTTGACCGATGGCAAGCCGGACCTCAGCGGAGTCTGGAACGGGCAAAGAATTGTCACCCAGGACGGGCCCTTCATGTTGCCGTGGGCGGAAAAGCTGGTCGCGCAGCGCGCCACAACTTCATATGCGGACGATTTTGAAGCGCGCTGCCTGCCCGGAGGACCGCCACGCGCCGCTCCTTATCACACGTCGCTGTTTTCGACTCCGAAACTTGTGCTGATGCTGTTCGAAGGCAACACGCACATGTACCGCCAGTTCTTCGTGGACGGCAGCGACCATCCAAAAGATCTGAAGCCGACCTGGTATGGCGACTCGCGCGCCCACTGGGATGGCGACACGCTCGTGGTGGACACGATCGGATTGAAAGACATTTCCTGGATCGATATGCCAGGGCACCCGCATACCAAACAAATGCGCCTGACCGAGCGATTTCATCGGCGCGACTTCGGCAATTTGGAAATCCAGGTCATCATCGACGATCCGGGCGCGTATTCCAAACCGTGGATTCAAAACCGGGCTGCCACGCTCGAAACCAGCTTTGAGATGACGGAGTATGTGTGCAACGAGAATAATCAGGACCCCGTGCATCTGGATGGAAGTCACAAATGAGACTACAATTTGCAGGATTTATTCCCGCGATGCTTCTGACATCGACGCTTTTTGCTCAGACGAAGGCAATCCCGCGTATGGCGGACGGGAAGCCGAATCTGAACGGTATATGGGACCATCCCTACGTCCCCGACATGACGAGGGACGGCGCCAACCAGAAGGGCGCGGGCGAGCTTCCGTTTACACCGTGGGGCGAGAATAACTTCAAGACTTACGACGTCTCGAAGTTTGACTATACCGGCCATTGTTTGCCATTCGGCCTGATGCGTTCGATGAACGTAGGAGGCTACCCCATTCAGGTCGTTCAATACGGCCAGTATCTGGCGTTGCTGTTCGAACAGAGCAACTGGTTTCATGTCGTGGCACTCGGACGCGATCATCCGAAGGAACTGGAACCGACCTGGTTCGGGGATTCGGTGGGCAAGTGGGACGGCGACACGCTGGTCGTCGATACGATCGGATTCAACGGCAAGACAAGGCTCGATACAATCGGTCATCCGCACAGCGACCAGATGCATCTGATCGAGCGCTTTCAGTTCACTGATGCCGACCACATCGCTTACGAAGTGACAATCGACGACCCGAAAACTTACACGAAGCCCTGGAAGAACACGAGAACGCTGTGGCGTATGAAGCCCGGGCAGGAGTTGATTGAATACTCGTGTGAAGAGAATAACCGGGACTTTACGCAGGGCCACATCAAATAGCGGCTTGGGGGGCACTCACGGTCACGGTTCAGTAATTCCACGCCGGTTCCGAACCGTGACCGTGAGGGAGCGGCAACGAAACGCTAATTCCACGCTGGATTCTTACTAAGGCTTACGAGGTTCCCGAGAAGCCGATACGCGCCCGGCACTCCCGACGGCAACTGACGATAGAGCGCGAACGCGTCGTAGATGTAGAAGCCTTTCCCGTAACGGGCCAGTAGAAGGCCGCCTTCCTGAGGGTCCTGATCCGGGTCGTGCGTTTCCACCAGTGGCTGATAGTGCGAGTCCCACGTGCGCATGAAGCCGTGCCCTCGCTCTTCGACCCAGCCTTTGAAATCGGCTTCCGTGACCTTGTTGGGCCAGGCGAACGCAGGGCTGGACGGATTCAGAAATTTCACGGGCGAGTTTTCGTCCACGACCTTCTGCGGGTTTGAACCCAAACTAAGCGGGTAAGGCCCGTAGTTGTCGTCGAACCCCTGCAGATTGTACTGGACGATCAGCACGCCGCCATTTTTTACGTAGTCGAGCAGTCGACCGTTAGCGGCCTTTAAATCGGCGCGCACCGCATAGGCTCGCACGCCGAGAACGATCGCGTCAAAACCGCTCAGGTCGCCATGTGTGAGGTCCGACTCGGCCAGCACCCGCACGTTTTGGTTCAGATTTTCCAGAGCCTTGGGAACATCATCGCCGGTTCCCGGTAGAAATCCAATGTGCAGGCCGGGAGCCGTACTGACTTCTACGCCTACGGCGCGATATGTAGCTGGCCTGTACAACGGATAGGGCCGAACGCCGGGGTAGCCCGCCAGATGGTAGCCCTCGTCATAGGTCTTTCCCTTATACTCCGCGACCGCAGTGATGTTGTAATCGGCGGCTTTCACCAGATCCGGAGCCACTGAAAACACGATAGTCTGATCCTCACCGTCGCGCGCCAGGGCGAAATCCGCCTGAGCCGGTGTGGAGCGCCATCCTTGCGGCAACTTCAATCGGAGCGTGCCCTTCGCGGGACCCTTCACGTTGCTGTGAACTGTAGTGGTAAACGCGAAAGCCTTCGAACCCAGCGGAACCGCGCCGGCCGATGGGGAGACAGTCACCGAGATCGCCGGGCCTACCAATAGGGGGTTCGAGACGTTTCCGATGCCGGAGATCCGCTCGCTGGTTTGGACGGCCTGGCCCACTTCAAACGGCACTCCGTTGTAAGTGAGTGTCGCGCGCATAGCGAGAGGGTATGGGGGAAGCGGCAGATTCAGGTAGCGTTCGTCGCTGATGTTGTAGTAAGGCTGCTCTTCATCGGGGCGCGAGAAGTAAGGGCGAGTGAGAGCCGCGTCGGCGGGCAGGGTGACTAAGAATCGCCATTGCGCTTCCTTGCCGGACGCGACTTCATGCGCGGGCGCGACGTCCTTTTCCGCAGCCGGGCGGATGTTCCAGTTCTTGCCGTCCGAGACGACGATCTCCACTTTTTCGACCGTCAGCGCGTCGGCATTTTCATTGAAGATACTGCCCTCCACGTTGAACGACTGACCAGGGATTGCGACTGTAAAGGTTGGCCCGCCGCGTCCCTGACCACCGCCGGGCGGGGGCGGAGGAGCATCCGCCGCAGCTGCCGCGCGCGCACCGCGACTGGGAGTTTGCGCCGGGCGTTGCGCCGTAACCATCGTTTGCAGCGAGACTTCAAGCGAAGCCGACAGCGCCCGCTGAAATTGCTCCTCTTTCGCCGCCAGCTCGAACAAGACATCGCTTTTTCCGGGATCCCCCAGTTTGCTGGCGCGAACCTGGTCCATCAGGACCCGCGTCGATTTCAAGCCATCGGCAAGCAGCGGCGCGATCGTGGCAGGCCGATCCGGAGTGTACTGCTTGAGGGCATCGGCTGCGTCGTGTGCGATTCCGCTCAGGCCGTCCTTAAGAAATTTCGTGTCGCCTTGGGTGATTAGAGATGCGATGCCGCCGAGCGATACATCGACGCCATCAAAGAAGGAGGTCTCTTTTTTCTCCGCCGCCACCCGCGAACCATAGCGATGATAAGCGGTATTCTGCGGCGCGGGGTTTGGAATCGCTCCGCCGCCATTCTGCGTCTTCTGAAAGCCCAGGCCTTCACGGGCGATTTGCAGGTAAGTCAAACCCGCGGCAGGCGCAGGCTGGCCCTCCTGAATTTCGAGAGTCGTCGACGGCCTCGTGTCCGACGCCTTCTGATTCACGTAGTCGAAGAACCGCACCGGCACATATTTGTCGATGGCGTAATCGTACATCCCGTCTTTGGTGACATTAAAATTAGGCACGCGCGCATAGACCTTCAGAGGCGACCACGGCCGCAACCCTTCGCGAATCTGTTCCGGGAATCGATTAGGATCGCCCGCCGCAACCCAAGCTTCCTGCGCGATCTGCCCGGCCAACTGGTGATGCCCATGGCCATCTGTGGCAGCGCCGACGAATACGGAAGTCACGACCAGCGGACGCACCATGCGCACAACGCGCACGGCATCGGCCAGAACTCTGTCGTGGCCCCATTTATCCAGCGCTTCTTCGCGCGTCTTCGAGAAGCCGTAATCGATCACCCGCGTGAAGTACTGATCGACGCCCATATACCGATCCGCGGTGAGAAGTTCCTCGGTGCGGGTCAAGCCGAGCGCGTCGTAGAGGTCCATCGCCATGACGTTCTGACCGCCCTCGCCCCGGTTGAGAGTCAGCAGGCCCACGCGGGCACCCAAGCCGCGGCTCTCAAACGCCAGCATTCCGCCATCTTCGTCGTCGGGGTGCGCGGTAACCATCAGCAGGCTGGCCCGCGTCTGGAGACTGCGCAGCCAACGCGACATTCCCGCGGCGCCGCGATCGGGCGGGATGTCGATGGCGTCGATCCGCGGGGTTCCGGCATGCAGGATCGCAGCCACAAGGGCGAGCGCAAGAACCAGCATCACGCAGAGACTTCGGATTTTCAGGGTT
>Ga0182024_10009497_pt1 | contig 20102 bp, 22 predicted proteins | sample P32metaG_FD_120480 | JGI IMG/M metagenome (GOLD analysis project Ga0182024, IMG submission 120480) | Permafrost microbial communities from Stordalen Mire, Sweden - P3-2 metaG (Illumina Assembly) | ecosystem: Environmental > Terrestrial > Soil > Wetlands > Permafrost | place: Sweden: Stordalen... | reverse complement strand
GCAATTCATGTACCGGTAGGACCGATTGGACGGTCTCTACCCCTGTATGAAAGGACATGAAATGCAGTGATGGCGGACCTCATGGGACGTCTTTCAAACCCTTCGCCTCAGCTCCACAAACTGCTGGAGATATGGGCTTCTGCCAGGGATAAAGACTGACCCCCAAATGTCCGATCGCACCCGTCCGTTCGCTACCCCCAATAGGGGTCGGACTTCTGCTGATGCTCTGTCGGAACTCCCTTGTACTTCGGTCGGCGATGTCCGGTCGACTCCGCTCGCCACGAGTAGCCCTCATGATTTTCTCACGTCCGCCCGAAATCCCCAAGGGTCCATCGGGAGACTGTAAAAAGCGGCTGCTCTCCACCCCGACTGGATGGGGTGTGAATTTCGAGCAGTCGAGGCAACAGACTCCCAAACTGTCTTCGTGCTGGCCGGCGAGGTTGAACCCAATATCTGGCGATCTCGGTCCAGTTCAAGGGTTCTTACGCCAAGAAGAGAGCGATGATGGCGACAACCAGCGCCAATATCCCGGCGACAACGGCTATCCACGTCAACCGAAATACAGCCCGGCCCACCCGAAGGTTGATGGTCGACGTCATGACTGAAGCCAGGTTGGAGATTGAATCCCGTGCGGTCGCCTCCGAAGGCACAATGCTTTCAGCCCGGCTGAGGGTGGAGTTTCGGAGTAACTCCACCAAAGAAGGCTCGTATTCGCGTCGCCAGTTGGCGACGGGTGAGAAGTCAGCCCCCACATGTCGAAATCGCCGTTCATTGGAGCAGAATTCAGACATCTCGAACGCCACGACTCGGGCGTCGTAACTCGTGTCGGTCACGAGCTGATAGAGGGTTTCGACGTCTCGATCTTCGACGTCACCGCCGTGGCGGCGGACGCTCGCAATGCGGTCGCGTATGTCAGAAAGGTGCTCCTCATACCCCCTGCACAAGCAGTGCAGCGCGAACCTGGTCGAGAAGGCGAAAAGGGGATGAGTGAGTCGGCTTGCCAGTGCGCTGTAAATCGAGCTGCCGTATTTTGAGAGTTCGTCATCGTTCACGTCCGTCCACCGTGCACCGAGTCGCAGGACGAAGGGCTCATCGGGCGCCCGAGCACCCCAAGCAGAGAGTCGCCAGCCGGCCAACTGAGGAGATTCATACGCGTCGGAGTCGTTGTCGATATCGAGGGCTACTCGATAGTCGTTGAATCCCTTGTAGTCCTGCCGATCGAACGGTTTCGCGAGATCGCAGACGAAGGTCTCGACGGTGGGCATGCCGGCTGTGGCAACGCCACTGGAGAAGACCCCCGGAAGGCGTTCGGATATCCAACGATGGCAGATTGAGCGCAATCGTTGCCGCTCTGTCCGAACTTGATCCATTCGTTGCTGCATAGGTCCGAAATACCGCCAGCCGGAATGTACGCGTTCGGTGCGAGTTGCGAACTCAGTCTCGAAGATGTGTTCCAACGTTCGAGAGGTCTCCTCGTCCAACACGAATTGCATCACGAGGCACGTGATGCTTGGCGTGGTCGAATGCAGTTCGCCCCAAATCGCGACAACGCCGTCTGGGAGCTTAGCTTGCAAGCTGCCGCCGAGGGGAGGTGGGCTGTCCTCATTGGTGATCCGGCCGAGATTTATCCAGGCGCCGCCAAAGGGATTTGCGCGTGTTGAACGGATCCAATCGACCAAATTCGGAATAGACGGATTGAAGGTGTCGGGACGCTCCCAGCCAAGCGCCGCAAGGCCCGCGATCAGCTTGTCGATCGTCGAAGGCGTGTAGATCTCGACGCACGTGAATGAGACGATGCGAATCCCTTCGCCAGGCGGAAGGGAGGATTCACGATTCTCCTCGGCGTCCCTTTCTCGGAGGAATGCGAGATCTTCGTCCGTCCGTGCCGGTGGATCATCGGCAGCCTCCGATGAGGTGTCGTCACTCGGACGCATGAGCGGAAATCTCCAGATCGTGCGACCGCGCGATGGCGGTGTGTTCACTCATTCTCGAATCGCATCCCGAGAGAGCCGTACTGCACCTGGGTTGGCAGCTGGCGGCCATTCGGCTCCTCCGGGCAGAACCACCAGGACTGGTGCCATGACGGCGGTTCGTCGCCAAACCACTCCCATTCGAAGCCACGGATCCGATACAGCAGTTCGCCGAACACGATGATGGCGAACCCGCCCGCCTCGAACGCCAGAAGGTGCTCTGGTGGCTTGAGGGGGAAAGCAGACTGAAGCTGAAGTGGGAGCGGACACCAACCGACTCCGGGTTCGGCGGTCGTGTCCGCTGGGGGGCCGTTCCACAACACCTCGCGCAGTTTTCGAGCCGTTGGTGTTTCCAGCCACTCGTCAGGGGCGACCAGGCTGGCCGTCGCCAAGGCCGTCTTCGCGGCGAAACGTGGCCAGAGGTCGGGATCCTGGCCCATCGTCACTGTGACCTGTCCGCCACTTTCGGTCTCCTCGTGCTGCTCGATGACGGCGAAGTTCGGATGCTCTTGCTTGAGCCTCTCGATCTTCTTGGCGAAGGCCTCTTTCGAGTATCCGCTCATGGTGATCCGGTTTCCCTCGATCTCGTCGGTGGGGATCCGCTGGATCGTGGTCGTAGCGGAAACGCCGTCCAAGTGCACGATGGCAGCAGGCGGGGCGCCCGGTGGACCGGACGGGATTGACATGCGGCGCGGCGGGTCACCGCGACGGTTGGGGATCTGGTGGCGAACCCGGGCCTCCTTGACGAGGTAGTCATCCAACCACGGCTGATCGACCTCGACCCCGGCACGTCGGTTGCACGGCCCGCAAACCCGGACGGTCACGAGATCTGCATTGATCGCCGCAGGGAGAACGTGTTCGGGTGGAGGAGTACCCGAGAACGGCTCAGGGCAGTAAAAACAGCGTGGCACGATCCAGACCTCTGCCGATCAGCCCTTGTACGGACGCACTCCCGCCAGATCCCGCAGGTTGTGCTCGATGGCGGGAGTCCTTTGGGGAGAGGCCTGTCGTACGAATAAAGAGAGCAAGACGCAAGGCTAGCTGTCGTGAGATTCCTAGTACTCGCCCGATCTCACTGATCCGACGCGCCTTCCTCCATTCCCGCAGCAAGCAGCGCCAGTCTCAGCTGATGACGTTCAGACTCGAAGTCTTCGATGGCCTCAGTAATTCGCTTGCGCCCTCGGGACCCGACGCGCCTTTGGCGGCAGCCACCAAGGGCTTTCCAGCCGCCGAGCGCTCGGCGGCGTTCCTCAGCAGTGGGGCAGGTCAGCCAGGTTGTCGGCCGTCGTCTTGTCGGGGTCGGTGCGCAGATACTTGCCCGTGGCGCCGTTGACGACCTGGATATCTGCCTGGGTGCCGTTCGATGCGTGGGTGTAGTACCGGTGCGTCCCCAGCTCGATGTCGAGGATGGCGAGGGACTTCGACTGCGCCCCCCACGACCCGCATAGCGAGGTGATGTCCCCCGAGATGTCCTTGCCTGTCTTGGTAACTTTTCGGTCAGCCATGCAGCCGCCTCCTCGTGAACCGTCCCTCTTAGGGTTGGTGACCTGCCACCGTACGGGATGGGTGTATCAGTGAGCCTGAGCTGGGCTAATGCACTACGTAGTATCAACTGTCACTGACTGGATCCTCCTAAAATTGCGATCGCACCGACAACTGACACGAACACCAGAAGGACAATCAGTGCTTCGCTGGATGATTGCAGTTGGATAAACTCGCTTGCCTGAAGCTCCAGCTGACGCTCTGCTCTCTGTCGAGCATCTGCTTCCTGATCGGCGAACGCCTGTGCCTTCTCAAGTTGCCGGCGAAGAATGGCCTGCTGCTCCTTGTGAACTTGCTCCTGAGCCCACTTAGCGAGCCTGAGCAATCCCTCCTCCGGACTCTGGATGTCGAAGAGGATGTGCTCGCGCCCGTTCAGCATCCCGAGCAACGCTGGGTTCTGAGCGACTGAGGGTGCCACCAGCGGCACGACCAACTTGCCGGCGCTGATTGCGTAGCCGATCTCTTCGCACACGATCGGTGATACCGCAGCAGATTCCGTGAGCAACACGACCATGGCGTCGCAGAGATCGATCTGCCGCTGGAGTTTCACATCGAGGGGACGGCCCGGTTGGAGGTCCAGCTCTGCGAGGTAGACGGTGATACTGAGCTTCTCAAGCTGGGTATTCACAGCGTGCACCCACACGGCGTCTCGGTTGCTGTGGCTGAGGAAGAGATTCATCCGTCACAGCCTGACAGAGGGGTGTATCACCGCCGGTTGTCTCGGGGGCTCGCCGACCAGCCCGAGCTGCGCCCTTGAACATCTACTATCGCTACGTTTCCCACAAACTTGCGTCTCTTTGCGATGACTCCAAGAGTAGAATTGGCTGGTGACCGACGATCCGAAAGTCCTTGTCGCACTCCTCAAGGATGCCTGCGAAGTTCGCAATGTCATGTGGCAGGAGGAGCCTCACCCCTCAACCCATGGCCAGCAGGACATTTCGAAGGCGAAGCACCTCTACGGATCTGCGGAGCCGGGGCGTCGGATCTACGAACTCGCCAATTTGTGGCTCATCATCGCGGCCGAGGAGATCCGAGGAGTCGGGGTCCTAATCGAGGAGCGGCGATCGTGGCCAGCGATGTTTCCTTTGATTCGAGCCAACATTGAACACTGCGGAGCCGTCCTGTGGCTGACGGACAAGGACGCCTCACTTGAGACTCGTGCTGCTCGTGCGGCCACGGCTATGCTGGACGGCCGCGAGCGCGAGCTGGGCGTGGCAGCAAAGATCGCCCCGGGGTCACCGGAGCATGGGGCCGCCAAGCAGCGACTTGGTGAGTTGATCAAGCAGATCGAGTCTGAATCAGGACCGGTTGGGCACAACCCCTGGTCCGTCCAGGGCGAAAGGATGATCGGCCCAACGAAGTGTGCGGCGTTGATAGGCGAACGAACCGGCAACCCGGCCGAGTGGACTGGCATCTACGGCTATCTGTGTGGCATGGGTGTTCACCCAGGACTGGCGTTTGGCGGGGCCCTACGACCGAACGGTCCCGGCCAAGCTCAGATCGTGATGTCGGATCATTACCTTGAGCGGTTTATCGGGGCATGCGTGCATCCGTTTCTTATGGCTCTCGGAGCAGTGGCATCATCGATGGGTTGGGAACGTGCGCTCTTCGACGACTACCACCGGCGGTGCGCCACCGTCGTTGGGCCGCCAATGGATCCACTTACCCGCTGATGGCAGACGTAGTCGGCCAGGCGGCATCTGGCACAGACCGCAGGCGCCAGCGCCAGTCGTCACCGTCTCATCTTTGAGATGCCTGTTCACCAACTCATGCCTAGGATATGTTTCATGTCCTTTGATCTGGCGGGAGCGGACATGGACAAGCTCTACGCGTGCGTGGACACTCAGTTCCCTATCTTCAGGGCATTTGAGGCCGAGCGTGAAATTCCTCCGCTTCCACGAAGCCTAGAACAATTGAGAAATGCTGCCCTCGATCGCTGTTCGAAGCACCTATGCCAGAGCGGCGTCCTTAGCTGCTGTTGATTGACGGGAGTGTCGTCCGTCGAAACGCTGGTCACAAGGAGAATCATATGCCGATGATGAGGACAGAGTTCGTAACACTTCCTAACAAGGCTGCGTGGAATAACGCGACCGCAGATTTTGGCAGCGACTCTCTGGAGCTCCGACTTTCGAATAGGACTTCCTGTCGGGATCGGCGTAGGGATTTGGTGCGCCTATGTAAAGGTTGTTCGCACCGCAGAACCGACGGTCCTTGAGAACGCAGGCGTCGGCGCAATAGGTCTGCTTGCCGTTACGTTGGCTGCAATGGCATTCCTCCTAGCCTTTATGGACGAGTCTTACACCTCACTCATCGAAAAGGCCGGTGGAGTGAAGAGCCTCTATCGTCCGTTTCGGACTGCATCCATCGTCAGCGGCGCCGCAGCCCTAGTCTGCTTCGTGGGAGCGGTCGACAATGATTCGGGCCCCATTTGGTGGCAAGCGGCGGTCTTCGCGCTGGGTATGGGCCTATTCTCATGGGCTGTTGTCGGGGTGGTCCAGCTCGTAAAGGTTCTTCTTAGGTATGGCGAACGCCGCGAGCAATGGTACGCAATGACGAAGGACAACCAAGATGTCCAATTTCCGGAACCGCCGGATCCGTTCAACAGTGCCAATCCAGCAGGAACGGATCCCTGAATTGAAATATTGTTGAAGCTTGAGTCGAGCTCCTCGCGTGTGGAGCTGGTGCTAAGATCACCGCATGCGGACGAGCGCGATCAGTCCAGCCTGCTCTTCGTATTCGGGCTAGCGCGGCCACCCCGACCGCTCACCCCTTGGTTCAATGTAGATGCGGATAAGTCACCACCCGCCTCGTGTACGCCAATCGGACAAGTGAACCTACAACTCGCGCATAGCGTCTGTCTCCACGAAGGCTTCTATCTGAAGGCGTTAGATCCGTTAGATTTGCAGAGCCCCCGCTCTATCTCAGGGACCTGTCAGGACACACGACGCTGCTCAGATCCGAAGAATCCCCAAAGGGTGTTTGATTGGTTCAACTTTCAGATTCTTGACGGTACATGCTCGCTGTTCTTAGGAAGCCGCGAAACTAAACCTGACCCGGGTCCAAACTTACCCGCCCGTTACTTGCGATAGTCATATCTCCACCAGGCTGGACTTAGGATTCGCGACGCTCGAGGATCGCAAGGTAGGGGCTCTGGAGTGCATCTGCTCCGATGTAGATGTACTGGGGATGTGTGCTGAAGAGGGCGAACATGGCAGGCGTCAGCTGGCGTGCCGCAACGGATTGGTTGAGTTGGCTCACGACATCGGCTCCGACTCCAGGTCCGATCGGCTCTTGTCGAACATACAGAACGAAGTTTGAACCCTGAAGGCTCGCTGTAAGCTGTTGCCTCGATTCGGAAGGCTCCAGGGTCACAAATGTGAACGGATCGTGCCGTACTGCTGCGTAATATGAAAGGTCGTTCCCGTTCGCAGTTGGTTCAAGCTCCGGAAGAACGACGTCGGCAGCCTTGGTTTGCCCGTCCGGTCCCCTACTGCGTGATTCGATGTACTCCAAGATCTCCAGAGTGACGTTCTCGGGATCTGGGACGACCGCTGGCCCTTCACCACCCCTGGTAGGGATGGAAATCAAGCCGCCGGGCACGTGGACATTGATCGCAGCCGGAAGCAGCGGAGTTTCGTAGTGCGGAATGTCGACCTCGCCGATCTGGATGACCGTTGAAATGACAATGGCAGTCACCAAGACCCATCGCACCAAGGTCAACGTGACCTCGGAGATGAGACCACCGATAATGACGGCCAGCGCCGGGTAGGAGGCGACCAAATACCTCGGGTCCTGATTGACGTTGGCTGAGACAAGGAGGATAGGGATCAAGAACCAACTGCCCAAAAATGCCGCCCGGAACACAGCGGCCCCCGGCGCCTGACGATTCGTCAACCACTTGGCCAGTCGGGGCAGACTGATTGCGCAGACGCTGATTGCTATGGCGACTGCCAGCCAAGACATGTTCTCGCCAGTGTCAATTAGATAGGCAGCGACGTGCAGCGGGCTGAGAGGATCGAGTGTCCCACCTGCTTGTATCGAAAATTGGGTCTTCAGATAAGTGGCAGTTGCATTCCAGTTTGGCAAATACCACAAAAGTGTGGGGACAACGGCAATTACGCCGAGCAACCCAATGTTCGTGATCGGTCTTTGTGCTGCTCGCCAATTTCCGTCACGTCGCCGCGAAGCGACGCAGCTGATGATACAGCCGACCAGAGTGACGATTACTGGCCCGGCGATTCCTAAAAAGAACGAGAATTTGGTCAGCATCCCAGCGGCCACGACTAACCCGAGGCCGAAGGACGCTTTGCGTCCTTGGAACCGATTGGACTTCAGCAGGAGGAGTACCGCCGCCGCTGTCAAGGTAACGAGCAAGAAGTCCTGCAGCACCTGGTGCAAGAGTGAAACGATCAGCGGCATCGGAGCGAGAAATACAATTGCCAGCAACCGCGCCCTGCTGTCGAAGAATGCTTTGGCGATCGCGCCGGTACAGAGCAGAAATATGGGCAGCAGGGTGAGGTTGAGTGCCAGCCCGACGGCCGTTCCAGGTCCAAAGATGTAGGAGAGCGGAACCATGAGTACGGAGAGCAAGGGAGACCGCGAGGGATCGGTTGTGTAGACCGCGTGGAGGAAGGCAGCCGGTCCATGGTGGTCGAGGGCTTGCTGATAAACCCAGGTGAGATAGAGGTAGTGCGATTGGTCCCAAGAGGGAGCGGCGTGGTCCCGGAGGGCCCACGACAGATTGATGAGGGTCATGGTCAAAGTGAGCGCGACGGCCTGCTGAGCACCGCTCAAACGTCGCAGCGACCATTTCCAGCGAGCAACGTGGCGGGGTCCGCGTGGAGACTCGGACACTCGACCCGAAACGCTCTTCGACGTTGTGTCAGGTAATCCGCTCAAAGTCGAGCGGTCGATAACGGTGCTCTTCATCGTGTTCCTTCAGCCAACTCAAACGCCATCTTTGGCTGCCCGAAGTCCGAAGATCGGTTTGGCCCGAGGCGACCTAAGTCAGATGAAGCGGCGGCCGGGAGTCGGCAAGGCACACGGCAAACGTACTACCGGAATTGGGCACACGCACCACCTCGACCGGGCGCGATGATGTTGGGTGAGGAGAGCGTCGACCGCGGCATTGGAGGTTGCGCATCCCGACTGAGGATATGGAACGAACGCTGACGGCCGAACCAACAAAGGATCTCTCTATTTATTGCCCCGAAAGTGAGTCCGGTGATGAGATTGGCTCGACAAGCGTTGACCGACCCAAAGGAAGCCCACAGGCGGTAACAAAATTGCGGACCTCCGAAGGTCAGGATCTGGATCGAGTCCGGCGCCATAATGTGGTGTACGAGCCAACACACAATCAGCGAGGTTTCGAGGAGGAGGAGCGTGTCACGTCGATCTGAGTCTTGGCGTGTTCTTTTCGTCACTATGGCGATTGTCATTTTCACTTCCCTGACCTGCGTTCTCCCAACGACTTTCGCAGGTGCCAGTTGGAGTTACCCGTTGGCATGGTCACCAGCCGTTCCCGTTGGCAGTGGCGTGACGGGTCTTGTCGGAATCTCGTGTCCATCAGCGACGTTTTGCGCTGCAGTCAGTTATACGGGTGACGTGGTGACAACCACGCACCCTGGCTCACCGGGTTCGGACTGGACTGTTGCGCAACTGCCCGGACCGCCTACCCTCTCGGGTATTTCGTGCGCCAGCCCCGCGAGCTGTGTCGCCGTGGACTACCAAGGCCAGATCCATGTCAGCACCGACCCAGCGGATCCGTCGCGATGGGAGAATATCCCGACACAACCGAACAACACGTACAGCGGGGTCTCCTGTGTCGAACCGTCGTTCTGTGTTGCTGTTGACATCGAAGGTGACGTCGTCACCTCGACCGATCCCACAAACCCAGGTTCGTGGAGTACTTTCCGGGTGCCGGCAAGCCTCTCCGCGGTGTCGTGTGCCTCGACGAACCTCTGCGTCGCCGTCGGCGCTAACGGTGTGGCGCTGGTCTCGACGAATCCGGCCGGTGGAGCGACCGCTTGGCAGCAAGAGATCATCGACTCCAATTCCACCGTGGATCCGGTCTTGAGGGTGGAGGACAGCTCCATGACGGGCGTCTCTTGTCCGACGAATCAGCTGTGCGTGGCGGCGGATCACGGTGGCGACATCGTGACATCGGCCGATCCAAGTGGCGGCGCCTCCTCTTGGCAGTGGTTCCCGGTCGCCTCGATCGGCGGTGCTCCCTATGTCTCGTGTGCCTCCGCGGCCTTGTGTACCTGGGTGCGCGGCAATACCGCAATCACCTCCGCTGGACCTACCGGGGGAACCTCGGCGTGGGTCTCCACAGCGCTGCCTAGCTCAACGAATACTTCGTCGGTGTCGTGTCCGAGCGACGAGCAATGCACGGCCGTCGACACCTCAGGGGAGGCAATCACCGGAGCAGTTCAACGGGTGTCCGTTGTGGGCATGGCCGCCACCAACGATGGTGGGGGTTATTGGGGAGCATGGAATAACGGAAGCATTTACGCGTTCGGCGACGCCAGCTTTTTTGGCTCGATCCCTGGGATCGGCGTCCAACTCGACGACCTTGTGGCCATCGCCCCCACCCCCGGCGGTGGTGGTTACTGGGAAGTAGCGGCGGACGGCGGCATCTTTGCTTTCGGTGACGCCAACTTCTACGGATCGATGGGCGGACATCAGTTGAACGAACCAATCGTCGGGATCGCCCCCACGCCCGACGGTGGTGGTTACTGGGAAGTATCGGCGGACGGTGGCGTCTTTGCCTTCGGTGACGCCAACTTCTACGGATCAATGGGCGGGTCGCAGCTCAACGAGCCCGTTGTCGGCATTGTCTCTTCGATTGATGGGCACGGTTACATCGAAGTCGCATCCGACGGCGGCATCTTTGCCTTCGGTGACGCCAACTTCTACGGATCGATGGGCGGACATCAGTTGAACGAACCAATCGTCGGGATCGCCCCCACGCCCGACGGTGGTGGTTACTGGGAAGTATCGGCGGACGGCGGCATCTTTGCCTTCGGTGACGCCAACTTCTACGGCTGATCGACTCGTCTCCGAAGGGAAGGTTTGAACCAAGTCGCGCGGATTGATTAAAGGGTGCATAGCTCACGCTTCCTCACTGAAATGGGGGTTGACGTAATCTCCCTATTGCATTAAACCTGCCCGTAGCCCTCCTTCGTCAGCCTACCGACAAGCACGGAGTGCCAGATGGAGGGAAACATGGGGCATGTTCCTGACCGGCGACCACGTGTTGGTCGAGCGAAGCAAGGTGTGGCTTGTTCGCTCGGGTTGTTTCTCGCCCTGGGTGCGGCCATGGCTTTTGGGGTATCACTCTCACCCGCAAGCGCGGCCGAGACCGGGCCCGTTATGACGTGGTCACCGCCATCACCCGTCACCGCACGACCCACTGCACCAGCCGGGAAAGCTGCGCCGAATGCACAGGCTGCTACGAGCACGCCCGGCAGCCCTGCGGTCCCGATTTCTGGTCTGGTTGGGGTGTCGTGCCCATCGGAAGCGCTTTGTGTCGGCGTCAGTTACAACGGCGACGTTGTCGCAACTACGGAGCCCTCCAATCCCTCCGCGACTTGGGCAATGACGTCCCTGCCCAGATCCCCGCACTTATCAGGGATTTCGTGCCCAGGGACGACCCTTTGTGTAGCAGTTGACTACAACGGGGAGGTTTGGACATCGATCAATCCTGGAGCAGTCGATCCAAAATGGACATCTTCGAACCCCAACCCGTTCCTCGTCTTCAACGGCGTGTCATGTCCTACGAAGAATCTTTGCGTTGCTGTCGACATCAGGGGCGACGTGATCACGTCGTCGGACCCGGGGAGTAGCTCGCCGAGATGGACGACCACTAACCTGGTCCATTCGTCACTAATCGCCGCGTCATGCCCTTCTAGGCGGCTGTGTGTCGCAGTGGGTGTGGGCGGACAAGCGGTTAGTTCGATTGACCCCACAGGCGGCGCCTCGGCTTGGAAAGAAGCAATCATCGACAACAATACGAACCTCACCCCAGCAAGGACTACGGCGAATGCCCTGACGTCGGTGTCTTGCTCGAAGCCGACTCTGTGTGCCGCCGTTGATATCGGGGGGGACATCGTGACGACGACAAACCCAACGGGCCGGGGATCGTCTTGGCACACTGACTACGTGGGGGCCTTGGGAGCGAGTGTTGGCATTCCGAGTATTTCGTGTGCAGCATCGTCGTGTGCTTCGACCAGGGGACCCGGGGTCTTTCTCACCTCGAACAATCCTACAAGTGGGGCGTCAACCTGGGCTGCAACGGCGGTCGTTGGAACGGGTGCCGTGACTGGGGTGTCGTGTCCAAGTACCACCTTGTGCCTCGCTGTCGACACTATGGGCAACTCGATCACGGGATCAGCACAATGAAGATTCGTTTACGGCGTCGTCCGCTGACGCGGGTAACTGTGGCGATCGCTTCGGTGTCGGCGAGCCTCTTAGTGGTCTCCGTCCCGCTGAGTACGAGAGCTGCCGCCACCATTCCAACCCAGGCGGTGGCGACATCGGCCACCTCTTCGCAAGATACTCCGGATCCGGCTGTCACCTATAGCGGGAGTGGTACGAGCTATTACGCATACAGTACAAGCAGCAGTTGGAATGGCGGAATCGGGCTGACCCCTCTTTCGTGTACCAATACCTGTTCGGTGAACGGGTCAACAGGGACAGCACTTACGTATGGCAATGCCTCCTCGCAGATTTATCTGGGTCTTGGCACCACCAACCTGTGGGCCCCCTCTGTAATGGAGATCGGCAGTCAGTGGGTTATGTACTACGCCGGAGAAGATCGAAACGACCCGAACTTGTACCACGCCATTTACGTTGCAACTTCAGGAAGTGGAAACGGACCGTTCAGTTCGGCTTCATATACCTCGCCCATTGTTACTCACACCAACGGAATCGACGATATCGACCCGAGCGTCTTCTTGGACCCGAAATCCGGTCAGCTTTCTCTCCAATGGAACCGTAACAGCAGCTCAGCAACCTTCCACCAACTCTTCTCTCAACAGCTTAATCCCCAAGGACTTAGTCTCTCGGGTCCTTTGGAGTTGCTGCTTACCCAGCCCACCTCGGGTTGGGATGCGAACGCGGTGATCGAGAATCCACAAATAGTTTACATCGATGGTGCGTATCAACTGTTCTTCTCATCGGGTTCGTATCTCTCTAACACTTACGCAGAAGGAGTGGCGAACTGTTCGGGACCCAGCGGACCGTGCACAGAGCAGCCGAACAACCCGACCCTCTCCAACACGGGGAGCGCTCCGTATGGCCCGGGAGGCGCCTCACTCTTCGTAGCGAACGGGACTTGGTTCATCGCCTATCACGGATGCGCGCCAGGCCCGTGCCCGGGGACAGGTCGATACCTCTACGTGAATCAACTGTTTACATATGTCGGCCTGGCTGAAATGAAATCTGGGGGCGGGTATTGGTCTGCGGGAACAGACGGGACTGTAAAGGCCGGAGGTATCGCGCAGCTCTTTGGCTCAATGGCCGGCCAATCGCTCAACAACCCGATCGTTGGCATAGCGGGAACACCCGATAGTCAGGGGTATTGGCTCGTTGCCTCGGACGGGGGTCTCTTCGCCTTCGGCGACGCTGGCTTCTACGGCTCGATGGGTGGTCAACACCTCAATAAGCCGATCGTTGGAATGGTGGTCACTCCCGATGGTGCTGGCTACTGGGAGGTGGCATCGGACGGGGGCCTCTTCGCCTTCGGCGACGCCCAGTTCTACGGCTCCGAGGGTGGCAAAACTCTCAACGCACCGGTCGTAGGCATGGCAGCCACGCCGAATGGTGCTGGCTACTGGGAGGTGGCATCGGACGGGGGGATCTTCGCCTTCGGTAACGCCCAGTTCTACGGCTCCGAGGGTGGCAAAAAGATCAATGCCCCCATCAACGGAATGGCCGCGCCGCCAAGTGGGACCGGGTACTGGATGGTGGGTGCCGACGGCGGAGTGTATTCATTCGGGAGTGTGCTGTTCTGGGGGTCGGTTGCCCAAAATCCTGCCGCAGCGCCCATCGTGGGGATGAGCGCAGGTCCCAGTGGAACCGAATACACAATGCTGGGCGCCGACGGGACCCCGTATCCCGAGGGAAATGACCCTGTTGCGGCCGTGATGGATGGAGCGGACGATTTGCGGGTTGCCTCGACAATCACGGGTGAGACGAACGAGCTCCAGGGCGCATATCCGGGAACGAGCCCCAGTATTGTCGCTCTTCCGAATGGCGGATGGGACGTCGCGTTGATGGACGGAGCGGACGAACTGCGCGTCTACTCGTCGGTGACCGGCGAGACTAGCGAGCTCCAAGGCGGATACGCGGGAACTAGTCCTAGCATTGCTCTCTTACCTAATGGTGACTGGGTGGTAGCCCTCATGGACGGAGCAGATGATCTGCGGGTGTACTCCCAGGCAACCGGCGAGACGGGTGAGCTCCAGGGAGCGGAGAAAGGAACCAGCCCGAGCATCGCGGTTACGTCCAGTGGTCAGTGGGTGGTTGCCCTCATGGACGGAGCGAACGACCTGCGGGTGTACTCGCAGGCAACTGGGGAAACGAACGAGCTCCAGGGCGCGGAGTCAGGAACCAGCCCGAGCATTGCACTAACGTCCAGCAATCAGTGGGTCGTTGCCCTCATGGACGGAGCGAACGACCTGCGGGTTTACTCGCAGGCAACCGGGGAAACGAATGAGCTCCAGGGCGCGGAGTCAGGAACCAGCCCGAGCATTGCACTGACATCCAGTGGCGGGTGGCAAGTTGCTCTCATGGATGGGGCGGACGATCTACGCGTCTACTCGCAGGCAACTGGGGAAACAAACGAACTCCAAGGTGCGTACGCAGGAACCAGTCCGAGCATTGTTTCTCTGTTCGGCGGGGGCTGGGCGGTAGCATTAATGGACGGGGCTGACGATCTGCGGATCTATTCGTCTGCAACCGGGGAAACGAACGAAATCCAGGGCGGGTACAAAGGAACTAGTCCGAGTATCACGCTTTAGCAATGCCGTCGCACTCGAAACGCTCGTAGCAATGTTCCCGATCCGGTAACTCCCATTTGCATCGTCGTTGGCTCGCCGGGATGACCAACGGGATGGCTTTCAAACGTGGGTACGTCGAACCGCGATACGAGTCCGCTCAGGTGAGAGGTGACGAGACAACTCTCGAACCAGAGCACGTTCTTGAGATTCACGCGACTCTCCCGTGACCTGATTGAGCTAACGACTGCTCAGTTGGACGAGGTTGCCAGAATGGTGCGTATATGCTCAGGATCTCGCTCACGCGAACCTACACGCTTTCGGCGACTGGTTTCTGGCTCAGCGCGGCTGCATCTCCGCGAGGCGTTCTCCAAGGTGGGGTGACCAATGGCGACGCGGTCTGAGGGCGCGATGCTTCTCTACGTACGGTAGGTCCTGGCACGATCGCCAGTTCTCTGTTGCCCACGTATTGTGCTGTCCTCAGAGACAAAGAGGAATGGAGTCTTCGCACTTTCAAATGCTCGCATCGGTACATGAGCCCCTGTTAGATGTTTTGCCAAAATACATGTACCGACTGGGGGAAGGACAATTGTGGGCAGTGGTCATCGTCTTCAGCCTCTGTATGATGGAGCTGTCGACAGACCGAAGGGACGCTGGTGGGAACGTCACCCCGGACGCGGAAGAGCGTTGCGAACCTGAGTGAGGCAGATACCACCCTGCTCAGGAGTGCCTTTACTGCGTCATATCAGTTGGCTGACGACAGAGGCTACGAATACCACGCCGGAATCCACGGACTACCGCTGCCGGTCTACTGCGTTCACCACGACGCCACTGGGCTAGATGACAATGTGTACGTCGGTCCGTTGTTCCTTCCTTGGCATCGAGCGTACCTGTACTTCTTTGAACTTTCGCTGGCATCCCTGACGCCTGGGGTCACGTTGCCCTGGTGGGATTGGACCACGCCCGTGGGTCAGGTTCCCGTCGTTCCCGCCGCTTACAGTGGCGCTGGGAATCCGCTGGCTGCCGGTCCTATCAATGGGATCCCATCCGATCAATGGGCCAAGGAAAGACAGTCGATTCTCGAGGGTACGAAGGTGGACCCAGGGGATCAACCGGCAGATACATTCCGCCAACCCGGTCAGCTGGAACCTGTACAAGACGGTTCACTCCCAACGCCAGACGACGTCTCAGCGGTGCTGGACGCTCCAAACTTCGTGGACTTCACGCAGCGGGTGGAACGGATCCACGACAACATTCATGTCTGGGTCGGTGGAACCATGAGTGAGATTCCGGTTGCTGCTTACGATCCTCTCTTCTGGGCTCACCACTGCATGATTGATCGCCTGTGGTGGCTCTGGCAGCTCAAGCACCCGGGAGCCAATCCCCCCGACCAGTACCTTGATCAACCCCTACCTCCCTTCCCGAGTCTCAAGATCAGAGATACGCTGGACGTCAACAATCTTGGCTATGAGTACGCGTTGGCTGAAATTGCACTCCAGCCCGTGGCGCCGGTTGGAGCGGGATGAAACCGTACGTCTCTCAGCCGATCATGATCACAGCCGAGGTGGTTGGTGCCTCCTTCTCGCGCGCTGACCTGATTCTTGAGGGGGTCGACCACTCAACTCACTCACTTTCCCTCCGGATCTTCTTCAATAATCCCGACGCGAATGCAACAACACCCAAGACGGCTGACGGCTACGTGGGCGAACTGTTTGTTCTAGGGCACGGCGGTTGTTTTGGGGCCGCTGGGCACTGTGACACCGAGGCGACGCCGCGGCTGCCGTTCGATCTCCGCCCACCCCACCAGCTGTTGCCGGCAAAAATATGGATGCTAGTCACAGAAGGCTTGAAAACAGCACTGAAGGCCGGCCAACTAGTTGTGAGCGTCGTGCCAGTGTTTACCCATGACCCGGCCCCGGACGAGATGTTGCATCTCGAGTCCGTATCGATCGTCACTTACGCCTAGCAACTCATTGGCAAACCCAAATCGGATCCAGCCTGAACCTGCCGCGCGATCTCAGGTCGCGCGCCTGGGGAAGATTGCGACTCGTCGGGTGCTGCTCGATGAATGCCACTGCGGGGTCCTCGGCGTCGGCAAGGTATGGATGAGCCACGATCGTGGTCGCAGACGTATTGCGAATGCTCCACGACGGTTCCAACTAGGCCGTCGTTCTCAGATGCACGTAACCAAGGCTAAGCCGGAGAACAGCACGAGGCGCAGATCATTCGCGACGCTGATGGAGTCATCATGGCAAACGACCGATCGGGCAGTTGAAACCGACTACTTCTCCAAAACCTGGAGCCTGCCCTATCGTCACTCGTCCATGTAGGAGAGTCGCCAAGGATAGTTGTGCGTTGTCAAACGCCTTACTCAGAGGGCGTTGGTTTTGAGATGAGTCGCTTGTTTTTGTCGATGCGATTGACATTGCCAGAAGTTGTAATGCGCCCCGGGCTTGCGTTTGAATCGGTTGGCTCAAAGTGAGCTCCAGGCAATCTCGGATGCATGAACTCGATCATGCAAAAATTCGCCGCGTCAATTAGGAACTCTGTATTCCGCGTTTCTATGTACTTGTCCAGTCGCAGCTTTAGGGACTCGATGGCATCGACTCTGTTTGGGTACCCTTCTGCTACAGGTCCGTACTTGTGATAGGAGACGGCCATCCTGTCGACCATTCCCTGTAGGAATTGTTCGCTGTATTCGGTATCGGGACAAGCTGCCCTCAAAGTGATGTCCTTGGAAAGCGCCATACGACCTCTACCTCCTCTCGATGGCGCCTGGGCAGGACTCAGAGACGCCAATTCCAGAGTACTGGTCGGGTGTGTCACGCCGGGGGAACGATGGCCAACGGACGTATACGCTGCCCGGATGGAAGCCGGGACGAGTGGGGCGATCCAGGGACGACTGCTGCAGATTCTGGAGGCAGTCGGTGCGCGGGATGGACTGGTCTATCTGTGCGTTCCTATAACATCTGGTCTACGAGAGCTGGGTCTGATGTCCGAACTCGGGGTCTCGTCTCGTGAGCTTCGGACAGACCGTCGGGAGCTTTGGCAGCAAAAGGTCTTGGCAGAAAATGTTCGTGAAGCTCACAGGCTATCAAACGCCGTACGCTCGCGTAGGATTGGGAGACTTGTCATAGACCCGTCTTTCCTCGAAATTCCCGAATGGACCCAAGAAGACTACAGACTCTTTTGGATCGATTTGATTGGCCGTTTTGCGTCAGCGCTAGTGGCATGCCCCGACTGGGAGTTCAGCCAGGGGGCGCGTGGGGAAGTCGGCTATGCGCTGTCTCGGTCGATACCGGTCCTCGACTTCGAGGACCAAAGCATCGATTGGCAGGCCGCCCGAGAATTGGACGAGAGAGCGAGAGCTCAGATCATAGAAATGGGGATCTCGCCTGACGAACTGAACCTCTACTTGCCCCCGATTTCTCCCCCTGAGTCTGCTGGCGTGGCTGAGTCTTCCGGTTGACGGTGATGACGGGGATCGGGGGTACCGGTCGGCGAAGTCGCTTGCGACGAACCGTTCCCGTCCATAGAAAGCGGCACGGCACTGCTTGGGCGGGGGACTCTCGGGAGACTCTTCACAATTGCACCGACCAACATCACGACGAGTGGTATTGCAGCCGAAACTGCCAACCTGGACTTTGCCGAGTCGAGGAGCGAGACAGTGCAACCTAGAGCGACCGTCGAGACCCACACCCCAAGTCCCACCAAGTAATAGAGCTGAATTCGCTGAAGACCACCGATCCAGGACCCACCCCGAACCTTGTGACATCGCTCAGAGAGAAAGCGGCGCAGCGCCCAAACGAAGAGCGCGCCACCTGGAATCACGAGTAACGAGATCCAGTGGGTAAAGCCGTAGGGCGTCATTATGATGACAGCTTCCAGCCACAACAGGCAGATGAGTGAAGCGAAGGCCAGTCGATCGGTGGTGCGACGTCGGTACAAGAGGGTGAGCTTGTCTCCGCCTTCTTTCTCGTAATCCGGCCAGTCCGCTCTGTCGTAGCGTGCTTGATCGCGAATCGCGTTGAACTCCAGACCCAGATAAGCAAAAATCCCGAGTAGAAAAACTGTCCGGACTAGGTAGGTCGGCTCAATTGGGACAGGTTGATCAATCGTGAGGTGCGACGCATGTACGAACCCGAAGAGAAACGCAATTGCCCCGATAAACAAATAGAAAACGCCGACCTGAAACACGCCTACAGATAGGTAGGTTCTTTTGTATTTCAGGCGGACGCGTCGAGACAGATTCAGAGCTTCGCGGATGTAGTTCTTCTTAAGCGCACTGCGTAGGTCTTCTTCGGTGGAGTCCCAACGCTCGCGCCATTGTTCGGTGCTCAGCCGACTAATTTCGTGGAAGAAAATGAGCGATTCGTAATCGGGGTCTGCTTCGCTGATGAGAACAAGCGGTGTGGCTAAGCTCAGGAGTAGTCCTGTGACCGCGAACGCTGTGCATGCGAAATAAAGACCGACACCGATGGAGACCACCGGAACGTTGCCATCTGGAAGGCTCAACGTTGTGGTATCGGCAAACGTGTGCGTAATAAGAGCAAAGGCTCCGGCTGTGAGGAACGCCGCAGCGGTAATAATTCGACCTACTTTGTCGTCCTGGTGCTTAGTTGCGTCCAGGACCTCCTTGTAGGAGACCTCTGCTGGGTGTGGGTCCGCCACTAGCTCACCGCCAAAGATGTAGGTCGCTTCTCAGCAGGTTCCAGATCGTAGTCGAGCGAATAGGAAGCGGCGGTCCGGGAGTTTGCCACAGGGTCCGCCAACCCTCGATGCCGCATCCTTGCTTCACCAGCTTGCTGGCTGAACCGGCAATTCGGCCTTACCGAGTCACGAAGCACTTGCTCTGTGTTTAATGGCTGCAGCGCCCCGAGTGGCCCGACTTGTGGGGCACCGATGACAAACACTATCCGGCCGTAGTAGCTGCCTATCGCTCCACAGGTCCGATCTCCCGCTGAAGGTTCTCCAGATCGCTCGGTTATGACTCTGTGGCCGAGAACCTGGTCACACTCACTCGCTATTGCGTCACGGCACCCTCATAACGGGCAAGCTCGAGGAGCTTGCTGGCGTTCTCCCGGAGATGGTCGAGCACGCTCGGACGCTTCCAGATCCAAGTGGATGGGATCAGTTCGCGCCTGGAGTGGGCTTCCATCCGGCGACGCCGGACGAGCTATTGGAGGAGATCCGATCCCGATGACCCCGACAGGGCCCGGCAACTGACCACGTGGGGGACCTGGAAGTCGGCCCGCTGGGAGGCGATGAACGATGCCACGATCACCGCATCGCCTCCTTGACCCAGAGGACCACAGATCGCTTGAGGACATCACGCTCCATTACCCTGCGCCGATCCTTACTCCGCTGACATCTGACCTCCGTTTTCTCTGCCTCTCGCCTCGTAGCTAGATTCAGTGAGATAAGGCGCTTGCCGCAACGCCTCGGCCACGGTCTCTCCGATCTGGAGCGCGGTTTCTTGGGTAAGAGGCTCAGAATGCATCCCATCGATTGGGACCCGTATTGTGAGGGGAGCACCAGTAATTCGGTTTTGGATCTCAATCTGATAGTGCGTCCCGTCAGCAAAGACATT
>Ga0182024_10009496_pt1 | contig 20103 bp, 21 predicted proteins | sample P32metaG_FD_120480 | JGI IMG/M metagenome (GOLD analysis project Ga0182024, IMG submission 120480) | Permafrost microbial communities from Stordalen Mire, Sweden - P3-2 metaG (Illumina Assembly) | ecosystem: Environmental > Terrestrial > Soil > Wetlands > Permafrost | place: Sweden: Stordalen... | reverse complement strand
GGTTCTCGGTGCGACTCTGGCTGCCGGACGCGCCATCGGAAGCGGCGGCGACCCCGTCCACGCGGCGCGCCGCTCGCCCGAGAAGCCCGGGCGCGAGCGCGGGAGGCGCCGGGAACGGCACGATCGCCGCGCCGATGCAGGGCACGATCGTGAAGATCCTGGTGGGTGAGGGCGACACCGTCGAATCCGGCGAGGCGATCCTCGTGCTCGAGGCCATGAAGATGGAGAACCATCTCCACGCCGAGGTGGGCGGGACCGTCAAGGAGATCCGCGTCCAGACCGGCGACACGGTCGGGACCGGCGACGTCTTGGTCGTGATCGGCTGAGCGACCCGCCGGCGGTGCCGCTCTTCGGCGTCGACGCCTTCACCGCGTCAGCGTTCGGTGGAAACCCGGCGGCGGTCTGTCTGCTGGACGGGGACACCTGGCCCGACGATCAGTGGTGCGGCGCGGTCGCCGCGGAGCTCAATCTCTCCGAGACCGCGTTCGTGCTCCCCGGCGGCGACGGATTCGGGTTGCGGTGGTTCACGCCGACGGTCGAGGTCGAGCTCTGCGGGCACGCCACCCTCGCCAGCGCCCACGTGCTGTGGACCACGGGGCGACTCACGGCCGACGCGCCCGCCCGTTTCCACACCCGCAGCGGCGCGCTGGGCGCGACCCGCGCCGGCGAGCACGTCGTGCTCGACCTCCCCGCGCTAGCCCCGGTGCGCTGCGCGGCTCCTCCCGGCCTGGAGGCCGCGCTCGGCGTGCCGGTCCGCGCCGCGGCGCACAACGCCCACCACCTGCTCGTCGAGGTCGACACGGCGGCGACCGTCCGGGACCTGACACCCGATCTCGGCGCGATCGCCCGCCTCGACGTGACCGGGGTGTGCGTCACCGCGCCCGGCGACCGGACCGGTGTCGACTTCGTGTCCCGCTTTTTCGCGCCCCGGGTCGGCATCCCCGAGGATCCCGTCACCGGCTCCGCCCACTGCGCGCTCGGGCCCTGGTGGGCGCCGCGCCTGGGCCGCGACCAGCTCGTCGGTGAACAGCTCTCACGCCGCGGCGGCCTCGTCCACGTCCGCCTGGATGGTGACCGGATCCAGGTCGCGGGCCAGGCGGTGACGGTCTGGCGCGGCGAGCTGCTCCGACCCTGACGCGCCCGCGTCAGGAGGCAGCTTCGGCGAGCGACTCCGACAGCGTCGGATGCACGAGGAGCGCGTCGATGATGTCGGTCACCGTGAGACCGTTCGCCACCGCCACCGCCAGGATGCCGATCAGCTCGGCAGCGTTGCCACCGACGATCGACCCGCCGAGCACCACGCCTCGGGCCGGGTCCGAGATGATCTTGACGAACCCGCGCGGGTCCCCCTTGATGAGCGCCTTGGCGTTCGCGCTGAACGGGACCTTCGTGACTCGGATCTTGCGGCCCGAAGCGAACGCCTCCGCCTCGGCCAGACCGACGTCGGCGATCTCGGGCTCGGTGAAGATCGCCGATGCGGCCTTGTCGTAGTCGAGGTGGCGATGCGGGCGGTTGTGGAGGCCCATGAGGTGCTCGGCAATCTTGCGCCCCTGCATGGCCGCCACCGACGAGAGGGGCAGCCGACCCGAGACGTCCCCGGCGGCGTAGATGTGCGCGACGTTGGCGAGGCAGTTGTGGTTCACCTGGACGTAGCCGTCCTCGTCGACGTCGACGCCGGCCTCCTCGAGTCCGAGGCCTTCGGAGTTGGGCAGCGACCCGACCGCGAGGACGGCGTGGGAGCCGTTGACCACCCGTCCGTCCTCGCAGGTGACGGTCACCGCGTCGGCGGCGCGCGTGATCGCGGTGGCCCGGGCGCCCTTCAACAGCGCGACGCCGCGAGCGAGGAACGCCTCCTCGAGCACCGCGGCGACCTCGGCGTCCTTGATGGGCAGGACCTGCTGGCGCGACACGAGCAGCGTCACCTGCGACCCGAGCGACGCGAACATGTGGGTGAACTCGACGCCGGTGACCCCGGAGCCGATCACGATCGCGTGGTCGGGGATCTCGGGCGGCGGGTACGCCTGGCGGGTCGTGAGGACGCGCTCCCCGTCGACCGGCGCGAAGGCAGGCACTCGGGGCCGCGACCCGGTCGCGATGAGGACGTAGTCGGCGTCGAGCTCCTCCAGACCGTGCTCGGTGTCGGCCACGATGGTGTGGGGATCCTTGAACCGGGCGGTGCCCATCACAAGCCGCACGCCCTGCGAGCCGAGCAGCGTGCACAGCTGGTCGTGGAGATGCGCCTCGATGTCCTGCACTCGGCGTCGGAGCGCCTCGATGTCCAGCGTGCCCTGGGCCTTCAGGCCCATCGTGGGCGCCCGGGTCAGCTCGGCGAGCTCGCCGCCAGTCGCGATCAGCGCCTTCGAGGGGATGCAGTCCCACAGATGCGCGGCGCCGCCGATGACGTCGCGTTCCACGATCGTGACCTCGGCGCCGAGCGACGCGGCGACGGTCGCCGCGGTGTTCCCCGCCGGGCCGCCGCCGATGATCACCAGTCGCGTCGCGCCCATGCGGCCAGGCTAGAGGGCGCACCCCGTGAGCCCGCCGTTGGGCCCGGTCCGGACCGGCCGGCTCCCCGACGCCCCTACGCTCCGGACGCATGCCTGAGTTGCGCGACGACCCGCTGACCGGCGAGCTGGTGCTGCTCGCACCCAGCCGCGCCGCCCGGCCTCACACCACCGCCCGCCCCGGTCCGAGCGCCACGGACGCGGGGCCGGCCTCGTGCCCGTTCTGTCCCGGCCACGAGGCGGAGACGCCGCCAGAGGTCGCCCGGGTCGGCGGCGGCGCACCCGACGGGCCCGGCTGGCGGTTGCGGGCGTTCCCGAACCTGTATCCCATCGTCGGCGGGCCCGACGCCGGCCCCGGGGCGACCGGAGCCCATGAGGTCGTCGTCTTGTCGCCCGACCACGACCGCGACGTCGCCCGGCTGTCCGAGGGAGCCGCCGGCGAGGTCTTCGAGCTGCTCCGCGCCCGGTCCCGTGCCCTCGCCGAGGCCGGCCACGCGTACGTGCAAGTGTCGGTGAACCACGGCCGGGCGGCGGGCGCGTCCATCGCGCATCCCCATGCCCAGGTGCTCGCGCTCGACTTCGTTCCACCCGCGGTGAGCGCCGCCGTCGCCCGCTTCGCCACCGCCGACACCGACCTCGTCGACGCTGACCAGGCCCGGGCCGAGAACCTGGGCGCGGTCGTCGTCGCCCACGGCGACACCCGGGCCTGGTGCGCGGCGGCGTCGAGCGGTCCGTTCGAGGTCCGCGTGGCCAGCCGCGCCGCCCGCGCCCGCTTCGCCGAGACTCGCGACGGTGAGCTGCACGCGGTGGCGGCCACCGTTCGCGACGTGCTCGGCCGCCTCGCTGAGGTTCTCGGGCAACCGGCCTACAACGTCGTCGTGTACGACGCCCCGACCGCGGGCGGCGAGCCGTACCACTGGTGGGTGCGGGTCGTTCCCCGCCTCCAGGTGCCGGCCGGCTTCGAGCTCGGGACCGGTCTCCAGGTCGAGACCGTCGACCCTCCGGCCGCCGCAGCGGCGCTGCGGGCGCGCGGGGCCGGCTGAGGGTCAGCCCCCCATCGCGGGAGGGGGTCGACGAGCGTGATGTCCAGGGCGGGTCTCGGCGCGACGCGGCGCGTCAACGACCTTCAAAGGTGGCTCGTCCGGGGCCCTGCTCGAGGAACGAGCGCACCCCGGCCTGCGCGTCGTCGGTGCGGAACACGTTGACGAACGCGTCGGCCTCCAGCGTCAGTCCGGCGGCGAGCTCGCGGCCGAGCCCGGCGTCGATCGCGTGCTTCGCCAAGCCCATCGCCACCACCGCGCCCCGCCCGAGGGAGCGCGCCCACTCGAGCGCGGCGGCGTCCACCTCCTCCGCTTCCACGACGCGGTCGACGAGCCCGATCCGCAGTGCCTCGTCGGCACGGACCTGTCGACCGGTCCACACGAGATCTTTGGCCCGGGCGGGGCCGACGAGGCGCGGGAGACGCTGGGTTCCGCCCCCGCCGGGGATGATCCCGAGCAGGATCTCGGGCTGGCCCAGACGGGCCGACACCGCGGCGACGCGCAGGTCGCACGCCATGGCGAGCTCGAGGCCACCGCCGAGCGCGAACCCGCGGATCGCGGCGATCACCGGGCGAGGGATGGCTGCGACGGCGTCGAGGGCGGCGCGAAACCGAGCCCCGATGGCGCGGGCTTCGTCGGGTCCGGCGAACTCGGTGACGTCGGCGCCGGCCGCGAACACGCGCTCGCCGCCCGCGACGACCACTGCGTGCAGGTCGGCCCGGCCGGCGAGGGACTCGGCCGCGGCGGCGAGCTCGTTGAGCATGGCGCTGGACAGCGTGTTCATGGGCGGATGATCGAGGCGCAGGATCACGATCCCGTCCGCCTGTTCGTCGACGAGCAGCTGGGCGGCAGGCATCGGGGTGGAGCCTACGAGTCGAGGAGGGCGTCGGCGGCCGCGTGGGGGTCGACGTCCCGGGCGACGACACGTGTCATGAGGTCGTCGAAGCGCGGCCCGTCGCACACCACCGCGGCGCGCTCGCCGAGGCGCTCGGCGACCAGTGAGCGGATCTCGGTGCGGAGCCGAGCCGCGCGGTGGAGCGCCAGGCGCCCGTCGGCCTCGACGTACGCCCGGTGCGCACCGATCGCGTCCCAGAGCTCGTCGACGCCGCGGCGCTCGGTGGCGACCGTCTCGACGATCGGCGGCTCCCAGTCGCTGGCGCCGGAGAGCTCGAGCATTTGGCGCAGGTCACGCACCGCGTCGTCGAGACCGGGCCAGTCAGCCTTGTTGATCACGAGCACATCGGCGATTTCGAGCAGGCCGGCCTTGTTGGCCTGCACGGCGTCTCCCCAGCCGGGGTTGAGGACCACGACGGTGGTGTCGGCGGCGCTGGCCACCTCGACCTCCACCTGGCCGACGCCGACGGTCTCGATGATCACCCACGGCTTGCCGGCCGCGTCGAGGATTCGCACCGCCTGGGGGGTCGCCAGCGCGAGACCGCCAAGATGCCCGCGGGTCGCCATCGAGCGGATGAACACGCCGGAGTCGAGGGCGTGGTCCTGCATGCGGATCCGGTCGCCGAGGATGGCGCCGCCGCTGAACGGGCTCGTCGGGTCGACCGCGAGCACGCCGACCTCGTCGCCGTCGCGGCGGATCCGCCCCACGAGGCGGTCGGTCAGCGTCGACTTCCCGGCCCCGGGAGGCCCGGTGATTCCGATCGTGTAGGCGCGGCCGGTGTGAGGGTAAAGGTCGGCGAGCGCGGCGGCGGCGGCGGGACCGCCCGCCTCGACGAGCGACAACAGCCGAGCGATGGCTCCCCGGTCCCCGGTCCGCGCGCGCTCGACGAGCGCGCCGGGGTCGGCGGCCGCCACGTCAGGCGGCGTCGACGGCCTCGACGCCGCTGACCCCCGGCACGCGGTCCTTGAGGATCCGCTCGACGCCGGCCTTCAGCGTCATCGTCGAGATGGGACAGGTCCCGCACGCGCCGAGCAGCTCGACGTGCACGACGCCGGCGTCGTCCAACGATCGGAACACGATGTCGCCGCCGTCGGCTTGCAGCACGGGCCGGATGGCGTCGATCGCTTCGAGGACCTCGGTCTCCATCACTGCGGGCAACGTCGTCAGGCCCCGGGGTCTTCCCGAGTCGGCTCCCGAACCCGGGTCACGTCGGCGCCCAACGCCCGCAGTCGCCCCGGCAGGTCGGCGTAGCCACGCTCGACGTGGTACGTGTCGACGATCGTCGTGTCGCCGTCGGCAGCCAAGCCGGCCAGGAGCAGCGCGGCGCCGGCCCGCACGTCCGAGACTCGGACCGGCGCGCCCGAGAGGCGGGGCACGCCCCGCACGACCGCGTGGCGACCCTCGGTGCTGACGTCGGCGCCCATGCGGTTCAGCTCGCCGACGAACGCGAACCGGTTGTCGAAGACGTTCTCGGTGACGATGGCGGTCCCGTGCGCGACCGCCATCGTGGCCACCGCGAGCGGCATGAAGTCGGTCGCGAAGCCGGGGAAGGGCAGGGTCTGGACGTCGACCGACATGAGCGGGTCCACCGCGCGCGCGGCGAGCCCGTCGGGGGTGGCCGTCACGACGACGCCCATCTCGCCGAGCTTGCGGAGCACGGTCTCGAGATTTGCGGCGGGGACGCCCTCGACGACGATGTCACCGCCGGCGATCGCGCACGCGAACAACAGCGTGCCGGCCTCGATGCGGTCGCCGACGATCGTGTGGTCGGTCGCGGTGAGGTTCGCGACGCCTTCGATGACCAGCGTCGAGCTTCCGGCGCCCTCGATGCTGGCACCCATCTTGGTCAAGAAGGTGCAGAGATCGACGATCTCGGGCTCGCGCGCCGCGTTCTCGACCACGGTCTCGCCTTTGGCCAGCACGGCCGCGGTGAGGACGGTCTCGGTCGCACCGACGCTCGGGAACTCGAGCACGACGCGGGCGCCGCCGAGCGCGTTGCATCGCGCCTCGATGAACCCATGGCGCACGTCGAGTTCGGCGCCCATCGCCTCGAGCGCGTCGAAGTGCATGTCGAGCTTGCGGCTCCCGATGTTGTCGCCACCGGGCATCGCGACCCGCGCCCGTCCGTAGCGGGCGAGCAGCGGGCCGAGGACGTTGATCGAGGCCCGCATGCGACGCACGTGCTCGTAGGGCGCCTCCGGGGTGAGCTCGGCTCCGGCGTCGATGCGGACCTCCTCGCCGCGGCGTTCGACGCCGGCGCCCATCGCCTCGAGGAGCTCGACCATCACGTCGAGGTCGGCGACGGGGGTCATGTTCCGCAGCGTCGTGACGCCCGGCGCGAGCAACGAGGCCGCCATCTGCTTGAGCCCGGCGTTCTTGGTCATGCCCGAGACGCGGGTCGTGCCCGAGAGGGGCGCGCCGGACCGCACCACGTAGCGCTCCATGATCGGATGGTATTCCGACGTCGTGTCGGAATCGCCGATTCAGGCGCCCCGGTAGACGGGCGGGCGCTGCTCGACGAACGCGGCGATGGCCTCTCGCATGTCGTCGGAGCGCAGACAAGCGGCTTGGCCCTCCGCCTCGACGACGAGACCGTCGCGCACGCTCAGCCCCGATCCGGCGGCCTGCACCGCCCGCTTGGCTCCCCGCACCGCCAGCGGCGGCTGCGCGGCGATGGTGTCGGCGAGCGCGCCGGCGGCGGTTTCGAGGTCCTCGTCGGCCACGACAACGTCGGCGAGACCGATCCGCTCGGCCTCGTCGGTGTCGATTCGCGCCGCGGTCACGATGAGGTGGAGCGCCTTGGCCGGGCCGACGAGGCGGGGCAGCCGTTGGGTCCCGCCCAAGTCGGGCAGGATCCCGTACTGGTGCTCGAGGAGCCCCAGCCGCGTGCCGCGGGCCACGACGCGCAGGTCGCAGGCCAGCGCGAGTTGGAGCCCCGCTCCGAAGGCGTAGCCGCGCACCGCGGCGATCGTCGGGTACGGCGCTTCTTCGAGCCACGTGTAGGAGTCCTGCGTGGCGAGGATCGACGCGACGGTGGGGTCCGGGTGGCGCGGGCCGCCCTCGTCGAGCACCGCGTCGCCCGGGCGGGCGTCGGTGAACACCGACGTGTCGATTCCGCTCGAAAAGGCCCGCCCGTCTCCGAGGACGACGAGCGCTCGCAACTCGGGGTCGGTACCGATCCGACGGCCGAGGTCTCCCAGCTCGCGCCACATTTCGATCGTGAACGCGTTGAGCTTCTCGGGCCGGCTCAGGTGCAGCCAGCCGACGAAGCCCTGCCGCTCAAAACGGAGCGTCTCGTAGGTCGGCTCCGACATGGGGAGCGAGGCTACCTGCCGCCTCCGACCACGGGCAGCGAGCTCGCCGCCTCGATGCGCACGACCTCCACGGCCATGGTGAAGCCCGAAATGTCGCGCGCGCCGCCGGTGACCGCCTCGGCCCATCTCGGGACCGCGTCGGCGAGCTCCGCGGCCGCGAGGAGCTCACGGGGCTGGGCCACGTCGCAGAGGCGTGCCGCCAGGTTGACCGGCGCGCCGATGTAGTCGTCGCCTTCGAAGAGGATGACCGCTCCCCCGGCGAGACCGCCCCGCAACGGGAGCCGGACGTCCTCGTCGGCGCGGCGCGCCAACGCCAGGATGGATTCCACGAGCGGCTCGCGGGAGGTGGACACGAACATCGCGCCGTCGCCGAGCCATTTCGCGACCCGCACGCCGTGCTCGGATCCGATCGCTCGGGCGGCAGCGCGAAAGCGCGTCAGGACGTCGACGGCGAGCTGGTCACCGTCGTTGTTCGTGAACTGGGTGAATCCGCACAGATCCACAAAGGCGAAGGTGCGCTCGACCCGCATAGGTCCAGTGTCGCAGGCCCGCGGCCGGAACCACGAACAATTCTGGCCGTTTCATGGAGCGTTTACGCCCTGTTCTCCGCTCTCTACCGCGGGGGGCGGGAGCGATTGCACCCATGTGACCGAAGTCTCGGCCGCCTCGACCAGGACGTCGGCCGTCGAGCGCCCGCTCGCTTTCAGCGGCCGGTAGCCGTGATCCGCCGACTCGAGCCAGTGGAGGGTGACGGGGCCGGCAACGCGGCGCGCGGCGCCTGCGAGTTCGGCGCGAGGCGCCAGCGCGTCACGGGTTCCGCTCAGGAAGCAGACCGGCAGCGCCAACGCTGGGAAGTGCTCGTCTCGGCGCCGGTCTGGCTTGCCCGCCGGGTGCAGCGGGTAGCCGAGCAGCAACAGCCCCCGGGCCGGGAGCGGGTCCGCGGCGTCGGCGACCAGCAGCGAACACACCCGGCCCCCCATCGACCGTCCCCCCACCACCAGGTGATCCAGCGGCAGGGCACAGCGGCGAGCCAGGGCCTGCGCCGCCTCCCGGGTCGCGGCAGCCAGGACCGCGGGACGGTCGGGAGCCCGGCGCCCCGCGGCCCGGTACGGGTAGTCGAAGCGCAACGACGGGATCCCCCCGTCGGCCAGGGCGTCGGCGACCGCGACGAGGGCTGGCGCCCGCCGGTCGGCGCCTGCCCCGTGGGCCAGCAGGACGGCCCGGTCGGCGCCCCGGCGGGGCCCCTGGAAGTCGCGTCCCGTCGCGGCGCTCATGGCTCGAGCACCCAGGGGCGCAAGAACGACGCGGCCCGCTCGTCGACGTCCGCGATCGGGTCGGGGCGCGACCAGCCGTAGCCCCGATGTGGTGCCACAAAATGGTTCACTGCTGATGATTTGTTCGGTCTTGATCGCTTGGATGCCGGAGGGAGGCGCGTGGAGCGCAAGAAGAAGTTTCGACACGAAGACCCATGCGGCCCTGGACTGAATTGGGAGTCATGAAAAACCGGATTGGAATCCTCGGAGCGTTGGCGTGCATTGGCATTGGCTTGCTTGCTATGCCAGCGGCAGGTCTTGAACGGCTCCCGGTTCCTCCTGCCATCCCTCCTTCGGCACCGGGAAGCATCATCGTGTACGGAGACTCGCTGCTGACGCAGGGACAGACTTACCTCTTTGACAATCTCTCCACTCCGGGATGGAACGTTGTCATTCGCCAACGTCCCGGATCGGCCATCTGCCATTGGATTCCCACCCTGCAGCAGGATGCAGCGACTGTCCCGGATATCAGGATTGTCGTCGTGGCCTTCGTTGGAAGCATGTTGGATCCGTGTGTGCAGAACCGGGGGACTCAGGTTCAGGTGTACACCGCAGATGCGACGACGTTTGCCAGCTTCTGGCAAGCACAAGGAGTGCGAGTTGTGTGGGTAGGGCCTCCCGGTCCGCCGAATGGTCCAGGGACGACGGGCACCCATCCTCTTGTCCCTGTTTTCGACACAATTGCCCGATCGCACGATCAAGGGTTCGTTGACACTGGTACAGAGCTGGAAACAACTCTTCAAGCATTCGGGAAAGTCATCCCTCAATCATGGCCAGACTTCATGCCATGCTTGGTCTTCGATTACGCTGCCGGCGCATGCGGCAGTGATGGTCTTGCGCAAGTGCATTTCTCTTCGACCGACGATCATCTGTGTGTCGTAGACCCTGGCTTCAATGCTTGTCCTGTGTATTCGTCCGGGATTGTGCGATGGGGGTCTGCCATTGTCTCGGGCGTCAAGGTGCAGGAGCAGGGCCAAGGTGCGTGGGACCCCGACGTGCTGTATCCCATCGTGGCCTTTTGGAAAGACGGAGTTGGATGAACAGCCACTAAGAAAACGAAGTCGTGGGAGAGCGCGGACGGCTGCGTCGGCGGTCACGATCATCGGCGGTTCGGAGCGGTCGGTCGGGCACACCACAACGTCGGCCCAGCCGGCGGCGCCTCGACCCACGCCACGCGACGCCCGTCGGGCGACCAGCGCGGCTCGCCCACGACACGGGACTGGGCGACCATCGCCGCCGAGATCGCCGGGATCCCCACTCCGAGCGACGCTATTCGACCCTGGAGGGTCGAGGACCGCCCCGCCCCCCCCCGACACTGCCCGGGCCATGCGGGACGGCCCGTGCCGTGCCGTCCCGCCCTCCCGTACGGCAAAAGAGCCCGGAACCGTGCCCGGTAGGCTGCCGGCTTCATGCCGGGCTCTGACCGTTTGCGGGTCGCGTACCTGGTGTACCGCGGCAACCCGCACTGCGGGGGCCAGGGCGTGTACACCCGGGAGTTGGCCCGCGAGCTGACCGAGCTCGGCCCGGAGGTCACCGTGTTCTCGGGGCCGCCCTACCCCGAGCTGGCCGACCCGACCCGCCTGGTGCGAGTGCCGAGCCTCGACCTGTACCGGCCCACCAACCCGTTTCGCGTCCCGTGGCCCCACGAGGTGCGCACCTCGGTGGACCTCCGCGAGTTCGCCATCATGTGCGGCGCGGGGTTCCCGGAGCCGTACACGTTCAGCCTCCGGGCGCAGCGGCTTCTCGCCTCCCGTCGGGCCGACTTCGATCTCATCCACGACAACCAGTGCCTGGGTCGAGGGCTCGTCACGATGATGGAGCGGGACGGCTGGCCGGTCCTCGCCACGCTGCACCACCCGATCACCGTCGATCGGGACCTGGACCTCGCGCACGCCTCGGGCCCGTGGCGACGTCTCACGTTGCGCCGCTGGTACGGGTTCTTGGAGATGCAGATGGCCGTGGCCCGCCAGATCCCGCGCCTGCTCACCGTCTCGGAGTCGTCGCGGCGCGACATCACCGAGCAGATGGGCGTGCCAGCCGAGCGGCTCCACGTCGTGCCGGTGGGCGTGGACCCGACCGTGTTCCGGCCCCTGGCCGGGCGGGCGCGGGTCCCGGGCCGGCTCATGACCACCGCGAGCGCCGACGTCCCGATGAAGGGCCTGGTGCCGCTGCTCGAAGCGCTCGCCAAGGTCCGCACCGAACGCCCCGACGCGCATCTGGTCGTGATCGGACGCCCGAAGCCCAAGAGCCTGATCCCGCGTCGGATCGACGAGCTGGGGCTCACCCACGCGGTGGAGTTCGTCAGCGGCGTGACCACCGAAGCGATCGTCGAGCACTACGCCCAGGCCGAGCTGGCCTGCGTCCCGTCCCTCTACGAGGGGTTCTCGCTGCCGGCCGTCGAGGCCATGGCCTGCGGCGTCCCCGTGGTGGGAACCACCGGCGGGGCGGTGCCCGAGGTGATCGGCCGGGACGCCGAGACCGGCCTCCTCGTCCCGCCCGGCGACCCGTCGGCCCTCGCGGTGGCGATCCTGCGCGCCCTGGGCGATCCGGCCCTCCGGGAACGGATCGGCGCGGCCGGGCGGGCCCGCACCCTGGAGCGGTTCACGTGGCGGCGCACCGCGCAGGGCACGCTGGAGCACTACCACACCCTGCTCGACGATCACGCCCGACGCCGAGCGGCCGCGCCGTGTTGACCGTCGACTTCGAGCGGCTCGGCGTGCGGCCCGGCGACCGGGTCCTGGACCTGGGCTGCGGCGGCGGTCGGCACGCGTTCGAGGCGTGGCGGCGGGGCGCGACCGTGGTGGCGCTCGACCGCTCCGAAGCTGAGCTCAAGGAGGTCCGGGCGGTGGCCGGCGGGATGCTCGCGGCCGGCGAGCTGGCCGACGGTGCGCCGGGCGGCGCGCTGAACGGCGATGCGCTCGCGGTGGCGGTGCGCGACGCGTCGTTCGACGCCGTCATCGCGTCGGAGGTCCTCGAGCATGTGTGGGACGACACCGGCGCCCTCGCCGAGCTCGTCCGGGTCCTCCGCCCCGGCGGCCGCTTGGCGGTGACCGTCCCCACGCGCTGGCCGGAGCGGGTGTGCTGGTCCCTCGACTACCGGTACCACGACACCCCCGGCGGCCATGTTCGCATCTACCGCCAGCACGAGCTGGAAGCGAAGATCGAGGCGGCCGGCTGCTGGCTGCGCGGCTCGCACCACGCGCACGCCCTGCACTCGCCGTACTGGTGGCTGCGCTGCGCGACGGGCGTCAACCGGGTCGACCCGCCCTGGTCGGTGCGCCGCTACCACGACCTGCTCGTCCGCCAGATCGAGGGACGGGCGCCAGGTCTCGCCGCGTTGGAGCATGCCTTGAACCCGGTGCTGGGCAAAAGCCTCGTCGTGTACGCGCAGCGGCTGACGTCATGAGTCGCCGCCACTCGGCGCGGCCGGCGGTCGAGGGGATCCTCACCGCCGACGACGTCGACGCGACCGTCGACGCCATCGCGAGCGTGCAGCAACCCGACGGCAACATCCCCTGGAGCCCCGGCGACCACACCGACCCGTGGAACCTGGTGGAGGCGGCCATGGCGCTCGACGTCGGTGCCCGCCACACCGAAGCGGAGCGCGCGTACGAGTGGCTCCGCTCGATGCAACGCCCCGACGGCTGCTGGCACGCGTACTACCTCGGGCGCACGGTGGAGGACCCCGCCCTCGACACCAACGTCACCTGCTACGCCGCCAACGGCGTGTGGCATCACTATCAGTCGACCGGCGACACGAACTTCCTCGAAGAGTTCTTCCCCGTGGTCGAGCGCGGCATCGACTTCGCGCTGTCCCACCAGGCCGAGACCGGTGAGATCGCCTGGCGCGGTGACGAGCCCCACCAGGGCGCACTCCTGACCGGGTCGTCGAGCATCCACGCCAGCCTGCGCTGCGCGATCGCGATCGCGGAGCGTCTCGGCCTCGAGCGACCGGACTGGGAGCTCTCGCTCGGCTCCCTGGCGATCGCGGTGGCGCACCGCCCGGACGCCTTCCTCGACAAGGCCCGCTGGGCGATGGACTGGTACTACCCGATCTTGGGTGGGGTGCTGCGCGGCCACGCCGCGCACGCCCGGGTCGCTGCGTACTGGGATCGGTTCGTCGTGCCCGGCCGCGGGGTGCGCTGCGTGTCGGATCGGCCGTGGGTCACCGCAGCCGAGACGTGCGAGCTGGTGCTCGCGCTCGACGCCATCGGTCTCGACCAGCAGGCCACGAGCCTCTTCACCTGGATCCAGTTCCTCCGCGACCCCGATGGCGGCTACTGGACCGGCGCCAACTTCGACGGGGGTCGCTTCGACGCCGACGGCGAACTCTTCCCCGTCGAGCAGCCGTCCTGGAACTCGGCGGCGGTGGTGCTCGCCACGAACGCGCTGGGTGGTCAGGGTCCCACCGCCGGCCTGTTCCGCGGCGAGGGCCTCCCGGTTGGGCTCAGCCCCGAGGAGCTCATCGCCGCCGGCGGCGAAATCGAGCGGGAGCGCGCCGCCCGCCGCTACGACGGCGGCGACTGACTCTCACGATCTTCTCATGGCCTGAGCACGACCATGGGGGTGGTAGTGCGGAGCCGGCGGGACCGACCGCCCGCGGGCTCGCCGGTTCCGCCTCCTTCTTCTCGGCTTCTCCGCTCAGCGACGCAGGACCCGCAGGGAGCCCGTCGTCGACTCCGGCGTGAACCCGTCCGCCACCGCTCGCTCCCAGACCTTGAACGGTGCTTGTCCACCCTCGGCGGGGTCCTCGAACACGTCGTGGAACACGAGCCGGCCCCGCGCGGCAACTCGGGGCGCCCAGCCCTGGTAGTCGCCGAGCGCCACGTCGAGGGCGTGCCCGCCGTCGATAAAGACCAGGCCCAGCGGCGTGGCCCAGTGGCGCGCCACGGTGGGCGAGTCGCCGACCACGGCGACCACGACATCGTCGAGACCCGCCGACGCGATGGTCCGCCGGAAGCATGGCAGCGTGTCGAGGAGGCCCGTGTCGGGGTCGACGAGGCGCTCGTCGTGCCACACCCATCCCGCCTGGTTCTCCTCCGAGCCGCGGTGATGATCAACGGTGAACAGCATCGAGTCGCGGGCGCGCGCCGCCGCGCCCAGATAGATCGCCGACTTGCCGCAGTAGGTACCGATCTCGAGCAGCGGGCCGGCAGCCGCGGCCTCGAGACCGGCGGCGTGTAACGCCAGCCCTTCGTCGTCGGGCATGAACCCGATGGCGTCGCGCGCGTGCTGGAACAAGACCGGGTCCACGGCGTCGGCTCAGATCACCGGCGACTCGGTGTAGCGACCGAACACGTCCGCCAGCGCGCCCATGACCTCCCCCACCGTCGCCTCCACGCGCACCGCGTCGAGCAGGCTGGGAAACAGGTTCGTGGCCGCGTCGGCGGCGTCGGAACGGATGCGGGCCAAGGCATCGTGCACCGCCGCCTCGGGCCGGTCCGCGAGGCGCGCCGCGAGGCGTTTGCGTTGACTCTCCTCGACCTCGGGGCCGATGCGCAGCAGGTCGGGGGGCGGCTCGTCGCTGCCTTCGAGGAAGTCGGTCACGCCCACCACGACGTGACGGCCGTCGTTGCGTTTGCGTTCGAGCGTGTAGGCGGCGTCGGCGATCTCGCGCTGGAACCATCCCGACTCGATCTGGCGCAGCACCCCTTCGAGCATCGAGCCCTCACCCACCGCGTCGAGGTGCGCGAAGACCTGCTCGGCTTGGCGCTCCAGCTCGTCGGTGAGCGCCTCGACGTACCACGAGCCACCCAGCGGGTCGGCGACGTTGGTGACGGCGACCTCGTGGGCCAGAACCTGCTGGGTGCGCAACGCCAACCGGGCCGACTTCTCGGTCGGCAGGGCCATCGTCTCGTCCATGGCGTTGGTGTGCAGACTCTGGGTGCCGCCCAGCACGGCGGCGAGCGCCTCGATGGCGGTGCGCATCAAGTTGACCTCGGGCTGCTGGGCGGTGAGCGACACGCCCGCGGTCTGCGCATGGCACCGAAGTTGGCACGAGCGCTCAGCCGCGGCGTGGTAGCGGTCGCGCATCCAGCGCGCCCAGATCCGCCGCGCGGCACGGTACTTGCAGATCTCCTCGAAGAAGTCGAGGTGCGCATTGAAGAAGAACGACAGACGCGGCGCGAAGTCGTCGACGTCCAGGCCGGCCGCGACCGCCTGCTCCACGTACGCGAAGCCGTTGGCCAGGGTGAACGCGAGCTCCTGGGCGGCGGTCGAGCCGGCCTCGCGGATGTGATATCCGGAGATCGAGACCGGATGCCAGCGGGGCATGTCCGTGGCGCAGAACGCGATGGTGTCGCTGACCAGGCGCATCGAGGGGCGCGGCGGGAACACGAACTCCTTCTGGGCCTGGTACTCCTTGAGGATGTCGTTCTGGAGCGTGCCGCCGAGCTCGGCTCGTGCGACGCCCGTGGCCTCCGCCGCCGCGACGTACATGGCGAGCAGGACCGGCGCGGGGGCGTTGATGGTCATTGAGGTCGTGACCTGGCGCAGGTCGATCCCCGCGTACAGGTCGGCAACGTCGGCCAGCGAATCGACCGCCACGCCGCACTTGCCGACCTCTCCGCACGCCAGCGGGTCGTCGGAGTCGCGTCCCATCAGCGTCGGGAGGTCAAAGGCGGTCGAGAGCCCGTCGCCGCCGGCCGCCAGCAGCTCGTGGAACCGACGGTTGGTATCCGGCGCGGTGCCGAAGCCGGCGAACATCCGCATCGTCCACAGCTTCGAGCGGTACATCGAGGCGTAGGGGCCCCGGGTGTAGGGCCAGAGCCCGGGACGCTCGTCGTCGGGTCCGTAGACCGCCTCGACGGGGACACCCGAGAGCGTCTCGAAATCAGCGTCGCGCTTGGGTGCCGCGTCGTAGGCGGCCTGCCAGCGCTCGCGCGCGGTCGTCACGACCCCACGGTACCGCCGGACCTCACCTGCTACCGTCCGCGCGCCACGACGAGGAGGACCGCCATGACCGCCGCCGAGGTCGTTCAAGCCTTGATCCGGGCCAACGAGGCCCGCGACATCGATGCCGTCGTGGCGCTCATGACCGACGACGTGGAGTACGAGAACGTCGGGATGGGGGTCTGCACCGGGCACGACGAGGTCCGCGGGCTCCTCGGTCCGTTCTACGGCGGCGCAGAACGCGTGGCGTGGGAGGTGCTCGCCCAGGTCGAGCACGGCGACACGGTCATGAACGAGCGGGTGGACCGCTTCTTCATGCCGGGCGGAAAGGTGGCTGAGGTTCGGGTCGCGGGCTACTTCGAGGTCGAGGGCGATCGGGTGCGCCGCTGGCGCGACTACTTCGACACCGGCGCGTTGCTGAGCCAGCTCGCGGGCTGACTCGCCTCGACTCGCCCGGCGGTCCGTCGACGGGCGCCCGTCCGCTCAGGGGCCGGGGACCGAGCCTCGAAACTGGCCCGTGCCCGCGGTGACGCCGCCGTCGACGGGCAGCGCGACGCCGGTCACGAACGAAGCGTCGGGTGAGAGCAGGAACGCCACCGCGGCGGCGACCTCGTTCGCCTCCCCGAAGCGGCCCAACGGGACGTGACTGCGCATCTCCTCGTACAGGGCGGGCGCGTGGCGCTCCATCGGGCCGGTCATGCCCGTGGCACGGATCCCCCCCGGGCAGACCGCGTTGACCCGGATGCCTTCGGGGCCGAGTTCGAGCGCGGCGGCGCGCATGACGTTCACCACCCCGGCCTTCGAGGCGTTGTAGGCGAACAGCCCCGGGTCGGCCGCGAGGCCCGAGACGGACGCGGTGACGACGATCGCTCCGCCCCCCGCGGCGCGCAGCGCGGGCAGCGCGGCGCGGATCCCCAGGACCACGCCGCGCAGGTTGACGGCCACGATGCGGTCGAACTCCTCGAGGGGCTGGGTGTCGATCGCGCCCCGCCCGGCCACGCCGGCGTTCAACACGACCCCGTCGAGGCGACCGAAGCGGGTCCGGGCGGCGTCGACGATCGTCGCGTTGCCGGCCTCGGTCGCCACGTCGGCGGGGACGGTCACGAGGCCCGGGTCGCCCTCGAGCGCCTCCAGGGGGCCGGCCGCGACGTCGGCGGCCACCACCGACCAGCCCCCGGCCCGCAGTCGGGCGGCCACCGCCCGTCCGATCCCCGACGCGGCGCCGGTGACCAGCGCCACCGGGTCCTGGCTCGCCATCGCCGGGGACGCTAACCGGCCCGTCGGGCCCCGGTTGAGCGGGCGGGTGGGCCGGGTACCCTCGGGGCCTCACCGGCGAGGCCAGGAGGCCCGATGGAGCAGCGCGAGGCCCCGGACCGGAACCTGGCCATGGATCTGGCCCGGGTCACCGAGGCGGCGGCGCTGGCCGCCGGCCGCTGGGTCGGACGGGGGGACAAGGAGTCCGCCGATCAGGCCGCGGTCGACGCCATGCGCCTGGTCCTGAACAGCGTCCCGATGGACGGCGTCGTGGTGATCGGCGAGGGCGAGAAGGACGAAGCCCCGATGCTCTTCAACGGCGAAGAGATCGGTGGGGGCGGCGGCCCGGCCACCGACATCGCGGTGGACCCCATCGACGGCACGACCCTCACGTCGCTGGGCCGCAACCACGCCATCTCGGTGATCGCCCTCGCGCAGCGCGGCACGATGTTCGATCCCGGACCGTGCGTGTACATGGAGAAGATCGCGGTCGGAGCCGAGGCGTCGGACCTCATCGACCTCGACGCCCCGGTGAAGGCCAACCTCGAGGCGGTCGCCAAAGCCCGGGGCGAGCAGGTCAAAGACGTCACCGCGGTGATCTTGGACCGGGAGCGCCACGCCGACCTCATCCGCGAGTGCCGGGAGGCGGGCGCCCGGATCCGCCTCATCCCCGACGGCGACGTCATCGGGGCGTTGGCGACGGGTTGGCCCGACAGCGGCTACGACATCCTCTTCGGCATCGGCGGGACCCCCGAGGGGGTCATCGCCGCCTGCGCGCTCAAGGCCCTCGGCGGGGCGATCCAGGGGCGGCTCGTCACCCGCAACGACGAGGAGCGTCGCGCCGCGCTGGACTTGGGGTACGACCTCGAGCAGGTGCTGAGCACCGACGACCTGGTCGGCGGCGACGACGTGTTCTTCGCCGCCACCGCGATCACCGACGGTGACCTCCTCCAGGGCGTGCGCTACCGCGGCGACGGGGCGACGACCGAGTCGCTGGTCATGCGGGCCAAGAGCGGCACGATCCGCCGGATCCAGGCCACCCACAAGTGGCACAAGCTGCTGCGCTACTCGTCCCTGCAGTACTGAACGGTCCGCCCTCGGCGGTTCAGGGCGACCGCAGGTAGGGCCACGCGGTCGTCGCGGTGCCGGCGGCGTCGAAGACCGACCGGCCGATGGCGTGGTCGGCGTGCACGGCGCGGGCGAACTCCACGTAGTCGGTGACCGTCGAGTCGCCGGCCAACCCGCCGATCGGTGCCACCTGGGCGTGCGGGTTGTGCAAATCGGTGCGGAGCCGGCGGATGCTCTCGTCGGTGTAGCGGAAGGCGTCGCGGTACACGCCGCTGCGGACCGTCCAGTACGTCATGGGCAGCCACACGTTCACTGACGACGCCAGCGCCCGGTAGGGGAACTGTGGCCAGAGGACCGGGTTGACAACTTCGAGCTGCACGGCCGGGTACACGATCGCGCCGAGCGGCAGGGCGGGGGCTTGCGAGCGCAGCTGGCGGGCGACCGCCACCAGTCGCCGGTTGCGGTCCGCGACGTCGGCGACCTGTTGGGATTCGATGTCGAGGGCCACCCCGTCGAAGCGCTGCCCGTCGGCGCGGAAGCGCACGATCGCGTCGAGGCGGGCCTCGTCGCGCGCCGGGTCGGCGAGTTGGGGGTAGTACCAGGCGACGACCCGGAGCCCATCGGCGTGGGCGCGTCGCAGCATTTGGGACACGAGGGTGGGGTTGACGATGAGGTCGGGCGAGCGGGGGTCGTCGATCGCCGCCTGCAGGTAGAGGGTGCGCGCACCGAGCGCGGCGAGGTCGTCGACCGTCTGGGGCACGACCGTCGGCGGTCCGGGCGCAGTCAGGAACGTCGGGACGTACTCGAACACGTCGATCCAGGCGCCGAGGCCCGTGAACGGTGCGGGGTCGGGGGGGTCGGCGCGGACCCGGGCGCCCGCCGGCGCCGCGGCGCCGACCAGGGCCCCGACGGCAGCGAGGACGGCAAGCCCGGAAGCCAGACGCCGCGAGCGCATCGCCGGACCCTATGCGGCGGTCCCGGCCGCCCGACGAAGCGGGCCCTCAACTGGCGGCGGAGGACTCCGCGACGCCGGCAACCTCGAGGCGCAGCTCGGCGCGGGCCAGCGCTTCGGTGGCCTCCTCGTCGTGCTCGCTCAGGTCGAGCGCGGCGCGGGCCCGCTGGCGGGCCGCCTCGGCTCGAGGGATGTCGATCTCGGGGGGCAGCTCGGCGACGTCGGAGAGAACGAGCACCCGGTCGTTGCTCACCTCCACGAACCCGCCGTGCACCGCGATGACATGCTCGTCCTCGTCGGGGAGCAGGACCCGGACCTTCGCGATCCCGAGCGCCCCGAGGAACGGCATGTGGCCCGGCAAGAAGGCGATGTCGCCGTCTGAGGTGCGGCACACGACCATCTCGGCGGTGCCTTCGTAGAGGATCTCCTCGGGGGAGACGACCTGGACCTGGAGGGTGGGGTTGTCGGCCACCTACGCCTCCTGGAGAGTTTTGGCCTTGGCGAGCACGCTCTCGACGTTGCCGACGTTGAAGAACGCCTGCTCGGGGATCTCGTCGAGCTCGCCGTTGGCGACCGCCTCGAAGCTCTGCACGGTCTCGTTGACCGGGACGTAGATGCCCTTGAGGCCGGTGAAGACCTCGCCGACGAAGAACGGCTGCGACAAGAACCGCTGGATCTTGCGGGCGCGCGACACGACCAGCTTGTCTTCCTCGGAGAGCTCGTCGATTCCGAGGATGGCGATGATGTCTTGGAGCTCCTTGTAGCGCTGGAGGATCTCCTGGACCTGCAGCGCGACCGCGTAGTGGTGCTCGCCCACGATCTCGGGGGCCAAGATGTTCGACGTCGAGGCCAGCGGGTCCACGGCCGGGTAG
>Ga0182024_10009495_pt1 | contig 20103 bp, 19 predicted proteins | sample P32metaG_FD_120480 | JGI IMG/M metagenome (GOLD analysis project Ga0182024, IMG submission 120480) | Permafrost microbial communities from Stordalen Mire, Sweden - P3-2 metaG (Illumina Assembly) | ecosystem: Environmental > Terrestrial > Soil > Wetlands > Permafrost | place: Sweden: Stordalen... | reverse complement strand
GTCTTTGCGCCGGTCTTGGCGACGGATGCCTGGCCGGTGCGGACCTTGGCGATGGCGCCGACGGGGTGCTTGATGGCCGGGCGGACGATCACGTAGGAGCCGGCCGGGCCCGGGATGGCGCCGGCAACGAGGATGGCGCTATCGGTCTCGCGGACCTGGACGATGCGCAGGTTCTGGACGGTGACCTGATCGTCGCCCATATGGCCGGGCATGCTCTGGTTCTTCCAGATGCGGCCAGGGGTGGAACGCATGCCGATGGCGCCGGGACGGCGATGCATCATGGAACCGTGAGAGGCGCCCTGGCCGTCGGCATTGTGCTTGCGCATGATGCCCTGGAAGCCCTTCCCCTTGGAGCGGCCGATGACGTCGATCAACTGGCCCTGCTGAAAAATGGCGGGGGTGAGGGCGATATCCGCGGCAGGGGTCTCCTTGTCCTCGAGGCGGAACTCGCGGATGAAGCGCTTGGGCTCGGAGCCGGCTTTCTTGAAGTGGCCGAGCTCGCCCTTGGCAACGCGCGATTCCTTCTGCACATCGAAGCCGGCCTGGAGGGCGCTGTAGCCGTCGTTCTCGACGGTCTTGACCTGGAGCACGGTATTCGCGCTGACGTCGATGACCGTGACGGCGGTGGCGCGGCCGCGGTCATCATAGACGCGCGTCATGCCGATTTTTTTTCCTAAAAGTCCGATTCTCATGGAGGCAAAAGTGGGGACGGTCAGATCTTGATGGTGATGTCCACGCCGGCGGGGAGGTTGAGCTTCTTGAGCTCATCGACGGTCTTGGCGGTGGGCTCGACGATATCCAGGAGGCGCTTGTGGGTGCGGATCTCGAATTGGTCCATCGACTTCTTGTCGACGTGAGGAGAGCGGTTGACGGTGAAGCGCTCGATGCGCGTGGGGAGCGGGATGGGACCCGCCACCTTCGCGCCGGTGCGCTTGGCCGTCTCCACGATCTCCGCGGAGGATGCGTCGAGCATGCGGTGGTCGAATGCCTTGAGGCGGATGCGAATGCGTTGGCCGGTCATAGGTTAAAGGGGTTGGGAGCTGGTAAGCGTGGGGGATTCGGAATTCGAAATCAGAAATTCGAAATAGTCGCGCTGGAGATCGGAGGTATCGGAGGAAGCCGCGCGGGGATGCGTCTGGGGCGGGCAGAGCACGACCAGATCCTTCGAGTTTTTGATTTCGAAATGCGGATTTTTCATCAGGATCCTTTTTGCTCGAGGACGGCGTTCTTGACCTGCTCGGGCACTTGCTCGAAGTGGGAAGGCTCCATGGAGTAGGAGGAGCGGCCCTTGGAAAGGGAACGGATGGCGGTGGCGTAGCCGAACATCTCCGCGAGCGGGACCTCGGCCTGGATGGTCGTGAGGCCGAGCTTGGACTCGAGGGAATTGATGCGCCCGCGGCGGCGGTTGAGATCGCCCATGATATCGCCCTGGTATTCATCCGGGGTGATGTTCTCGACCTTCATGATCGGCTCGAGAAGGATGGGCTTGGCGTTCTTCATGGCGTCCTTGATGGCGAAGATGGCGGCCATCTTGAAGGCGAGCTCGTTGGAATCCACATCGTGGTAGCTGCCAAAAACGATGTCGCACTCGAGATCGATGACCGGGTAGCCGCCCAGGACGCCATTGAGCACCGCCTCTTCCAGGCCTTTCTTGACTGCCGGGATGTATTCCTTGGGGATGGTCCCGCCGACGATCTTGTTGTCGATGGTGAACCCCTTGCCGCGCTCGGCCGCACGGACATCGACCTCTACGTGCCCATACTGGCCCCGGCCGCCGGACTGCTTGATCAGCTTGCCGACGCCGTGCGCATCCTTGGTAATGGTCTCGCGGTAAGCGATCTGGGGCTTGCCGGCGTTCGTATCGACCTTGAACTCGCGGAGCATGCGGTCGCGGAGAATCTCGAGGTGAAGCTCGCCCATGCCTGCCATGATGGTCTGGCCCGTATCCTCATTGGTGTAGACGCGGAAAGTCGGGTCCTCCTCGGCGAGGCGCTGGAGGGCGATGCCCATTTTCTCCTGGTCGACCTTGGTCTTGGGCTCGACGGCCATCGAGATGACAGGGTCAGGGAACGAGGGGGGCTCCAGGAGGATGGTGTGATCCTCGTCGCAAAGGGTGTCGCCGGTGGTGATGTTCTTGATGCCGACGATGGCGGCGATATCGCCGGAGTAGCAGGTATCGATATCCGCGCGCTTATCCGCCTGGATCTGGATGAGGCGGGAGATGCGCTCGCGCTTGTTGGTGCGGGGATTGTAAACCGTGTCGCCCTTGCTGAGGGTGCCGGAGTAAACGCGGAAGAAAACGAGCTTGCCGACGAAGGGATCGCTCCAGAGCTTGAAGGCGAGGGAGCAGAACTTGCCAGCGTCATCGGTAGGGGCATCGATGGGGGCATGGGTATCGGGATCCATGCCGCGAGCCGGAGGGATATCAACGGGGCTGGGGAGGTAATCGACCACGGCATCGACGAGATACTGGACGCCCTTGTTCTTAAAGGCGGAACCGCCGACGACCGGGACGAACTTATTCGCGATGGTCTGCCGGCGGATGCCTGCTTTGAGGATTTCGGGGGTGATTGGCTTCTCCTCGAGAAAATAGGTGGCGACTTCCTCATCAAGATCGGAGATGGCGGTGACGAGGTCCGCGTAGGCTTTGTCGACGAGGTCCTTGTGATCGGCGGGGATATCCTCGATCTCGTAGACGGAGCCCATCGACTCGTTATCGCGGTAGATGACGGCCTTGCGATTGACGACATCGAGCTGGCCGAGGAGCTTGTCCTCCGAGCCGAGGGGGATGAGGACGGGCCAGGCATTGGCGGCGAGCTTCTTGCGCATCGAATCGATGGCGGCATTGAAGTCCGCCCCGACGCGATCCATCTTATTAATAAAGGCGATGCGGGGCACGCCGTATTTATTGGCCTGCCGCCAGACGGTCTCGGACTGGGGCTGGACACCGGCGACGGCGTCGAACACGGCGATGGCTCCGTCGAGGACGCGCAGGGAGCGCTCGACCTCCGCGGTGAAATCGACGTGGCCGGGGGTGTCGATGATATTGACCCGCTGCTTGATGCCGTCGAAAATCTTGTAGACGCCGGGCTCGACCCGCTGGGTCCACGAACAGGTGGTGGCGGCGCTGGTAATGGTGATGCCGCGCTCGCGCTCCTGCTCCATCCAATCGGTGACGGTGGTGCCCTCGTGGACCTCGCCGATCTTGTGGATCATGCCGGTGTAGAAAAGGATCCGCTCGGTCAGCGTCGTCTTGCCGGCATCGATGTGCGCGGCGATGCCGATGTTGCGCGTCCGCTCAAGGGGGAAGGCGCGGTCGGGCGAATTGGGATTCGTGGACACGGGTTTTTCCAGAGTGGTGGAGGACATGGTGATGCGCCCTGGGGTGGTTTAGAAGCGGAAGTGGGCGAAGGCGCGGTTGGCCTGGGCCATCTTGTGGGTATCGTCGCGTTTCTTGATCGCCTGGCCCTGGCCGGAGGCGGCGTCGCGCAGCTCATTGGCGAGAGCCTGGGTCATCGTGGTGCCCTTGCGGCCGCCGGCGTAGCCGACGATCCAGCGCATGGCGAGGGCGATCTGGCGGCGGGCCGGCACTTCCATGGGGACCTGGTAGGTCGCGCCACCGACCCGGCGGGACTTGGTCTCGAGCCGGGGCTTCACGTTATCGATGGCCTTGTGAAGGGTCTCCAGCGGATCCACGACGTCGCTCCCCTGGCGCGACTTCTCGATGGCCTGGTAAACGATGCGCTCGGCGATGGATTTCTTGCCGGAACGCATGATCGTGTTGATCAACTGGGCCACGAGGGGGCTGCCGTAACGGGCATCCAGTTTTTCCGTGCGTTTAATGACTCTGCGGCGGCGGGACATGATTTAAAGAGGCGGTTTTGAGGTTTCAGCTATAATGGATCGCGCGAGCTACTTCTTCTTGCCTTTCGCCGCCGCGGCGGCAGCGGCTTCCGCGCCGGTCTTGGGGCGCTTGGCGCCGTACTTCGAGCGGCTGCGGCGGCGGCCATCGACCCCCAGGGAGTCGAGGGTGCCGCGGACGATATGATAACGGACGCCGGGGAGATCCTTCACGCGGCCCCCGCGGACGAGGACAATCGAGTGCTCCTGGAGGTTGTGCCCCTCGCCGGGGATGTACGCGATCACTTCCTGGCCGTTGGTCAGGCGGACCTTGGCCACCTTGCGCAGCGCGGAGTTGGGCTTCTTGGGGGTGCGGGTCATGACCTGCACGCACACGCCGCGACGCTGGGGACAATTGGCCAGGGCGGGTGACTTGGATTTCACCACCACCTTTTTCCGGCCTTTGCGGACAAGCTGATTGATCGTTGGCATTTAAATTTTTGGAAATTAAAAGTTCTCCGCCTGGCGGTCCCCTCCCGCTCCAGCGATGCGCCGCCCGCCCGGTTTTTCCCACCGTGCCTCAGGTGGAGTCACGGGACGAAAAACCCGCTTCAAGCGGGCCTTGGTGGAACCCACTGGACGCGGGGAGCGCGAAGGTAAACGAATCCACCACACGCGCAAGCGGCATTTCTCTGGAGCGCGAATACGGTTCTACCACATCGCGCGGGAGGGAGAATGTAGGAGCGCGCCCGATGGCTGGCAAGTGGGAAATGCGATAATTTGAGGGAAATCTCCGGCGCAGGACGGATATCCGCCGCGAGGGTGAGAAAAAGGGCGAATTTTGCGGCGGGGCCACCCACCGGACGGTACAAATCGCGTCAAAACAACGGCCTCGCAATCCGATCTGCTTTGTTTTGCCTCGCGGCGAAAACGATTCTCGGGTACCTTCGGGTCATGCATACCGCCGTCGACGCGATCTACGAAAACGGATTGCTGCGCCCGCTGCAGCCGCTGCCGCTGGCAGAGCATGCGCGGGTCCGGGTCTCGGTAGAGATGGTGGAAAGCGACCCCGAGCGAGCAGAGTGGCTGGCACAATCCGAGCGCAGCCTGCGCGCCACGTGGGAAAACGACGCGGACGACGTTTTCAATGAATTGCTCACGCGATGACATCGTGCTGCTGCCGTTTCCGTTCACGGACCTGAGCAGCCGCAAGGTCCGGCCGGCCGTCGTTATCGGTTTTGGAAGTTACCCCGGAGACCTGTTTTTGGTACCGCTCACGTCTCAGCTTGCCGCAGCCGATTTCACACTGGCCGACTGGCAGGTGGCGGGATTGAATGTGCCGAGCGGCATCAAGAGCCAGATTGCCACGGTGGAATCGACGCTTGTGCTGAAGATCGTGGGACATCTCACGAACCGGGATCGCGCCACGCTCGACACCCATGTCCGGAAATGGCTCCTGCTTTGATTTCGCCAGGCTCCGCCTCGGCGTTGCCTCCCTTCGCGGCTTTGCGTAAGGCGTTTTTTCAGCCCGGGAAGAGGGCGTTGGTGACGCGCTCGGTCTCGGCGGCGAGCTCCTCGATGCGCCGGTTGAGGGCCTCGTCGCCGAAGGTGCTCTCATCGATGTGGGAGGGGGCGGCGTAAACGAAGCGGGGGATGATATGGCAGCGGTAATCCAGCATCAGGCTGTTCGCAAAGGGCATGATGGACATGTAGCTGCCGTGGCCGCCCGCGGCGCAGATGAAGCCGACGACCTTGCCCTCCCAGGCTTTGCCGGTGAGCTCGAGGAGGTTCTTGGTGGCGGAGTTGACGTTGTAATTATAGATGGCCGTGGCGACGATGATGCCCCTGGCCGCCCGGACCTTGGGCGCGAGCTCGACGACGTGGGCGTGGCTGTAGCACGCGCCGGCATCGGAGAGGGGCAGGTTGTAATCCTGCAGATCGACATATCCCGCGCCACCGGGCCGGGCCGCGAGATGTTGATGGACCATCCGGGCGAGGATGCGGCTGCGGCTTTGCGGGTTGAGGCTGCAGGAGAGGACGAGGTAGCGCATGGAACTGTTTCGGGAATCGATCCGCGGTGCGGGAACTCCACCTGACCCGCCATGGATGATCGCGTCAAACTTTTCGTCGTCCCGACGATGGAAAAACGCGGGGGGGTCCGGAGGGGAGGGCGCTTTGTCAGGTGCCGCTTTTGAGCAGGCGGCGGATCGCCTCGTCGATCTGGGTGACATCGACGGGCTTGACCAGGTGCTCCTGGAAACCGGCATCGCGGCTGCGCGCGATGTCTTCTTCCATGCCGAAGCCGCTCATCGCGATGCCGTGCACGGGCCGCATCTCCTGGGCGCGCCGGATCAATTCGTAGCCGGTGCCATCGGGGAGGCCCACGTCGCTGATGATCAAGTCCACGGGCTCGGCGAGAGCCTCGAGAGCTTCGCGGACAGAGCCGGCGATGCGGACGGTGTAGCCGCGCGCCCGGAGGAGGCGGCCGAGAACCCGGGCGGTATCGGCGTGATCCTCCGCGACGAGGAGGCGGACGCCGCTCACGCTGCCGGGATCGTCGTAGAGGGGCTCCACGGGATGCTCGCCTTCCGCCAGGCGGACCTGGGGGAGGGTGATGACGAAGGTCGCGCCCTGCCCGGCGCCTGCGCTCTGCGCACGGATGGTGCCCCCATGCATCTCGACGAGCACCTGGGAAATGGCGAGGCCGAGACCGAGACCGCCGAATTGATGGGTAATCTCCGGACCGCCCTGCTGGAAGGCGTCGAATATCCCAGGCAGTGCCTCCGGGGCGATGCCGATGCCGTTGTCGCGCACGACCACCTGCGCGCAGCCATCGGCGGCCATGGTGGTCGCGACGTGGATCTCACCGTGCTCCGGGGTGAATTTCGCCGCGTTCTTGAGGACATTCCAGAGGACCTGCTGGAGGCGGGAGGGATCGCCGGTCAGCGGCCCGATGCGGGGGTCGAGGGATAACTCCAGGCGAATGGCCTTTTCCAGGATCTGCTCGCGGCAGACCTGGGTGACGTGCTTGACCTTCTCGTTGAGATCGATCTCGCGCGGATGGAGGACGAGCTTCCCATTGACGATGCGGCTCAGGTCGAGAAGGTCGTCGATCAGGCGGGTCTCGAGCTCGATGTTGCGATAGATCATGACCATCTCCTCGCGCACGGCGGGGGGGAGATCGGGGTCGGATTTCATCGCGGAGATACTCATCAGCACAGGGCTCAAGGGCGTCCGCAGCTCATGGCTCAGGAGCGCGAGGAAGCGGTCCTTCGAGCGATTGGCCGCTTCGGCGCTTTCCTTCGCCGCGCGCAGCGCGTCCTCGATGAGCTTGGTCTCGGTGATGTCGCGGAAGAAGACACCCAGGCGGCCGCCGGTCATCGGGTATGCGTTGACCTCGAACCAGCGGTCCAATGGATCGTAGAATGTATTGAAGCGGATGGCGGTGCGCTCTTCCATCGCGCGGCGGAGCTCGCGGCCGAACTCCGTCATCTCGGAGCCGGGAAAGCGGTCCCACATGCGGACGTTGAGCACCTCCTCGCGAGAGAGGCCCAGGATGCCCTCGGCCTCGGCATTGAGATAGACGTAATGGAACTCCTGATCGAGGGCGATGAAGGCGAGGGTCATCGTCTCGAGAATCTCGGCGGTCTCGGCCTTCAGCTCCGCCTCGCGCTCGGCGGCCTCGCGGCGGGCCCGTGCCACGGCGAGCGTGCCGCTCACGCGAGCCAGGAGCTCGCGCGCGGTGAAGGGCTTGATGAGGTAATCATCGGCGCCGGCGTCGAGGCCCTCCGCACGAGCCTCCTCGCCCGCGCGCGCGGAGAGCATGATGACCGGCAGGGCGCCGAGATTGCGGTCGGCCCGCACCTCGCGCAGGAAGGCAAACCCATCCATGCGGGGCATCATCACATCGGTGAGCGCGAGGTCCGGTCTCTGCTGCCGCGCGGTCTCGAGGGCGGTCTGGCCATCGGACACGGCGACCACCCGGTAGCGGTCGGCCAGGAGGCGCCCGACATAGTCGCGCATGTCCGCGTTGTCATCGGCCAGGAGGATGGTCGGACGGTGCGATTCGCCCTCCGCGCCACCGGGCGCGCCTCCCTCGGCATCGATCGAAACGACCGCCTCTTCCCCGCCGGGGAGCCAGCGGAGCGCCTCCTCGACGAAGGGGCCCGCCCCGCCGCCGGTGGATTGAAGCAGCCGCCCTTTCCGGATGCGATCCGCGGGCAGATGGCCGAGGCCCTTCGGGATACGGACCTTGAAGGTGCTGCCGCGGCCGGGCTCGCTGGCCGCCTCAACCTTGCCGCCGTGGAGCTTGACCAATTCGTTGACAAGCGCGAGGCCTATCCCGCTCCCCTCGTGGGTGCGGCCATGGGTCCCCTGCACGCGGTAAAACCGCTCGAACAGATGCGGCAGCGCCTCGGCCGGGATGCCTGCCCCGGTATCGCTGACTTCCAGGATGACGTGGTCATCGTATTCCCGCACGCGGACCCCAATCCCGCCCTCCAGCGTGAACTTGAACGCGTTTGAGAGAAGGTTGAGCACCACCTTCTCCCACATCTCCAGATCGACGTAGACGTGCTCGCGCAGCGGCGGCGCGTCGACGACGAAATCAAGGCCGGCTTTCTCCATGGTCGAGCGGAAGGTGCTCGCGAGCTCGACGGTGTAGGTGGCGAGGTCCAGCGGCTCGTACGCGGCTTCGACGCGGCCCGCCTCGATGCGGGAGAAATCGAGCAGGGTATTGACGAGCTTGAGCATCCGCATGCCGTTGCGGTGGGCGAGGGCCGCGAGCTCCCGGTTGGCGGGGCGGATCGCATCGTTCGGTTTGGAAATCAGGTCCTCGAGGGGGCTCAGCATCAGGGTCAGCGGGGTGCGGAATTCGTGACTCACATTGCTGAAAAACGCGGTCTTGACCCGGTCGAGCTCGGTCAGCGCCTCGGCGCGTTTCCGCTCCTCGTCATAAGCGCGGGCCGTGGCCAGCGCCGCGGCGATCTGGCCCGCGAGGAGCTCGACAAAGCCCCGGTAGCCAAGGTCGAACGGGCGGAACGGATTGAGCCCTACGACGATGAACCCGGCCGGAGCCCCATACGCCTGGTGCGCGAGCGCCACGACCACCGCCATGCGGGGCGGTCGTGGCCAGGAGCCCCGAGGCAGGGACTCGAATCGCGTGGAAATATCGTTCACGATCACGCTTCCGCCTTCCTTGAGGATCGTCCGCGCGGGCCACACGCCGCCCTCGGCCGCGACGTCGATCTCCACGGGGGCGACTTCATCCCCCGGCTCCGCCCCATGGGCGCACACAAGGCGGGCGACGGCGCCCTCCTCCCTAAAGAGATACACGAGGGCGAAGGGAAGATCCTGCGAGCGGCTCGCGAGCTGCCGGCGCACCCCCTCGAAGAGGCCATCCTCGCTCGTGGCCGTGGAGAGCTCCGTGGCGACCGCGCGCAGGAGGGCCAGGCGGCGCTCGCTGAGGACGCGGTCGGTCTCCTCGGTGACCACGCAGAGCAGGCCGCCGACGGAGCCATCGTCATTCGGGGCGGGGCTGTAGGAGAAGGTGTGGTAGGTCTCCTCGGCAAAGCCGCTGCGCTCGAGGAAAAGCAGGAGCGATTCGTCCCATGTGGACTCGCCCCGCTGCATGACCGCCTCGGTGCGGGAGCGCAGGTCGGGCCAAATCTCGACCCAGACCTGGTGGGCCGGTGCGCCGAGGACCCAGCCCTCCTTGACGCCGACGGTTGGGAGATAAGCGTCATTGCAAAAGAAGATGAGATCCGGGCCCCAGCCAAGCCACATCGCGTAGCGCGAGGTGAGCATGATGCGGATCACAGTCTTGAGACTGTGCGGCCAGTCCGCCGGTGGGCCGAGGGGATGGGAGGCCCAATCGAACCCCCGCATCCTGCGCCCCATCTCGCCGCCGCCGTGGAGAAAATCTGGCGCGCTACTCATGAAACCGTCGAGCGTGGCGGCTGGGGAAGACCCATCCCATGGAGTCCCATTGGCAGAAGGGGACATAATGGCGAGGCTCGAGCGGCGGCGGGGGCGGGAGCCGGTAGTTTCGCAGAGGCGTTACGCATTATATACAGCGGCAAAAGCAGCGATATCATCCGGGAATGAAACGGAATCGGCATATGCCGTGGCCTTCTCGATAATCACCCCCAGCCACGCGGATGCCCCCGCGCTCCCCACGGGAGGCAGCAGCCGCGCCAGTGCCTCATGGCCCATGCGCGCGCCCGCCGCATCCTGCACCTCATAAAGGCCATCGGTATGGAGGAGGATCGCCTCGCCGGGCGCCAGCTCGCAGCTCTCCTCGATACTCAATGCCGCCTTGTTCAGGCCGAGCGGCGGCCGGGCGGAGCGGATCGACTGCACCTCTCCCGACCGGCGCGCGACGAGCAGCGGCGGCTGGCCCGCGCCGCAGAAAGTGACGCGGCCGCGGTCCGGCGAAAGCACGACGCACGCCGCGGTCATGAAGGAGTGCCCCTTGAAGACGGCCTGGAACTCGCGCTCGACATAATCCATCAGCCGCGCCGCATTCTGCGTCTCCGCGGCGGCGTGGCGAAAGAGGAGCTTGCTCAAGGTGGTGAGCAGGGCGGCGGAGGCGCCGTGGCCGGTGGCATCCGAGATCCAAACGAGCAGCGAGCCATCGGGGGCCATGACCCAATCGTAGATATCTCCGCCGATCTGGATGAGCGGATGGTAATGGGCGCCGAAGCTCCAGCCCGGCAGCACCGGGAGGCGCCCGGGGAGGATCGCCTGCTGGGTCAAACGCGCGGCCTCGAGGTCCTGCTCCTGGCGGCGGCGCCATTTCTCGAGCTCGGCATTCTGCGCGAGCAGTTGCTTGCGCAGGGCATGCAGGCGCGTGTGGGTATCCAGGCGGGCACGGAGGACGGCGAGGTTGACCGGTTTCGTCACAAAATCATCGGCGCCGGCACGCAGGCACTCGACCTCATGGTCCGCATGCGAGTGGCCGGTGAGCATGATGATGGGGGTCTGCGAAACCTCCCAGTCGTGCGAGGAGCGGATCATCTCGCAGACCTGGGCGCCGTTGATATCGGGCATCTCGTAATCAAGGACGACGAGAGCTGGGCCATCTCCCTCGAGCATTTGCATGGCCTCGAAGCCGTTTATGCACTCGGCGACGTCGTAATGCTTCTCCAGCGACCGGACGAGCAGCCGCCGGCTCATCGGATCATCGTCCGTGATCAGTATCCGTAAATGGGCTTGGTCCTCCGGGAGCATCGGGCGTGGGTTGGTCTTTTGAGGTATTTCGTACCGGGAACCGCAATTATACGCATGGAGCGCCAAGTTTGCTCGCGAAACGGAGGGGAAAAATCGCGGGCGCGCGCTGGCAATTATTTGGGCTGTCCAAGGCGCGACAACGGAGGATACGGTAACCGCCCTGTGACCGAGGAGCAACGCAGCACAGCACAAAAGCCCGCGCATCGCAGCGCGGCCCGCTAGAACCGACGCCATGGCCAACGTCGTCTTCCTCTGGCACATGCACCAGCCGTATTACGTAAACCCGGTGACGCGGACGGCGATGATGCCATGGGTGCGCCTCCACGCGGTAAAGGGGTACCTGGACATGGTGTCGATCATCGACGATTACCCGGGCATTCGGGTGAACTTCAACCTGACCCCGGTGCTGCTGCTTCAGATCAAGGAGCTGATCGACGGGGAGATCACGGACTTGTGGCTGGAGTGGGCGCGCAGGCCCGCGGCGGAGCTCAACGACGAGGAGAAACTGGCGGTCCTGGAGAACTTTTTTAAAATCAACTGGGATAACCTGGTGAAGCCCTACCCGCGCTACTGGGAGCTGCTCCACAAGCGGGGGCTCACGTTTTACCGGGACGAGGTGCGGCGGGGGCTCAGTTACTTTACCACGCAGGAGATGCTGGACCTGCAGGTGTGGTTTAACCTCGCGTGGTGCGGGTACACGGCAGACAAGCTGTACCCGGAGCTGCCGAAGCTGCGGGCGAAGGGGCGGGATTTCACCGAGGCGGAAAAGAACCGGGTGCTCGATATCCACCTGGCGATCCTGCGCATCGTGCTGGAGCGGTACGCGGCCGCGGAGGCGCGGGGCCAGGCGGAGCTGACGACGACGCCGTTCTTCCACCCCATCCTGCCGCTGGTGTACGACTCGGAATTCGCGGAGCGCTGCCTCCCGGGGAGGAAGTTCCCGCAGCGCTTCCACTGGCCGCAGGATGCGGCGGCGCAATTGACCCACGCAGTCGAGCAGCACGAGCGGCTATTTGGCAAAAAGCCGCGGGGGCTCTGGCCGAGCGAGGGGTCGATCGCGCCGGAGCTGATCCCGCTGATGCAGAAGGTGGGCATCCAGTACTTCTGCACGGACGAGGAAAACCTGTTCCACTCGATCAAGCGGGACCCGGCGTTCGCGGGGAAAGAGGTGGATCACCTCGAGCTGTTCCAGGGCTGGCGCATCAATTACGACGGGGCATCGGTGAATGCGGTCTTCCGCGAGCGGCCCCTCTCGGATTTCATCGGCTTCACGGCCGCGAAGAACGATCCGAACGAGGCGGCGCGGCATCTCCTCCATCACATGACCCACATCTCCGGCCTGGTGCCGCACGAGACGGGGCTGATCCCGCTGATCCTGGACGGGGAGAATGCGTGGGAGACCTTTCGCGACGGGGGGGAGGCTTTTCTCCGGGCGCTGTACTCCGGGATCGAGGGGGCCTCGGAGCGGCTCAGGAGTTGCACCATCGAGGATTACTTCCAGCGGAACCCGCCGCGCAAGAGCCTGACGACCCTCCACACGGGCTCGTGGATATGCGGGAACTTTGACATCTGGATCGGCGAGGAGGAGGAGAACCGCGCCTGGGATCTCCTCGGCCAGACGCGGACGTTCCTCCAAAGCCGCATCGATGCCCGCGAGCTGACCGCGACGGACCGGGAGCGCGCGCTGCGGGAGATCTACGCGGCCGAAGGGAGCGACTGGTTCTGGTGGTACGGGCCGGATTTCTCGACGGAGAATGACGATCTCTTCGACGATCTCTTCCGCCAGCATCTCAAGAATGTTTACGCGATCTGCGGGGAGCCGGCGCCGGCAATCCTGGAAGCGCCGATCACTCGGACCCGCGCGGCGCAGGTGTACCGGATGCCGGAGAGCCTGATCGAGCCGGAGATCGACGGGGTGCTCTCCTCGTACTTCGAGTGGCTGGGGGCCGGGTATTACCAGCCGGGGAGCGAGCAATCGGCGATGTATCGCTCGGAACGGCTCCTGGAAGGGATCTGGTTCGGGTTTGGCGCGGAGTCGCTCTACCTGCGGTTCGATTTCCTCAAATGGGGCGGGGCGTCGCTGAAGGTGGTGTTTTATGAGCCGCGCGGGTTTATGCTGAAGGCGGGTCCCTTTGGGCAGGAGGCGACGCGGGAATTTACACTCACGACCCCAGGCGGGGTGGAGCTGCGGCGGGCTTCGATCGCGCGGCGCGACATCCTGGAATGGGAGGTCCCGCTGCTCGACCTGGCACTCAAGCCCGGCGCGCCCGTGGCCTTCCAGGTCCGCGTGCTGGTGGATGGCATCGACACGGAAAAATATCCGGAGAACGCGGCGATCCAGCTCGCCGTGCCGGGGGCCGATTTCGCCGCCGCGAAGTGGATCGTCTAAAAGCGGATCCCCTAAACGGCGGAAGTGCCTTGCGCAACGGCCAAAGGCGAAAGGAAAGGCTGGAACCCCGCCGATTCGCGGCTTATCCGCCGCTCAACCGGCTTCCCAGGTTCGGATTCCAACCCCCTCCTCCTAGGGATGCGGCTGGTCCTGCTGGTCGCCGTGCTTATCGTCCTTCTTCTCTACTTCTTTTTTGCCCGTCTCTTTTTTGGCCTGCGTTCCCTTGACGCTGGATTTCCTTGCGTCCATCTCGTTGACGTTGGTCCGGTTTACCGTGCGGTCGTTGACGGTGGTGCGGTTTACGCTTACGTCGGACTGATTGCGGACATCCTGATTATCGTAGCCGCGGTGATCGTAATCGCGCCGGTCAGAGTCCTGGCCCTCGACATAAACAGTGCTGTGCCCGTAGTAGCCGCGGTCGCCGTAGCCGGGGGGCTCCGGCGCGCATGCAGAAACGAGAAGGGCTATACCGGGGAGGAGGAGGATGGATAATGCTTTCATAAGAGTCTTATCCGTTAAAACGAACGGATTAAGCGATTTGGTCCTGCCGGGGCGAAAATTCCCGCCCTTTCCTCCTGCTAAGGGAACGGATTATGCAAAGGCAGGGGCCCATGCCGTCGCTCCTGGATGACCTTCGCCTTCTGGAGGCCGCGCAGGGGTATGCCGAGCTGGGGCTTTACATGCAGGCGAACAGGGAGCTGGAGCAGATGAGCCGCGAGACCCGGTTTTGCCCGGAGGTGCTCGTGGTGAAACTTGCCATCTTTGGCGGGCTGCGCCTGTGGGATATGGTGGAAATCATCGCGACGCAACTGGCGAGGGCGGAGAAGGGCGATCCGCGATGGACCGAAGTCGCGGAGATGGCCCACAGGGCGATCCGCGCCGGCCGGGAGCGCGACGAGCTGGCGGCGGCGCGGGGCGGGCGGCCCCTGGCGGCCGGGGCTCACCTCACGAGCGCACGCTCGCATATTTAGGCTTCTCATCCGGGCAGGGTTTTTCTTAACCTGTTGCGCAGTTAGAAATAGCGTCCCCCCCGCGCGAGTCGAACCCCACGGCTCCTCCGTACGCTCCTTCTCGCCGGGACGGCTTATTTCCCCCCACCCTTCAACCAGAAATACCCCTCCATGAAATCATTCCCTCGTTCCCTCATTCTCGCGTCGGTCGTGCTCGCGATGGCCGCGCTCCCCGCCGCCTCGTTTGCCGCCGATAGCACTGCGGCGTCGGCGGCATCGCCGGCGATGAAAAAGGCCACGAAGTTCCCATTCCACGGCAAGCTGAAGGCGGTGGATGTCGGGGGGATGACCTTTACCCTGGAGAGCGCGACGCCGCGTGTCTTCAACGTCACGGCCGATACGAAGATCAAGAAAAACGGCGCGCCCGCAACGCTCAAGGACGCCGTGGTGGGTGAGGACGTGGGCGGGTACACGGAGAAAAGCGCCGATGGGAAGCTGACGGCCCTTTCGGTGCGCTTCGGCCCGCGCGTGGGAGCGAAGACGGAGGCCGCCGAGGCAACCCCGGCGCCGGCAACGGGTGGGGTCGCCGCCGCGACTCCGACGCCCAAGGCGAAGAAGATGAAGAAGTCTAAGGCTTCGCCGAGCCCCTCGCCTTCCACGTAGGGCGGATTGAGAAGGAGGACCTTATTCCTTCTCCATCCCGATCACCGAAACGACGACGGAGCGCCGGTGCGGAGTGCGCCGGTGCTCGAAGAGAAAAATTCCCTGCCAGGTCCCAAGTGCCAGCCGGCCTTGCAGCACGGGGATCGACTCACTCGATCGCGTGAGCACCATCCGCAGATGCGAGGTCGTATCATCCCCGCCCTCCGCGGTGTGTACATAATAATCCTCGCCCTCCGGGACCAGCCGCTCGAAGAACTGATGCAGGTCCGCGCGGGCGCTCGAGTCGGCGTTTTCATAGATCACGAGGCTCGCGCTGGTGTGTTGCACGAGGACGGTAGCAGTGCCGGTGATCACACCGCTCTCCCGCACGATCCGCTCGATCTCCCCAGTAATTTCAACAGTTCCCTTCCCCTTGGTGCCGGCAGTGAACAGGTCCGAGTGAGCTTTCATAAGTAAGGGAGTCGATATTAGTCGCAATGTGCGCATGGGCGAGGAAACTTTGCTTCAATTTCATAGGTGGAACCGATGTATAACGGACTCCATAACCTATAAAATCCACACTGTACTAACCACCGGACAATTCCCGTTTTCTCGCGTAATAATTGAGAGGCCGCCGGGGTTAAAACCGGCGGCCTCTCCAAGCGCAATTCCGCGCAACGTTGCGGATCAAAAAAAACGTTAGTAGCGGTAATGCTCGGGCTTGTAGGGGCCGTCGACGGGCACGCCGATATACTCGGATTGAGCCGGGGTCAGCCGGGTCAGCTTCACGCCGATCTTCTCGAGGTGAAGCCGGGCCACTTCCTCATCGAGCTTCTTGGGCAGGATATACACGGCCGGCTTGTAAGCATCGCGGTTCTTCCAGAGATCCAGCTGCGCCAGGACCTGGTTCGAGAATGAATTGGACATGACGAAGCTGGGATGGCCGGTGGCGCATCCGAGGTTTACCAGGCGGCCTTCTGCGAGCAGGAAAATCTCCTGGCCGGCGGGGAAGGTGTACTTATCCACCTGCGGCTTGATATTGGTGCGCTTGATGCCGGGGAAGTTATTCAACTTATCGACCTGGATCTCGTTATCGAAGTGGCCGATGTTACAAACCACGGCCTGGTTCTTCATCCTCGAGAGATGATCGATGGTAATTACGTCGAGGTTGCCGGTGGTGGTGACATAGATGTCGCCTTCGCCGAGTGTATCCTCGATCGTGGTTACCTGGTAACCTTCCATCGCGGCCTGGAGGGCGTTGATGGGGTCCACCTCGGTCACGATAACGCGCGCACCCTGGCCGCGCAGCGATTGGGCGCAGCCCTTGCCGACATCGCCGTACCCACACACGACCGCGACCTTGCCGGCGATCATTACATCGAGCGCGCGGTTGATGCCATCGATGAGGGAGTGGCGGCACCCGTAGAGGTTATCGAACTTGGACTTGGTTACCGAGTCGTTGACGTTGAACGCGGGGACGAGCAGCTTGCCGGCCTCCTGGAGCTTGTAGAGGCGATGGACACCGGTGGTGGTCTCCTCGCTGACGCCGCGCCAATCCTTGACCAGCTCATGCCAGCGGTAGGGATTCTCCGCATGGATCTCCTTGAGCAGGTCCTTGATGACTTTCTCCTCATGGCTGCCGGAGGGGGAGTTGACCCAATCGTCGCCTTCCTCGAGTTGATAGCCTTTGTGGATCAGCAGCGTTACATCGCCGCCGTCGTCGACGACGAGCTCGGGCCCCTTCCCATCGGCGAAGAAGATGGCCTGGTAGGTGCACCACCAATATTCCTCGAGCGACTCGCCCTTCCACGCGAAGACGGGCAGACCGGCGTTTGCGATGGCCGCGGCGGCGTGGTCCTGGGTGGAGAAGATATTGCAACTGGCCCAGCGCACCGTCGCGCCCAGCTCCGCAAGGGTCTCGATCAGGACCGCGGTCTGGATGGTCATGTGGAGCGAGCCGGTGATCCGGACGCCTGCCAGCGGCTTCTCAGCGGCGTATTTCTTGCGGATGGACATGAGGCCGGGCATCTCCTGCTCGGCGATGCTGATCTCCTTGCGGCCCCACTCGGCGAGGGACATGTCTGCTACTTTGTAGTCTTGGGAAGTCGAGACGGGTGCGGTGGTCGTGGATGACATAAGTGGTTCTTTTATTTGTAAGTGGCGGCTTGGTTGGTTCGAGTTATTTGACGGCGGCTTTCAGCGCTTCGGCCTTGTCGGTGCGCTCCCAGGTGATCTCGGGATTGTTTTTCCCAAAGTGCCCGTAATTGGTGGTCAGGCTGTAAATGGGGCGAAGCAGGTCGAGTTGTTTCACGATATCTGCCGGCTTGAGGGAAAATACCTCGGAGACGGCCTTCTCAATCCTGGTCTCGGGCACGGTATTGGTGCCGAAGGTATCGATATGGACGCTGACCGGAAGGGGATACCCGATGGCGTAGGCGAATTGCACCTCGCACCGCGTCGCCAGCCCGGCGGCGACGATGTTCTTCGCAACGTAGCGGCCCATGTATGCGGCGCTGCGATCAACCTTGCTGGGATCCTTGCCGGAGAACGCGCCCCCGCCGTGCCGGCCCATGCCACCGTAGGTATCCACGATGATCTTGCGCCCGGTAAGCCCGGTGTCGCCCTGCGGGCCGCCAACGACGAAGTTGCCGGTGGGATTGATGAGGTACTCGGTATCGTTGGTGAGCATCTCCGCGGGGATCTCGTGCTTGATGATCTCCTCGATGATGAAGCTGCGAATCTCGGAGTGCTTCACATCCGCGGCGTGCTGGGTGGAGATCACGACATTCGAGATGCCCACGGGTTTGCCATCCTCGTAGATCACGGAGACCTGGGTCTTGGCGTCGGGGCGCAGCCACTTGGCCCCGCCGGTCTTGCGGACCCGGGTCAGCTCGCGGCCGAGGCGATGGGCGTACATGATCGGGGCCGGCATGAGCTCCGGGGTCTCGTCGCACGCGAAGCCGAACATCAAGCCCTGGTCGCCGGCGCCCTGCTCCGCGGTCTCCTTGCCCTCGGCCGCACGGGCGTCGACGCCCTGGGCGATGTCGGGCGACTGGGCGGTGATCACGTTCATGATGAAAACGCGGTCCGCGTGGAAGACGTCGTCATCGTTCACGTAGCCGATCTCGCGGATCGCATCGCGGACGATGGTGTTGTACTGAAGCACGGCCTTGGTCGTGATCTCGCCCCCGACGACCACGATGTTGCTCTTGGCGTAGGTCTCGCAGGCGACGCGGCTGGCGGGGTCCTGCGCGAGGCAGGCGTCGAGCACGGCATCGGAGATGGTATCGCAAACTTTATCCGGGTGGCCTTCGCCCACGGATTCGGAGGAGAAAATGTAACGTCGAGACATTGGGATGATCGGTGGATGTGGGTTTTGGTGAGGGAGATTGGCGGGAGTTCCGGGTCTATGGAATATATTGACCAATCATGATAGGGTGATATGTATAGGCACGGTTCCTCATGGCGTCAATCGTAAAATCTCTCCGACTTCTGGCCGATCCCACCCGGCTCCGACTCCTCCAACTGCTCCGGCGCGAGGAATTGACGGTGGCCGAGTTGCAGGAAATCCTCGGCATGGGCCAGTCGCGCATCTCGAGCCACCTCTCGCAGCTCAAGTCCGCCCAACTGGTGCGCGACCGGCGTGCAGGAAAGAACATTTTCTATGCTATCCGGGAGGATTTTCCTCTCCACGCCCAGATTACGGAGATCGTAGCGGCGGGTGCGCGCGAAATACCCGAGACGGGCGGCGACATCACGGCGCTGGAGCTGGTGCTGCGCAAGCGGCAGGACAAGGCACGGGAGTATTTTAACCGGCTCGCGGGCAAGTTTGGGCGCAGCTATTGCCCCGGACGGACCTGGAAAGGGGTCTCGCACCTCCTGCTGGCAATGGTGGGGCCGCTCGTCATCGCCGATCTCGGCGCCGGGGAAGGCACGCTCTCGCAGATGCTCGCGCGGCACGCGAAGAAGGTGATCGCCATCGACAACTCGGAAAAGATGGTCGAATTCGGCGCTGCCCTGGCGCGGGAGCACGGGTTCGCGAACCTGGAGTACCGGCTGGGGGACATCGAGGACCCGCCGATCCCCACGGGCAGCGTGGACCTCGCCCTCTTCAGCCAGGCGCTGCACCACGCCAGCAGCCCGGGGCGCGCGCTGGCGGGGGCCCACCGTATCCTGAAGCGGGGCGGGCGGGTGGCGGTCCTCGATCTCCTCGCGCATAAATTCGAGCAGGCGCGCGAGCTCTACGCGGATATGTGGCTCGGCTTCTCGGAGGCGGAATTGCACCGGCTGCTCGACACGGCTGGATTCCGCGACATCGAGGTGCAAGTGGTTGCCCGTGAGGATGAACCGCCGCATTTCCAAACGCTCTTCGCCACCGGGCGCAAGTGAAGGCCGGCGCATTTCACCCAAATGCCGGGCACATTCGATGCTGTGAATCGGTGGCGTGTACAACGTAACTACACCCGCTCCCACCCAGAACGGGACGCCCCCCCGGCCCGCCATCCTCCCGCCGCTCCCGCCGGAGCCAGCCCCCATTTTTTCAATTGGGTTCATCCTCTTCGCCATCCTCGCCATCGGCGGGGCGGGGCTCGGCGGAGCGCTGCAATCGGGCAAGCTCACGCTGGGCCAGTTCTCGCATGCCGCGCACGCGGCGGTATCGGCCGTCGCACCGGCCCCCGCCAAGGTCCCGCCGCCGCCGGCCGGAACGTTTGTGGTGACCAGTATTTTGCTCGGGCAGCCGAGTATTGCGATTATCAATGGCAAGTCACAGGCCGAAGGCGCCGCCGTCGATGCGCCGGGCGTCACGGGCTGGAAGGTCAGCCGGATCCTGGACGGTGTCGTCTGGATGAAGAACGGCGTGACGCTCGCGCCGATCCCTCTAACACTGCCGGGGATCAAGCCGCTGGATGATTCGCTGCGCCCGCTGAATTAGAGCATTTTCGATTTGATTTGCCGCAATGATATGGGAGCGCCGTGGGTTGGTGCGGAGACTTTTAAGCGCAGCGCCTGTATTGATCAATACAGGCCAAGCTTGAAAGGCTTCGCAACGGC